>Ga0070730_10003308_pt1 | contig 14516 bp, 11 predicted proteins | sample Coa_R1_3_FD_66447 | JGI IMG/M metagenome (GOLD analysis project Ga0070730, IMG submission 66447) | Surface soil microbial communities from Centralia Pennsylvania, which are recovering from an underground coalmine fire - Coalmine... | ecosystem: Environmental > Terrestrial > Soil > Unclassified ...
ATCTATCCGGGTAGCGACCTGGCAGCTCAGATACTGGGTTATGTGCAGGGTGAGCAGGGGATGTATGGGATTGAGCGTACTTATAATAAGTTGCTCGCAGGCAAACCTGGCAGCGTGACTGCGGAGACCGATCTGAACGGCAACCCGTTGTCTGTCGGCGCCAGCTCTGCTCAGCCCGCAGTGAAAGGGGCTGATCTGACCCTGACCATTGATAGTTTTGTCCAGTATATGGTGCAAACAGCTCTCTCTGACTCCGTCAAGACGATGGAGGCGCAGGGTGGGACCGTGGTTGTCATCAATGCGCGCACGGGGGCTGTGGTGGCGATGGCAGGTGATCCTACCTTTGACCCGAATAATTACGGTAGTTCTGTTGATAAGAGAGGCTGTCTGGGAGCGGTAGAAGCCTACTTCAATCCGGCCCTCTATTGTGAGTATGAGCCTGGATCAGTTATGAAGGCGGTAACGATGGCCGCGGCGCTTGATCAGGGACTGATTACGCCGGATACGGCATTCAATGATCCAGGGTATATCTCGTTTAAGGATGCAGATACCGTTACCAATTGGGAGAACAAAGGATATGGGATGGAGACCATGACTGGTGTCTTAACCCATTCAGCCAATGTTGGCGCTGCCTATGTTGCGCATAATATTCTAGGACCTGATCGCTACTATCCCTACGTACAGCGCTTCGGTTTTGGGCAGAAGACTGGTATCGATACCCTGGAGTCATCCGGGCAGTATAGCACGAATAAGTCCGCAGGCTGGACGCCGACCGATCTGACGCGACAGGCCTTTGGTCAGGCGATCAGTGCAACACCTTTACAGGTGGCGATGGCCTATCAGGCCATTGCCAATGGTGGAAGTATGATGCGGCCCTACCTGGTGGCAGGGATCAACGATAACGGGCATGTGACGACCATCGTGCCGCAGTTTTTGCGACAGGTGGTGAGCGCCAGGACATCGGCGTTGTTAACTGGTATGCTGGTCAGTGCCGCGGATAAGAATCAGCAGGCAACTATTCCGGGCTATAGCGTCGCTGTAAAAACAGGGACCGCCACGACCCAGGGTATCTCTGACGATCAGACGGAGGCGTCTATAGCAGGATTTTTGCCAGCGTCGAATCCACAGTTTGTGATTCTGGTGAAATTAGATCGACCGCAAGCGACCATTTATGGCGGAACGGCGGCTGCCCCCCTCTGGAGGGCAATTGCCCAACAACTGATGTGGCACTATGGTATCCCACCGGATCGGCCATGAGCGTTGCTCCTCCTGTGCCGCTGAGAAGGTTTGAGATGCAACAAGGAAATAAAAAACCCGAGGATAATCAGGAAACGTTACCTGGTCAGTCTGAACTAAGTGCGATATGGCAAGAGCTATTAGGCATCCAGCCTGATACCAATACTGTCCAGCCAGGTGAATTACCACCCTCTCCCCTGGAGAGCGATCCCTGGAGCGAGCTATTGCACGCAAAGGGTATCGAGGTAATTGACCTGCAGCAGATGCATTTGCACATGAGCGATCAAGATGTTGAGGAGATCCTCCAGGTGATGCAGGAGCAGCCAGCATCACCGTCCGCCAGGGATGACCTTCGGCCCCGGAAGATCAGCCCGGACCTTCATCTGCTAAAAAATAAACTTGTATGTAGTGTAATTGAAAATCTGTTCTATGTCAACCCTGTAATACTATGGGACCAATAGTTACCAGAGCCTGGGGCGGCGAATGCTCCCATCAAAGTTTCGCCATACGTATGTAGTGATGATGCAATAGCAAGTAAGAAGTGAAGAATACGAGCATTCATGCTAAAGGATAGGAGTAAAAAAGCAGGCGACGAGAAATGGGTAAGAGGAGAACGCAGGTCAGATCAGTCTCCTCCTATCGTGCGTTCGCCCGCGTTAGAGTCGGCGGAGCGCCAGAGCCGGTCGCAGCCTGAGAGGAGTGGGCGGCGGCCTCTGCCAGCGCCAAAACGCAAAGCAGGGGAAGCCTCACGCCAGGCGCTTCTGCCGCCACAACGTGGGGAAACGACGAAGCGTCGTGCGGCAACTCGTATCAGCTATGCTGCTGAAGACATTGTAGCCCGCCCAACGCTGCGTAAGAGCCTGCCACGTGGGGTGAGCGCCAGATCAAACCTGCGCTCTGGCGGCATATTGGGGGGATGGCGTGAGCGCTCCTTACATACTGCGGATCAGCCGGTGGCGCCTGTGCAAGTCATCAGCGAGGAAGAGCAGGAGAAGTTGGCAGAACTGGAGATGCGTCTCCCACGTGTGGCTGGAAAAATGGATCCCTGGCTGCTAATTATCGTGCTGGCTTTGCTCTGCATCGGGCTGGTCATGGTTTATAGCGCCAGCTCGTTTGTATCGGCGCGTGACTTTGGGGATGCCTCGTACTACTTTCAGAAGCAGTTGCTGTCGGCCATCCTGGGAAGCGCGGCCATGCTTGTGACGATGCGTGTGGATTATCGGCGCTGGCGACGTTTCTCGCTGACCGGTATGGTCATTATCTTGCCCTTGCTGGTGATTGTCCTGATTTTTGGGACGAGCGCCTATGGCGCCTCGCGCTGGCTCTCGATCGGCTCGTTCAACCTGATCCAGCCCAGCGAACTCACAAAATTAGTGTTGGCACTCTATATCGCGGACTGGCTGGCACGTAAGGGGAATCAGGTCGGCACCTTTCTGTATGGCCTGGCGCCCTTTGTGATCCTGGTAGGTTTGATCCTGGGGCTGGTATTGCTGGAGAAGGACATGGGAACCGCGATCATCATTGCGGGACTGGCAACGGTGATGTTCTTTACAGCGGGGGCCAACCTGGTGCAGTTTCTGCTGGCTCTAGGAGGTGGCGGCCTGATCTTTTTGACCCAGGCCTTTCATGGGTATCGGCTCGATCGTCTCAAAGGCTTTATGGACGTGTTCAACCCTAAATATATTACCAATATTAATTTACAGCTCTACCAGTCATTACTGGCCCTGGGGTCGGGTGGCTGGTTTGGTGTGGGGTTGGGGGCAAGCCGTCAGAAGACTGGCTATCTCCCATTTCCTTTTATTGATTCGATCTTTGCCATTGTCGGAGAGGAGCTAGGATTTATTGGGTGTGCCATCATTGTCATCCTGTTCCTTTTCCTGGCGTTTCGAGGCTTTCGGCTGGCTCGACGCACACAGGATGTCTATGGCGCGCTTCTCGCCACCGGGATTACCACCTGGCTGGTGTTGCAGGCCATGTTGAATATTGCGTCTACGAGCGATTCAATCCCATATACTGGTGTGCCACTGCCCTTTATTAGCTTTGGAGGCTCATCGCTGATTATCTCAATGGCAGCGGTCGGTGTGCTCCTGAATATCTCGCGCTATATTCAGGAACCGGAGGCGCCAGCCCTATCGAAGCGCACAATAACCCAAAATATCCAGAGGAAAGTCTAACAATTCAGGAACCAGGCATACAGTAACGAGAAATATATAGCGGAAAGCGTAACAGCAAAAGGATATGCGAGTTCTTATATCGGGTGGAGGCTCCGGGGGGCACATCTATCCAGCCCTCGCGGTGGCAACACAACTACGAGATCACTATAACGCTGACATTCTCTATCTGGGCAGTGATGACGGCCTGGAGACGGAGTTGATTCCTGCGGAGGGTTTGCGCTTCGCAGCGGTCAAAGCTGGTAAGCTCCATCGTTATCTGGCCTGGGAAACGGTTACTGGCGTTGCGCGTGTTCCCGTTGGTCTGTGGCAAGCGGTTAGTATTGTACGCAAATTTCGACCAGATGTCGCGTTCACCAGTGGGGGATATGTTGCCGTCCCGGCGGGACTGGCGGCGAAGCTCAATGGTGTACCACTTTTAATGCACCAGCAGGATGTACCACCTAATCTGTCCAATCGGTTAATCGCACCGCTGGCAACGCGTATCTCGGTAGCATTCGCGGATTCTCTGCCCTACTTTCCGGCTCAAAAAACGCTTCTGCTGGGCAACCCTTTGCGACAGGCTATTCTGGATGTACGACAAACCACGCAGCAGCAGGCCCGTAGCACACTTGGCCTCTTGCCAGACCTGCCGCTGCTTCTGGTGACTGGAGGCAGTCAGGGAGCCAGGCATCTGAACCAGGTAGTCTGCCAGGCTCTACCAGAACTGCTCATGCACTGTCAGGTCTTACAGATCAGCGGGAGCAAACTCTTCGAGGAGACGCGTACATTGGCCGAGAGCACCATGTCTGCTCTGGATGGGGAGACGCGGCAGCGCTATCGTCTGGTGCCCTATCTCTCTGCTGAGATGCCACTGGCGCTGCAGGCTGCGGATCTGGTGATCTGTCGCTCCGGCGCCTCCACATTGAGTGAACTGGCCGCCCTGGGCAAGCCTGGTATTTTAGTACCATTGCCTCCAGGGATTGGCAGTTCTCCACAGGAGGTCAACGCGGATACCTTTGGTCGTAAGCAGGCGGCCATAGTCATCAGGAACGCCGCTTTGCAGGCCGATCTGCTGGCGAAAGAGGTCTATGCTATTATAGCAACGCCCGCTCGCTTAGAAGCAATGACGGAGGCAATCCGAGGCTTTGCCAGGCCACAGGCAACCCAGGATATTGTGGAGGCGGTTGTCAAAATGACAACTGGCGATACAACCACTCTACCGAAGCACGAGGTCTTAAGCATTTGAAAAAGTTGCACCTGCATTTCATGGGTATCGGGGGACAGGGTATCTCGGCGGTAGCGCAGATGGCGCAGAGAGCTGGCGAGCGCGTCACAGGCTGTGATCGGCTGGCCTCTGCGACCACGCGGGCGCTGGAGCAGGCCGGAATAAGCGTGCTCATTGGCCATAGCGCCGATCACCTGGCTGATGTTGATACACTCGTTATCAGCCCGGCTGTGCCCGCGCTCAACCCTGATAATCCTGAACTGCTGGCAGCGCAACAGCGAGGCATACGCATCGTCACCTGGCAGGAAATGCTTGGCGATCTGATGCAAGGAAAATGCGTTCTCTCGGTCAGTGGTGTGCATGGCAAGGGGACAACTACCGCTATGCTAGGACTGATACTGGTCGACGCGGGACTGGACCCGACCTGCGAGATTGGAGCGGTGGTGCCGCGCTTCGGCGCGAATTATCGCCTGGGCCAGGGCCGGTACTTTGTGAACGAAGCTGATGAGTTCAATCACAATTTCTGGCATTACCATCCACGGCTGGTGGTAGTGACTTCGATTGAGTTTGAGCATCCCGAGTTTTTCGTGGACTACGAGGCCTTCCTGTCTGCCTTTGAACATTTTATTCGTGGGATGGATATGCAAGGAGACTGGCCTCTGCCACCCACCGTGATCTTGAACGCGGGTAGTCCAGGTTGCCTGGAATTACGCAGCCGTTTACAGGATTGGCCGGGTCAGATCCTGACCTACGGAGTGTCGGGAGCGCCCTCCCTGCATGAGCGCCCAACTTTTGAAGCCTATGATGTGAAACTGGAAGGTGAGACCAGTTTTCGCGTGAAGATCCGGTTCCCTGTTGGCGAGAACAGATTAAGTCGTGAGGGCAGAGTAATCGAGGCATTTCCAGAAGATCTGGTGTACCGCCTGCCATTGCCAGGGGCATACAATGTCGAGAATGCGCTGGGGGCCTTCTCAGCTGCGTATATGCTCGGCGTAGATGGCGCAACTATCGCGCGCACACTGGAGGGATTCAGTGGCACCAGGCGGCGCTTTGAGATCCGTCACCAGGGACCATTGGAGGTACAGGGAGAAGTACTGGATGTTGTACTGGTTGATGACTATGCCCATCACCCGACGGCCATTGCCGCCACGCTGGAGGCCACGCGCCGTCGCTATCCTGGACGTCGGCTAGTCGCGGTCTACCAGCCGCATATGTATAGTCGCACCAGAACCTTTTTCGATCAGTTTCTCACCAGTTTTGACGAGGCAGATATCGCGATCATTAGTGATATCTTTCCAGCGCGAGAGCGTGATACAGGTCTGGTACATGCCCGCGATCTGGTGGAGGCCATGGCCCGGCGTCCTCATTTCTCACAGGGTGCGGCCCAGGCGCTTTATGGCGGGAGTATAGAAGAAACTGCGCAACTGCTGCGCAAGATCCTGCGGTCAGGCGACCTGGCTGTAATCATGGGGGCTGGTGATGTCTATACAATCACTGAAATGTTACTAACACCCGCGTGAGGCGGACAAGTCAAATGTGAAATAGTCTAAAGGATTACCTGATGCCATTCGATGCTGAGATTGCTTATAAAACGCTACACAGCCAATTGGGAGCGCGCATACGTCGTAACGAGCCGCTGGCGCGTCATTGTACCTTTGGTGTGGGTGGCCCGGCCGACCTATGGATCTCACTCGAAACACAGGATGACCTGATAGGGTTGGTAACAATCTGTGCTGAACAACGTTGGCCCTTACTGCTGGGTGGCAATGGGACAAATGTCCTGTATGGCGACGGGGGTGTGAGGGGTATTGTAGCGCGTATAGCTTTGAATGGTTACACCATCGAGGATGAGAGGAATGATACAGCGCTCTTGATAGCGGGTGCGGGCGTGAGCTGGCCGCGCTTGTTGAACGAGCTGGCGCCGCTGGGTTGGGGTGGGCTGGAGTTTGGCCCAGGCATCCCTGGGACGCTGGGGGGAGCCGTCATCAGTAACGCGGGCGCGCACCACGGCGATCTGGGTCAGGTGCTGGAGTGGATTGATATATTGGATGCCAGAGAGGCTAACGAGCGAGCCGTGGCGCCGACCATACAGCGTTATCAACACGCCGACCTTGGTTTACGGTATCGCCATAGTCGTTTTCGTGCACAACGGCGTGTGCAGTTTGATGAGCAGGGCTATCCGGTTGCCTCTCCTCGTACGTTGATAGAACCGTCGGAAATCGTTATGCAGCTGGGCGTGCGCCTTCATCGTGAGGAGCCCCAGAAACTGCGTTCGGTCATTGATGAATATAAGCAGCATAGGAAAAGAACACAGCCGCCGCAGCAAAGCGCTGGTTCAGTATTCAAGAATCCGGAGGGGGATTACGCGGGGCGACTGATAGAGGCCGCAGGCATGAAGGGGCTGATCCATGGGAAGGCGCAGATTTCCGAGCGGCATGCGAACTTTATCGTCAACCTGGGAGGTGCCAGTTCGGCTGATGTCGCGGCCCTTATCAGGGAAGCCCATCGCCGCGTCTATGAGCAGTTTGGTGTGGATCTTGAGTTAGAAGTTGAGCTGCGAGGCGAACAGAAGGTATCAATGCCATGACAGAAAAAAAACGACTACCCGAACAAATAGCATCGCACACCTACCGGCAAGCCATCTCGGCGGAGCGACGGGCAGGAGCGCAGAGAGGGCCGTCGCCTGCCCGTAAAAGTGAAACATCCAGAGATGTCGTGCGTTATGAGCGACGTTCGCTGCAACGTGTGGTGACCGTCCCGCAGTCTGACCCATCGGTGGCCTGGAATGATTTCGCGCAACGCCAGCAGCAGCGGCGTCAGGCTCGCTCGCGCCCACAAAAGTATAGCGAGTCAGCCCCGCGCACGTTGGCCCAGACCGGGGTGCGTGCATCGAGTGGTCGCATCAGGGCGGTGCGTCCCTCTTTGCAGCCGGCTTCGCCGATCCCGGCGCGTAGTGGGCGGCGTGCCATACGGCGTGGCTTTCTCTGGAAGCTCTTGAGCTTCTTTGCCCTTGCGATAGTGCTCGCGCTAGGCGTGAACTTTGCGCTCACCAGCAATGCCTTTCGTATTGAGCAGGTGAACGTCTTAGGAACGCATAACGAGGCCTTGAAGCATACCATTCAACGCATGGGTATGCAGGGGCAGAACATCTTTCTGATCAGCGTCGCGTCATTGACCGATCGTATCCAGGCGCTACCGCTGGTGGCATCTGCCAGTTTGAGCAAGCAGTTGCCCAATCAGCTGGCAGTGACGGTCGTTGAGCGGACCCCTGTGCTGTTGTGGCAGACAGCACAGGGAACGTACAGCGTCGACAATCAGGGAGTGGTCATCGCCCCGCTGAGCGAGACAGCTGGAGCTGAGCATTTGAGCACAGTTGTCGTGCTTACGGCCCAGTCCGTTGGGCAGGGGGCGCAGAAGGGCCTGGGGGTGCGCCCTGGCACACGATTAAATGCGGCTGATATCGCATTTGCCGAAGAAGTCTTTGCTCGCGTACCTGCCATGCTGGGCATCACTACATTCGGCTTACAATACGATGGTACAATGTATGCTAGTACCTCAGATGATTCAGGAGGGGTAAATGGGAAGGGGGCCTACATTCTTGCGAGTTCTGATGGTTGGAAAGCCTACCTGGGAAGCGCGTATGACGCAAACCCGTTGGACAACCGGCTGATTGAATTGCAACAGATTCTGGCACTGGCGCAGAAAGAGCAGCTCAATCTAGCAACGATTGACGTACGTTATGGTTTGCGACCAGTGTACACCTTAAAGTCGTAGGGACAGCGCTTGAGCAGGTCCGATCGTAGGGACCAGTTGATCGTGTCCGTTGTAAAAGATATCATGACAGATCTTCATGACAGTGTTTGTAGTGCGTCTCACAAGTGTACCGCCCAATAGGAGCGTCTATCGTGCAAGAGCGGGTGATAGTCGGTATCGACGTCGGAACAACAAAAATCTGTGTCCTGGTCGGCGAGATGGATCGTGACGGGAAGCTGAATATTGTTGGCGTTGGCACCTGCCCTTCACAGGGTTTGCGCCGTGGGGTGGTGGTGAACATTGAAGAGACCGTCACTTCCATCGCAGCAGCGCTAGATCGTGCAGAACGTCTTTCAGGGAAGAAAATTGAAACCGCGTACGTAGGGATTGCTGGGAGTCACATCGACTCCGAGAATAGCAAGGGGTTTGTCGCCATCTCGCCCAGCCATCGCGATATCGTCCAAAATGACATTAGCCGCGCGATTGAAGTTGCGCGCGCGATTGCCATACCCGCCAATCGCGAGGTCATTCACGTGATCCCTCGTGGTTATGTCGTCGATGGGCAAGAGGGTATCAAGAACCCGATAGGCATGTCAGGTTTCCGCCTGGAAGTGGAGACCCATATTATCACGGGAGCCGTGTCCTCGATCCATAATTTAATTAAATGCTTGCATAAGGCACAGGTAGAGATTGAAGACCTTGTGCTGGAGCCGCTGGCCTCAAGCGAGGCCGTACTGGCAGATGGTGAAACGGATCTGGGGGTTGTGCTGGTCGATATTGGTGGTGGCACCACAGATATCGCCGTCTTCACCGATGGGGCTATCTGGCAGACTGTTGTGCTGCCGATTGGTGGTAATCATATCACCAACGATATCGCGATAGGTCTGCGCCTCCCTTTAGGGGTGGCTGAGGAACTCAAAATTACGTATGGACATTGTGATCCCTCAACCATCGATGATGACGATATGATCGATCTGGCACAATTCATGCCAGACTGTAACGACCTTGTGCCACGTAAATTGCTGGCTGAGATCATCCAGGCTCGTGTGGAAGAGTTGTTTGGCATGGTGCATGAGGAAATTAAGAAGTCTGGCTACGATGGATTGCTGCCAGCCGGCATCGTCATTACTGGTGGATGTGCTGAATTACCAGGCATCGTGGAACTCGCCGGGCAAACGCTCGATTTACCCGCGCGCATTGGTTCTCCGTTAGGATTACACGGCCTTGCCGACTCGATCAGCAGACCAGCATATGCAACCGCGGTTGGTCTCTTGCTGTGGGGGCTACGGCACACCTCTTTGCTCATCGAGGACGAGGAGCTGGAGGAAGAAAGGTCAGTCGATATCGTCTCTCGTTTCGGTCGCTGGTTGCGTGCATTTATTCCTTAGTCCAGTTTCCGTTTGTGGCGGGGACCGCGGGCCGCAGGTCATCCCTTGCGGATTGAGCGAGTCCGTTGGGTGTAGGGGCCGCTTGCGCGGGCCCTCGATTAGCCCAATTGATTCCTGACATGTTATCAATCGGGCGTCGTTCGTTCTTACAAATGAGAGACGCGAAAGGAGGCCACGAAATAATGTTACCTATGGGAAATCATCAAATTGAAGGCTTCGCCCAGATCCGTGTGATCGGCGTAGGGGGTGGAGGGAGTAACGCGGTAAATCGGATGATTCTGGCCGGTATGGTAGGGATTGAGTTTATCGCGATCAATACCGATGCTCAGGCCTTGCTGCTCACAGAGGCGCCACACCGCATCCGTATCGGCGACAAGCTCACTCGTGGCCTCGGTGCAGGTGGTAATCCTAGTGTTGGAAGCAAAGCTGCTGAGGAGAATGCCGAGGAGATCTACGAGGCGCTCAAAGGCTCCGACATGGTTTTCATCACGGCTGGCATGGGAGGTGGCACAGGTACAGGGGCCAGCCCGGTGGTGGCACAGATTGCACGCGAGGTCGGTGCTCTGACTGTCGGTGTGGTGACCAGGCCCTTCAAGTTTGAGGGCAAGAAGCGCTTGCTCGCCGCGGAAGAGGGCATTGCTAACCTGAAGCAGCATGTGGATACGTTAATTACGGTGCCCAATGACCGCCTCTTACAGGTAGCGGACAAGCGCACTCCGCTCTCCGATGCCTTCCGCCTGGCTGACGATGTGCTGCGACAGGGTATCCAGGGTATCAGCGATCTGATCACAGTCCCTGGCCTGATCAACCTGGACTTCGCGGACGTAAAGACGATTATGTCTGCGGCCGGTTCCGCGCTGATGGCGATTGGCGAGGCCAGCGGCGAGGCGCGTGCCATCGATGCAGCTCAGCTGGCCATTGCCAGCCCCTTGCTCGATATCGATATCAGCGGGGCGCGTGGTGTGCTCTTCAATATTACCGGTGGCACTGATATGACGCTCTTTGAGGTCAACGAGGCGGCCGATATTATCAGCCAGGCAGCACATCCCGAGGCCAATATCATCTTTGGCGCGGTGCAGGATCCCCAATTCGATGGGAAAGTGAAGATCACTGTGATTGCGACTGGTTTTGATGGAGTACCTGGAGCCGGGCGGCCAACGATGGGTGTTCCCGCCTATCCGGCTGCTTCTCCTCACTCGTTTGCGCAGCCACAGCGGCCAGATTATGACAAGAGCAGGATCTACCAGGCGTCGTCCTCGTCAATGGGTAATAATGGGATGCGCTCGCCGTATCCTCAGAACTATGTAGCGTCGCCTGTCACGCCGCCGCTCAATGTAGCGAATCATCCGACCGGACCTATGCAGCAAGAGCGCGCTGGACAACGTGCGCCTATGCCGCAGCAGTCAGCGCCACCACCAGCGGTCTCGGACACGTCGCGCCATCGCGCGGTCACTCCTCCCGCGCGTGACGTTCTGCCACTGTCAGGCGATGTCGATGAGGAGGACCAGTTTGAGCTGGAGCAAGAGCCAGTGCAGAGGCCGCATACTGATCTGCCGGTTCCAGAGCCGGAGGCCCAGCCGTTGCAGCGCCCCTCGACCGGGCAACAACGCAATATTCGCCGCCTGGATCGTGGCGCCGACCTGCAGCGAGGGAGCCGCAATCCCTCCTCTGGCGATGTCATTGACATCCCAGCCTTTTTGCGGAAACGCTAATGTCTCGTAGGGACCAATTGGTTGGCCCGTCTATCAAAAGGTGGCCCGATGCTCTCTCAGCATCGGGCCACCTTTTGATAGACGGGCCAGAGCTTTTAGACTCCACCAACCTTATTGAGGGTTCTACCAAGGTTGCCGGGGATATCTTCGTTCAGGCCAATATGATTGACCACCACACGTACGCCAGGGATAGCAATCATTTCTCGCTCCAACGCGTACTTCATCTCTTTGTTGGGCACTTCACCATAGAGGCTTAAGATGTAGTTTTCAACCAGAATGGAGAGATTGGTCGCCCCTTCCAGTTTGCCTTTCGAGCGTAATTCTTCGATGCGCGCATTGGCCTTCTGCAGAATAGTATCTTCCGCGACCAGGTAGTTGCGTACGTCAGCCACGCCGGGCATCTGGCGCAGGGTTGCTTCGAGATTCTCGCGCTGCGCTTCCAGCTCAACTTTGCCATGCAGTGCCAGGATGGCGCCCTGCTCGTTCTCACCCTCCATCTCAACCTTCACAGGGTGCGCACTGTAGGCGGTGCTGGCAACGGTCACCACCTCATCAGCTTTCGCTCGCGCCTCGCTCAGCACCTCCTGAGTCGTCATGTTAACGGGCCATTGGGTGTGAGCGGCCTCTTGCGTATGGGGCGAGGCCATGGGATCTTCCAGCGCCCAACCCAGGATGCCCACCAGGACGAAGGGGGCGCCAATCACCGTCAGCCAGGGGGTCTCAGGAACAAAGAGCAGTCCTATGACCGTGACCAGGACGGCCGCGCTCAAAATAAAGGGCCAGAGGCTGGGTCCTGGCATGTGGATATGATGCTCTTCCTCTTCCACCTCTTGATTTACTGCTAAGGACGCGTGTAGCGCGTCCGCAAGATGCGTATCTTGGAGAGAAGTTTCCATAAATTCGCGCGCTCCTCCAGGGATGTATGCAATTAGTGAGGACGATTATGGGCATAATCACCCTATGATTATTAGCATACCAAATATCTCTGTTTCGTGCAAGCAGTGTTAAAGGAGAAGCCAGGGCGACCGCAAGGGATCGCCCCTACTATACACGGATGAGCACCTTATTCGTCGTATAGTAGGGGCGATCCCTTGCGGTCGCCCTAAAGGAGAAGCAGCTCCCCCTCCAACTCCTTCCACACCCTTCGCTCTACATTGACCCTGCTGAGCGACCGATTTTCCTGATTGGCCTGAATGATGTATTGTGCTACTCGTCTCTGAAATGTTGCCAGCAACGGTTTTTGGATATCGGCCGTGGGCATAATCCCCAACTCTATATCTGACAGGGCGTAAAACTCTCCGGGCTCAAATGCCAGTGTCATCAGATCAACATAGCTGCGCAAGAGATCCAGCCGCTCCTGCGAAAACGTGTTTGATCGCGTGCTGGCAACACATAAGCAGCCTGATGTGCGCTCGGCCTGTAGAATAGGATAGGCAATGGAGCTTTCTTCCAGGAGGAACTGAGGGATAGGAAACAGGCGTTCCCGCGCGGCCAGGTTATGTACCGCGATATAGCGACCCAGAGTAAGCGCCTGTCCGGCCTGTGATTCGGCTCCGAAAAACTGGCTCTGGTTTTCCAGATGACTCCTCCAGGGCGGGGTGCCTCTGCCCAGCGTTATGCGCAGACTACGCACTTTCCTCTCACCTAATTTTGGTGGCACACACTGTGCCACGAGGGCCGCTATGCCCTGGCCCTCTGGATCGAACTGGGCAATGATTTGTTGCAAAATAAGGATACAGACGGTCGATGCTCGCAGAATGGGTGGGCTGGTTGTATGCGCATTGAGGACACGACCATAGAATGTGGAAGGGATCTCCAGTGGTAGGGCCTCTTGTGGCTGTGTATTGTCCGCACGAAAGTCGGGGAATGCCGCTATCAGCAAGGGGATGAACTGTTCACGATAGTGTGGGAAGCTTTCTAGCAATGCACGCAAATAGTCCACACGCGGATTGGACTGCCCAGTCGCCCACCGTGTCAGTGTGTTGGGATGGACATGTAATGATCCCGCAATCAGTTGCTTCTCGGTTGGGTCATTGATGATCTTGCCAAGCAACTCACGCCAGGTTTGTACTTCTTCCATTATCACATCGAAACGCTATCATCTCGTTACTATGGGGATCGCCCGCGCTCCTAAAGCCATTGTTCACGCTTTTTTTACGCCTTGTTAAGGATAGCCCATGGGATTACAATCGTCAACTAATAGGAGGATATTCGACAAGGCCCCAAGAATTGTAATGAGTGTAGCAAATCCGCGCAAAAGCAGTATGACATAGCCAACCATCATAGCTATTCCATAGGACGTAGGAGGCTGTGAGCCACTTCACAGACAGGCATCAAATGCCTGTGCTATAAGTGTAGTAGCTTCTAATCCTCAATAGAATCATATGCTCTAACCGAGGTTCTTTTGAGAGATTTATGTTTATTTCTCAATAAAGTGAAAGAAAACTGTCGGGCAATCCTCCTTGTTTGAAGCATTATCCAGGAAATAGGGGATGAAAGGACCACATACTCATGGATGAGTCATTGCAGCAGTCGCCAGAACAGCCAGCAACCCTGTATGCTTTCACGCAAATTTTTCCTTCTTTAGATTATGCCGCCAAAGATATGAAGCAAACCGCGTTCACCCTGTCACTGGCATTCTTACCGCTTGTATTGCTCCTCCTCCAGATTTTCCCGCTCCTATCTTCTCGCAAAACGCAAGCGCGCAGTTTGCGCCTGCGGATAACGGCGCTTACTGGTACCGCGCCGATTTATCCGCTCCCACAGGCACCAGTGTCACTTCCGGTAACACTACCATACACGATACGTATGCACATAGGTTGGGAACCGCTAGTGCGTCCTGCTATTTTCATAGTGGTTTTGGGCCCGATTTTTGGCTTTATTTTCCTGGTGAATGGCGGAGGGTTAGCAGGGGTGTTGCCGTCTCTAAAATTACTAATCGCTACCCCGTTGATCTTTGTGGTATCGCCTCTTATTTCATTGGCTCAGGCTCGCTGGCAGACGCCGAGGCTGACGCTCAATGATGAAAGTATCACGGCTCGCTATGGGT
>Ga0070730_10003309_pt1 | contig 14515 bp, 7 predicted proteins | sample Coa_R1_3_FD_66447 | JGI IMG/M metagenome (GOLD analysis project Ga0070730, IMG submission 66447) | Surface soil microbial communities from Centralia Pennsylvania, which are recovering from an underground coalmine fire - Coalmine... | ecosystem: Environmental > Terrestrial > Soil > Unclassified ...
GGCTCTATCGCCCATATCTGGAGAAACACCATCTCCTGGATTTGCATACGCCCGTCACTGATTCGTTTGGATTTGGTCTAGGGGGGGAGTTCCCAGAGAAGCTGGGGCGCGTTGACCGGCTCAGAATTGGTTCGCTTGAGCTTAAGCAACCTGTTACGAGTTTTTCAGACGCTCGAAGCGGGGCCACTTCCGGCGGCGACTATGACGGCACCATCGGTGGCGCGGTGCTGGAGCGCTTCAGGGTGATCTTCGACTATCCGCATCGGCAGATCATTCTTGAGCCAAACCCAAGCTTCTCCACAGCATGGTCAGCGGACACCAGCGGCATGATTTTACGAGCGAGCGGCGGCGACATGAAGACAATATCGGTTCTTCATATTCTCAGGAATACACCGGCCGCTCGGGCCGGTATAAAGGAAGGAGATGTCATCGTGAGCGTAAATGCTCAGGACACATCGAGTCTGGGCCTGGAAGGACTGCGACGTCTGTTCACGAACCCAGGTCGCTATGATTTGCAACTTCGTAGGGGACAGCAGATTCAAGAAATTGACCTGAGAACGGTCGGACCTCTGTTCTAGAATGCCTAATGTAGTTCTCACTTATCCCACGTATCGATTCTCCTGGCAGCCGGCACATCACCTTGCTCTTTGCAGCGCAGTGAATGCAAAAGAGAAAACCTTATGGCCGGGCGGTGAACATGGATTCGCATTGATTTCACGTGAGTTATTGATTTTACAGTACGCGCCAAATGGCAGGAGGGGCGGCTTTTTCTCGCGCTGAGTGACCGCTCAGTTTGTCTCTGTCAGGTTTTTCACACTCACGGATGCGGGTTCCAGCGGGGCTGGACCCAATTGATCCCTTCTTCCCATATTGGAACATAGGGAAAAGTTTTTACAAAATTTTGATGAAAGTATGACGACAACGCTAGTATCGTGTTAACCGGGAATGCGGCGTACTTAATGTATTCCGAACCCCAACTTCCGTTGTGTCATTTCGTCGAAACTTAAAAACTTTAATGTAACGTATGCTCTGATCAGGCCACTTTATAGTTAGTAGATTGTGAGTTGCTTTGGCGTGCGCCTGTGGAAATCCTTTCGTGGGATTCTTTTGGCGGCAGCCTGCTTAACTCTCCCTCAGAAACAACAACCCAAACCATTGCATTCAGTCTAGTAATCCAGAGCTGTCTGAAAATATGAGTGTCGGTTGCGTTCGACACCACCGTTGACAAGAAATTCCAATCCGAGGTCGTTATGGATTTCAGCCGATATGGCGACTGTTGGTTTGCACTGCAGGTCAGACGTGGCTGCGAGACCCACGTCGGGACTCTGCTACATCAAAAAGGGTACGAGCCATTTGTTCCCACTTATCGTTGCAAGCGGAAGTGGAGCGACCGATGGAAAAATGTGGAATTGCCGCTGTTTACTGGCTATGTATTTTGCAAATTCAGCATTGAAGTGCGCGCACCCATTATCACTACTACAGGGGTGATACGAATTGTAGGTACGAGAAGTCAGCCCGTGCCGGTCGAAAACAGTGAAATTGAAGCTGTTCGGGCAGTCATAACCTCTGGCTTCCGTACGCAGCCGCATCCCTATCCGGCTGTTGGATCGAAGGTGCGGATTGCCAAAGGGCCATTGTCAGGCGTAGAGGGAGTACTCACTGGGCATCGAGGTCAGTATCTTGTGGTGTCGATACACGCGATACAAGGATCGGTGGCCGTGGTGGTTGATGGGGATTCCGTTGCACCGTCAGGAGAAGAGCAGTTGTTGCACTAGTTTTGTCTTCAGTTCCTCAGCAAACTATGCTGTTTCGTTTTTATCAGTTGATCACCTCTCACTCCAGCCAGGTACAGGAGATCACGCCATGAAAGAAAGAAGGATGATGAATCTGTTTTTCTTATTGTCGTCGGGGCGGTGCAGGCCCGGCTTGTTTCGGTTTTGGCCAGCCCAGCTTATGTTGGTGCTGCTCACTTTTCATCTTGGCGGGCTTGCAGCAGGAACCGTTGATTCAACGCTGTCTTCGGGTCACACGGAAATCGCCCGAGTGGAAGTGCAGGCGCCCGTGGATTTGCGAATACCCGAAGGTGCTCGTGGACATGAACTCATGGATAACCGAGAGGTGCAAGCGCAAACTTATCGGCTCTTTAGAAACGCTGATCGTGCGAACACCCCACATGGATGTTCTGTCTGGGTGACCTCTCAAGATGGCAAATACGGTTTCGTCCCGTGGTCGAGATCAGAAACAGACAAGCAAGTTCGGCAGGGAGGTCCACCCCACGAAGCGGTAGCGGTTATCCGTATCAGTCAAACTCTCGAAGACAAGCAACCGTCGAGCCGAGAACATGATCTTGTAGACGGCGAACAATCCAAAAACATGAAAATGCCGCTCTATGTCGTGCGCTGGAACGGCATATGGAAGCTGGTGCCGGGCAGGAGAGAGGCAATTCAAGTACGCGATTCCCACTGGTTACAGGAGTTCGCCTGTGCGAAGCATCCTGGGTCGGCTTACGATCGTAAAAGCCAGCAATGTGCTCCACGAATCTAGAAGACTTGCCCTGCGATAAAATTTTGACTTCTCTGGTTCAGAAATGGCGAGGTTTTGAAAGCTTGGACACTAGGTCGTACTTCCCGCCCATGTGCTCTCCGGCCGCCGAGCAACGAACTGGGCGAGCGATGCATCCTTGCGGGCTGAGGCCAATGCCTGGAGTTGCATGCGTTCCCTGGATGAGAACTCGTTTGTCAAGATCGCTCCAAAAGCACGGGCATCTTCTGCTACTTGCTCTACAGCTTCAGGAAGGCCGTCACGACCGCTCAAGCGAAATGAGATTGGTGAAAGCGGCCCAAAATAGAGAGCACGAGTCAAGAGCGGCCAGTTTAGAGGGTCGGGCTCGACACCAGCCGCCCGCGCGCACATGATGGCAGCGGTTTGCATAGTCAAGGTATGCTGCGAACTCAGAGCGGATCGCATCTCGTTCGGGGAAGGGAGAGTGGCTGCACCGCTATAAACATAAGCAATCCACCGCGCCTGCAACTCAAGCACCGGAAAATAGGGTCCGAGCACCTCCAAAAACCCCAGAAACGCCATTCCCGGTAGATCAGGGTGGAAAGTTGATTTGTATAAATCGATGTGCTCCGGATCGATTCGAAGCGTGTTTTGAAGATCACTGGAAAGAAAACCCAAATCCAGCTTGTAACCAGTACCACACACAATAGCATCCACGGAAACTGAATGGCCGTCGTCGAAGTTAATGGTTTGTCCGTCGATCGATTTCACCCATGGTCTGGACTCGATGCGACCTTCCGCAACAAGCGGAAGAAAATGTTGCGACTGGGTGATGCCAGCTTCCAAGATGTTGGCGGCCGGTTTCATCGCGCCGAACTGCTCGGGGCTTCCGCTGGTGGCGAGAATGAAATCTTTCAATTGCTGCGCCACAAGTTTCAAAGGTAACGATTCGGCCGATAGTGCCGCGAAACGAGTAAAAGCGATGTGTTCTGTGGGTATGCCAGCCAGTATTTTGGACAAAATGTAGCGCTGCCGACGATAACTGCTCAACACACGATGGGCGCCGCGCATGGCAATCTCGCTTGCAATTTCCAGAGCACTAATGCTGCATCCGAGGACCAATACGTTTAATCCGCGATATTTGTCCGCGTCATCGTAATGAAAAGTGTGAATTACTCCCGCCCGGCCGGTAAATTCAGCGATGCCAGGGATGGCGGGCAGCCAAAACTTGCGATATCGGCCAGTGGCGATGACGACATGACTGTAGGGAGCCTGACGGAGGATGCCATCTTCGCCGACCGCATCTATCAGCCAGCCGCTTCCCGCAGTATCGCGCGTGATCTGCCTGACAGTAGTCTTCAGCCGCAAGCAGGACGTCAGATCGAACTTCTCTGCGTAATACTGCAGATAAGAGCATACTTCTTGATTGCTGAGATAAATCCGGGAAGATTCCTGGTGGCGCAAGTCACTAAACGCAGTCATCACGCGGCTGGTATTGGTCCGCATCGATGGCCAAACCCCGCTGTATCTCCGGTCACCGCTCCATTGGCCGCCAATCCTGTGAGATTGTTCAAAAATCACCGGCTGAAATCCCTCACTTTTGAGATATCGGGCCGCCACGAGCCCCGCCGGCCCTGCACCGATGACTGCGACAATTCTGAGCGCGCTAGGTTTCATCATTCCTCAAACAGTACCAGTGAATTCGTTCAACAACTTTTGCTATCTTAAATCTATATTTGCGAATTTTCTCGTTTCATCTCTTCTGTTAGCCGGCTTCAAATTCGAGAACGTACGTGTACCGGAAGATTCTAGCAGTCAATCCAGTTCGAACAATGCGACCAACATTGGCAGGAGGAAGCTCAAATGAATATTTCTTTAGAAAACAAAGAAAGTGTGGTGCTCAAAATCATTGGTGATGAACTTGACGTTGAACCAGAACGACTGGAAGATTCAGTTTCCCTTGTTAAGGACCTTAATGCTGATTCCCTGGCGCTGCTCAACATTGTGATGAAGATCGAAGAGTACTTCAAAATCAATGTACCCGATGACGAATGGAGAAAGCTGACGACTGTCGGGGACATAATTTCCTACGTGCGCCGGGTCTCGGACACCGTCGCCTCATAATTTGTGAATCCCATGAAACGAAGAGTGGCAATTACGGGAATAGGGCTGATAACTCCCTTAGGGAGCAGCGTCGAGGAGAACGTTAGTTCTCTTGTGGCGGGCAGGAGCGGCATAGGGCGAATCACACGCTTCGACTGCTCACAGTTCCCAACAAAGATAGCCGGCGAGGTAAAGAATTTCGACCCGACAAGGTGGGTGTCGAACAGAGAAGCCCGATCCATGGGGCGATTTTTGCAATTCGGTGTTGCTGCGGCCGCAGAGGCATTGGCCGATAGCCAGCTTCCGGCTCGTTTCGACGATGAAATTGCCGACCGTGTCGGATGTTACGTGGGATCGGGATTCGGAGGGCTGGATATCTTGCAGTACTCCTATGCGGCTTTTCTCGAGAAAGGCGCCAAGTTCGGATTTTCTCCGTATACTATTTCCGCTTCTCTGATCAATTTGGCGCCTGGACGTATTGCCATTCGTCACAACATTCGCGGACCTGCATTTTCACACGTCTCCGCTTGCGCAACCGGGACCCACTGCATCGGCGAGGCGACCCGCGCGATTCGTTGGGGTGTCTGCGACGTGGTTCTGGCCGGTGGAACAGAAGCCGCTATCGAAGTTCTGGCTATAGGAGGGTTCAATGCAGTCCGAGTTCTTTCCACAAGGAACGATGCTCCGCAGGCAGCGAGCCGGCCGTTCGAGCGGGATCGCGACGGATTTGTCATAGCCGAAGGAGCTTGTATTTTGGTCCTCGAAGAACTCGAACATGCCAGAAGGCGAGCCGCCAAGATTTATGCTGAGGTCGCAGGTTACGGCATTTCGACGGATGCATACCATATCACAGAGCCTCCGCCGTGTGGGATTGGAGCGCAACGCTGCATGGAATCCGCGCTCGCCGACGCCCAAGTGAACAGGGAACAAATCGGCTACATCAATGCACATGGAACATCGACGAGGTTTAACGATTCCACGGAAACGTGTGCGGTGAAGGCTGTATTCGGAGATCACGCGAAACGGCTCCCCATATCCTCAACGAAGTCGATGACAGGACACGCGTTAGGAGCCGCGGGCGCAATGGAGGCGGCGTTCAGTGCCTTGAGTCTTTCCCGAAATACTCTATTCCCCACAATCAACTATGACAATCAGGATCCAGAGTGTGACCTGGACTATGTTCCCAACTGTGCTCGCCATCAAGAGGTGGAGTATGTGCTTAGCAATAGCTTTGGATTCGGCGGCACAAATGCATCCCTGGTTCTGGGACGGCTCAACTGATTTGCCGAATGCACGCATTCGGGGTGCCAGATTTCTTACAAATCGTATTTAACACCAATCGTATTTAACCTAGACGGCGCGATGGTGCCTTATGCTTGAGCGAAGAGACACAACGAAGTGGCTCGCCAATGTACAGCCCTGCAGCAATGCCATATTGCGTCTGTTTTGTTTTCCTTATGCCGGCGGAAGCGCCTCTATTTTTCACAACTGGCAATACTTTCTTCCCAAAGGAGTCGAGGTGTATCCGCTGCAATTGCCGGGACGAGGATCAAGAGTGCGCGAGACGCCGCTTGCAGATGTTCCCACATCGGTCGAGGAAATGATAGAAGCGTTGCTTCCATTCCTGAACTGCGACTTTGCTTTTTTCGGACATAGCATGGGAGCCTTGATCGCATTCGAGCTATCCAGGGCATTGCGCGACCGCAAGCTGCGCGAACCACTGCGACTGTTCGTCTCCGGGCGTGAGGCGCCCGACCTACCTGACTCGAGCCGTCTCGCCTACGATCTTCCCGACGCTGAGTTTGTTGCTCTTTTGCGGACCTTGAACGGCACGCCCAGCGCGATTCTCGAGAGCCGTGAAATGCTTGAATTCGTGCTACCGATCCTGCGGGCAGATATCAAGCTTGTCCAGCAATACCGTTATGTGCCTGGCGCTCCTTTGAGCTTCCCGATCAAAGCATACGGCGGGCTGCGAGACGAGCACGCTCACAGGGCAGGACTCGCACGATGGTCTCAGCACACCTCGGGAGAGTTTGCATTAAGCATGTTGCAGGGCGGCCACTTCTTTTTGCAGGAGTCCAAGCGGCAGTTCATGTCTCTTTTGGGGAGCGATCTGGCCGGCACGATTCAAACTGCAGGCAGGAGCGCACGATTTGCCACTCTGTAAGTAAATATGTTTCCAGGACTTATTCACACATCCATACAAAACATACAGGAGGCAGTATGCCGAACCATGAAGCAGAAGATAATCGCACCTACAAGGTCGTCGTTAACCATGAAGAACAATACTCGATTTGGTTTTCTGAGCGCCCAAATCCGCTGGGCTGGAATGATGTAGGGAAGAGCGGAACGAAACAGGAGTGTCTTAACTACATCAAAGAAGTCTGGTTAGATATTACCCCGCTTTCTGTGCGGAAACAGATGCAGCAGAAACAGCCAGTCCAGGCCCCGACTTCTTGACCGTGCCGCCAAGCTGTGTTGTCTGACCGGTGACACCTATCATTACTTCAAAGCGGCAACCAGCCGTTTTGATATCAGGCCGTCTCCCTTGGCTGAACACTTAAACCAATATTGACAAACGCGTTTTTCGTAGTTCACGAGATGCGACTATGCATTCGCCTTTTGGCGCGGTCACTTCGCCGACCACACTTATCGAACTTCTTGACTTCAGGGCCGCTCACCAGCCGGACCTGAAGTCCTACGTATTCCTGAAGGAGGGCGAGATAGAAGAGGCAGGGCTCAGCTTTTGCCAGCTCCACAAACGAGCCCAAGCCATTGCCGCCGAGTTGCAGCAGTCGAGTGCAGCCGGCGAGCGCGTCTTGCTGTTGTATCCACCGGGACTGGGTTTTGTAGAAGGTTTTTTTGGATGCATTTACGCTGGGGCCGTCGCCGTACCGGCGTACGCTCCCCGCATGAATCGGAACCAACTTCGGCTGCAAGCGATAGCTGAAGATTCGGGGGCCAGGGTTGTGCTGACCACGTCTTCGCTGCTGAGCAAAGTTAAAGCTCAGGCGGAGTTCAAAAACTTGCACAGCCTGGCATCGGATCAAGTCCCCGACGAAGCAGCAGGCCGATGGTCGTATCCGGCTATTGCTTCCGATACTTTGGCTTGCCTCCAGTACACATCGGGCTCAACGGGCAAGCCGAAGGGAGTGATTCTTACTCACGAGAATCTTCTGGCAAACGCGTCGGCAGGCGCGATTGCTTTGGCCGGATCTTCGGCTGACAAACTGGTTTCCTGGCTGCCCATGTTTCACGATATGGGCTTCATGATAGGAGTCCTTCAGCCAGCATGGTCCGGTGTCTCCGTCATCTCGATGGCGCCGGCTGCTTTCATCCAGCATCCGCTGCGCTGGCTCGCTGCTATTTCGCACTACGCGGGAACGGTGAGCGGAGCGCCAAACTTTGCCTTCGAACTTTGCGTCGAAAAGATCACTGAAGCAGAGAAACAGCATATCGACCTGAGCAGTTGGAGAGTAGCATTCAACGGGTCGGAACCGGTTCGCGCGCACACACTGGACAGATTTGTGGACGCCTTTTCCTGTTGTGGATTCAAACGAGAGGCTTTGCATCCGTGCTATGGAATGGCAGAAGCCACGTTGATGATCTCGGTCAAAAAGTCGTCGCTTCCGATTTACAGAGAGGTTGCGGAAGCGGCGCTGGAGGAAAATCGCATCGAGAGCCCCGACCGCGAAGAGAGGACCCGGACATTGGTGAGCAGTGGATCTATTCTTCCCGAAACGGAGGTCGTGATCGTTGATCCGGCGTCTCAAGTTGTACATCCTTCCGGGAAAGTAGGGGAGATTTGGGTTCGCGGTGCAAGCATCGGGAAAGGTTATTGGGGCAACGCCGAGGAAACAGAGAGAGTGTTTCGCGCCGTCACTGCTCCCTCAGGGGAAAAACAGTTTTTGCGGACCGGCGATCTTGGTTTCCTGGAGAATGGCGAACTTTTCGTCACCGGCAGACTCAAAGATCTGATCATCATCCGAGGCGCGAACCACTACCCACAAGATATAGAAGATATCGTGGGCAAGTGCCATTCTGCATTGGTGACCGGCAGCTGCGCTGCATTCTCACTGGATGTCGAATCTGAAGAACGGCTCGTTATCGTTCAAGAGGTGCAGCGCGATCAAAAGAACAGCGATCTGGACGCAATGGCTGCGGCGATTCGCAATGCGGTCTCAACACATTTCGGATTGCAACCTTATGCCATCGCCCTGATTCGCCCCGGCAGTATTTGCAGGACCACGAGCGGGAAAATCCAGCGCCATCAATGCAAGCGTGAATTCCAGGCAGCGGAGTTGAAGACCTTACGCCAGTGGGTTCTGGAAACATCTGATGTTGAGGTTCCATGCCCTTTACCGGTTCCAGCGAAAAGACGCAGCGCAGATGAGATTCAGGCCTGGCTGACGAACAAGGTCTCCCGGCTTCTGGGTGTCACGGTAGATGATCTCGATATATCCAGGCCATTTGCCGAGTACGGGCTGGATTCCAAAGATGCCGTAGGACTATCGGGTGAACTCGAGGCATTCTTGAGCTGCAAGTTGCCCGCCACGCTGCTTTATGAATATCCAACCATCGAATCGCTGTCATTGCATCTGGCAAGGGCTGCCAAAGCGACACGCGCCTCCGCTGAAAGATCAACCCATGAAAAAGGACTTGGCAGCGAACCGATTGCTGTAATCGGGATGGCATGCCGCTTTCCTGGCGCGGCGAATCTCAATGAATTCTGGCAGTTGCTATGTGATGGCAAAGACGGGGTTGGAGAAATTCCCGCTGAGCGCTGGCGCGCAGAAACATTCTACGATCCTGACACGACTGTGCCGGGAAAGGCCAATACTCGATGGGGCGGCTTTTTGCAAGGCATCGATTTTTTTGACGCTGGCTTTTTTGGCATCTCACCGCGGGAAGCTGCTTGCATGGATCCGCAGCAGCGACTCCTGTTGGAAGTCGCGTGGCATGCTTTGGAAGATGCCGGGCAGGCGAGGGAACGGTTAGCCGGAGCCCGGGCCGCAACGTACATTGGCATCTCCACAAATGATTATGCTCATGTGGTCTGCAGATCATTCGAGGAAATCGGGCCCTATGTGGCAACGGGAAATTCCTTCAGCATTGCAGCCAATCGCCTTGCTTATCATTTTGACTGGCGCGGCCCCAGCATGGCGATTGATACAGCTTGTTCGTCTTCGCTTGTGGCTGTGCACCTGGCGTGCCAGAGCCTTACTCATGGTGAAGCTGATCTGGCGGTCGCCGGGGGCATCAATTTAATCCTCTCCCCTGCCTTGGCGATCAATTTCACGAAAGCGGGAGTTATGTCGCCGGAGGGGCGCTGTAAAAGCTTCGATGCCAGCGCCGATGGATTTGTGCGCAGCGAAGGGGTGGGGGTTGTCGTTCTAAAGCCGCTCTCGGCCGCATTAGCGGAAAACGACAGGATCTATTGCGTGATTCGCGGGAGCGCCATAAACCAGGATGGACGAAGCAATGGATTGATGGCCCCCAACCGTGAGGCCCAGGTTGAGGTGCTCCGTGAAGCGTATCGCCGCGCTTGTGTCCCGCCGAATTCGGTGCAACTGATTGAAGCTCACGGCAGCGGAACGCTGCTCGGGGATTCGATTGAGCTAAGTGCCATCAAAGAGTTGCTGAGTGGAAACGGCAATATGAGGCATCAGCGCTATGTCGGTTCTGTGAAATCGAATATAGGTCACGCTGAATCTGCTGCCGGAGTCGCCGGGCTTATCAAGACGGCGCTGGCAATTCACCACGGCAGAATTCCGGCGAACGTGCATTTCCGGCAGCCCAATCCTCATGTTGATCCTGCACAATTTGGTTTAGAGGTTCCAGTGCGTTTGCAACCGTGGCCTGAAAATGGAACGCGACGTGCGGGCGTCAGTTCCTTTGGCTTTGGTGGAACGAATGTGCATGTTGTTCTTGAGGGAGCGCCGGCAGAGGGAACCGAGCCTGAATCCGTTCATAGAAAGGAGCGGCATCCCTGCATTCTGCCCGTCTCGGCCCATTCGATTAGCTCTCTTCAGTCTTTGGTGCGGGCTTATGCGGAGTTTCTGGAGGATGATAGCTTATCGCTGCAGGACGTTTGCTACACCGTCGCCAACCGCAGAAGCCAGTTCTCTCATCGCGCAGCATTTGTAGGATCTTCGAATGAAGAGATAAAAAAGCAATGCCGGGCCTTTCTCCAGAAGGACGCCCAAACCAAGCAAGCTTCCAACCGAACATCTTCAGGCAGGCGCCGCAAACATGCATTCATCTTTCCGGGACACGGATCGCAGTGGCCAGGAATGGGCAGGCAGTTGCTGGAGCAGTGTGCGGTGTTCCGTTCAGCGGTTGAACGATGTGAGCCCGAAATAAAGCAGCATCTCGGTTGGTCGGTGCTGGGACTGTTAATGAACCCGGACACCGGCCATTGGGAAGATATTGACGTCATTCAGCCGGCGCTCTTTGCGGTTGAAGTCGGTTTAGTCGAGCTGTGGCGTTCCTGGGGAATCGAGCCGGATGCGGTTGCCGGGCAGAGCATGGGAGAAATTCTGGCTGCTTATGCCGGTGGAGCTTTGACCCTGCAAGATGCTGCATGGCTGGTTTGTTTCCGCAGCCAGCTCTTGAAAAAGATCACCGACCGGGGTGGCATGCTCATGGTCGCCTTGTCGGTCGAGGAGTGCAAAAAGCTTCTCGTCGAGGGAGGCTGGGGCGATACAGTCTCCGTCGGCATCAGCAGCAGTCCTTTATCTACGGTTCTCTCCGGGGATTCGGCCGCGCTAGGCGATATTCACTCCGTACTCAAAAACCGGAACATTTTTTCACGAGTCGTCAACATTGACTACGCTTCTCACAGTTGCAAAGTAGAACCGCTCCGCGATGAGCTGTTGAGAGGGCTTGCACGGCTGCGTTCCGGCAAGGCGTCGTTGCCCATTTATTCCACTGTCACCGGCCGTCAGGCCGACGACATTCAGTGGGATGCGGATTACTGGTGGAGAAATCTCCGCAACCCGGTGCTGTTCGCCGACGCGATTCCCCAGATGCTGAAGAGTGGAATCAATACTTTTATCGAGATAAGTCCTCATCCAATTCTTTCTGTATCCATTCTGGAATGCCTGCAGCATCAACCGGAAGAAGCAATTTCGGTTTCCAGCCTGCGGCGCCAGAGCGAGATGAGCAGCCTGCTCAGTTCAGTAAGCACGTTATATGTTGCTGGGTCGGAGGTGAAATGGGCCGGAATGGTTCCGGAAGGAAAACACGTAGCTTTGCCACACTATCCGTTCGATAGAAAAAGATTTTGGACAGAGACTGCCATTGAGACTGCGGAACATGCCATGCAAAACAACTTAATGGACCAAATGCAACGCGACAGGGAAAACCGCCGCGAAAATGAGACGCCACCAAGTCCTCCTTCCGCGCTTTTCACAAGCTCTTTCACTGAGCGCGCATCCGCCGCGAGGAAGAACGCCGTGCTGGAGAAGCTCTGCTCGATGGTCGGCAGGCTTCTGGGAGCAAATCCGGAAGAGCTGGATATCTATGCTCCGTTTTTGGAAATGGGCGCTGATTCCATCATTCTCATGAGCGCGCTCGAAGCATTGAAAACTGAATTCGGAGTCCAGCTTTCTATCAGGCAGTTGTTTGAAGGGTATGCAACGCTGGATGCCCTGGCAGACTACATCGTTTCAGCCATGCCGGCGGAACGGCCGGAACGAGAATCCGATATGACATCATCTGCGCAAGAAGTGGGCAGCGCTGATCGCATCCACGCTGAATCGCCAGCAATGCCCACCCATGGCAGTCATTCTCCTGCGGAAGCGACTGGTGGCATTGAGAGGCTGTTGAATGAACAGCTCGCGCTGGTGTCTCGTGTGATTTCTGAGCAGCTCCAGGTTATCAGTAACACAAAGCTCGGATCCTCTAAGGTAGCCGCGGCTCCCAGTGCGCATCGGGAAGATACATCCAAACAAGGTACATCAGCGAAAAAGGCAGCAAGCAGTCTCCATAGAGTTGTTGAGGAGACATTACCCGCTCCGCTGCGGGATACACAAGCGACGCGGCGTCCTGAATTATTTGTGCCATACAGTCCCATTCGTCCGGGCAAGACAGGGGGATTGACTGACCGGCAGCAGAAGCATCTGGAAACTGTAATTGCCCGGTACACTGCAAAGACTTCGAAATCCAAACAACGTACTCAAAAATATCGCCCGGTGTTAGCAGATAACCGCGCATCAGCGGGGTTTCGTTATTCCATTAAGGAAATGCTTTATCCAATTCAGGCTGAGCGTTCTGCCGGCTCAAGAATCTGGGATGTTGATGGCAATGAATACGTCGATTTGACAATGGGTTTCGGAGTGAATTTGTTTGGACACGGTGCTCCGTTTATTCAGCAGGCTCTTGAAAGCCAGCTCGCCAAGGGTATCCAACTGGGGCCGCAATCGAATTTGGCCGGCGATGTGGCCGCAATGATTGCTGAGCTGACCGGGCTTGGCCGGGTTACATTCTGCAATTCCGGCACGGAAGCGGTCATGATTGCTGTGCGGCTGGCGCGCGCGGCTACGCAACGTTCGAAAGTGGCAATCTTTGCAGGTTCGTACCACGGCACCTACGATGGCGTGATCGGCCGCAGTGAGGGCGACTCGCGTGAATCGGTTCCCCTTGCACCCGGGATCATGGCTGGGGCGGTAAAAGACCTGATCGTGCTGGATTATGACAATCCATATTCTTTAGAGATCATCAAGAATTCCGCCAACGAGTTGGCGGCTGTGCTGGTAGAACCAGTTCAGAGCAGACGTCCGGACCTTCAGCCGACAACGTTCCTGCGCGATTTGCGCAAGCTGACGCAAGAACATGGCATTGCGCTTATATTCGACGAAGTCATCACAGGGTTCCGTCTTGCTCCAGGCGGTGCGCAGGAGTGGTTTGGCGTGAAAGCAGATATTGCCACGTACGGCAAAATCGCGGGTGGCGGTATGCCGATTGGAGTCGTCGCGGGCATGCCACTCTACATGGATGCTATTGACGGAGGCTTGTGGGAATATGGAGATCTTTCTTATCCCAAAGCGTCAACTACCTTTTTTGCCGGCACGTTCTGCAAGCATCCACTGGCCATGGCTGCGGCTCAGGCTGTGCTGAGACATCTGAAACAACAAGGACCAAAATTGCAGCAGGGTTTGAATGAGCAAACAAGCCAACTTGCCGCGTCGCTGAACGCATATTTTAAGAGTGATGATATTCCCCTCCAAGTCGTCCATTGCGGGTCGCTCTTCCGATTCGCTTTCACAGGCAACATGGACCTGTTTTTTTACCACCTGCTCGATAAAGGCGTTTATATCTGGGAAGGAAGAAATTGCTTCCTCTCGACCGCACATACAGAGAAAGATATCGCCTTAATCACCGATGCCGTAAAAGAAAGCATTGCTGAACTGTGTGATGGCGGATTCCTGGCAACTTCCCGCAAGACTCAACGCAGTCATTTCGATGCAGTTGCAGCTCAGGGCGGCAATGATGAATTGCTTAAATCAGTATCGGCCGAACGGCGCCCAGCAGCATGTAGTACACGGAGTGAGAAGTTTCCGCTCTTAGAGGTTCAGAAGCAGCTTTGGCTGTTGACGGAGATGGACGAAAAAGCTTCTGTTGCCTACAACGTGCCGGCTGCGCTTCAAATCTGCGGCCAGTTGCATGTTGACAAATTGAAGAGCGCTTTTCAGCAGGTGGTTGGACGCCACGCGATGTTGCGCTCGCACATAGATGCTGCGGGTGAATCGTGGATATGCCACTCGCAGCTTCCAGCCGATATTGGCATATTCGATCTGTCTCTGGCTCAAACGGCCGAACAACAGAGCGAATTGCAGCATGCATTGCGGCGTGAGTGTGAAACACCTTTCCGTATGGCAGAGGCTCCACTGCTGCGGGCGCGATTGTT
>Ga0070730_10003311_pt1 | contig 14500 bp, 10 predicted proteins | sample Coa_R1_3_FD_66447 | JGI IMG/M metagenome (GOLD analysis project Ga0070730, IMG submission 66447) | Surface soil microbial communities from Centralia Pennsylvania, which are recovering from an underground coalmine fire - Coalmine... | ecosystem: Environmental > Terrestrial > Soil > Unclassified ...
GTGGCCAGGATGCCGCCCGGTGCGGCGGCTTGCATCAGCCGCGCCGCGAGGTTGACCATTGCGCCGCGGGCCCCGTAGGTACGGCTGGCGCTGCCCCCGTAGGGCCCAGCGTAGACCAGGCCGTGGGCGAGCCCGATCTGCACCCCGCGGATAAAGGAGCAGCGGGGCGGCGGGCTGCGTAGCACCAGGGCGGCGGCGGCGGCCCGCGCCGGGTCGTCGCCGTGCGCCCGGGGCGCCCCAAAGCTCGCGTAAAAGTAGCTGCCTTTCTCGCCGACCGTCAGCTGGAGCAGGGTGCCTCCGTGCTGGGTGAGCACCATCTGCACCCAGCGGATGTAGGTGTCGAGCCGGGCGGCCGCCGGCGGGCGATCGTAGTCGACGCCACTGAAGCGGGCAAAGAGGGCCACGGCGGGGCGGAGTTCGACCAGGAAATCCGGGTCGTGTTCGAGGCGTTCCCAGAGCACGGTCGGCAGCCAGGGGCGGATCTGCGCGGGGGTCAGGGCCGCGGGCGCCAGGGGCGGCCAGGGGGTCGGCCCGGGCAGATCGGGCGGGGTGGCGTCGAGCACCAGGAAGCGCCCACTGGCGTCGGCGTCGGTGCGCCAGGTGCCCGTGGCGGCCGTGGCGGCCGCGGTGACCTCGTCAACGAGCACGTCGCCGCCATGCGCCAGGGGGTCGCCGGCCCCGGCCCGCGCCAGCGGCGGCCCGGCCAGCACGTCGAACAGGCCGTGGGCGGGGTCGCCGACCAGGAAGCGCCGGGCCGGACCCGTGGCGACGACCGTCTTGAGGGCGAGGGACCAGCCGGCGCCGTCCGGCAGGGCGAGCGGGGGCGTGGTGTGGATGCGGGCCTGGAGGGTGGTGGCGGCGGCGACGGCGCGGGCGCCGGTATCGTTGTCGAACCAGCAGGTGAGGGCATCGCCGCTGAAACCGAGAACGCTGCCGGCATAGGCGTGGACGGCTTCGACCTGGGCGTCAAAGACCGGCGCGAGCGCCCGGAAGAGGGCTTCGCCGCCGCGCTCCGGGCCGTGGGCGGCGATGAAGGCGCTGCTGAGCGCAGTGTAGCCGGCGAGGTCGCTGAGCAGGGCGGCGCCGTGGGTCTGCTCAGGCAGGGCGCTGTCCTGGGCCAGCGCCTGGCGCCGGTCCATCGGGATGAAGCTGCTGAATAGGTCCATGTAGGTCTCCGCGGCGTGTGCCGCCGCTGGGCCTCAGTATAGCAAAAAATATGCAGAAAGTGTGGAGGGCGGCCGGCGCCCCCGCCCTCCATGGGGGCGGCAACGATGCAGCGTCCCCCGCCCTACGTGGGTGGTTGACAGAAGTCGGGGTAACGTGTAAGCTGAGGTTCGTCGGGAGGCTGGCGGGAGCAGGGTCATGTGGTTGACCCCCCTGATCTGGGCGGCCCCTACTATTGTGTACCCGAGGTGCGTATGACTTCCCTTCTGGAAGCGGTCCGCCTGCTGGCCGAGGGCCAGCCCCTCTCCGCCCCCCTGCAACTCACCTGGACGGTCTACGACGGGATTCGGGGCCTGCTCTGGACGTAGGTCCGGTCGGACGGCGCGATCCGCGAGGAGCGTTCCTCGCCCGCCAGCGGGTCCCTCGCGCCCGCGCTCCCGGCGCAGGACCTGGGCGTCATCCCCGCGGCGGCCCGCTGACCATGGGTCTCTCGCCGATCCACACGGTGATTCGCCAATGGCAGGACCAGGCGATCGACGGGACCGCCCTGATGCGCGCGCTCGTCGCTTACCCCCAGTGGCAGGTGCTGCTCTCGGAGGCGGATCTGCCACGGCCCGGGGCCTTTGCCCCGGGCTTTGCGACGCTCGTCTTGGGCAGTAGCGCGGCGCCCCCGAGTGTCATCTTCGACGGCGAGCGCTACGAGCGGGCCTTTTCCGGCGCGCAACCCGCGGGGTGGACCGACGAATACCTGCCCCCCGGGCAAACACTAGACCACTGGACGCGCCTGGTCGGCGTCCATCTATATCGCGGGTTTCAGGACCCGCAGCAGTTCGGGCAGGTGTTCGAGCGGCAGATCAAGGAGTCTAATCCCCGCGCCGGCACCCAACTGCTGGTCCGCGACGACGGGCAGGAGGCGCTGCTCGACTTCCTGATCTGGGTCATGGAGTCGCAACCGATCTGGGAGTTCAATATCTTCCGCTTGTGTCCCGGGGCGGAGGGCGTCATCGGCTACCAGTTTGCCTACCGGATCTACGGCACCCCCGATCTCCAGGGTCAGAGCTTTGTCACTCAGCGGGAGCACTGGGCGACCGTGTTGCAGGCGACCGAGTTTCCCCCGCCCGGCGCGGTGGACAGCCCCGCGGCCCCCCGCGGTAACCCCCTATGCTGAGCCGGCGGAAGTTCCTCCAAGCCACGGCCGGCGTGGCCGGCTATGCCGTGCTCGGCGGCTGTGATGCGCCCGTTCCGCCCACGGCCGGGCCGGCCCCGCCGGCGCCCCCCGCCGCGGCCACCCGGACCCCGGCGCGCGGGCCCGCCCCGCCGGCGCGCCCCGCGCTGACCCAGGACCCCACCCCGCCGCCCGGATCGCCGGCCCCGGCCGTGACGATCCGCGGCTACCCGGCCCGCGCGAGTGTGCATCCCGGCGCGACGCTGGTCCTGCATATCGCTACCGCGGCGCCGCACTTCCACATCGAGATCTACCGGCAGACGACGACGCTGGAGCTCATGACCCAGGTCTTCGGGCTGGCCGGGCAGTGGGCGGCCGAGCGGGCGGCCAGCGACGATTTTCAGTGGCCCGCCTACCCCCTGGCGATCCCCGGCGATTGGCCGTCCGGCGCGTACCTGGCCCGCTGCGTCGTGGATACGCCGGCCGACATCCCGCCGGCGACCGGCGAGATCTTGTTTGTAGTCCGTAGCGCCCAGCCGGGCCGCACGGCAACCATCCTCTATAAGCTGCCCCTGGCCACCTATCATGCCTATAACTGCACGGGCACCTCGGCCAATCCCCAGGACCCGGACCGGGCCAGCCTCTACGTCAACCCGCTGCCGAGCACCCACCCGGTGGGATCCAAAGTGACGCTGCACCGGCCGGGCGGCGGGGCCGGCGGCACGATCTGCGAGCCGCCGGACTTCTACGACGGCACCTCGCCCCGCCAGACCTTCGCCCACTGGGACGCGCCGATGATCCAGTGGCTGGCCCAGCACGGCTATGCCGTCGACTATTGCACGGACCTCGATCTGCACGAGGAGCCGGCCCTGCTCGCCCCCTATCGCCTGCTGCTGAGCGTGGGGCACGACGAGTACTGGAGCGCCGCGATGCGGGCGCAGGTCGAGGTGTTCATCGAGCACGGCGGCAACGTGGCCTTTTTCAGCGGCAATATCTGCTGGTGGCGCATCCAGTTCGTCGACGGCAACACGGCCATCATCTGCGATAAAACGGACGGGGCGGACAACTGGTACCGTATCCGGCCGGAGAACGCGCTCACCGGGGTCAGCTACCGCAACGGGGGCGGCGCCTGGGCGGGGGCCCGCCCGCCGCTCGGCTACACGGTGCAGCATCCCGAGCACTGGGTCTACGCGGGCACGGGGCTGCGCGCCGGCCAGGTCTTCGGCGCCACGGCGCACCCGCCGCTGATCGGCTACGAGTGCGACGGCGCCCACCACACGCGCACCGCCCAGGGCCTGGCGCTCGCCGACGGCAGCGACGGCACGCCGGCCGGCTTCGTCATCCTGGGGACGGCCTATCTCGATCCGCACGCCGTCCCGGCCTGGGACGAGCGGCGGGGGCAAAGCACGGCGACGATGGGGGTCTACACGCGCGGCGGCACAGTCTTTACCGCGGCGACCACGGACTGGGCCAAGGTCCTGGCCGCCGACCCAATCGTGGCCACGATCACCCACACCGTGATCCGCACCTTGAACCGGCGCGGAGGGCCGGCCGCTGGGTAAGGGGGTGCAGATGGGCAATGGGGGCCTACCTTACTATCTCTGGCGCTACGGCGACGCGCTGTAGCGGGACGGGGCCGCTCTGCTGCCACCATTGTGTTCAGGGATAAATATTAGCAAAGATAGCAAAGAATTTGTCATTCTGAGCGCAGCGAAGAATCCGTTGCCCCGCGGATCGGGGCGGGGCCGGCGGGTAGCGGGCCCCGCCCCCGTCGCCCGAGCGTGGCCGCCCCGATCGCGCCGTTGGGGTTGCGGGTGCGCGCCCCAGCGGATTCTTCGCTGCGCTCAGAATGACAAATCTTATACTTTCCGCTAATAAAACACATTATCTTGGCATTAAGGGGCGGATCTCAGACCCGCCCCTTGTCCATCAACCTAACAAGCAGCAGGGTCGTGGGGCGGACGCCCGGCGGCTGAAGCCGCGGCAACGCCGGGCGAAGCCCGCCTACGCGGGCTGGAGGTGGTCATTATCGGCCACGCTGATTGCGCACACACTACGTCCGCAGCACCTCCGTCAGGTTCTCGGGCCAGGCGAGTAGCACCGCTACACCCCGGCACAGTTCCATCCATTGTGCGTACCGGGGTGGCCGTTCCACCAGCAGCAGCGCCTGCACGGTATAGCCGCCCCTCTGCAGCATATGGCGGTAGTGCAACACCTGCCCCAGCCCCAGCCGGAGTTGCTGATCCTCGTTCTCGGCCGTCAGGCTTTTCACCTCCGCCACCCAGATTACCGTATCCCCGCGCCAGAAGAGATCGACCGGCGGGTCGCCGGGCCCCGGGGTGCGCGGTTTCAACCCCAGCCCCGTCACATGATCCGCCAGCCTATTTTGCAACCTCGCGTGCGCCTGGGTGCCCCGCTCTACTACCAATGGGTCAACGGCGAAGGGCACCGCTGCGGCGATGGTGCGGTCTTCCGGTGGCCGGCGATACGGCTGTCCCAAGCGCCCCGCCCTCGTTAGCGCGACGGGCAACGGAACCGTGCCAAACTGCTCGCTCAGGGCGGTCATCAGCCATTCTGCTTGCGTGCAATCCGGGATAGCCTCTGCCGTCTTCAGGGGCGGCCTAAGAGTGATAGCCGCCGGGAGGCGGGGATCGGGGAGCACGAGACCGCCTTTTGTTCCTGGCAGCTTGAGGGCGTCGGTCAGGGACGGAGCAGTTGCGCGCCACACGATGTTTAGTCGATGGAGATGCAGCCCCTGGAGCTGATCCTCGCTGGCCCCACGGGAGACCAGGCGGTAGGAGTCCGGGGCCTCAATCGTACCCCACCCGACCACCCCGTAGTGACTGGCGTAAGCGACAATGACATCGCCGGTCACATAACTATGCAGCAGATCGTCCCCGTTGTCCTCCGACTGGTTTTGGTAACTGGCGCTGATCTCGCTATTATCGACCAGGTACTTCCACCACGCAGCTGGGGGCGGTCGGTCCTCCGTTTCGGTGCCGATGTTGTGCCAGTAATAACCCGGGAGGCGTCCAGCCGCGGCTTGGTCCCGCCACTTGCGGTATAGACGGGCGCGCACGCTCATCCTCGACCTCCTTTCGTCACATCCGCCCGCAACCCATGCCCGGCCGGGCGGCACCAGAAGCAGGTGGGTCTGGACCTGCCCCCTGCCGATTAACCGAAGCGGCCGGGGCCGCGAGGAGACACCGGCGACGCCCAGTATCAACCGCCCCGTAGTGCCACCCGTCAGCCCGCGGAGGCGGGCTTCGCCCGTTGTTGCCGCGGCTTCAGCCGCCGGGCATCCGCCCCAGGACCCTGCCGCCCTGCCATAGCCCCGTCCCTACGGCTCGATCTCGATCTGGATTGTGCTGCCTTCGGCCAGCGGGGGCAGGGTGAGCAGGAGCCGGGGGCCGGCCGGGTCCCAGGTGCGCGTGGCGATGTGGCCGTCCTGCAGGACCACCGTGGGCGCGCGGTCGAGGCCGGCCAGAGCCAGGCGCAGATCGCGGGGCGGGGGGGTCCAGGGGCCGGCGACCGGGCCGATCGTGATCCGCAGCTGGCCGTCCGGGGCGGCGGCGCAGTGCAGGGGGGTGCGGCGCCAGGCGCCTGTGCGGTAGGCCAGGGTGGCGCCGTCGTCCTCGTACCAGGAGAAGGCCGCCTGGGGCGGATCGCCCGGCGCGGGGGCCACGGCGAGCAGCGTGACGGCGGTGGCGGCCGCAGCGTCGGCGGTGAGCGCGGGCTCGCCGAGCGGCACGATGCTGCCGCCGCGCACGAAGAGCGGGAAATGCTCCAGCGGGGTCGGCACGAGCACATCCTGGCCTCCCGGATAGAGCACGCCGGTGGCGAAGTGCAGCCAGCGGCCGGCCGGCAGATAGACGGCCTGGGCGCCCTGGCCCGCGCGGGTGACCGGCGCGACGAGCAGCGCGGGGCCGCAGAGGGCTTCCGTGTCCGCCGTGCGGCCGCGGGGGTCGCGCGGGAACTCCCAGGCGAGCGGGCGCAGCACGGGGGCGCCCGTCTCGCTGGCGGTGGCGAACAGGCTATAGAGGTAGGGTAGCAGCCGGTAGCGCAGCTCCAGCGCGGTGCGGGCGTGGGCCTCAATAGCGGGACCGAAGCTCCAGGGCTCCTGATCCTGGCCGCCGCTCTCGTGCCCGTTATAGTGGGCGCGGGCCAGGGGCATCACGGCGCCGAACTGGAGCCAGCGCAGGTAGAGCTCGCCGCTGGCCCGGCCGTTGAAGCCACCGATATCGGTGCCGACAAAGGGCACGCCCGAGAGGCCCATACCCTGGCACATCGTCACAGCCATGGCCAGGTGCTCCCACCAGGAATGATTGTCGCCGGTCCAGACAGCGGCATAGCGCTGCACCCCGGCGTACCCCGCGCGGGTGAGAACGAAGCGGCGGGCCTCCGGGCGCAGCGCGTCGAGGGCCGCGGCCGTGGCGCGGGCCATCTGCAGGCCATAGGCGCTATGGACTGCGCTATGGGCGCGCGGCCCGCTCTCCGTCGCATGCACGAGCTCGGCCGGGAAGGTGCCGGCGGCCCAGGTGTGGTCGAGCGTGATATCGGCGGGCTGCTGGCTGCTGGCCACCGCCGGCTCGTTCATGTCGTCCCAGATGCCGGCCACCCCCACGTCGAGCAGGGCCGCGTGCTGGCGGCCCCACCAGGCGCGCACGGCGGGCGCGAAGAAGTCTGGGAAGACACAGGGGCCCGGCCAGACCGTGCCGACGAACGGTCGGCCGTCGGGCCACTTGACATAATATTGCTCGCGGAACATCTCGTCGTAGATGCGGTAGCCGCGATCTTTCTTGACGCCCGGGTCGAGGATGGTGACGACGCGGAAGCCGAGCGCGGCGAGGGCCTGCAGCAGCCCGGCGGGGTCGGGGAAGCCCTCTGGATCGAACGTGAAGTCGCGGAAGCCGCGCATATAGTCGATGTCGAGGTAGAGGACGTCGCCGGGCAGGTTGCGGCGGCGAAACTCCTGGGCGATGGCCAGCACGGTACTGGCCGGGTAATAGCTCCAGCGAGACTGCTGGAAGCCGAGCGCCCAGCGCGGCGGCAGCGGCATGCGCCCGGTGAGCGCCGTGTACTGGGCCAGCACGTCGGGCATGGCCGGGCCGGCAAACAGGTAGAGGTCCAGGACGGGGGCGCGCGCCGCCACGCAGAGGGCGCCGGCCTGCACGCCGCCGATATCCCAGCGCTGCAGGCCCGGGTGGTCGCAGAAGAGGCCGGCAGTCTGCCCGGTCGTCGGGTCCCAGGCCAGGAACACGGGGATGCACTGGTACATGGCGTCGGTGCCCGGGTGGTGGGGGCCGACGTCGGCGGTCCAGAAGGTCATCTGGGTGGTGCTGCGGTCGAGCGGCCCGGTGCGCTCACCGGCGCCGAAGTAGGCGGCCGTGGGGTTCTGTTCCAGCCAGGCCCAGACCCAGCCGTCGCCCCAGCCGAAGCCGGCGTGCTGGCCGGGGCCGGGCGCGGTGGCGAACCGGACCACGCCGGAGGGCGCGGTCCAGCACAGGTGCCCGTTCGCGCCCAGGGTCAGCGGCCCGGCGGGGGTGGGCACGGTCCAGCCCGCGGCGGTCTCCGTCACGTCGCCGGCCCCGGCGCCCGCGGCCGCGCCGACGACGGCAAAGGACGGCGGGGCGGCCGCAGTGCCGGGGGCCAGCAGGGTCACGCGCACGGTGTCCGCGCCGAGCGGCTGGACGTGCAGCGTGGCGCCGTCGGGGCTCTGGGCCGTCAGGCGGCCGGCCGCGGCGTCCCAGGCGGCGCGGGCCGGCGGGCCGAATGCCTGGCCGCCGGGCGCGGTCGGGGGCCAGGCCCCCCGGGCCGGCGCCCAGGCCGCGGCCTCCGGGGTGCCGTCGGCTGGCGCGCTGGGTGGAGGGGACGGGGGCTGCTCCATGGACGATTGCTCCTTTATCGGCTAGCGGGGGACGAGTTTTGAGTTTTGATCGCGCAGCGGTGCCGCAGGCACATTTTTGAGTTTTGAGTTGGCTGACCCTTGGTCATTGGTCACTGGTTACCGGTCCCGTGGCGCCCAATCCAAAATCCAAAATCTCCAATCCAAAATCGCGCAGGGGGGCGGGACGAGTTTTGAGTTTGGAGTTTGGAGTTTGAGTTGGCTGATCCTTGGTCACTGGTTACTGGTCCCGCGGCGCCCAATCCCCAATCCCCAATCCAAAATCGAGCCGAGGGGCAGTATGTCGCATGCCGCCCTCCAGACTGGGTGCGCGCCCGACCATCGCGGGGCGGAGCCCGCTCCTACCGACGCGCGGGCCGCATTGCGTCTTATGCCGCATGCCGCCCTCCGCACTCCGTACTGTGCCGGCGGCCCCGCTGCGTGCGCAAAGCTCAAAACTCAAAACTCAAAACTCAAAACTCAAAACTCGTCACTACGTCTCCCGTTCGGCGCGCTTGGCGGCCTGCCAGTAGCGGTCCATCTCGGCGACGGGCAGGCCGCGCAAGGGCCGGCCGGCGGCGACGGCCAGGCGCTCCATGGCGGCGAAGCGGCGGATGAACTTGCGGTTGGTGGCCCGCAGCGTCTCTTCCAGGTTCACCCCCCACCAGCGGCCGATGTTGACCAGGGTGAAGAGGAGATCGCCCAGCTCTTCCTGGCGGTGGGCTGGGTCGGTGGCCGTGCGTAGCTCGTCGAGCTCTTCCTGCAGCTTGGCGAAGACGTCGGCCAGCGCGTCCCACTCGAACCCGGCGGCCACGGCGCGCTCGGCGATGGCGTGGCTTTGCTGCAGGGCGGGCAGCGCCTGGGGCACGCGGCGCAAGAGGCCGGTCACTTCGAGGTCGGCGTCGACGGCCGCGGCGCCCCCGGCGGCGGCGTGGGCCTGCTGCTCGGCCGCCTTGATCGTCTGCCAGTTGGCGACCACGCCGGCGGCGTCGGCCACCGCGGCGCTGCCGAACACGTGCGGGTGGCGGCGCACCAGCTTGGTGACGATCGCCTGCACGACGTCGCCCAGGGTGAACTCCTCGGCGGCGGCGGCGATCTGGGCGTGGAAGACGACCTGCAGCAGGACGTCGCCCAGCTCCTCGGCCAGCGCGGCCGGGTCGCCCGCGTCGATGGCGTCGACGGCCTCGTAGGTCTCTTCGAGCAGGTAGCGGCGCAGGGAGGCGTGGCTCTGCTCGCGGTCCCAGGGGCAGCCGCCGGGGCCACGCAGGCGGCCCATCAGGTAGATCAGGGCGTCGAGCTCGCGGGGGTGGGCCAGCGGCTCCAGGGGCGGCAGGTAGACACAGGCCAGGTGATCGATCTGGTGGCCGTGGTCGAGCTCGGCCAAGGGCACGGCGATCACGCGCTCCTGGCCCGGCACGCCGGCGGCCATGACCAGGCGGACCGGGTGGTCGGGCGGGTATTTTTCGAGCAGGGCCAGCTTGATCGCACCCGCGCCGTGGTCGCTATACACCTGGGTGATCAGCGCGGGCAGGAGCGGGCTGAGGCCCTGCAGGGTCGGGAAGGCCGCGGGCGGCACCGGGAGCGGGTAGGGGCTGAAATAGAAGGGCTCGGCGCCCGGCGCCGGATCATGGGCGCCGACGCCGAGCAGCTCGGCGCCGTCGAGGATCTGCAGGCCCTGCTGCAGGGGGTCGAGCTCCAGGGCGGTACAGACCGGCTCCAGAAACGACAGCCCGGCGACGATGCGCACCGGCACGCCGGCCGCCCGCGCCGCGCCCAGCAGGTGGCGCACCGACGCCTCGCCGACCAGCGGGTGCCCGGGCACACAGTAGACCAACGGGGATTCGATTTTGGATTTTGGACGATTGGATTTTGGATTTTGGATTTTGGATTTTGGATTGAGAACGGGGTTATTGGCGCTCCTAGAATCGTTCCCCGCCCCCGGATCCCCGCCCCCTGCTCCCTCATCCGCCCCCACCTCGCTGACGACTGACGACTGACGACTGACGACTGGCTCGTCCCTGACGACTGACGACTGGCGACTGACGACTGGCTCGTCCCTGCCTACTGCCTGCTGCCTACTGCCTACTGCGTCCGTGGCCTGGGCGATCAGGGTGGCGGCGATCTGATGGTAGATGGCGCCGAAGGTGGCCTCGCGCGCGTAGAGGTAGTCGAAGCTCTCGACGTGCAGGTGGGCGGGCAGGTGGGCGGTCGTGGGGTGGGTGGTCGTGCGCAGCCAGACCGTCTCGGCGGCGGCGAGCACGGCCTGGGCTTCCAGGGTGACCTGCGCCCAGGCGCCCGGGCCCAGCCCGACGACGATGATGGGGGTCGGCATAGTGGCGGTGCATCCTCGCGGCATCTGCAGTCTCTGGGATATTATAGCACAGCCGCCCGGTGGGGGGCCAGCGGTTTGCGGCAAGGGGACCTTTGGCCTATTGCGCTGCTTTATCGCGATGTGCTATACTGCAATCCCTGGGAGGGTAAACACGCGTTTATCGCGTTTATTAGGAGGGCGGAGGCGCCATGACAAAGCAGCAGCGCAGTGTACGGGCGGCTCAGCACCGCGCCGGCCGCCCCGACACGTACCAGCGGGCGGCGTATATCGCGGCGGCCTTGCAGCAAGCGGTGTATAGGCCCTATGCGGACGGTACGATCTACGGGGAGATTCCCGCGCTGCGCGGCGTGCTCGCCAATGAACCGACCCGCGCGGCGTGTGAAGCCGAGCTGGCGGCGGTGCTCGATAGTTGGATCACGGCGCGGTTCCGCCGGCGGCTCCCGATCCCGGTGCTGGCGGGCATTGACCGCGCGACCTGGGAAGCCCTGCGCTAATCGGATCCACCTACTTCCCCTCTGGCAACTCCCCTCAAGGCGGGTCGGCCCGCCGCCAGGCGTGGCCATCATGCATGTACCAGCAGCCGTCCACCCCCAGTAACCAGTAGCGCCCGTCGGGGTCCTGGATGCGCATGGCGGCGATCGCCGCCGTGTACTGCTGGGGCGTGATCTGCCCGGCCGCCACGGCGCCGCGCAGCCGCGCCTGCTCCATTTGGGCGTGCTGGAAGGGCGTCAGGGCCGCGGCCGGGGCCGGCGCGGGGGCGGCGGCGCGCCGGCCCCGGCGCACACGCAGCAGGATCAGGCCGCTCGACACCACCAGCAGGGCCAGGCCCCCGCTGCCCACCACCCAGAGGATGAGGGGGGAGCCGATCGGCGCCACGGCCGCGGCGGCGGGGGAGTCGGGCGGGCGCGTGGCGGGGTTGGGCTGGGGGCTGGGGCCGCCGGTCGCGCCGGCGGGCAACGTCATGCAGCCGAAGCTGACCAGCGCGCAGCCGAGCGCCAACAGCAGGCGCAGGGCACGGCGCCGCCGGCGGTCGCCGATCGAATCGCGATCCTCTCTTGCCTGCATGGCTGCCCCTCTTCCCGCAGCGGCCCGGCCGGGAGCCGCGCGGTATCTGCTTAAATTATAGCAGCAGCGGGTCCGGCGTGCAATGGTGGGCCGCCGCCCAGCTTAGCCCCCTAGGGCCACCCGGCGTGGGGCGCGGGCGCCTCCAGGGTGAGCACCTGGCCCGTGCGGCGCCCGCCCGTCATGCTCGCCGGCCCTCCCCACTCGGCGGCCACCAGGAACAACGTCCGCTGGTCCGCGCCCCCGAGCATGCAGGCGAAGCAGCCGCGGTCCAGGGCGACCGTCTGCAGCACCTGGCCTCCTTCCCGCACGCGCACGCACCGCTGGTTGGGCACGTCCCCGTACCAGATGGCCTGGTCGGCGTCGAGGCAGATGCCATCGGGCGTCCCCGCGCCGAGTTCGGCCCAGACCCGCCGGTGCGCCAGGCTGCCGTCCGCCGCGATATCGAACGCGGTGAGCCGATGGCCGTAGGACTCGGCGAGGATCAACGTCGCGTTGTCGGGGGTCACGACCAGGCCGTTGGGGAACTCGACGCCCTCGGCGACCTGCCGCACCTCGCCGTCCGGGGTGACCAGCGCGAGGATGCCGGGGGCCACCGGGCCGGCGGGAAAGTCGAAGCCGATGGCGTCGACATAGGCGTTGCCCCGCCCGTCCACGACGATGTCGTTCCAGGGATGGGGCGAGAGGCCGCGCAGGTCGGCATGGGTCACCAGCGTCCCGTCGGGCTCCCGGCGCAGGAGCCGCCCCTCGCGCCCGGATACCAGCAGCAGCCGGCCATCCGGCAGCCAATCGAAGCACACAGGCATACTCGGGGCGCGGACGATGACCTCGCGCTGGCCAGCGCGATCGACGGCCAGGATCTCCCGTGCGCCCCAGTCGGCGAGCCATAGCCGGTCCTCGTGCCAGCGCGGCGACTCGCCCAGCGCGAGCCCGGTGATCAAGGTATGCAGTTTAGGTGTTGCTGCCTCATTTGCCGGCATTTCACCCTCCTCCGATGTGTGATGCGTATGGCGTGATGTGTGTGGATACCGCCCCCTCGATTATACGCGGCGCCGCGACAAAAGCGGAAGGGGGTGGCCGGCTCCAGGGGGCACGGGCCGGGGGTGGGCCGCCCGGCGGCTGAAGCCGCGGCAACGCCGGGCGCCGCCCGCCTGCGCGGGCTGGACGGAGGTGGGGCGGGCCAGGTGCCGGAGGAAGGGGCGTGGATCAGGTGGGGGCAGGGGCGCCGATCGTGGGCTTGGTCAGGAGGCGAGTACTTCGAGGGCCGAGCCCGCTCCCACAGTCCGAGGGGCGGTTGATCCGCAACATTGGTGCTCTCCGGGCGGCCTGGCCCCGGCCCCAGGCGCGGGTTCTGGCGCGGCCCTGATTGCGGAGTGCGGAAGGCGGAAGGCGGAGTGCGAAATACGTGTCGGTAGGAGTGGGCTCCGCCCCGCGGAGGCGGGGCGCGCCGCGGATGGCGAGCTACATCTGGTCCGGCCCGGCCCGCTCCCAGCGATCCGGCGTTCCCCGGCCGCATCCTGGGGCGGCATCGCGGGACAGAGCCCGCTCCTACAGTCCGGGATCGCGGCCTCCGGGGGTATGGCAGGACCCCGCGCCCGCCCGTCAGCCCGCGCAGGCGGGCTTGGCCCGGCGTTGCCGCGGCTTCAGCCGCCGGGTCTCCGCTTCGGCATAATTGATTGCTGCCTTAGCCGACTTTATGCACGAGCACCCTACCCTCGGTGACCTGGGGCGGGTGCGGCAGGAGCTTCGCCAGGCGCTCGGCGACGAATCTTTGGCCTCGTCGATCGAGGCGTCCGCGCCGGCCTTGTCGTCGGAGAGACTGATGCTGAGCATCGACCCATCCTCCGCCTGGAGCCAATAATACCCGCGGAAGCCCGCCGTCGCGCTGACGATCGGCACAAAACCCTCGCGGACCTGGCGCGTTACTTCGTTCCTGGCCTGAGTATCTACCTGGTATTTACGGATCGCGATGTACATGCAACTACCTCCTCGTGCGTGCTGGATACTGCGGTCAGACCAGGCTTCGATCTCCCCGGGCCCTGGCATTATACACGGTATTGGATCGGCGGGCACGAGTCCTGCTGCAACAGTACGCGGCCGCTACCCACCGCATCAGAGGGGCAGACACAGGAGGGGCAGACGATGGATAAAGGCGTTTTCAAGATTATGTCCATCGGGGGCATCGCGATCAAGGCGCACTGGAGCTGGATCGTGGTGGTGCTGCTGCTCACCATCCAGCTGGCCGCCGGCTATTTCCCGCTGCAGATCCCGGGCGCCGGCGCGCCGACCTACCTGATTCTGGGGCTGATCGCGGCCCTGCTGTTGTTCGCCTCGGTGCTGCTACACGAGCTGAGCCACTCGTTTATGGCCCAGGCGCGTGGCCTCAAAGTGCGCGATATTATCCTCTTCATCTTCGGCGGTGTCTCGAATATCGAGCAGGAGCCGGAGACCGCCAGCACCGAGTTTCTGACCGCGGTGGTGGGGCCCCTCACCAGCCTGGTCCTGGCTGGGGTCTTCTGGGGGCTGGCCTTGCTGGTGACGCCGCCGGTGCATCAGCCCGGGGCGGCGGCCGCCGCGGTGTTGCAATACCTGGCCTTCATCAACTTCTTGCTCGGCCTGTTCAACCTGATCCCGGGGTTCCCGCTCGACGGCGGGCGCGTGTTGCGCGCGATCGTCTGGGGCCTGACCCACGATTTTGCGCGGGCGACGCGCATCGCGGGGGGCCTGGGACAGCTGGTGGCCTATGGCTTCATCTTTTGGGGCCTCTACCAGAGCTTCTTCCTGGGCGACTTCGGCGGGCTCTGGACGGCGTTTATCGGTTGGTTTTTGCTGAACGGCGCGCAACAGGGCGTGGCGGGTGTCATGATGCGCGAGACGCTGCGCAGTATTCAAG
>Ga0070730_10003314_pt1 | contig 14496 bp, 9 predicted proteins | sample Coa_R1_3_FD_66447 | JGI IMG/M metagenome (GOLD analysis project Ga0070730, IMG submission 66447) | Surface soil microbial communities from Centralia Pennsylvania, which are recovering from an underground coalmine fire - Coalmine... | ecosystem: Environmental > Terrestrial > Soil > Unclassified ...
AGGAGCCGCCGATGCCTGATGACAGGTCCGTGAGTGATCCGGATGAGACCCGGCCGAGCGATGAATTTCGCGTATTACCCCCCGCCCCGGCGGGAGCAGCCCCCGCGCCCGCCGCGGGGCCGTTCCCACCGCCCGGCCGCCGCGCTGCCGACCAGACCGTTATCCTACCACTCACGGATCGTGATCCAGCAACCCTCCAGCCGGCGCCCCTCCCGCCCCCGGCCCCGCCGGCTGCCCCGCCCCCGCTCGTACCGGCCACCGCCGTTGCCGCCTCCCGCTCGCAAGGAGAAGGGGACGACGATTTTCGCGTGCTCGCCGTGGACGCCTTTAAGCCGCAGCAGATCGTGCTCGGCCCGAATTTTCGGCACCTGCGGGGCTTTGTCGTGTTCATCAGCCGGGCCGCCGTCACCAATATTTTGCGCCATGGCGCGAAGGGCTTACAGACCGAGTTTGAGGTCGCCGGGGGCCTGGTCGGTCGCCCAGGCTATGATCCGGAGAGCGGCCTGATCTTTACGCATATCACGGCCGCCCTGGCCGTGCATGGCAAAGCCGACCGCTACGAAGTAGAGATCCCGCCGGAAGAATGGTTCCGGCTCTCCAACCTGGTCCACGACGAGGAACCGTATCGCGGGGAGAGCATCCTGGTCGGCTGGTATCACTCCCACCCGACGTTTGAGGCCTATCTCTCCGAGCTCGATCAGCAGACCCAGCGCCAATTCTTTGGCGAAATCTGGAATGTGGCCATCGTCATCGGGCCCTTATTACGCCAGATCAAGGCCTTTCATGGCGCCCATAGCCAGCCCTGCCCCCTGTACTTGGACCCCGAGGAGACGGGCGATACCCTGGTGGAGGTCAGCTATGAAGTGAGCGCCGGCGCCGTGAGCACCACCGCCGGGATCGAATGGCTGGACCCCCCGGCCGGCTCCCCGCCCGACCTCGCGACAACCACCGGGGACTTCGTGGTCACCCCCCCGACCCCGGAAGCGGAGGAAGGCCCCCCGGACCCCGCTTATAGTGTGACCGGCACCCCCGCCGCAGATTACGCCCCGGCCGCGGCCCCCCTGGCCTATCTGCCACCCGCCATGGGCCCGGCCGGGCGACCGCCGGCGGCCGGCCCCCCCGCCACAATGGCGGGGCAGAGCCCGGCCAGCGTGCCACCCCTGTTAATTGGGCTGATCCTCGTAGGAATTATCCTCCTGGCGATCGTCGCCATCTTGCTCGTCCTCAACTTAACTCGGCCTTAACCTGGTGAGTCCCCGCGGCGGATCGGCGGTCCCCTAAACACACCAACAGGCGGGGTATGAGATACCCCGCCTGTTGGTAGGTCCCCCGACGAAGTGCTCACTTACAAGATTGGAGCGCATCGTTGATCCGCCGCTGCGCCTCAGTCGTATCGACGATAAATCTAACCGCGACCGCCTGCTCGAAGCGATGGCGCGCCAGGTCGCAAGCCGGCACCTGCAGGTAGCCGTTGCCGCTGTCGATGTAAGCATGATACAGCAGCTGCGGGACATCGGCATAGGGGCTGGTGTCGAATTCGGGCTGCTTGGTGAACCACTCCAACTGGCCGATATAGCCTCCGATATCCGGCTTGAGCAGGGTCTGCTTCGCGGTCTGATAGCGCTCCCCCAGGTTGATCTGATGCTGGATCGTCGCGTCGCCCGGCGTGAGTTGGTCGGCTTTGCGGAAATACTTGAGGGCCGTGTCCACGTCCGGGCTCTCGGGGTGCTTCACGGGGTCCTGGGGCGCGACCAGATGCAGGCCGCAGCCCAGGTACGTCTGGGCGAGCGCCTTGTTGTTGCTGGTATCAGGGGTCGGGGCCGCGAACAACGCGGCGCAGCCAGGCACCGCGGTGGCCCACTTTTGCTGCGCCACCGCGGTGGCGGCGGCGATGAGCGGGGAGCCACTGGCCACGGATGGCGACTGGTTGAGCACCAGCTGGACAATGATGAAAAAGCCGACCGCCAGCAGCAGGATGATGAAGGCCCCGATCGCGATAATCAGGCGTTGGTTCTTGGGACCGGCCGCTTGCTTGGCGGGGGCGCGCACAGGCGCGGGGGTCACGACGGCCTGGGGCGGTGGCTGGGGCGGCGGGGGCGGGATCGGGCGCGGGGCCGCCATCGCCGGGGGCGGGGCCGACACCGGACTGCTGACCCCCGGCGGCGCAGACACACCGGGAGGCGGCACCACGCGGAAATCCTCGTCTTCCGGAGGCGGCCAGGAACCTTCGGGCCGGCGCGACGCCGAATTAGGGGGATAACTACTCATCGCTTCCTCCTCTAGCTGCCGCTCCGTCGGGCGGCCAGCGCGCTATTGGTGGGCAATTGTCCGGTGAGCACGAATCGATAACGCCAGAGCTGGATTGGCGGCTCTCGGCGGGCGTGCAGTCCCCGCGCGCGGCAGGAACCCCTCCTGCGGGGGGAGTAAATCCGTTGACCCCGCTGTCCGCGGGCGTGGGCGCGATGGTCGGATGCGGCGCCAGGAAGAGTGGCGCCCGGTTCCCGTTGTCGAAGTTCTCCAAATTGGGTTTGGGCGTCGGCGGCTGGGCGATTTTGGTCTGCAGGGCATCCACCGTCGATCGAATGGTCACGGCATTCGCCGTTCCTTGCAAGCTGGTGATCGCGGTCTGGGTGCCCAAGTTGGCGACCGAGGTTTTGGTCCCAGCCGCCTCGCCGGCGACTTCGGTCTTCGTCTGAGCGGCCTGGCCCGCCACGGCCGTCTGGCTTTGCTGCGCGCTAGCGGCGACCGCCGCCGCCGTGGCCGTCTCCTGTTGCTGCTTGTTGCCGACCGCGGCGGTCGCGGCCAACTGCTGGACGGCGAGCTGCGTCTGGTCGGCGCTGTGCGTCCCCTGGGCATTGACGGCGGCCTGGGTCAGCACGGCATTCATCGTAGCACCGGCTTGCACGGTGCTCGACGCGACCGTAGTCGCCTGGAGAATGGTGCCCGCGGTACTCGTGTTCTGCGCCGACAGGGTGGCGGTATAGACGATGGCCGTGGCGTTCGCATTGAGGGCGGCAATCGTTGCTTCGTGTTGCTGAGTCGCCGTATTCGCCGCAAACGCGGCCACGCCACAAATGGCGATCACCAGAACGACCAGCACCGCGATCAGCCCGAACACCCACTTCGGGATCTTCGGCGGGGGCGGCGCGGGCCCGCTCTCCCGGCGCCCGGTATAGGCGGTGCGGACCGGCGGCGGGGGTTTGCCGCCGCCGGGCAGCTTCAGCCCCCCAGGCAAATTGGGCGCATCGGGCAGTTTGATATTGGGGGCCGGGGGCAGTTGGATCCCCTGGGGCAGCGGGGGCGGTTTGAGGCCGGACGGCAGCCCCGGTATATGCGGCCCTTGCTGGCCTTTGCCGCCGGCCCCGGGAGCGCGGCGCGGCGCGACCGGGATATTGGCCAGGCCGGGATCCTGCGGCATGTTCGCGCGCCCGCCGCGGGGGGGCGCGGTCGGAATTCCGGCGGGCGGGGGGGGCGGCGGGGGCGGGGGGGCAGCGGGGGCGGGCGCGCCCGGCGTAATCACGGCGAAATCGTCTTCATCGGCAAAGCCCCCGCCGCCGGCGGCCGGCGGGCCCCAGCCGGCCGCCGGCGGCGGGGCCGGCCCCCAGCCCCCGACGGGCTGGAGGGCCACCCGGCACTGATCGCAGAACTGGGCCCCGGGGGGATTCAGCGCACCGCAATTATCGCAAAGAATTGCACTCGACAAATCCGGTCTCCTCCTGTCCGTCCCCTCGCCAGCGCGGCCTACCGCCCGGCGACCGTGATGGTGCCATGGGGAATGGATCCAAACGCCGTGCCGTAAGAATAGACGCCCGGCGTGTTGAAGGTGATGGTATGGTTATTGCCCTTGGTTAGAATAAAGGAGAACCCGACGGGTGCCCCGGCGTCGGTCGTGATGGTTATCGTCTGGATCGTGGTGTTGCTGAAGATCACACTATCGCCCTGGTTAATCGTCAACGTCCGCGGACTGAAGCGGGTGGCCAGGATGTCCACCTGCCAGGTCTGCACGGGACCCGGCGGTGCTGCCGAAGTCGCCGTGGGCGCGACCACGGGCGGCTGAGTCGGCGCGGCCGGCGCCGGCGCGGGCGTGGCCGTCGGCGCGGGGCCCTCGACGACCACCGCGATAGTTCGGACCACGCTGCCGTTGAGGCGCAGGGTCACCTGGTAGGTGCCGGGCCCGATGCGGGCGCGGCTGGTGTCCAGGCTGAAGCCGTCGACACAGGCCGGCCGCACTTCATTGGCGATGGCCTGGGTATCGGTGTGATTGTAGTTGTTAAAGCCCCCCGCCCAGATCACGTCGACCGTAGTCCCCGCCGGAGCGTCATCCATCGCCAGCTGGACGAAGACGACATGCGGCCACTGGAAAGTCGTCTGGGGCGTGGCGTCGCAGCCCTGGGTCGCGGAGGCAAAGAAGCGGAGATTGTGGGGCTGCCAGATAGCCGAGGTCGGCGTCGGCGGCGGGCCGACAATCGTGATCGTGATCGTCTTCAGCACGGTGCCGTTGATCCGCAAGCTGGCTTGGTAGGTCCCGGGGCCGATCGCGAAGCGACTCGGATCGAGGCTATACCCGTCGATGCAGGCGGGGCGTACCTCCTGCGGGACCGTCTGGCTGTCGGTGTGGTTGTAATTTTTCTCGCCGCCAGCCCAGATGACATCGACGGTGGTGCCGGCCGGGGCAGAGTCCATGACCAGCTGAACAAACACCATTTGCGGGTAATTGAAGCTGCTTTGCTCCGTGGCGCCACAGCCGGGCGACGCCGAGGCGAAGAAGCGCACGTTCTGGGGCGTCCAGGCCACCGGCACGGCCGCCTGGGCGGTCGCCGTCTGAGCGGCCGCCTGCTGCGCCTGGGCGGTGGCCTGCTGCGCGACCTGCTGCGCCTGGGCCGTCGCCTGCTGCGCGGCCTGTTGGGCCTGGCTCGTCGCCTGCTGCACGGCCTGGGCGGTGGCCTGCTGCGCCTGGGCGACCGCAGCCCGGGTGCTCGCGGCCGCGAGGGCGGTTTGCTGGGCCCCATTGTTGGTGCTCAGGCGGGCGAGGGCGGTCGTCGTCGCCTGAAAGGAGCGGGCCGCGGCCGTGCCCTGGGCCACCTGAGTGGCCAAGAGGCCGACCTGGCCCGCTTGCTGGGTCAGCTTGGTGTCGGCGATCAGCGTCGCTTCGGCCGCGCCCTGGGCCGCCTGCGTCGCGGCGCCCTGAGCCGTCTGGGTCGCCATGGCGCCGGCCCCCGCCGTCGCGCTCGCCGCCGCGGCGGCGTCGCTACTGCGGCCGGCGGTGGCACTCTGTTGGGCGGCCAGAGCCATCTGCGTGACCGTGGCGGCCGTATTCGCCGCACCGGCCTGCGCGGTCGCCTGGGCCAGGGCCGTCGCGCGGGCCGCCTCGGAGCCGGCCCCGCTGGGCAACGCCGTCAGGGTCGCCGCCAGTTGTGCGGCCGCACGGGTCGACTGCATCCCGACGACGGCGGCGATCGTCGCGTTCAGGTCGACGGTCGGCGCCACGGTGGCCGTCGGCGGCACATTCGAGCCGACGACGAAGGCGCCCAGGCCCACGGCGACGAACACCAGCAACGCCGCGGCGGTGGCGCCCACCAGGGCGAGCGAGCCGCCGCCCCGCCCGGCCGGGCGCGCGGTCGCCGGGGCCGCCCCCGCCGGGGCGCTGGCCGGCGAAAGCCGCACGGTAGGCACGCCCTCGCCGCCGGCCGGTCCGGCAGCCGGCGGGGGCAGGCTAGCGCTGTCGGGGACGCTGACTCCCGGTGTGCTAGACGGCTGAACACTCACCGTGGCGGGGATACTGGTCGCGCCCAGCCCCAGCGCGCGGGCGCTCGCCGGCGGCACACTCGCCGCCGGCAGGGTCGCCCCGGCGGGCCCGAGGGCCGCCCCTGGGGGCCGCGCCTTCAACGGTACGGAGCACTGGTCACAGTATTGCGAGTCGTCCGGGTTTGGCGCCTGACAATGCGGGCAAATCAGGATACCGGCCATCGTTGCGTACCTTTCCAGCGGGTGAAAACCAGACTAGCCGGCGCAAGCGGCAACGGCTGGAGCTTCAGTCCAGTAACGCAGTACATCCAAGACACCAGCGATCAGTGATCTGGTTTTCCAGCCCGCACCAGGGGCAGATCCGGACCTTGGTGGCCGCGACGCCCACCAATGGCAGCGGGGCATTGCCGGGCAGGGCGGTGTAGGGCAACGGCAGCGCACACCCCCGGCAGTAGCGCGCAATGCCCCGGTTCAGCACGCCACAGTTCGGGCACGCGACCGGCATCTCGGCCAGGGCCGCCTCGGTCGTGTCCGGCGCGGCGGCCGGCGCGGCGGCCGGGGGCGGCGCCAGCTTGACCGTCGGCGGCACCGGGTGGACCTGCGGCCGGAGAGCGGGCTGCCCGGTCACCAGACTGGGCAAGGAAGGCAAGCTACAAGGATTTTCGTCCAGGCAGGCCGCCTCGAAAGTGTCCAGGAGCGCGATAAACTTAGGATCGGGCAATTGCCGCAGGGCCGCGAAGACCGCGGACTCCGCCGGTTGATCGAAATCCTTGCGCTGGAAGAGGAGGTTTTCCCCCGTATGGTACCGCCAGAGATCCGGCGCGAGGGCCAGGGCCCGTAAACCCAGGTAAATCACCAGGGCGGCGAAGTTGTCCATGTATTCGTTGAAATCACGGCCGCTCCGCCGTGGGTGCTGGTAATCCCGTAACCCGGCCTCGTTGCCTTCTTCGCCCTTAAACGAGGGCACATACATCCCGTCATAGTCGACCAGCTTGAACACTGGACCGTCCGGCGTGGTGCAGACGAGGATATTCCCGTGCTGCAAATCGCCGTGCGCGATCCCCCGCTCTTCGAGGGCGCGCATCACGCCCACCCAGGACTCGGCCAGCGTCGCGAGCAGGGCCTGATCGTTGGACTTGTGCTCGAGGTACTGGTCGAGGGTCTGGCCCTCGATCCAGTCCATGCGCAGCACGGGATACCAGCGCCCGTCGACCATGATCCCGCGGGGCACCAGGTATTCACATTCCACCAGGTAGGGGCAGGGATGGCTGCGAATATAGGCGCTCACTTCGGTATAGCGCCACTCGCTGGTCAGGACCTCCCGGGTAAAGCACTTGAGTGCATACGAGCGATCCCAGGAGTTCATATGATAGACGCAGCCAAACGCCCCGGTCGCCGGGGCGGGCAAGCCCCGCCGGTCTCGCACCGGCCAGCTCGCCCGCAGGGCCGCATCGGCGAAGCACGACTCGGGCTGATGAACGGCGGTGTTATACCGATCGTAGGTCGGCCACATCCAACAGATCTCCTTCTAGGATGCGCCCGCCGCCGTGGTGACCGGCTGCGACGGGACGGCCGTGTCCTCCGCGGACACGACACGAATCATAAGCAAAGTCAGGTCGTCGTTGCGTAACAGGCCATTGTCCCACTCGGCCGCCACCAGGGCGCGGAAGGCCGTATCGTCGGCGGCGTCGAGCAACGGTAACAGGCGGTCCCAGGCCCCCACCGGCACCAACTCCTGCATAATCCAGTGGGCCATCGCATCGCTGGCCAGGATGAACAGATCCCCCGGCTGCCAGGTCCCGCTGGTGTGCGCCAGATGGGGCCAGACCACTTCATTGTACTCGGGATTACTGCAGAGGGCCAGGGGATTCGTGCCGAACTCCGCGGGGTTGCTGATCGGGAACCCGCCGGCGGCGGGCGATCGCGACGCGGGCGTGCCATTGTGGGCCCCCGAGATCTGGAACAGGCAGCTATCGCCGACGGCGACGACCCCCCAGTGGCCCAGGCCGCCCGGCGTCGCCGCCGGCCGCAGGATCAAGGCCACGCAGGTCGCGAACGCGCCCTGGCGGATCTTGGGCTCGACATACCAGGGGAGCGGGTCCGCATGGACCGTCGTCTGCCAGGCCGTCTGGGCGGGCTGGAGCCAGTCGCGCCAGCTTTGCGCATCGCTCGCCGCCGGCAGCCCGTCGGCAAAGCGCTGGGCGACCAACTGGGCCCAGAGCCCGGCGAACACAGAGTCGCTCGCGCCGTCGGCGACGACATAGATACCCGTCGCGTCGTCGACGACCGCGGCATCTTCGTACTCGGCTTCCGTCTTGCCCGCCTTGGGTAGCGTGAACAGGCGACTGTGGGTCACAAGTCCTGTTGCGGCGCCGTCCATATCCGCGTTCCTTTCCAGCGACCGGGGGGCCCGCTAGCGCATATTCGCCGGGCGGGTGCCCACATCCAGAAATTTGACCAGGTCGACCAGGTCGGCGTTGAAAGCAAAGCCCCGCGTGCGGTTGTTGACTCGATAGCCCTGCGTGGCCGCCGCTTGCTGGAAGCTCTCGGGTAAGATGCTGGACATCATGAACAGCTGGCGGGCATAATCGTCCACCAGATACTGATCAGTATCGCTGAAAATGATCGCGGGCGCCGGGTTGGACGAGAGGTGGCAATTGAACAGCAGGGTATTCCCGTCGTTGGTGGCCAGGCCCCGCAACGCCTGGGCCGAGATCAGCGGGCTGCCGTCGCTCGCCTCGCCATCGGTGATATTGATCACCGTCGGCGGGAAGGAATTAGGGTGATCTTTGCACCAGGCCTCGATAATTTCATAGCCCACCTGCAAGGCCTGGCACATCGGCGTCCCGTTCGCGGCCACCGGCTCCACATAAATGGGGAAGGGCTCTTCCACGGTGAGGATGCCGCCGGCGCCGTCGAGCTGCTGTTTGCGGCGCACCTCCAGCTTGATCACCAGGTCCGGCAGTTGGCTCATGGGGATCAGCCGGGGGAGCTCATCCGGCTCCTGGTCCGGGGTGGTCAGCACGGGCACCACGCCCGGCCCATAGCCCACGGCCCCCACATAGAAATAATCCCGGATGTCATTCGGCCCCTTCGTGCAGCGCAGCAGGAGATTTTCCAGCACGCGATTCACGGCATCGGCGGCCCCCTCGGCTTTGGTTTTCTGCACATGCGCGACCCCAAAGGGGTCGAGCATCGACTCCGACTGGTCAATCAGCAAGAGAAAGCAGGTGGGATCCTGGCGGGTAATCTGGGTAGAGTACGGCATCGCTACGGCTCCTCAGAATGAGATATCTCGCATGAGATCGTTAGAATGAGATATAGAGTAATTCGCCGGTCAGGGTGATCGCTTTGTTCGCGCTGGGCACCCAGCAAATCACGTCAAAGGGATAGGTATGCTCTTCGGACAGGGGCTCCAGGGCATTGGTCCGCACCGTCAAGCGGACCACCTGCTCCGCCCGGGCCGCCAGGGTCACCCGGGGGGGCGCGAAGGTAAAGGTCAGCAAGCCACTGCGGTCGCCGCCCCGCAAGACCACCGCGAGGGGTATGGCGCCGCCGTTGGTCAGGCGGATATCGTAGGTCCCCTCGGCGCCGCTCGGCGCGATCGGTACGAGCACGGCCTGGAATACCACCTCGGGCGGCCGGGCCGCGACCAGATACTCCCCCTGGCAGGTCAGCGCCATCTCCGGTTTGCCGCCGGGCGTGCCGCAAATGACTTCAAACGTATAACTTTGCGCCTCGGCGCTGTCCGGGGCGGCCCCCGCCACCCACCGGACGGTCAGCGTCGCCTGCCCGCCGGCCCCCGGCTCCATATAGACCTGGGGCGGGTCGACGTTACACTCCAGCGCGCCGGCCAGGTCCCGCGCCAGCAGCAGCGCCAAGACCGGCTCGGGACCGCTGTTGCGCAAGCGCACCGCGTAGCGGGCGGGGTCCCCCGCCGCGGCGCGCGGATCGAGCTCCAATTGGACCCCGGCCAGCGGATCGGCCCCGGCGTTGGTCGCCGGGCCCCGGGGATCAAAAATCAGGCTGTCGCGATAGATATAGTCGATATAGCCCGGGCCGTCAACGTTCCGGACGTGGGCATGCAGGGTATAGGGAATTTCCGTAAGCTCGGTCGGGAGGTCCCGCGAGACTCGGACAATGCCCTTCATGGTCATCGTCGACTCCCGGGCCAGGCGCGACCGTTCTTCGCCTTCCTGGTGGAAGTAATAGTCGAGCCCATCTTCCGGATTCTCGTCCTTCAGATCGACTTCCAGGGTCAGGCTGGTCGGGTTGGTGAGCACGACTTCGCAATCGCCCAACGGCCCCGACAACGGCTCCATCTCGATGCGCATCTGGATCTGGACCGGGGGCACATAGATAAACTCCGTCGCACATTCGCTGGGCATGGCCCCTTCGTCGCCGCCGGTCAGGTTCGCGATCAGGGAGAAAGGATAAGCCTGGGCTTCGCCGACGACGCCCGGCTTCATGCCCACCTCCAGGTCGACGGTGGCTTCCTCGCTCGACCCGAGGCGCACCCGGGGCGGGGTCGAGACAAAAGTCAGCATGCCGCTGGTGTCTTGCCCTTCCAGCTCGACGATGACGCCGCCCACCGGCCCATTGACCAGGCTTACGAGGTAATGGGTGGTGGCGCCCGGTCCACTGGAGTCGGCGATGGCCATCTGGAGATTGGGCGGCGGGCTCACGATCATGCGGCCCATGGTGAAGCCCATGATCTCCGGGTCGGACAGAGAGCGGGCGATCACCCGGTACATATAGATGCCCGGCTCCGCCCCTTTGCGGGGGGCTTTGAATTTGATCGGCACCTGGGTGCTGTCGTCGCGCCACAGCATCACACTCTTCACGTCCAGCTCATACCAGGCCGGGTCCAGGTCGGCGATCTCGAACACATATTGTTCGATATCCTGCTCTTGCCGCGGGTTCGTCAGCACGGCGCTCATGCTCACCGGTGGCCCCCCGGATTCCACCAGCACCTCCGGCGTGCCGAGCCGGATCGTCACGCTGTCGTCTTTGACCCGGCCGCCCCGCGCGGTGGGCAGCCCCCGCGCCGGCGCGTCGCTATGCGGGGTCAGCGACCCGGCCGCCCGCGCCTGGGCCGGCGTCAGGGTCGCCCGCCCGGGCGAATCGGCGTCCCGGGCGGGCAAGCCCAGGGGCGGGGTCGACTGGAGCGCCGGGGACAGCGCCGGGGCGGGCGGCGCGAGCGCGGTCTGGTAGCTGCCGCGCGACTTCAGTACCGCGTCCTGGATCGCCAGCACCAACTCCTCGGCCGTTTGATAGCGATCTTCCGGGGCTTTGGCCAGGGCGCGCACCACCACCCGCTCCAGCGGCAGCGGGATGTTGCCGGCCACGCTGCTGGGCGGTGGCAGGGGATCGTTGATATGCTTGAAGACCACGGCGAAAGGGGTATCGGCGTCGAAGGGCACCCGGCCGGTGAGCATCTCGTAAAGCACCACGCCGAGCGAGTAAATGTCGGTCCGCCGATCGAGCGGCGCGCCGCGGCCCTGCTCTGGACTCATGTACGCGGGGGTCCCCGAGATGCTCGACGGATCGCTGATACTCACGCTGTCGACGAGCTTGGCCACCCCGAAGTCGGTCAGCAGCGTCTGGCCCGTCGCGCTGAACATGATATTGTGGGGCTTGACGTCGCGGTGGATAATACTCCAGCGGTGGGCATAGGCGAGCGCGTTGCCGACCGCGGTCATAATATCGGCGATGCGGTCCAGGTGCAGGCGGCTGCCCTTGGCGGTCTCCTGCGTGAGCAGCACTTTCAGGTTCGGGCCGTCGATCAGCTCCATGACCATAAAGGCGATATTGTCGACGGTATCAAAGTCGAAGACCTGCACGATGTTGGGGTGGCGCAGCGCGGCGACCGAGCGCGCCTCGCGCTGAAACCGCTCGGTGCTGCCGGGGGCCTCCAGGACAAAGGCATGCATGACCTTGATCGCCACATGCCGGTCCAGCGACGGTTGGTAGCCTTTATAGACTTCGGCCATGCCGCCCTGGCCGATCCGCTCGATAACATGATAGCGGCCGAGGGTTTTGCCGGTCAGGTCACTCATGCAGAGTCTCCGTCTTTCTCACTACGCGAGCAGCACAATGACGAGCGCGGGCAGCATGATGAGGTAGAGGAACGGGGTCGCGGCAAAGCCGAAGATCTGCGCGTTGGGCGGCAGCAGATCCGGGAGGATGAAGGTAATTATCCCGCCCATGCTGATCCACCCCACCAGCATCGCCCGCCAGCCTCGGACCTCGGTGGGATGGGTGCCATACATGGCCGCCCCTAAAATCGGGAACATCAAGGCCGGCAGATACTGATAGACCAGGGGCAGCAGATTATAGAGAGTCGCATTCTTGCGGAAAATCGGGTCCAGGATGAACGGCAGGGCCATCCAGAGCACGAGCCCCCCCGCGATCGCCAGCCGTTGCCACAGCTTCCAGCGCGATGCCGCTTTGGGCGCCTCGGTGACGACCATCTCACCATATTGGACGCTTTGCTCCCCCTGGGCCATCCCGGGCACCCAGCCGGCCACTTCAAAGGGATAGCGGAAGGGGCCCGCCAGCGGCTCGCCATTCAGGCCGCGCACAATCAGGCTGATCTCGGTGACCTCTTTGGGCTGCAACTGGACGCGGGGCACCTGGAAGAGGAACTCCAGCGATTCGGCTTCGTCGCTGCCCCGCAGGATCACCGACAGCGGATCGACGCCGACATTGGCGACGGTGACGGCAAACTGCCCGGTATCGCCAATGACCTGTTGGGGATTGAGCTGCAGCGTGATCGGGGCGGTAATCGGCCCGGTCGGCGGGGTGTAGAACCAGACGGCTTGTTGCTCGGTGGCCCCATCGGTGCCCATCCCGGGCACCCACGCGGTGGCCGAGAAGTGATAGCCGATATCGGTATCCAGGGCCACCCCGTCCCGCGCCCGCACCGTCAGATCGGCGAGCTCGACGGTGCCCACCTTCAGCTCCAGGCGGGCCGGCTCAAACTCATATTGGAGCACCCCGGTGTCATCCCGCCCCCGCAGCGCGACCTGCAAGGGCGTGCTGATCCCACTGGCCAGGCGCAGCTGGAACTTGCCCACCTCGCCGCGCGCCGTATCGGGCAGAATATCCAGGCGCAGCATCGCCTCTTTGGGCCCCCCGGCGACAAATTCCCCGTCGGCCGTTTTATCGGTCTCGGCACTGCCGTCATCCGGGATCGCGTGGGCGCTGATCGTGAAAGGATAGATCGTCCGCTGGGCCGGGGGCGCGGATTTGAGCCGCGCCAGCAACTGCACGTCGACGGTGACCCCCGGGTTCACCTGGATCTGATCGACCCGGTTGCCGAAGAAGAGATCCAGGGCCTGTTGCGGATCATCGGCCCGCAAGCTGAGCCGTAAGCCCGCATGGCTGGGGTTGACGATTTTGACCACATAGTCCATTTGCGGGCCGCCGCCGCCGCTGCCGCCGCTCTGGGTGCGTTCCACCGTGAGATCGAAGGCGATCGGGGGCTCGTAGATAAACTCGCCCGCGATCGGGGGCCCCAGCTCGGGCGCGGTCGGGCTGGGATTGGCGCCCCCCTGGCGCACCGCGATGGTAAAGTTATAGGATTTGAGCTCCGGCTTCCGGCCGGCCTTCAGGCGCACCGTCACCGGCAAGATAATGGATGTGCCGGGCTGGAGGGTCAGCGCCGGTTGCTGGATGACGATATCGAGCACATTATCCGGGTCCTTGCCGCTCAAGAGGCATTCCATGGGCATCGTGTTGATGCCGGGATTGGACACATTCAGGTTGAACCGGCCCTCGATCCCCTTCACGCGGGCCGGCAGCAGTTCCAAGCGAACCTGGCCGGGCACATACTGGAATGTCGCTTCGACGGTGTTCGACTTCTCGCGCTCGTCCGTCGTCTGCGCGCTGACGATAAACCGGAAGCCGCGCTCGGCCATGATCACCTGGCCGGGCCGCAGCCGCACCGTTAGCTCGACCACCTGGCTGCCGCCGGGCGGTAGCGGGATCGTCGCCGGCTCAAAGGCGAATTCGACGATATCATCTTCGCTCTGCACGGCAGGCGCCACCACCAGGGGCGCCTTACTGCGGTTGCTGAGGATGACGTCGAACTTGCCCTGTTGGCCGCGAACCTGCTCTTTCTTGAGCCGCAGGCCAATGGCCTCGGGCACCGCGACGAACAACACGCCCGTGGCCTGGGCCAGGCGGCCGGCCACGGCGGTCGACCGGACGCGCACCGTATAGTCATAGCGCCCGGCCAGGGTGTCCGGGTTCGCCGGGGCATGAAACGCAATGCTGATCGTTTTTTGCTCGTTGGGGAAGAGCGCAATTGTCTTCACCGGCAGGGTATACCATTCCGGCGCCAGGTCAGCCAGCTCCAGGGCAAAGCTGTCGATGACACTGGTCTGATTCTGGATCACTACGGACACCTGCGCCGGGGCGGCCCCCGCCGTGACCGTGATGCGCTCCGGCTTCAGGGCAATTGTCAGTTGTTCTTGCATAATGGCGGTTGCTTTCGGGCGAAAATAGGCTGTCGTGCAGCTGGTCGGGCGCTACGTCCACGATGAGGGGATTGGGTTTTTGTGGGGCGGCGGCGGGTAGATTTGGACGGGTTCTCGCTAACGGCCCCCAGTCACCGCAGATTGGGCTTATTATAGCATGTCACTCCCAACGCCGCAAGACGATGGCCGCATTTTGGCCGCCGAAGCCAAAAGTCTGGCTGAGGGCCACCCGGATCGGCACGGCCCGCGCCTCATTCGGCACATAGTC
>Ga0070730_10003315_pt1 | contig 14494 bp, 11 predicted proteins | sample Coa_R1_3_FD_66447 | JGI IMG/M metagenome (GOLD analysis project Ga0070730, IMG submission 66447) | Surface soil microbial communities from Centralia Pennsylvania, which are recovering from an underground coalmine fire - Coalmine... | ecosystem: Environmental > Terrestrial > Soil > Unclassified ...
CCGTTACCCTGGCACCGGTGGACTCATACTACCTGGAAGTATTCTGCGGTGCCGGCGGATCTGGTTGCGGCTTTGATCCATCGACCGTCGTGGAGCAGATCGATTCAATCGGCGGCGTGCTGTCCTGGGATGCAACCCCTGCCGCAGCCCCACCGTCAACAGCCACGCAAAGCATCCAGCTCTACACGGTAACTGGAAGCTCTGACGACCCAGGAGGCACGCCCACCGGTGCTGCAATTCCGGCGGCTGACCTAACATCGCCGGCGGGGATCGATCCTCTTGGGTGTGTCCCGAGCTCGGGAAGTAACGTGGACTCCGGAGAACCTGTGTCCTGCCAGCCTTTCGTAAATGGTAGCCAAGTCACGTGCTCCTCACCTTTTAGGTCTCCCAATGATCTGTCGCCGGCACCGCCGACGACGTGGTCATGGAGCACTGACGGAAACAATGCAGGTAGTAGCGAATGTTTATTGACCAGCTTCGTCAACTCGACTGACGTTCAGCAGCAGCATACGATCCAGTTCAGCGTATGCTATCTCGATCTGTGCAATGTCCAATCCACCACGGTGACCGTCAATCCCGCCGGCATATGTCAGGTCTCGAGCAATGCCCTGGCATCATCGTTGTCACCGGCTGTAAGTGGGGCGTGCGCGACCGCCACTGCCGTCGCAGCCACACAGACTGCAATTGCCGCTCAGACTGCAATTGCGGCCACCCAAACGGCGATCGCAGGTGCGACACAAACGTCGGTAGCAGCAACGCAGACGGCAATAGCCGCACTGACGCAAACGGCGCAACCCACGGCAACACCAACTCCGTGCCCGCCGAGTGTGACCGTGTGCTTACCGATTGTTGTGCAAGGGCCATTCGATCCGAATGAGAAAGCCGGGCCGCCCGGTGTCGGAACGCAGCGGTACATTACGGGCCAGGCGCTTTTGCCGTACACGGTGTTCTTTGAGAATGTGCCTACTGCCTCTGCGCCAGCTCAAGTCGTCACAGTCACCGATCAACTCGACGGCACCAAGATAGACCTCTCAACAGTCGCTCTTGGGCCCATCACCTTCGGCAGTACAGAGGTGACGCCCCCAGCTGGCGTCAAGATCTTCGCCACGGATGTTGACCTGAGGCCGTCCAAGAACCTCATCGTTCGCATCAATGAGCAATTGAACGGCTCGCAGTTGACGTGTCAATTCGTGTCGATTGATCCGGCGACGAACACCCTAACCGAAGACCCTCAGGGTGGCTTCCTTCCACCGGATGCCAACCCACCCGCGGGAGAGGGCAGCATTACGTTTTGGGCAACACCGCTTGCCTCACTCCCGAGCGAAACGCAGATTACAAACCGGGCAACAGTCGTTTTCGACGCGAATGCGCCGATCACCACGGCAATGTGGACCAACATCATCGACAAGACTCCGCCTTCCAGTCAGGTCACGGTGTTGCCGTCCATCGAATCCATTCCGGACTTCCTGGTTGTTTGGTCGGGCACCGACGTGGGGTCAGGCGTCGGCAGCTACACCATCTACGTCAGCGACAACGGCGCGAGTTTTGTGCCGTGGCTGCCGAACACGACGGCCACGTCTGCCACGTACAGCGGCCAGGTTGGGCACACGTACGCCTTTTATAGCATCGCCCAGGACCTGGTAGGCAACCTCGAGGCATCGAAGACAGCGCCCGAAGCGGTGACCCAGGTGCTGTTCGCGACCGCGACGCCGACGCTCACACCTTCGGCCACCTCGACCTTGACGCCAACGCTTACACCGTCGTCGACGCCGACCAGCACGGTCACGCCAAGCCCCACGCTGACCGGGACCCCCACCCTCACGCCGACCGAGACGGATACGCCGACACCACGCCCGACGAGTACCGATACGCCGACGCTCACGCCTTCGCCCACGAGCACCGGCACTCCAACGCTCACGCCCTCACCGACGAGCAGCCCGACTCCGAGCCCGTCGACAATACCGACCAGTACGTCGACGACAACCCCAACGCTCACCCCGACGGCGACCACCCAACCGATCGTCGATACGACGCCGCCAAGTTGTGCGCTGACCAGTATCACCACCAACACCGCGGGTCAGCGCGTGCTGACGGTCACCGTCCAGGATGTCGGCAGCGGTCTGGGCAGCATCCTGGTGACCACTGCCGTGAATATGACCGTCAGCTACCCGGCATTCGCGGTCGGGACCACGAGCCCTGTGCAGGTTGCTGGCACGCGCCAGGTGCAGACGCAAACCTCATCGCTACAGCTCAAGATCAGCGACGTGGCGGGCAACGCGACCACATGCGACCCGCTGATCGCGGATGCGCGCATGCCGGATGATGGCAGCGCGTACAGCCAGACCTATCCAGACGTGCCCGGCGCCGACCACTACCTGATCGTGGCCAACGACACGCCGGGCCTGGACCAGCTCGCGGTCACCGTCGACGATACCCCGATCAGCGTCGACGGCCTGCAGTCAGGCGACCAGCGCCAGGTCGACATGGCGCCACCCATGGCCGCTGATCGTTCCAGCACACTTCAGTTCACCGCCGAAGGACACCCGGGCGCCAGCGCCGCCATCCTGGTCGCCGACATCCCGCTGGCGGGCGGCCCGCCACCCGTACCGGCGCTGAACGGGCCGACCGTGGATCTCGCGCCCGAGGTGGTTGCCGCGCTGCCACCGGGCGCGGGTATGGACGTCAGCTACGAGCCGTCCCCTCAGCTCGACAGCGACGCCCAATTAGGCGACCCGTCGCTGGGCCGCGTGCATCCGCTCAGCCCGCCCATTCGCTTGCACGTGAGGACCGAGGATGCCGAATCCGGAGCTGACGTTGCACTCGGCGACGACGTTGCGAGCCAGCCGATCCCGATCAGCCTCCCCGTGATCGGTCCGCCAACGCGAGCAGCTGGCGAGTTCGCCTGGCTGGCCGAAGTCCGCCACAACGGCCAGTTCGTCGGCTATCGGCGTATGGACACGACCTATGACGCCGCCAGCCATACGCTGCGAGCAACCATGCACTTGGATGAGCTGCGCGACACGCTGCTCCTGCCAGTTGTGCTTGCGCCGACGTTTGCGCACTCGATCGATCCCGACGCGCACCTGTGGTCGAGCCCCACGCCAGACGATGCCAACGACTTCGGTCCGTTATCCGACCCAGAGGTGCCGCTGAGCGTTGTCGGACCGAACGTGGCCGGACGGCTATTCGTCTACGACCCGTCAAGCGCGGCTTACGGCTGGATCGACGCGGCAAGCCTTGCGCCGGTCGAGCTGATGCTCACGCCCTAACAAACCAACCCGTAACCAGACCACAACCCGGAGTCAATCAAGCGCCTCACACGGGCCGACTAGGCTGGCAGTGGCCTGCGGCCATTCGCTTGATCGAGCGCATGGGGGAGTGAGTCTGGGTGAAGCATCTGAAAACAATCGCGCCGATTGCGCTGGTGTTGGCGATCTTGTCCGCGACAACCGTCCACGCGGGCACGCCGCTGACCGTCAGCGTTGCGCAAGCCAACTTGTCGGCCGAATGCGACGACCTGTTCGACAATGGCTGTGCGCTCTCGGATAGTGCCCCAGGCTTCAGCGCAAACTTCACGTTTCCGACCGCGCTGCTCGCAGCGGGTCAGGACTGGTGCTTCAGTCCCGATACGCCGAACACCACCGTCCTGACGCTGACGGGTGGCGACACACTGACGCTGAACACGACCCAAGTGTGCTTGCTGAATGATCCCTCGATTGGTGGCATTCCCGACCAGGAAGGCAACTTCGACGGGACTGTCAACGTCACCTCGGGCACGGGCACCTACGCCGGTGCGACGGGCAGTGGATCCTTCAGTGGCACGTACAGCTCGCAGGGTGGCTCCATCACCTTCGTGGATATCGAGTTCGACTTCGCCTCTTACTCGCTGGATGTTCAGCTACCGCCACCGCCCTGCACCGATCCGAGCTGCACTGGCGGCGGTAGCGGGAGTGGCGGACCCAATCCTGCTGCCACACCGGAACTGAGCAGCCTGTCCCTCTTCGCCAGTGCCTTGGCGGGCCTGGGCGGTTACGTCGCGATGCGCCGCCGGACGCGCTGAACTTGTTCGCTCAACTACGGGGTGTAGTCTGAAGTAGCTTTGGGGCGCACGCGGCCGAGGGCGATCGGGTCCTTTGCGCGGCGCGAACCGGCGCTATAAGCCCACCGCCGCTGCCGCATTGCGTAGGAACAGCGAACAGCGGATATAACGACGCACCACGGCAGCAGCCGACGACCCCTCCGCGGTGCTGCTTCGGCGCGTGTCCGATCCTTTGGTCTTCCCCGAGGCGGCGCGCATCCCCGATCTGGTTAGGCGCTTACCTCGCTGACATGCTGCAAAAGCGCATACAACGCTGGCATAGCGAGGCTCACTCTGGGGCACGTTCGACGGAGTTCTGAACTCGAATCGCGCTCGGTGGCGCACCCTGGAACAGGCGTAAAGCCGTCTTCAAAACGGTGGCTCGGCCAGCTTCTGTCAATGGCCATCGTGAGTGCGACATTAGTGGCCGTGGCGGTCCCCGCCGGTGGCCAAGCGTGTCCCCACTGGTGGCCATTGGAGGCTCCCCCCGGGGTGGCAAGGTAGGACCGGCTCCTTTCTTCCCGGGTGAGCTTTGCCCGGGTGAGTGTGACGCTGCGGTCGTGGTTCATGAACGACGTTCGCCGCTTCTTTAGGTCAGCGCTGTCCGTCGTTGGCGATGGGCTTTCGGTGGGAGCACACGTGCTGGAATCGCTTCAAGGAGATCGGCGAGGGCGATCGGTTGGTCGCACTGGGGGCAGGCGGCGCCGGGGCCAACACGCAGGCAGAAGGTGCCGCAGTCGTCGCACCGGTGTCCACCGAGGTAGCGTGTCGAGCAAGCTGGGCACTCGTAGATCGTCGCCAGCCGAGGTGCTCGCGTCGGCAACGGTGGCAACGCAGCCGGGTGACGCTGGCGAAAAGCGGCCTGTCGGCAGGTGGCATCGCAGAAACGCTTCCGTTCTGACGGAGGGAACCGCCGTCCGCATCAGCCACAGGCGATCGTTACGCTATCGTCACGCGACGAGATCTCAGGCATCGGGAGTGTCTCCGTCACGCCGGTCCTTGCGCTCCCGTGCCTCTTTCATCCGCCATGAGCCACTCGACGTGACCACTACGACCGCGTGGTGTAGGAGGCGATCGAGCAAGGAGACCGCTGTGGTTTGAACGGGTAGGAAGCGACCCCACTCCTCGAATGGCCAATGGCTGGCGATACCCAGGCTGGGACGTTCGTAGGCGGCGGCCACGAAGCGAAAGAGCAACTGCGAGCCGGTGTCGTCGAGGGGTGCGAACCCGAGCTCATCGACCAGAATCAACTCATTGCGGAGCAGAACGCTAATTACCTTGCCGACAGTGTTGTCGGCCAAGCCGCGGTACAACGTTTCGATTAGATCCGCAGCGACGAGGTTGCGGACGTTCATGCCGCGCTCCGTTGCGGGTGCGCCGCAGCCCACCAAGGCGTGGCTTTTGCCCGTGCCGGCGTACGGAAATCCATGCCTCGCTCGGCCATGCTGCATCAAGATCGATCCAGGCGCAATCCCCTCCCGCAGCGGACGTGTGAGGTGGCTGAAAGCGGTCCTTAAGCGGTTCTTCAGCGAATCTTCAGCGGCACCTGCGAGTCTGTCTGCGAGTCGATCGACGGATCACTCGAACAGATCGCACGAAAGGAGACCGGCCATGCGCAAGGTTCTGCTCATAGTCGCCAGCGCCATAGTCGCGGCGCTCAGTGTGGCTCCCGCATTCGCACACGCCCATTGGTTCTAGCCCGCCCAACCTGGCCCCGGTCCATCGAATACCAAACGTTCGCAGAATTACGCGGAGAGTCGGATACGAAACCTGGTCGCAGCGCGCGTCGGCTATTGCCTGAGCGCACTCACCGCCGCACCCGCTCTTTCCAATGACAACTGGAGCTAGGGCGTCATTTCTGGCCCATCTGCCACCGCCGGCGCCGGCGGTCACTGCGAGCCATCCTGGTGACCGTCAGAACCCCAAGTGGCTCGATCGCCCGGTACGCGGCCGAGCTCGTCTTTGCCGGCGAGGCATCACTTACCACCCAGTGGAGGAAATTTCCATGTTGAGCTCGCAGATCGATCCACAGTTCGCGCTTTTCCTCGCCCAACAACGCCAGCAGTCGCTTCTCGCCGAAGTGGAGCACGATCGACTTGTCGAGAAGGTGATGAACTCCGCCGGCGGCAGCCGTCCGGCGCGTAAGGGTGAGAGTTGGCTCGGTTTGCAGTTCATGGCCGCGCTGGTGCTCGCCGCCGGTCGGCTCGGCTCCAACGTGGGCTGAAACTTCCGTGATGCGCCGCCGGCGCTCGCGACCGTGTTGCCGGCCTTCAGGTCCATCCGGGACTCGTACGCCATCGGATCTTCTCACACGGCCGCGCCTCGTCTCCACTTTGGGTGAATGACGCGAGAGTACGCCCGATTGGAGTGTGACACCACACTGGCACTGGCGAAGCTAAAGTCTACCATGCCGGGGAGTTCCTCATCGATGTCCGTTATACGCAACTACACGAGACTCGGGGATGGACTGCCAGTTCTAAATCCGGGGTTGCATAAGCCAAGCACAAGACAGGATCCGCTCAGAACCGGACGTATCGAATGCGCACGAGCTTTCTCGGCGGACGTTCGGTGATTCTGGGAGGTAAAGATGTGCAGATCGGCCGAGCCCAATCACGAGCGTGTTGGCGTGAAGATCTGACGTTCGCGCATCGCCACCATCAAACGTGTCAACCGACGGTCGAAGCGGTGGCGGGTGTTTCTGCAACGCGCCAACTTTATGTACATCTGGTGGCCGGACGCCCGGTGGCGTTGACGTCAACCAAGCACGGCGCAACCAGGGCACGCCGGCGGGTCGACGGGTGAGCCTGCATGGACGACAATCGCTCCATGGCGGCTCGTGTTTGGAGTTGGTGGGCTGCGTGCGAAGCAATCAGAAAGGACATGCCATGTCAGTTGAGGAGAACAAGGCGCTCGTTCGCCGTACGTATGAGGAAGTGCTAAACAATGGTGACCTTGACGTCGCGGACGAGTTGTACGCGAGAGAATACGTCTACACGTCGCCTGGGAGTCCTGAGCTTCGGGGACCAGAGGGCTTCAAGCAGCTTGTCAGAATGCTTCGTGGCGCTTTTCCCGATCTGCGCTTTACCCCGGAGGAACTCATCGCGGAGGGCGACAGCGTGGTGAGCCGCTGGACGGGTCGTGGTACGCATCAAGGGGAGTTCAAGGGCATCTCTCCTACGGGTAAACAAGTGACCGTGACTGGGATGGTCATCCACCGCCTGGCAAATGGCAAGTTTGTAGAAGACCGCGAAGAGCTTGATGCGCTGGGCCTGCTGCAACAACTCGGCGCAATCCCCAGCGCAGGCCCCGAGCTGGAATAGTATTCACGCGTCAGATATACGGGTCCACTTCGCCGTCGGAGAGTCGTTGCGACTGGCGACTCTGGCGCCCTGACGCCAGTCCGGCCGCGTTTCGAACTGGTCATGCCGGGCGACCTATCCAGAGGGTTGCGCGTACACTCGCACGTGAGAGGGGCGGGAGATGCCGCAAGTCGATAATCACGGCATAAAGATCCACTTCGCAGTCGAGGGAGAGAATTTTCCCGTAGTCCTCCACACGGGTGCCGGCGGGGACGCTGGGATGTGGGAGCAGGCGGGGTATGTCGAAGGACTCGATGGGTTCCAAAGCATCTTGATTGATCATCGTGGTCACGGGCGGAGTGATAGGCCCGATGGGGTGGAGAATCACCTCACCGAGCGTTACGTCAGTGACGTGATCGCTGTGATGGATACCCTGAAGATCGAACGGACCGCCTTCTGGGGCTACTCGTCCGGATGCTGCGTCGGGTACGCGCTTGCTGCCGCTCATCCGGAGCGCGTCACTGCACTGATTGCCTCCGGTTCCATCGGTCCTCGCGATTACGCGGAGCCCGAGCAGCGCCTTGACGCTCAGAGGAGAGCGGCAGTAGTCCACCAGCACGGACTTGGTGAGCTCATCAAGGGACTGGAAGAGGCGGAAGGGATCGCCTTCCCTCACTGGTTTTGGCGCCAGATGGTGGAGACCGATCGCGAAATGTTCGCGCTCGAGCTTCTGGGGGCAGCCGAGTGGCGAGGACCATGGAGCGTCCTGCGCGAGATTCAGTGCCCCGTTCTGATGCTGGTGGGGGAGTTGGAGGACCCGGACGGTGATAATCGTCGGGCCGCGTCCGTGCTCCCCAATGCTCGATGCGTCACGTTCCCGGGCCTCGGTCACGTGGGCGCATACCTCCACAGCGAGCTTGCTCTGGCCCAGGCGGTAACGTTCTTGAGAGCTACCTCCGATTCTGGTGCGAGAACATAAGAGCCACTGGCGCCAAGCCGACTGCCGTTGGATCGCTGCTGGAGGCCGGCGCCGGGCGCCACCACCCTGCCCCGGTGTCACCACCCGACCCTTCTCCGTGCATTCGACGAGTCGTGGTGAAGAACAAACGGAATGACTGAGGGATACATCGCGCCCTCCATCTGGGCCACTCGTCGGGGGGCACGCTGTGCAATGGGAGACTACGGCAACGACGTTTCAGTAGAATCCTAGGTCTACCACCCCCGAACAGCGCGAGCGAGCTCCGCGTTCGGAACTCTCAAGGACTGGAACATTGTCAATCCAGTCGGCGAGCTTTACATTCTAAGAATACGTCAGGCCGGTATTGACAGGGGTGGCTCTCATCGATCGGCCGCGTCCATGAAGATTGGCGCAAACGGCCGCATCTCGATGAAGCTGGCTTAGCTCGGCCGGAGTTGGCAGATCACCTCAGCCTGGTCGAGGTACATTCGGTGGGAGACTATCCCGCCGCTACCGACCGTAATGCTCATCATGAATCGCATCGCCAAGGGTCTACCGGTGGGAGGTAGCCGAGCGCCGGACGGGGTTGGATAGGTTCCGGATTGCGTGCCCGCCAATGTGCCCTCCGCCATCCCCGCGGCTCGGAAGCGAGAACCTCGCTATAGGTCGCTCGCAGATCCGGAAAGGCCTCGAACCTGTCGGCCCAGTGGGCCCGAATTGCTGCCCGGCCCTGTATGTCCTCGCGGCCGGGCACCACCAGGGTGGCGGTATCTGCTCGGGGGCCTCGCCAGGCTCGCGCGTCGAGTTCGACGCGGGCGACCTCACCGCCGCGGAGGCGCATTGCGAGGAAGTGCTGTCTCTCGCTGGTGAAATGCACAGTCTGCAGTGGGCACCCGTCAGTTGGAGGCTCCTTGCGCGGCTGGCTCTGGTGAACGGGCAACCGGAGCGGTGCCTGCGGCTGTTGGCAGCTGCCGCCGCACTGCAGAAGCGAACGGGTAGAATAATGGACTCGGTAACGGAGCGTGAGGTCACTCACGCTCAAGATGCGGCACGCCAGCTCATTGGTGAAGAGGCTCAAATGCATTATGGCGCGAGGGAGCACAACGGTCGTTTGCAGACGTGGTGCGCTATGGCATCGAAGACGCACTTCCGCTTCAGCGGCTCGACATCTGAGCCGAGCGAGAGCGCTTAATCACGTCTCCGTCGACTCTGGAGACCCGCGGGCCGCGACCGGGCGCACTGGCGACCCGTTCAATCCGGGCATAGCGGCGGCATACAATCGGCTGCCGACCGAGCGCGCGCCGAGGCTCGTCAGGTAGGCGCAACGTGAACAACAAGACGCAACACGATTCAGCGAGACGATCTGAGCCATCATCACAACTGGACTTTGCAGTTCTTGGCCCCGTCGAGACAACGATAGGCGGAAAGCCGATTGCGCTCGGCGGCAGCAAGCAGCGGGCGCTGCTGGCCATCCTGCTGCTCAATGCGAACCACGTGGTTTCGACTGAGCGTCTCATCGAGCTGCTCTGGGGCGAGGAACCCCCGGAGTCGGCTATCAACACGCTGCAGGTTCGTGTTTCTCAGCTTCGCCGCGCTCTCGAGCCGCTGCGCTCGAGTGGCACCGCGGCCCGAGTGCTACAAAGTCGCCCATCCGGCTATGTCCTTGTCCTTGAGCCCGAGCAGGTCGATCTCGAACGCTTTCAGCGTCTCGCGAATTCCGGCCGCCAGGCTCTTTCAGTCGGCGACGGCTGGGCAGCGGCGACAATGTTGAAGGACGCACTGGCGCTATGGCGCGGACCAGCGCTGTCGGACATCCACGCGCTGTTTGCTTCGGCCGAGCGGATCCGCCTGGAAGAGCTGCGACTTGCCACATTAGAAGATCGCATCGAAGCCGACCTCGCACTCGGAGCTCATGCAGAAGTCGTTGCTGAATTGCAGGCGCTGGTGGTGGAGCATCCGCTACGGGAGCGACTATGTGGGCAACTGATGCTTGCGCTTTACCGCTGTGGTCGGCAGGCCGATGCATCAGCAGCCTTTCACCGGCTGCGCGAGGCAGTGGATGAAGCGCAAGGAATTGAACCCGGACCTGCGCTCCAACAGTTGCTGACGCGAGTACTCAACCAGGACCGGGCGTTGGAGCTGCAGGCTCGCCGTCTCCCCCACCGGGACTCCCGAGGTCACAACCTACCGTTACAGGTGACGACATTCGTCGGTCGGGAGCACGAAGTGGCGGAGATTCAGCGGCTGCTGGGTCGGGCTCGACTCGTGTCGCTGGTCGGGCCGCCCGGAGTTGGCAAGACGCGATTGGCTTTGCAGGTCGCCAACGGTCTGCTCGGGCAATATCGGCATGGGATCTGGCTCATCGAGCTGGCGCCGCTCAGCGATCCAGGCCTGGTTCCCCAAGCCGTTGCCTCGGTGGTCACCGTACACGAGCAGCCAGGCCGACTGTCGGCTGACGGCCTGGTTGGCGAGCTTCAGGGCCGCGACGTGTTGCTGGTGCTCGACAATTGCGAGCACCTCATCGAAGGTGTCGCGGCGGTTGTCGACGCAATCCTGCGCCACTGTCCCGGGGTCCGCATGCTGGCCACCAGCCGAGAGCGCCTGGGTCTCGATGGTGAGATCATCGTGCACATCGCGCCGCTGCGCACGCCGGAGGTGGCGGGGACGTTACCTCTGGATAAGTTGCGGCAATTCGAAGCAGTCCAATTGTTCACGAACCGCACGACTCTGGTGGTGCCCGACTTCACGGTCACCCCGGATAACGCGCCAACATTGGCGCAGATCTGTCGACGGCTCGAGGGCATCCCCCTGGCGCTCGAGCTTGCCGCGGCGCGCATGAATGCCGTCCCGCCGGAGGCAATGCTCGCTCGTTTGGACGACCGCTTCCGGTTGCTTGGGCACAGTCGTGTTGCTCCAGTACATCACCGGACGCTGCGGACCGCCCTGGATTGGAGCCATGGTCTATTGGCTGAAGAGGAGAAGGTTCTGTTCCGTCGCTTGTCAATATTCACGGGCAAGTGGCGGCTGGAATCCGCCGAGGCTGTGTGCGGATTCCGCCCGCTGACGAATGACGATGTAGTCGGTCTTCTGGCCAGGTTGGTCGACAAGTCACTTGTCACTATTGGGACTGACTCCGCCGATGCGATCTACCGACTTCTGGACATGGTTCGCGAATATGCTGGACTGCAGCTGCGCGTCAGCGGTGAGGTTGAGACTGCTCGGGAGCGGCATGCCCGCTACTTTCTGTCGCTTGCGGAGACCGACAGACCCCTGCTCCGCAGCCTGGAGCGCCCCACCTGGCTGGCACGCATGATCCAGGAAGAGAGCAACCTGCGAGCAGTGCTGGAGTGGAGCGCGACCGGTGAGACGCCCGGAGCGGCGGAGGTGGGCCTCGCGCTGGCCTCCGCGCTGGGGCCTTTCTGGGAGAGCCGTGGACTCTATCGAGAGGGCCGCCAATGGCTGGAGCTTTTACTTCAGCGCTGTTCCGAACGGTCCGCCGCTCGCGCCCTTGGCCTGTATTGGGCAGGCTGGCTGGCGTTCCGGGCTAGCGAGCCGGATGTGACGCGCGCGCGGGCGGAAGAGGCCAGGGCAATCGCCGAGGAATTGGACGATCGGCTGATCGTGGCAATGACGTTGTGCATGTTGGGGTTCAACAGTTTCCTGGTCGAGCAGTGGGCAACCGGCGGCGAATACCTGGGGCAGAGCGAGCGCTTGTTCGCGGCGCTGAATGACATCCGTGGCCTCACGCTTGTACTCGCGTACCAGGCACAGTTCGAGTGGCTGCGGGGCGACCTCACTGCTGCCAATCGTATCGCTGACCGCGGGCTCGCGCTGGCTCGGCAGGCGGATATGGAGGTCGGCTCATCCTTGGACACGGCGAAGAGCTTCATTCTCTTTGAACAGGGCGAGGTGGAAGCAGCGACCGCTCGGTTCAAAGACGGCTTGTCCCGCCCGAATCAGGAGGCCACATACCTCCTATGTGCGATGTTCGGCATCGCAGGAGTCGCCGCCGCGCAGGGGAGGCCACGGCGCGCAATACGACTGGCCGGTGCCGCAACCGCCCTCAATCGGAAATGGAACCTTCACACCGGGCCAGCCAGTTCGCCGCTCTATAAGGTATTCGACAGACTCGTGCAGCCCGCCAGAGAAGCACTGGACGAAGCGGCCCGTACGCAGGCGTTAACTGAGGGCAGTCTCATGAGCGAGGACGAGGCCATCGACTACGCGTTATCGGACCGAGACTAAAACCGTCATTCAGCAGATCATGACTCCAGTCCGATGTGGCCTGGAGTGTCCTCTGGCGTGGCAGGGACACCCGGCTCCCGGATGTCAATAGCTGAAAGCAGTTATCGAGATGCTGTTCGATAGTCGCGATCGACATCCCGCGCGCGCGCGCCGCGGCCAGTTCAACGGCCAGAGGCATTCCATCCAGCCGTCGGCAGATCCGTACGACGGCCGCGGCGTTGTGTTCGCTCAGCCGAAAACCTACGCGTGCTGCGGAAGCGCGTGCGACAAAAAGTTGCACTGCCTCCGGCCGCTCGACTGTTTTCAGGCTCAGAACGCTCGGCAATTCGGAGCTTGTCGACAGCGACGGGACGCGCCAGATGATCTCACCTGGCACACCCAGCAGGTCTCGACTCGTCGCCAGGATGCGCAGGCCTGGGCACCGCTTCAGCAGTGCGTCGGCCAATCGCGCGCACGCTTCGCTGAGGTGCTCGCAATTGTCGATGATGCACAGCATCTCACGTCCCGCCAGAGCGCTGATGAGCGACTCCATTGGACGCTGACCAGGCTGAGCGACGAAACCGAGGCTCGTCAGCACAATCTGCGGCACCAGCTCAGGATCGGTGACCGCGGCTAATTCCACGATCCACACTCAGTCCGGGTGTTCATCCACCAGTTGGGAGCCGACACGCAGCGCCAGGCGCGTCTTTCCAATTCCACCCGCCCCCCTCAGCGTGACCAGACGTGTCTGTTGGAGAAGTCGCTTCACCTCCTCGATATCTGCTGAGAGACCGATGAAGCTGGACAGTTCGAGCGGCAGATTCGTCCGCTCCGTGCGGAGTGAGACTGCTCGGCGCGGCGGCAGGCCGATAGCCGGATCCTGATTGAGGATCTTATCGAGCAACTTTTGGCCTTCGGGTCCCGGCTCCATCCCCAGCTCTTCCACCAGGCGCTCTCGAGTCGCCTGGTACACCTGCGAGGCTTCAGCCTGCCGACCGGACCGATACAGGCACAACATCAGCAGGCCGCATAACCGCTCCCGCAGCGGATGCTGCTTGACCAGCATCTGCAGTTCGCCCACCAGATCGCTATGGTGTCCGAGCGCCAGTTCCGCTTCGATGCGATTCTCCAGCGCGACAACACGGAGGTCCTCCAGTCGCGCCGCCTCAGCTTGGGCAAAGGCTGCGTCGGCAAGATCTGCCAGAGCTGCCCCGCGCCACAATGGCAGCGCTTCACGCAGCCGCACCGCGGCTTCAGTTGGGTTCGACTTGAGCAGCACTTCCCCGCCTCTGAGCAGTTCTTCGAAACGGATGGCGTCAAGCTGATCGCGTCCTATTTTCAGCACGTAGCCGGGGGCGACCGTCTGCAGGACCCGGCCTGGTGCGCCCTGCTGTCGTTCGGGCTCGAGCACCTTCCGTAGCTGCGCCACGCACGTCTGCAGCGCGTTCGTCGCGGTATCCGGGGGTGTGTCGCCCCACAGGTCGTCGATCAGACGATCGGCCGAGACGACCTCGTTGGTGTCGATGAGGAGATCCGCAAGCAGAGCGCGCTGCTTCGGACCGCTCAGCGGAGTTTGCGCCCACTGTCCCGGACCTCGGCCGGCCCGAGCAGCCCGAATTCCACGCCGCATTCCTACCCGACCGCTGAGCGGGCGTCAATCGTTCTATGATGTCGTTAGCGCCGCCAAAGGTCGACAGAGCGCACGGATGCTTTCACCTCTGCCGGGCCACAGCAACCAGCTGATTCTCGGAACTAACTGACCTGGCAATCGCGGTCCGCTCGGGAACCATGTTGTTCTCCATACGGCTGAGCGCGGGCGCGGGTGGGCTCTGACAGATACCGTTCGCTTGGCGGGTGATCCTCGGGAGGCTGCGCGGCTGCTTCGTGCCGCCCTGGCCCTTTGGCGCGGCCCGGCCTTGGCCGACATCACCGACG
>Ga0070730_10003316_pt1 | contig 14493 bp, 13 predicted proteins | sample Coa_R1_3_FD_66447 | JGI IMG/M metagenome (GOLD analysis project Ga0070730, IMG submission 66447) | Surface soil microbial communities from Centralia Pennsylvania, which are recovering from an underground coalmine fire - Coalmine... | ecosystem: Environmental > Terrestrial > Soil > Unclassified ...
GCTGGCGGGCACGGTCTCGACCAATCCCATCCTGGGGGTGCTGGCGCTCTTCCTGATCCTGGCGTGGCGCGTCGCCGGCTACTACGGGGTGGACCGCTACCTGTTGCCGCTGCTGGGCACCCCCTGGACCGGCTCGCTGGCGCGTAATGTCCAGCCACCAGAGCCAAAGTCACCGACCACACCACGGACACCGCCTATCCCAGCGGCCCAATAGGTGAGTGCCACGAGTTAGCAGGTGAGTAGCAATCGGTTGATGGTACATTCTGAGTCTGCACAATGATGTGCTGGATTTCCAAGGTCAAAGATGGCCACGACGGGACCGTAGTACGAGGCAACAACCTCATACTACGGTTCCGTCGTCCCTGGAGAGGTCGCCTCATGGCACTATCTGTGGGGTAAGCGCCGTTACTCCAACTAGCACAGGATAGCGATACGCTACGTCACAACCACTGTCCACGCTACGCGAGGGGCAGAGATACAGTAAATGTGGCGCCGTGCCCTGGCTCGCTCGCCACAGCAATGGCTCCGCCGTGTGCGGTCACAATCCACCGGGCGACCGCGAGACCAAGCCCCGCACCTTCCGGTTTTCGCGCTTCGCTGCCGCCCGTTCGTGCGGACTTGGACCGAAAGAACGGGTCAAATACATGAGCCAGATCTTCAGCAGCGATGCCGATGCCGCTATCTCGCACCGTCAGCTCCACAAGATGGGCATGACCCGGCAGGCGGCGCGGAAGGAGGTGACGTTCGTGTGTCCGCCGCACAGATAGCTCGATGGTACCGTTTCTGGGTGTGTAGCGAATGGCATTGTCCAGCAGAATCAGAACGAGCTGCTTAAGCCGATCGTGATCTCCCTGAACGGCAATACTGCCAGATGTGCCACCTGTTTCGTCGTGCGAATAGTTGCCAGCAAGGGTCAATCCGCTCGCATGGGCAATCGGGGCCATCTTCGTCAGCGCTTCTGATGCCACAGCAGCGAGATCCACCTTGCGCCGCGCAAACTGACCCGGCGCGGCCTCGTCGCGCGCGAGCAGCAGCAAGTCGTCCACGAGCCGCGCCATATAGTCCACCTCGGAGACAATCTCCCGCACATCGTCGCCAAGGCGCGCCGCGAGGCCGCCGCTATCCATGCGAGAAACTGGTGATGCGCTATCGAGAGGCAATGACGTACCCTGACTGACTAGGCCATTGCTGGCGGCTTGCGCCGCGAAGAGCTCCGAGTAGCTATCGGGGGAAGCCGTGGATTTAGAGGACACAACCGGCGTGCGGGAGTGAGATGAGATGGCGGATAGCTTCAGCAATCCCCGCGCGACAAGCTCTGCCTCCGAACGGACGATTGCGAGTGGTGTACGCAGCTCGTGCGAGGCCGCCGCCGCGAAACCGCGCTGGCGCTCGTAGGCGACACGCATTGGTTGAAGCGCCTGCCCTGCCAAATAGAAGCTCGCGACGGCGGTAATCACCAATACGCCACTGCCCACCGCGGCCAGGATGAGTAGTAAATCGTGCAGCTGACGGTAGCGGGCGTCGAGCGACATGCCGACTTGCAGCGCACCGACAATCTGGTCGCGCTGCAAGATCGGCAGCGAATAGAGCCGAAATGCGCGCTGGTCGTCGCCTACAGTCACGAACGTGGACGGCTGCCTGCCAGAAAGCACGGGCTGCAGAGCGGCGACATCCGGCAAGCCAAGCGCGCGTACATTACCGGGATCGAACGTGACGACCCCGCTCTTGTTTACCAGTACCGTAAAGACATCCGGGCTGGTTGGCTCATATTGTTCGGCGAGGGGGTCATTGCCATCGCGCCGATCCGTACTGGCTGCTGGGAGTGCAGCCGACCCAATAGTTGCGGTGCCCTCCTCGATCAGAACATGGGCGGCGCGCTCATGTAATTGGTCGTTCACCTGCTGGTCGGTCGCGTGAACCTCCCAGGCGTACACGGCGATTGCCATCAGCGCGAGTATTCCGGCAACTACCAGGAGATTGACCACGATGAGCCGCCCACGGGCAGATCGGTAGGGGTGCGGACGTATCGCGCCCTGGCCGTACAAAGTGCGCTGCCACCGATGGGGACTGGCGAATCTAGGGAGATTCACGTGCCATGCCTCCCTTTGTCGAAGCGCGCAGTGTATAGCCGACTCCACGCACCGTATGCAGCAGCTTCTCCGATGCGTCACGGTCAACCTTCTCACGCAGATAGTGGATGTACGTATCCAACACGTTGCTCCCGGCCTCAGTCCCGTCGGGCCAGACCCGGTCCGAAAGTTGATGCCGCGTAAGCACTCGGCCCGCATTGCGTGCCAGAAATTCGAGGAGCGCGAACTCACGCACAGTGAGCGGAATAACCCGATTGCCGCGCGTCACCTCGTGGCGGAGAAGATCCACCGTGAGATCGGCAACTCGCAGTTGTGTCGCTTGGGTCACAGGATCGAATGCGTGAGGCCGTCGAGCCAGCGCTCGCAGGCGGGCGAACAGCTCATCCATCGGGAATGGTTTGGTGAGATAATCGTCGGCGCCGGCATCGAGACCAGCTACTTTGTCATCCGTTTCACCGAGCGCGGTAAGGAGCAGCATCGGCACTCGAACGCCGCGTCTGCGCGCCGTCCGGCACACCTCAATCCCCGATTGTCCTGGCAACAGCACATCCATAATCACAACATTGTAGGCGGTCGGGGAGGTCGAGAGGCGATCTAGCGCGGATTCTCCGTCGTAGACTGCCTCCACGCTGTAACCTTCGTCTTCCAGGTTACGCTGGTAGCTGCGCGCCAAGCGCATCTCATCCTCGACTAACAGGATATGCACCGCCCGCACCTTTCGCCTCAGAGCCGTAGAAACGAATCCGTGCCGTCATTGTATCATCGTGCTGGTGGCCATCAGCGCTGTCCAGATCAGCGCGCCTCAACGAGTTGTCGTGGGGCTAGTCCGTTCTCGCGACGAAACATGAGAAGATTCTCAGCGAACTTCCACACATTTCTCATATGACATTGATATCGTCAAGTCATGCGAACACATTCAGCCGACTCACCGAGTACATCGCGGGTACGCCCAGGTGTATCCACAGCCATCAAGCCACCGAGAACCGTCACAAGTGGGGCGCGCACACTACTCGCCGAGGCGCCGCGCGCACGCACGGGTTCGGCCTGGGTACTGCTGCCGCTTCGGCTCTTCCTGGCTGTGACATTTGTGTACGCTGGGCTGCAAAAGCTCGCGGATCCACAATTCTTCAACCCCTCAGCGACCAATTACATTGGAAAGCAAATCACTGGCTTTGCGATTGGCTCGCCAATTGGAGGCTTTCTGCTCCATGTCGTCGTTCCCCATGCCGCCGTCTTCGGTGCGCTTGTCGCGTACGGAGAGCTAGCGATCGGTCTTGGCACACTGGCCGGGCTGCTTGTACGGCCCGCGGCGTTCTTTGGAGCGCTCATCAGCCTGCTGTTTTTCCTCTCCGCGAGTTGGCGCGTTCATCCTTACTTCTACGGCGCCGATATCGGATTTGTTTTCGCCTGGCTAACGCTCGTCATTGCTGGTCCACTAGCGGGCGGTTGGCCGGCGTTCGATGCCGTACTGGTCCATCGAATCATGCCGCATATTCCGATAAGATATCGCGATTTGACGGCGCGAGCCCTTACGCTTATCCTTGGCACGGACGGCGCACTATCGAGCCCTGCCGCTGGCGAGGTGGAAGCGCACAGCGACATTCGCCCGCTCGCGGCTGGATTACCGGCGCGAGCTCCCGGTGCTCGCCAGCCACAGCAGACTCGTACCGGACGACAGGTACACCCGACAAGGGGACGTGTTAGGACCCAGGCGTCCGCCACCCGTCGCGAGTTCATGCGCGGTACGCTCGCCGGTGCAGCAAGCATGCTTGGCGTGGTCTTCCTTGTGTCCCTGTTTCGGCGCGGCGATGACTCGGCGGGCTCCTCTGGCTCAGTGAGTGGCGCCGGTGCTGACGCGACTGCGACCACCTCAGCGGCAGGGCCGACCGTCACCGGTGCGACTTCTGGCGCGGCTGGCGCAATCGCGCAAGTCAGCTCGGTGCCTGTCAACAGCGCGGCGCAATTTACTATCCCGTCAAATGGCGATTCGGGAGTCCTTGTACATCTCAGCAACGGACAATTTGTTGCATACGACGCCATCTGCACGCACGCCGGCTGTCCCGTCCAGTATGATCCGAGCAGCCAGTTACTCATCTGTCCATGCCACGGCGCCGAATTCGATCCCGCGCATCAGGCGGCAGTTGTCCAAGGACCAGCCGACACAGCCCTTGCGACTGTGTCAATCCATGTGGACAATGCAAGCGGTAATATCACGTTGGGATGACTGGGGAACGAAAGCGAGATGTGCGCGGCGACTACTATCCCGCCACACACAGGGAGCCGCTTCGGCCATCGCCCCACCCGATGCTCATTCATTTCCCAATAGCGCTGCTCTTTGCCAGCGTCGCGCTGGATCGGGTCGCCTACTGGCTTCGCTCTGCAACTCTCACGCGGGCGGGTTTCTATACGCACGTGTTCGGCGCCTTCACCGTCGGCATCGCCTGCCACCTTTCAACGGACCATCAGCCCGATCACGATGCATCACCAGGATCAGAAGCGGGCAGGCGGACGCTCCACGGCGCGACTCAGTGGGAAAGCCGCGTACCGGCCAGCTCCGTGCTGGCGAGATTCGCACGCCGCAGATCGGCGCCTTCCAGACCAGCGCCAGCAAAATCCGCGCAGCGCAGATCGGCGAGGGCAAGATTAGCGTAGGCAAGCTGTGCATCTCGTAGATCGGCTTCTTCAAGGTCAGCGCAATACAGATCTGCCCGTGTGAGGTCGCTTCCTTCCAGATCCGCCGCCCCTAGCTGAGCGTCGGCAAGGTTGGCGCCATGCAAGTCAGCGTTTGCCAGATCCGCCCCTTCCAGATCAGCTTGCGAAAGATCCGCGCCAGCCAGCGTCGCGCCTTCGAGGTCCGCGCCGCGCAAGTCCGCCGCGACGAGATATCCCCCCCGTAAATCGGCGCCAGCGAGCAACGCCGCACGGAGGCAGGCCGACGAGAGCATGACATCCGCCAAGAGTGCCCCGCGGAGGTTGGCCCGTGTGAGGTTCGCACCCGTGAGATCGGCACCTCGCAGGTCTGCGTTATGCAGGTCCGCCCCAGCAAGATTTGCGTTGCACAGACATATGCCGCGCAGATTCGCTTTCGCCAGAATCCAATGACGGAAATCGCGCCGGCCATATGCATAGGCTACCTGCAACTCTACAGCATAATTGGTACGTAGGGGCTGCATAGCTACTCACCGCCTTCGCTTGGTCCACCTTTGCGAAACATCATGCCGCCGTCAGGGATAACGCGTTACCGCACGGCTACACGCCGCAACTTTTGGCCTTCCGGGTTGCTATCGCCAGGGAAGAGAGGACCATTTTGAGTACCGAACATGCCATGTGGCATGTCCATGTGGTCTCACTTTCGAGCATAGAGCCGAGCGCTCACAGTAAGCTCACGAACCCGGTTCGCGTCGGCACGGAACAGTCACATGCAATAACTACGGACGAGCACCAGCACCTCCAGCGATCATTCCTCGCGGTGCTTACATCTGGTTGTGCTCGGCGGTTCGTCATCCTTTGCATAGCCGCGTGGAGGGATCGAACGCTGCGACTTCCATCACACCACTCCTCACCCACCGAGCATGGAGCGCCTCGCGCACCGTGCGTGGAAGTGCATACTTCGTGAGAAAAGTCGCTGCGGCTCGTGTAGACATCGGGTTATCCTTTTTGTGTGGCTACCTTTCGCACGCGTTCGATAGGTGTTCCTCAGACACCCGCCGCGCGGCGGAGGTATAGCCGCCAGTGCGTATGCGTGCACAGCTCAGGCGACTGGCCATATGTGCACACGTACGCGCATTTGGCATGTCCACGCAGACACAAAGGAGCTAGCGCGCATGAGCGATACGACCGAGCAGAACGAGATTCTCGATGTGCGAACTATCCCGCCGGCTCAGCGGCATCCAATGATCTTCCAACGCTTCGCGGCATTGCCAGTGGGCGGAGGGTTTACTCTCGTCAACGACCATGACCCCAAGCCGCTCTATTACCAGCTAAACTTTGAGCACAGCGGCCAGCTAGGTTGGGCGTATCTCGAACAGGGGCCGGAAGTCTGGCGCGTGCGCATCAGCCGAACGGCAGCGGAGAGTAGCCAGAAGCACATTCCGCTGCGTCCGGTGACAAAGGAAACAGAGTAGTCCGCATGGAGCGCACATACGCTGGCCGCCCGGTCAATTTCGGCATGCCTACGGGGGACGAGCGACACCATACGGTGCGAAACCGAATGCTGCCAAAAGAACGCCTTGATCTCAAAGCGCTGCGCATCGCGGTCCATGGGTGGTGGCTGGGCAATCCGCTCGTGTATAAGCCTGGTGCCGCGGACCTGTGTGCGGTTGCCCGCGAGCTGGCCAGCGCCGGAGCGGCATCCGGCACGCTCGTCCTGAGCGACACACGCCCAGATAACGGTTCCGCCGTGGCGGAACCGCATGTCGCCCGACACGATATAGTACAGGCCGTACTCATTCTGCGTTCGGCGATCCCGCGCCCGCTGCTCGGAATGGCCGCTGCGCTCGCCGTCGCGGAGATAGCGGACGGTGCGCTCGACCATTTCAGCGCGGTTCAGTGGCCGTGGGATGTCATCTGCTACGACGATAGTTCTCGGCAGCACCGGCAGCGCCTTTGCCACGTGGTGGTGGAAGAGGAGGCGGATGTCGCGTTCGTGAGCCTGCGCCTCGCCCTTGGACGCATCTGGGCGGCAAGTGCCACAGATGGCGGAGCGACGGCATCGCTCCTGGCACGTCCCGACTGGCGCGAGGTTTTTCTCGCCAAGGTGCTCCACGCTCTCGACGGTCGCCTACGGTCCCTGATGACCGCAGAAGCTGATTCTGATGCGGAAAAGGGCAAGACGGCGCTTTTTTACCAGGAATGGCAGCGCCGCCTGATGGTGCCCGCCCGTGTGATAGTCTTCTGCGGGGACGGCACTCGGCATCCTGGGACGGCCGTCGGGATTGCTTGCGATGGCGCGCTCCAGATGCGACGATCTGACCACGAGCAGGATCGCATCCGGCTTGCTGACGCGCTGGCAACCTGCGGTATCGGGCCGCTGATCGCACACGAGCAGATCGCGTCCGCATGGGATGCTAATTGGGGATAGCACCGGACCGCAAGAGATTGGTGGTGGCACTCCATTGCAGCCGTCGGTGAGGAGCGCTACCACGAAGTCGAAGAGTAGCTGGCGATCTAAGGAGGAGTGAGCTGATGGCAGACACCGAAAATACTGAAGACACCTACACGCTGGCGCTCGGCATCCTCGCCGGCACTTCCGCGTGCCTGCGCGCAATGTTAGAGCAACTTCCTCCAGACATCTGGCAGTGGTCGCCCGCGGCGGGGGAGTGGTCACCTCGGCAAGTACTCGACCACATGTTACAGGTAGAGACAGCGGTGATACCCGTACGGGTGCGTCGGATGATCGAAGAGGATGGCGCCCCCCTGGCTGGCGTGGCCCAGACCTCCATACCAGCCGCACCGGCAGAGGTGCTCAAGGCATGGTTGGCTGCGCGGGAACAGAATCTTTCGTATTTGCACACACTAACTCCCCCACAGCTCGCCCAAGGCGGCGAACACCCACGCTACGGGCGTATTAGCGCGCGCGAGCACATCATCGAATGGGCTTACCACGATCTTGAGCATATGCGGCAGCTGCAAGCCACGTTGGAAGCACGACTGTACCCTGCCATTGGTGGCTTTCGCGCACTCTATAGCAAGCCCTACCCTGAAGGCAATCCTTCCGCGTGACGCTGATCACTTTTCCTGAGCATGAGAACCCAGCCCGCGTGATGTAACTCGGATAGCTATGTCACGGAGCTGGTTGTCGCTTGTGGCACTACGAGCTATGTACCTGCATGCAAAGTTCCTGGCTCGGAGCGGCGCGGGCATGCGCCATGTAACTGCCTTTGGATCGTCATGGCGCAACCCGTCGTCACGTAATGCTCCGCGTTTATTTTGCCTTACCCATCCGCACGCGCCAAACTTCCGGCCCCTGTTCGAGATACTCCCAGAGCAGCTGCCCCGTATACTCAGCAACTAGCTGATAGTAGAGGGGCTTGGGGTCGTGGTCGTTGACGAGAACGAAGCTGCCACCCTCCGGCAACGCATTAAAGCGCTGGAAAATGACCTGATGGCGCTGCGCTGGCGGCAGGTGGCGCACCTCTAGCGCGTCGTCCGTCGCGCTGCCCGCCGGTTTTGCGCCGTCTGCCTCATCGTGAAGCGCCGCGAGGAGCTTTTGCTGGTCCTCAGACGAGACGACCTGCTCGACGATTGGCAGGTAGACACGCTCTTCCTTAGCCAGATGCACGGTGAAGAGCCCTTGAAGCTGGACAACCTGGCGCTCAAGCTGTCGCGCCAGCTTCGCTCGATCGCGCTCACCGGCGGAACGCACGCCGCGCGCGGTCTCCGCGATCTGCCGCGCATACTGCCCGAGGTACTCGTGATCAACGCTCATGGTTGCCGTTGGCCTGCCATGCTCGCGCAGGATCGGATCGAGTGCGGGGTAAAGTGTTTCTTCCTCACCACGCGCGTGCGGGAGAAGGTCACTCGTCAGGAAGGTAGTCAGCCGATCGAGCAGGTCTGCGAGGCTCGCGGCATCGAGGCCAGTGATGCCGGCCTCCACGTCGGCAACGTAGCCGTCGAGTGTCTCCGCGAGACCTTTGTGGTGCGCGCGGATCGCGGCTGTTAACTCATGGGTGGTCGCGGTGCTCATAGTAGAGTCCTCTCCATCTCATTCCAATTCGTCTACTGGCGCAGTCACGCCAGGCTTTCCGGTGTGGACCGGATTGGTCGTTGTAGAGCGCGGGAGGGACCATCGTGCGACCGGCACGTGCTGACATGAATCCCGACCATACACGTCAGACAATCGTTGTTGGCTGCATTGTCACTTCGAGCGCCAGACCAAGTATGTGTCGGCGCGAGACCACTTAGCAGCGACTTTTGTCATACCATGAGCAAAACCAGCGATGGCGACGCCGCTATGTCTCGTAGCCGAACTGCGATAAATTCGGACCCGACTGTGCGCAAAGTCGCAGCATGCGCGCGACGCCAGCGGCTATGCTGAAAAGGAGCACGAATCGTGTGAAGCTACTCAGGAGGTTGCTCACCATGGAGAAGCTGCTGCCTCGCCCCGAACAGGTCCGCGTCCGGCCACCGCGAGCTGCCGCTTCGCGCAGCCAGCAACCTTTTACGGTGGTGGCGCCCGTGCTGCGCTCCGCGCTGTTGCTCGGCGCGGCTGGCGGATTCGTGCTGGCAAGCGTGCTGAGTCTCTCGCTCGCGTTCAGAGTATCACTCGGTCCCTGGTGGTCCGCTCTCGCGCAGGCACACGGACACCTGCAAGTGTATGGCTGGGCGGGTCTCTTCGTCCTGGGTGTGGCGCTCCACTTTCTGCCGCGCCTGCGTGGAGCGCCGCTCGCATGGCCGCGAGCGATACCGTGGCTGTTGAGTGCGCTGGTCACCGCGCTCGTGTTGCGAGGGCTGAGCCAGCCGCTATTGGCCATCGTTGGTGCGGAGAGTGGCTGGGCATGGCTGTGGCGCTTGCTGCTCGTGGCAAGTGGCGTACTGGAGCTACTCGCCATCGGAAGCGTTCTCGTGCTGCTCGCCGGTACCGCCTTGCGCCGCGATGGCCCAGCGCTCCGGGCGCGTCCGGCGTTGTGGAGTGTGTGGCCGTTTCTGCTCTGTGCCGTTAGTAGTCTGGTGCTCGCCGCGATAATCAACCTGATGAACGTCGTCGCGGCGTCATATGGTGGCGCCGCGCTCGTGCCGGCGGCGGGCGACGGGGCGAATGTGCTGCTGGGACTCTTTGGCTTTCTGGTACCGATGGCGCTCGCAATGTCAGCGCGGGCACTGCCGATGTATGCTGGCCTCGAGGCTTTTCCCCGGCGCGTTCTCTGGCCGGCGGCCCTCACGTATTGTGCTGGGCTGGTGCTTGCTTTGCTGGGTACTGCGAATAACCTGGCTCCTGGGACAGCACTCGGTCGCATCGGCGGCCTCGGTGTGGCCACTATGGGTGGCGTGCTGGTAGTCTTCATTGGTTTTTTCGTTCGCCTGATGGCAGGTCGGGGCCAGTTGCCACAGCGCGTACGATCACTCGCACCGGCTCCTGAACAGGCCGCTCGCACGTACAGAAAGCACGTCTCCAGCGAGCGAGCTACCTTCGGTCCGTACGTGCCGCTGATCGGCAGCGCGTACAGTTGGGCGCTGGTGGCCGGCCTACTCATGCTTCTCGACGGCGTCGCCCTCGCGCTGGGTGCTGGTATGCCCGTCACGTTGGATGCTCCGCGCCATAGTCTCGCGGTTGGCTTCATCGCCTTGCTTCTGGCCGGTGTCTCCACACGCATGATTCCTGGCTTCTCTGGTGGCCGACTGGCCTCTCCACGGTGGGTGGTGGCGCTCCTCTGGCTGGGAAACGGCGCGGCGCTGCTGCGCGTCGGGTCGCTGCTGGCGCTTCCGATGCTCGCCGGAGGGCTGGGCGCCGCCGGTATCACGCTGGATTCCGCGCTCTTCGGACTCTCCGGACCGCTGGGTCTCGCCTTCGCTGTCTGTCTGGCCATCAACCTGTGGCCGGCGCTATCGCCGCGCAGCCCCGTCACGACATGAATGAACAGTGGCAAGCAACATTCTGGACAATCTGGAGGAATACAAACTATGGAATTTACGCAGTGTGAAGAATGCGGCACTCGAATTTTTCTGGCTGGCGAGTGTGTCCCAGCAGGGACGTATCTTCGAGTAGACGATGGATCGTTCCAGCGCCTGCATCTAACCGCCAGCGGTGAGTTGCCCGCCTCGTTCGATGGACATATCGCTCGCTACCGAATCGCGGCGGCGCCATGCGCCTGCCAGCTGCGGCAGACCAGGGACGCAGCCACTACAATTCCCATAGAGATCACCCACCCCATGGTTAATCGGGAGTTGGTATAGAGGTGGTCCGGGACGTACTTCAGTTGACTCTTCGGCAAGCGCCAGCAGCTTCAGGCCGCACCCCGCGCCGTATGCCGGTACGTCGTCGTTTGGGTTTGCTCCGTTCCCGACCGCTTCGCGCCCTCACGTCGCCTGCGCCGACTCCTCGAAAATCCGCCGGTACAGCGAAAGACATGCCTCGCCTGTGCAAGGAGCGGGATGAAACCCAGTGACACGGCCGTAGCCCTGCTCATCTACCAGCACTTCCGGCAGCCCAAGATCCTCGGAACTACTGATCTGGCGGCCCGAGGGCAACACGAGCGTCGGACTGCCCGCTACTTTTAAGCGCTCCCATCCCTCGCGCGCCTCCCGCAACACCAGCGACTTGTTCTGACCGCTATCGAAATCTTGGGCGAAGCGACCCATCTCCAGACCAACTCGATCGGCTAGATCAAAAAGGATGTGGCGCATCGAGACACAGCGGTTCTCAGCAAAGAAGGCAGTCCGGATCGCCCAGTCGAGCTCATCCGCCAGCGCCATATCCTGTCGCTCAGCGCACTTGACCGCTTCGAACGCCGGCCATAGGGTGACTGGCCACTCAGAAAGCGGTGCGTGCCACGGCTCCCATGGCAGCTCCGGCTCTACCAGCATCAGAAGCGGGCATTCGCTATCCAGCACGCGCTTGGGCGTCGGCTGCCGATTGATGTACTCCAGCGCCAGGCTCTTGTGCTCGATGATAACCCGACCGCGAAACTCGTCACGTAGCTTGCGCAGACGGTAGGCTACCACATAGGCGTAAGGGCACGCCAGATCCGCATACATGGCCACGTGTGGCAGGTCACTCATGGGGAGCCTCCTTCGATGTCGAGCGGCACGCACCCGATCTAAGCGGGACGCGGCGGGACACTTCGTGGAGCCGCCACGCCCCAGACGTTGGCGGCGACCAGCACCAGGCTGGCCCCCAACACCGAGGCGGCTATCTGCAGCGGCAGGGTCCAATCGAGCACAGCGCACGCGAGCGTGATAGGTAACGCGCCATTGAGCAGCCAGAAGCTCAACACTGCCACCCGCTGGTGCACGAGATCCCGCATCAGCGGCACCGGCTGCCGGCCGACGAGGGCTCCATAGCGGGCCTGCCAGATCAGAAACGGCACGATCTTGTAGAGATAGCCCAGCATGCTCTGCCCAAGCCAGCCCACCAGCGCTGCCAGTGCCAGCGCGACCAACACCGGCGGGGATCCCGCGCCCGTGAGCGCCACGACTACGCCAACCGGAATCACCACCGCCAGATAGGCAACGGCGACGATGCCATGTCGCTGGGTAATGTCGAGCGTTTTACGCATGCGTCCGCGGAGCATACGCCACGAATCATAGGCGAAGAGCCAGACCGCTGCGCTCAGTCCAAGACCCGCCACCGCTTGCAGCGGTGTCCAGTCAAGCGCGAAGCCAGCCGCCAGCCCGAGTATCCCCGCGTTGAGCAGCCAGAAGTTGCGACGCCCAAGCGTATCGTGATGGTTATGGACCAGTCCGAACATGCGCACGAGTGTGTAAGATACGCCCATCAGGGTGCAAGTGAGCCAGCCCACGACGCCGATAGTGATATGGGCCAGTAGCAGGCGATTCACCTGGCTGCCGAGAAAGCCAAACTGAAAGTTCAGCGCTGCCGTCAGTCCCAGACTAACGACGACGCACAGGTAGCTCAGCGACGCTGCCAGATAGCGTGCCGAGAGCGGCCGAGTGGAGGCCCGCGCCAGTGTAGTGCCAAGGATCGTAGCGTAGTGCCCAACCGCCACTACTACTATACAGCCGCCAGCGATGAGGAGCGGCACCTGGGCCGTCCAGAACCCCGCGACAAGCAGCAGTACACCGCTCACATAGAGGGGATACTGCACGCGCCCAAAGCGCACCGCGCGCAGCGGGCTGACGAGAATCACGGGAGCCAGCTGAAGTGAGGCGCCCATGATCGTCATGGTGAGCCAGCCCAACGTTGCCGTGTGTACCAGCGCGAGTACGTGTGGATATTGAGGAGCGCGCAGGGCTTGCGGGACGACGAACGGCAGCAACACCCCGAAGGTCGCCGCGCCGAGCACGCCGGTCAGCAGAAATGGCAGTGGTAGCCACAGAGGCACGCCGCCGCGCGCCAGCCCGCTCAAGCCGCTGGTCGCTACTGGCGCCGCCCCGCCCGTTCCACCCGAGATCGCGGGACGGGTAGCCGGCGTCGCCGCTTGGGGGGTAGGCGGACGCGCAGAGATCTCCATCGCCTCGACCTGCCTTTCGTCCTGCATACGTGTCAGTGTCGGCCCATCTATCTAGGTGGGCGTTGCCGTCCGTCCGCCAGACCTACTGATCGCGGGTGAAACGGACGACCCATTCGTCAGATGCTACGCACTGCGTCGCGTGTGAGAAGCCGCGACCACTGAGTGCGGCGTAGAGCGGCGCGGGCTCGAAGGGTGCGATGAGCACGAGCGACGCGCCAGCCGGGACGGTCTCGGCCGCCTCCATGATATGTACGAACGGCTCGCCGCCCTGCGCGAGCTCTGGGCGCACATCGAGCACCGTCGCCGCCGCGCTCTTCCACGCGGTCACCGAGTCGTTGGCCTGATTCGCTTGCATGGTTCTACTCACCCTCTCTGGTGGTTCTCCTCGTCTGATATGCGCGGGTGCGTGACGAGGACACTGCTCGATCTGCTTACGTATGAAAATAGCCGGATGAGCGGGAGATATATGGTCCTTCCCGCTGGCGTCGCAGCGGCTCTCGCGAGCGAGAGGCGACGCATAAGCGGCACCGCCGTAGCGCCTCCGCACGCGCAGAGTGTACGCTGAGCGCGGCGAGAGTTGCTGCGACTAATGTCGCACTCTCGCCTCCGGGGTCAGGCATCAGGCTCCATGTGAGCGTGAGATAGAGGTGTGCGCAGGGAGGTGTGCGCAGGTATGCCGCTTTCTGGTATTTCCGCACACCTATACGACCAGAATGTGGTACGACCAGAATGTAGCCGTTTTGATCAGTCGCCAGCGTCTAGGCCAAACATCCGGTCCACGTGGGTACGGCGTGGCTGCGTATTATCCTGCCGGCACGGCGCGATGGTGACTCCACCCACTAACACACGTTACGACCGCTCAGATCGTCGAAGCAGTTTCCAGACTTGTCCAGGATCACAACTCGCTGGATGTACGCGAATTGCATCAGTGTCTTGCCGATCTCGGACTTGATACGCGGACCGCTCAGATCTCCCGGCAGCTGAGTCACGCGACAAAACTGGAGCGTTGCCGTACCGGTCTCCGGGTGACCCGCGTGTGTATTCAGCGTGATGGTGAAGTCCTGATTGTTACAGATGGATGGTCCACTTAGAGCTCCCGTTAGCTCTGTGTAATATCCCGCCTGCTTTTCGCTGTCCGTAGGACCGGCGATCAACTGTTGGATAGCAAACGTTGGCAGGCTGGATGGCGAGGCAAGATTGCCCGTGACTATGGTGCGAGACACGGGAAATACCGCCGTAGGATCGGCATCTGAGTCGGGATGCTTCGAGAAATA
>Ga0070730_10003317_pt1 | contig 14489 bp, 14 predicted proteins | sample Coa_R1_3_FD_66447 | JGI IMG/M metagenome (GOLD analysis project Ga0070730, IMG submission 66447) | Surface soil microbial communities from Centralia Pennsylvania, which are recovering from an underground coalmine fire - Coalmine... | ecosystem: Environmental > Terrestrial > Soil > Unclassified ...
TGTAGAAATCGGGGTAGCGCAGGATGCCGTCGGTCGAGGCGAATCCGCCCCCGGAATGCCCCCAGATGCCGGCGCGGTCGAGATCGATCCACGAGTACCGCTTGGCCAGCTGCTGCTCGCCCGTGATCTGATCGGGGAGTCCGTTGTCTCCCATGTTGCCGTAGTACGCGTCATGGAAGGCCTTCGAGCGCATCGGGGTTCCCGTCGAGTTGATCTGCACCACCACGAAGCCCAGCTCCGCCATGCCCTGCGCGTCGCCATGGGCCGCGGCGAATCCCCAGCCCCCCACGCTGCCGATCTGCGGCCCGGGGTAGATGTTGTTCACGATCGGATACTTCCTGGTCGTGTCCATGTTGGTCGGACGGAAAAGCAGTCCGTACAGATCGGTCTTGCCGTCGCGCGCCTTCACCGAAATCACCATCGGCGGCTTCCACCCGGAGGCCACAAGCTTGGAGATGTCGGCCTTCTCGAGCGGCATCACCACCTTGCCGGTGTTGTCGCGGAGGACGGACACGGGAGGCACGTCGGGCTGGGAGTAAACGTCCACGAAATACTTCCCGTCGGGCGAGAGTGCCACATCGTGGTCGCCCACTTCGGGCGTCAGGTTCGTGAGCCGGGAGCCGTCCAGGCGTGCGCTCCAGAGCTGCCGGAAATACGGGTTCTGGGCCTCATGTCCGGCGGACTCGAACCACACGGTGCGGGTCGCCTCGTCGAGCCGGACGATGTCGAGGACCGGCCACTCGCCCTGGGTGATCCGGTTCTTCAGTTTGCCGGTGCCCAGGTCGTAGAGGTACAGGTGTCCCCAGTTGTCCCGCTCCGAGAACCAGATGAACTCATTGGAGCCCCAGAGGGCGCGGAGGTTCGATCCCCGGAATCCGGACTCGTACTGGGTCGGGACCGACTCGTTGAACACTTCGCGCACGGCGCCGGTCGCCGCATCGGCGACGCGCACCCACTCCTGCTTGTGGTCCCGCGACGTCGAGACGAAGAACAGCTTCGTGGCATCGGGACTCCAGCTCACGTCGGTCCAGGATTGGCCGCAGGCGATGTCGTCGCACAGCGTCGACCGGTGTTGATCGGGAGCCATCTGGAGCCGGATCACCTTCGCCTGATCCACGTCGATGATGACGCGCTGGATCATGCTGACCACGGAGTCGCCGGGCAGGGGATACTTCCAGGCTTCGAGCACCGGGTGTCCGACGCGGGTCTGGACGAGGTACATGTCGCCGACCCCCCGCTGATCCTGCTGGAAGGTCGCGATCTTCCTCGAGTCGGGAGACCAGGCCAGGATCGGGCGGTCACTCTTGGTCCAGCCGGCATTGTCCGTGGCGTACCCGAAGTCGGGCACACCGTCGGTGGTGAGCTGCGTTTCCTTTCCGGTCGCGACGTCCCGCACCCAGAGATTGTCACTCTTGATGAAGGCGGCCCGCTTGCCGTCGGGGGAGAGCACCTCGGTTCGCGGCCCCAATTCGCGCTGCCGGCGCTCGCCGGTGCACTTCGCCGGCTCCAGGGTGCAGGTCCAGTGATTCCGGCCCGCGTCGAAGCTGATCGATTTCCCATCCGCGCCGTAGGTGAAGTCGGGGAAGGGCAGATGCATCGCGTCGTACGTCGTGTCCGCGGCGGCGGACAGGGCCTTGGCGATGGCGGCCTGGTCGAAGGCCGGTTTCAGGGACTTCCGGGCCGGATCAGCGACGAGGTACTCGAACCCTTGCGCGGACTGATTCCGGAACCAGAACCGGTCGGCCGGGAGCCAGGTGCCGCGGACGGCGCCGTTGAAGACCAGCGGATTGACGTTGTAGGCCATGAATTTCTCCGCCCGTGCGTAGTCGTCGGCGGAGAGGGTGGTGGGGGCGTAGGGTTGCTGCGCGGCGAGGAGTACGGGAGCGAACAGGAGGGCGAAAACCGACGGTCGCATAGATCGGGATCTCGGAAAGGGTGAAGGACGGCCAATATATATTCCGGTTCATGACCACGCTCATTGCCGTTCTCTCTACGTTCGTGGCCCTCGCCGCGCTGTTCCTGTGGTGGAAAGCCCGGTATACGCGAGCGGTCCGGCAGGATGCGATCCGCCGGTCCCTGGCCGTGGTCACCGGCAAAGTCTCCGAGCAGCTGGTGCCCCATTTTCCGCAATTTCCCTTCGCGCCGCGGGACGCGCGTTTTCTGGGAAGCCCGGTAGATTTCGTCGTGTTCGACGGCCTGTCGGAGGGGGAAGGCGCGGTCCGGCGGGTGGTATTCGTGGAAGTGAAGACGGGAGAGGCGCGCCTGTCACCCCGTGAGCGCGGCGTCCGCGAAGCGATCGAGCGGGGCGCCGTGGAATGGATGGAGCTCCGCGTATGAGCGACGATCGAGCCCGCCGCACCCTCCTGCGTCACGCCCTCGCGACCCTCGCGTATCGGGGAGCGAAGGCGTTCCGGGATGCGCCGCAGGGATTCGTCGATTTCCGGGCCGCGCCGGGGTCCCGGTCCGCCGGGGAAATCCTCGCGCACATCGGGGACCTCCTGGACTGGGGACTGGGTCTCGCCAAGGGGCAGCACAAGTGGAAGCAGTCGCCGGTGCTGCCCTGGACGGAGGGGGTGGCGCGCTTCCACACCTCCCTCGAGCGTTTCGATACCGCGCTGGGGAGTGATGATGGTCTGGGGTTTTCTGCGGAACAGCTCTTCCAGGGGCCGATCGCCGATGCCTTCACCCACGTCGGGCAGATCGCGATGTTGCGCCGCCTGGCGAGTGCGCCGATCAAGGGCGAGGACTATTCCCGCGCCGACATCGCGGCCGGCCGGGTGAGCCAGGCCCAACTCATTCCGAAGGTGGAGTTCTAGTCAGGACGCTGGCGGGCCCATCGGCCCGGGGGCATGTTGAAGTGGAAGATGCCCTGTTCCATGCTGCTACACACCATTTCCGGAGGTCCCATGTCCGCCATGTCCCGTCGTCTCACCGTTCGCCTGCTGACCGTGGCGCTGCCGCTGGCGCTGGTCGCGACCGCCGCCTTCAAAGTGGGCGAGTACGTCCAGGGTCAGCCGCATATGGAAGCCGCGATGACGGCGCTCAAGAGCGCCAAGATGCATCTCGGCGAAGCGGCCGATGACAAGGGTGGCCACAAGGTCGCCGCCTTGAAGGCCGTCAACGAAGCGATCGAGCACGTGCAGGCCGGCATCGATTACGCCAAGGCGAATCACTAACCAGCATGCTCCTCGTTCTCGACAACTACGACTCTTTCACCTACAACCTCGTCCAGTATTTCGGGGAGCTGGGGGCGGAGCCCGTGGTCTACCGCAACGACGCGTTGTCGGTCGAGGACGTGATACGGCTGAAGCCGTCGGCCCTGGTGATATCGCCGGGGCCCGGCACGCCCGCGCAGGCCGGGATCGCGGTCCCGCTGATCCGTGCGCTCGCGGGGCAGACTCCCATCCTGGGCGTGTGTCTCGGACATCAGGCGATCGGCGAAGCGTTCGGTGGCAAGGTCGTGCGCGCCGATCGCCTGATGCACGGGAAGACCTGTGAGGTGGTGCATGACGAAGACGAGTTGTTCGAGGGGACGCCGTCACCGATGACGGCGATGCGCTACCACTCGCTGGTGGTGGCCCCCGGGGGTCTGCCTCGAGATCTGGTGGTGACCGCCTGGAGTGCCGATCGGCCCCGGGCCGAAGAGATCATGGCCATGAAGCACCGGCAGTTTCCCGTCTACGGCGTGCAATTCCATCCGGAGTCGGTGGGCACCGAATTCGGTAAACTCTTGTTGGGGAACTTCTTGAGGGTGGCGCAGGCCATGGTCTAGACTCCACGGCACGACTCTTGTATCTTGCCCTGTGCCCCTCCTCGGTGTGATCCCCGCTCGGCTGGGCTCCAGCCGATTGCCAAAGAAGCCCCTCCTGCCCCTGGCAGGTGACCCCCTCATCCTCTGGGTAGTCCGACGTGTCGCCGAGCTCGATCTCTGCGACCGCTTGGTCGTGGCGACCGACGCGCGGGAGATCTCGTCCGTCGTTGAGGGGGCAGGGTTCGAAGCGGTGATGACCTCTCCGAAGCACGAGAGTGGCACTGAGAGAATTGCAGAAGTTGTTGCCAGTAAAGAATTTAAATCGTTCGACCTCATCTTAAATGTACAGGGCGACGAGCCCCTCGTTTCCCCCCGTGCGATCAGTGGGACGGTCTCCCGACTGAAGCAGGGGGATCCCATCGGCACCGCCGCCGGCTCCCTCGACCCCGCGCTCGTTTCCGACCCCAGCCGCGTGAAAGTGGTGGTGGGCCCCAATGGCCGGGCCGCCTACTTCTCGCGGGCCCCCATCCCCTTCGATCGTGACGGGACCGGTACCGTCGTCTACCACCAGCACGTGGGCGTCTACGGATATACTCGCGAAGCGCTCGAGCGGTGGGTCCAGCTCCCTGCCGTTCCTGAGGAGCGCTGGGAGCGTCTGGAGCAGCTGCGGCCCCTGTTGCACGGCATCCCGATCGGCGTCTCGCTCTTCGACGGCCCGGCCGCGCCGGGCGTCGATACGGCGGACGATCTCGCGTTCGCGGAGCGCGAAATAACCCGGCATCTGAAAGAGGTGAATTCGTGAGCTCGACCAAGTACGTCTTCGTCACCGGCGGTGTGGTGAGCTCACTGGGGAAGGGCATTGCGGCGGCCTCCCTGGGACGACTCCTGGTCGAGCGCGGACTCAAGGTGACGATCCAGAAGTTCGATCCGTACATCAACGTCGACCCCGGGACCATGTCGCCGTTCCAGCACGGCGAGGTCTACGTCACGGACGACGGCGCCGAGACCGACCTCGACCTCGGCCACTATGAACGGTTCATCGACCGCTCGCTCTCGCAGGTGAACAACGTCACGAGCGGCCGGATCTACCTGTCCGTGATCACCAAGGAGCGGCGCGGCGAATATCTCGGCTCCACGGTGCAGGTGATCCCGCACATCACCGACGAGATCAAGGGCGCGATCCGCCGGCTGGCGCCCGACCACGACGTGGTGATCACCGAGATCGGCGGCACGGTCGGCGACATCGAGTCGCTGCCGTTCCTCGAGGCCATCCGGCAATTCCGCCAGGAAGTCGGGCGCGAGAACACGCTCTTTATTCACCTGACGCTGGTCCCTTTCATCGCCGCGACCGCCGAGCTCAAGACCAAGCCCACCCAGCATTCCGTACGGGAGCTCATGCAGATCGGAATCCAGCCCGACATCCTGATCTGCCGGACGGAACGTCCGCTGACCGAAGACCTGAAACGGAAAATCGCGCAGTTCTGCAACGTGGACTTCGGGTGCGTCGTGGAGAGCCCCGATGTGGCGTCCATCTATGAGATCCCGATCCGCCTCATGGAGCAGGGCCTCGACAAGGAAGTCTGCCACCGGCTGCATCTCGACACGAAAGAACCGGATATGCGCTCGTGGGCGGGGATGGTGGAGAAGATCCTCAACCCGCCGGCGCGCGTGCGCCTCGCGGTGGTGGGGAAGTACACCGAGCTCGCCGACAGCTACAAGAGCATTCATGAGGCGCTGGTGCACGGCGGGATCGCGAACGACGTCGGGGTGAAAATCGAGTGGATCGCCTCCGACCGGTTCACCAGCCAGGAAGTCGCGGGCGAGCTGCTCGCCGGATACGACGCGCTCCTCGTGCCCGGCGGCTTCGGTGTGCGCGGTGTCGAGGGGATGCTCGAAGCCATCCGCTGGGCCCGCGAGCACAAGCTCCCGTTCCTCGGCATCTGTCTCGGCCTGCAGACCGCCATCATCGAATTTGCGCGGAACGTGGCCAAGCTCGAGAACACGAATTCGAGCGAGTTCGAGCCCGAGTGCGAGAACCCGGTCATCGCCCTGATGCGGACCCAGGAAGGCATTCAGGAGATGGGCGGCACCATGCGGCTGGGGGCCTATCCCTGCCGACTTCGGAAGGATTCCCGCGCGTCTCAGGTGTACGGCGGCGCGGCCGAGGTCAGTGAGCGGCACCGGCACCGCTACGAAGTGTCCAACGCGTACCGCGACGTTTTGGCTGAATACGGCATGCGGTGTTCCGGGCTTTCTCCCGATGGCTCGCTGGTCGAGATGATCGAGCTGCCGGATCACCCGTGGTTCGTCGGGTGCCAATTCCACCCCGAGCTCAAGTCCCGGCCCACCCGCCCGCATCCGCTCTTTGCGGGCTTCGTGGGCGCCGCGGTCGCCTGGCACAAGAGCCACGCGCCGGCTGCCGGCGCGAGCCATTCCGTGCTGGCGGGACTCAAGCCCTAAGCCGATGGCGGCGCACTTCGGAGCGACCGACGCCCCGTTCCTGATCGCGGGGCCCTGCGTCGTCGAGTCGGACGACCTGAACCTGCGCGTGGGCGAAGCGCTTGCGCAGGTGGCCCGGCGGTTGGGCCTCGCCGTCATCTACAAGGCGTCGTACGACAAGGCCAACCGGTCGCGGCTCGACGCCGAGCGCGGGCCCGGCATCGAGACCGGACTGCGTGCGCTCGAGCGGGTGCGGAAGTCCACCGGACTTCCCGTCCTCACCGACGTGCACGAGATCGGTCAGGTCGCGGCCGCCGCACAGGTCGCAGACGTCCTCCAAATCCCGGCCTTTCTGTGTCGCCAAACCGATCTGCTCCTCGCCGCGGGCAAAGCGGGGAAGCCGGTGAACGTGAAGAAGGGGCAGTGGCTCGATGCGGACGGGATGAGGGGTGCGGTCGAGAAGGTGCGGTCGGGGGGCGCCGAGGAAGTGGCGGTCACCGAGCGAGGCACCTTCTTCGGATACGGGGATCTCGTCGTCGACATGCGGAACTTCGCCCGTCTCCGGACCGCGTGCATGGCGCCGGTGATTTTCGACGCGACGCACTCCGTGCAGCAGCCGGGGAAGGGAGTGGGCGGTTCCAGTGGGGGCCTCCGGCACTTCATCCCGCCCCTGTTGTACGCCGCCGCGGCGGCGGGGGCCGACGGGTTCTTCATCGAGACGCATCCGGATCCCGATCACGCCCCTTCGGACGGGCCGAACATGTTGCCCCTGGATCAGCTGGAGAAGACGCTCGAGGTCGCGGTCGACGTGTGGCGCGCAGCCCGAGGGGCGGTCCGGGTTTTGTGATCGAGAGGGGCCTGGCCAGGCGGATCACGGTCGTCGGGTTCGACGTGGACGGCGTGTTGACGGATGGCGGGGTCTACCTCGGCCTCGTCGCCGATCATGCGGCCGAGTTCAAGCGGTTTCACGTTCCCGACGGTCTGGGATTGAAAATGCTGCAATGGGCCGGCCTGCACGTCGTCATCGTCAGTGGCCGGGTCTCCGAGGCGACCACACTGCGTGCTCGCGAGCTCGGGATTCCGGATGTGATTCAGGATGACGGCGCGCAGAAGTTGCCGGCACTGGAGCGCTGGCTCGAAGCGCGGCACCTGACCCTGGCCCAGTGCGCGTTCGTGGGAGACGATCTGCCCGATGTGCCGGTGTTGCGGCGCGTGGCGCTCCCCATTGCCGTACGTAACGCCTGTGCCGAGGTGAAGGCGCTGGCGACCGTCGTGACCGAGGCCGAGGGTGGCAAGGGGGCGGCGCGGGAGGCGGCGGAATTGATCCTGAAGGCGCGCGGGACGTGGAACGAGCGTGTGGAGGCATACTTGACCGAGCGTGGCGATGCAGCCGAGCGAACGATCCCGGCTCGTTGAACGGGGACGCCGGGTCCTGGAGCTGGAGGCCGGCGCGCTCGCGCACTCGGCGCGGACGCTCTCGGACTCTTTCGCGGTGGCCGTCGAGCTCCTCGCGCAGGCGCGGGGCCGGGTCATCGTCTCCGGGGTAGGGAAGTCGGGGTTGATCGCGCGCAAGATCGCGGCAACCCTGACCTCGACGGGCACCCCGGCGTCGTTCATTCACCCGGTCGACTCGCTGCACGGGGACCTGGGGATGGCAGGGCCGAACGACGTCGCCATTCTGCTCTCCAAGAGTGGCGCCTCCGAGGATCTGTTCGGGCTGGTCGGCCAGCTGGGACGGCTCGGTGTCCCCATCATCGCGATCACCGGCGAATCCGACTCCCCGCTTGGACGTGCGGCGACGGTGAGGCTCGACGGCGGTGTGGACGAGGAAGCCTGCGCGGAGACGCTCGCGCCGACCACCAGCACCACGGTGGCCCTGGCGATCGGCGATGCGCTCGCGGTCACACTGCTCGAGGTGAAGGGCTTCACGCGCGAAGATTTCGCGGCGTTGCACCCGGGGGGATCCTTGGGCCGGACGCTGCTCCTTCGGGTGGCCGATGTCATGGTGACGAAGGACCTCCCGGTGCTCGCGGGGGATCGCCCGATGCGCGAGTGCGTCGTGCTCCTCGCGGAGCGCCGGGGTACGGTCGCCGTGGTCAACGGGGGGGGGACCCTCGCCGGTGTCGTCACGGCCGGCGATCTGACCCGGTTGATGGAGAAGACGGACAAGTTTCTGGACGTGAAGGTGTCGGACGTGATGACCAGGTCGCCCAAGACCGTGGCGCCCGCGGAGCTCGCGGGGTCGGCGGTGCGCCTCATGGAGAAGCACGGGATCATGGCTCTGCCGGTGCTGGATGGGCAACAGAAGATCGTCGGGATGGTGCACCTGCATGATCTCATGAAGGCGGGAGCCGCTTGAAGACAGGTAATACGTCAAGCAACAACGTCAAGCAACAACGTCAAGCAAAGGCGTGCAGCACTTACGTCTCTGCTCGACGTCTTTGCTTGACGCTTCTGCTTGACGTCTTTGTGGTCTTTGGGGTTGCCCTTAGCGCGGGATGCTCGGAAGGTGTCAAGCCGACGGCGACGATCACGGCCGCGGACACCGCCGATCAGGTCCTCTTCAACATGACCACTTACGTGACCACGAACGGCGTCCTGCGGGCCAAGGTCCTGGCCGACACGAGCTATTTGTACAACAGCACGCAGCTGGCCGAGATGAAGAACGTCCACGTGACGTTCTATGACGCCACGGGGCGGGAAACCTCCACGCTGACCAGCCGCGAGGGGACGCTCCGGAACGCCGGGGATATGGAGGGACGCGGAAACGTCGTCGTGGTCCGCGCCTCCGACGACGGCACGCTGCGGACGGAGAAGATCGATTTCAATCAGCGGGCCAATCAGGTGAGCTCCGATCAGCCGTTCACGTTCGATACGCCCCAACAGCACCTCAAGGGTGTCGGCTTCACGTCCGACCCCGACTTCAAGGATCTGAAGGCGCAGCGGGTCACCGGCACCGGGGGCAAGTTCGTGCTCCCCAACCAATGATCGTGGCGACCCTCGCGCTGCTCGCCCTGCAGCAGCCCGCCGTGCCGGCGGGTCCGCGCGACACGTCCGCGGGGCGCCCCTGCGTGCTGGAGATCGACTCCCTCGCCCGGGTGCACCAGATCAGCTCCGGGGCCGATACGAACGTGTACATGGCCGGAGGCGTGCTGGCGCATTGCAGGGGAAGCGGGACGTCGTTCCGGTCGGACAGTGCCGCGTATTACGGCGGGGTGAAGCGCTGGGACATGGTGGGCCGCGCGCACGTCGTGGATACCGCGCTCACGCTCGACGCCAATCAGATCATCTATTATTTGCGGCAAGGGCGGCTGGATGCGCACTACAACGTCGTCGCCGTGAACCGGGAGAACCACTCGACCCTCCGGGGTCCGAACCTCACGTATTACCGGGCCGTGCAGGGCGTGCGCGACACGACCGAGACCTATGCGACCCAGCGTCCGACGATCGATTATCGCGGAGCCGGCGCGAGCGACACCAGTGAACCCTATGTGATCGTGGCGGACCGTTTTCGGTCCAAAGGGAACGACCGCATGTGGTGGGGAGGCACCGTCACCGTCGACCGGTCGGACCTGTCCGCCCGCGGCGATTCGATGAGCATGGACCAGACGGCAGGGCTCGGCATTCTCGTCGGCCATCCCAGTGTGACCGGCAAGGGGTCGCAGAACTACACCTTGACCGGTACCAGAATCGAGATGGGACTGTCGGGGCGGGAGATGAACGCCATCCGGGCCCTGGGGAACGGCCGGGCGGCAGGGACGGACTGGACCCTGACCGCCGACACGATTCACATCCGGCTGGCCGACCGGAAACTCCAGCAGGCGTTCGCCTGGGGGCCGAAGGATTCCGTTCGCGCCCGGGCCGTCTCGTCGACCACGACCATGGTCGGAGACTCGCTCGCGATGGATACGCCGAACCAGACCATCTCCGAGGCCCGGAGCTACCGGCACGCCCACTCGACGTCCAAGCGGGACTCGACGACGGCCGACTCGCTGGCGGACTGGATGTCGGGGGACACGCTGCTGGCGCATTGGATCCAGGCACCGGACTCGACGGGGAAGCAGCGCTCGGTGCTGAGCAAGGTGGTGGCGCGCGGGAGTGGAAAGGCGTTCACCCACTCATACTCGGCCACGCCTGACAGCGCGCGTCCCAGGCTCATACAGCGGAACCCGCGCGACTCGACGAAGCTGGATACGATTCCCGACACCCGGCCGTCCCTGAACTACACCACCGCCGATCTGATCACGGTGGACATGGCCAAGGGGCGGGTCCAGCAGGTCACCGCCATCGGGCACATCAACGGCTTCAACCTGGACCCGGTTCCGGTCAAGGACACGACGAAGACGGACTCCACGAAGGCACACGCGCGTGCTCCGGTGAAGAAGCCATGATCGACGACCTGCTGAACAGCCGGGATCCCTCGGTCCCGCTCGCGGTGGTCGCGCTCCACACGACCGCTGACGAGGATGGGACCGGATACTTCGGCCCCCTCGCGGTCGCGTATCGGGACGCCTATCTGCATGCCCGGGCGGCGACCGCGGGAGAAACCGGGGAGAGCCACACGCTCTCCGTGGACGACGCGCGCCACAACCTCAGTGCTTCGGTCCTGCCGCGTCTCGCCTTGCTCGGCGTCGTCTCGGTGCCGAAGGGTGAGTTGCATGGTGACACCGCGATTACGTTCACGCCGGCCATGTGGCGGGAGTTGTCGGCCGACCCCGCCGGGATCGCGGCACGCCTCCGCCAGAGCGCCGAACGGGCGCTCAAGTCGGTGGAGTCACCCTCGGGACCTCATGCGGCGGCGCTGGGGGGGTCGAAGCTCGAAGCCGCGAACCTGATGAAGACGTACAAGGGCCGGCGCGTCGTGAACGACGTCTCGTTGGCGGTGCAGCAGGGCGAAATCGTGGGACTGCTGGGTCCGAACGGGGCGGGGAAGACCACCAGCTTCTACATGATCACGGGGCTGATCCGTCCTGATGACGGCCTGATCCGGCTTGATGGGCGCGACATCACGCGCGAACCCATGTACAAGCGGGCGCGGTCCGGCATCGGCTACCTGGCGCAGGAGCCCTCGGTCTTCCGCAAGCTCACGGTCGAAGAGAACGTGCTCGCGATTCTCGAGACCATGAATCTGGAGGCGGCGGAGCGGGCCACCCGTCTCGAGTCGCTGCTCGACGATCTGGCGATCAAGCATCTCCGGCGGCAACGGGCTTTCTCGCTGTCGGGCGGCGAGCGGCGGCGTCTCGAGATCACCCGGGCATTGGTGACGCAGCCCAAGTTCATGCTCCTGGACGAGCCGTTCGCGGGCGTCGATCCCATCGCGGTCCACGATATTCAAACCATCGTGGCCGGCCTTCGGCACCGGGGCATAGGCGTATTGATCACGGACCACAACGTGGAACAGACGCTGGACATCGTCGATCGGGCGTACATCATGTTCGAAGGCAAGGTGCAGGTGGCGGGAACGGTACGGGAGCTCGTGTTCGACGACCGGGTGGCCGATCTCTACCTCGGCCCGACCCTGACGGCGCGCCTCCGCGCGCGACTGGGTGAGGCGGCATGAAGACCGGAATGCATCAGCACGCGTCGCTGCAGCAGACGCTGAAGATGAATCCGCGCCTGTATCAGGCGATGGATCTCCTCTACATGCCCTTGCTCGATCTGCAGCAGCATCTGAAGCAGGAGCTGCTCTCGAATCCGTTCCTCGAGATGGCGGAGGCGGAGGAGGAGTCCCCGCTCGACGCGACGCAGGTCGAGACCAAGCCCGAAAAGAACGAAGAGTCGGGGGACGACGAGCCGGATTGGGAGAACATCCTGCTCGACGACGGGGCCCAGGGACTCGCGGCGCCGCGCGATCTGAGCCCCGCGCGTGAGTATGTCGAGCCGGTGGCGCCGACCACCCGCGATCTCTCCGATCACCTCCAGGACCAGGTCCAGATGCTCGACCTGACTCCCCGGCAACAGCTCGTGGCCGATGAGTTCCTGGGGAACATCGCGGAAGACGGGTACCTGGGCGCCAGCCTCGAGCAGATCGTGGCCGGCGCGAATCAGCTGCTGGCGGAGCACGCGGATGCGCAGAACTTCGGTGGGGAAGCGCCGTGGTTTACCATGGCCGAAGCGGAGGAGATGCTGCACATCATCCAGCATCTGGACCCGCCGGGGGTGGGGGCGCGGGACCTCCGCGAATGCCTGCTGCTGCAGCTCGAGGATCAGGGGCAGCAGGAGTCCCTCGTCTACAAGCTGGTGCGGGATGCCTTCGACGATCTGATCGCGCACCGGTGGAGCGAGCTGGGCAAACGCTTCGGCCTGGAGCCCGCCGAGGTGCAGAAGGTGGCGGACGACCTGTCGAAGTTCGATCCCAAGCCGGGCCTGCAGTACGCGTCCGCGAGCGACTCATACATCGTGCCCGATCTGATCGTCGAGAAGATCGGGGACCGCTATCAGGTGTTCCTGAATGACGGCGGCTTGCCCAGGCTCCGGATCGCCAGCACGTACCGGGACATCGCCCGGGACAAGAACAAGTACCAGGGCGAAAACAAGGACTTCATCCAGCAGCGCCTGAACAGCGCCAACTGGATGATCCAGGCCATCGAGCAGCGCCGGCAGACCATGCTGAAGGTCATGAACTTCATCGTGGACCGGCAGCGGGAGTTCTTTGAGAAGGGCGTCGAGTTCCTGCGTCCCCTCACGTTGCGGGAGGTCGCGGACGTCATCTCGATGCACGAGAGCACGGTGAGCCGTGTGACCAACGAGAAGTACGTCCAGACGCCGCGGGGCCTCTTGCCGCTCAAGTTCTTCTTCTCGAGCGGGCTCACCACCACGACGGGAGAAGACGCGAGCGCGCGGTCCATCAAGGCGCAGATCCAGAAGCTCGTGACCGATGAGGACACCAAGGAGCCCCTGACCGATCAGCAGATCGTCGAGATCTTCGCCCAGCGGGGTGTGAAGATCGCCCGGCGCACCGTCGCCAAGTACCGGGATCAGTTGCACATCCTGCCGGCACGGATGCGGAAGCGTCTGTGAGCCTGGCCATGCCGGCCGCCGCGCCTGAGGTCAGCATTCTGGTGCCGGCCAAGGACGAGGCGGAGAATCTCCCGGAGCTGGTCAAGCAGGTCCGGGAGGCCATGGTGGGCCAGCCATATGCCGCCGAGCTCGTGATCGTCAATGACGGCTCGACGGACCACTCGGCGGAGACGCTGAAGGAGCTCGCCGCGAAGCACGGGTTTCTCCAGGTGGTGACCCATCGCTCGCGGCGCGGCATCGCGGACGCCCTCCGCTCCGGCGCGGACGCGGCGCGCGGCAACATCCTGGTCTTCTGGCCCGCCGACCTGCAGTACCTGCCCGCGGACATTCCGGCCCTGGTCGCGCCGATCATCGCCAACGAAGCCGACATCGTGACCGGGACGAAGCAGGGCCACTACGAGAAGCGGTTCGTCTCGTGGGTCTACAATTCGCTTTGCCGGATCCTGTTCGGCGTTCGCGTCACGGACTTGAATTCGGTGAAGGCGTACCGTCGTGACGTCGTGGACGCGGTACCCACGCGGCCCGACTGGCACCGGTTCATGGTGGTGATCGCGGCGGTGCAGGGGTATCGCGTGACCTCGCGGCCCGTGCCGGTCTACCCGCGGCGCGCGGGCAAGTCGAAGTTCGGCATTTCGCGGATCCCGGTGGGCGTTCTGGATCTCGTGTCCGTGTGGTTCCAGCTCCGGTTCGGGCGCAAGCCGATGCTCTTCTTCGGTGTCTCGGGCGCGGTCCTGGTGGCTCTCGGCGTACTCGTGGGCATTTACGCCATCATCGAGCGTTACGTATTCGGGATCGGCTTCCGCCCGTGGTTGTATCTCGTGATGCTCCTGGTGCTCGCCGGCCTCGTGCTCTTCGGCTTCGGGTTCGTGGGAGAGCTGGTGGCGGGGATGCGGGAGGAGCTCCGGGCCCTCGGCGAGCGGTCGAACGCCGGGCGGTGAGGTCTCCGGTCAGGCGACGACCGTAATCCATCCTGCTTCGTTCGCGATCAAGCCCGTCTGCGTGCGGGGGTCGAACGCGATCCCGCGCGGCACGCCACCCGTCGGAATGGTGTGTACCACCCGCAGGGTCGCACGGTCCAGGACCTGCACCCGCTCCGCGCGCACCAGTCCGACGTAGAGCTGGCTCCAGTCCGGGGTCGCCGCCACCGAGAATGCCGGGCCCCCCAGCTCGAGTGACGCGGTCAGCGAGCCGGTCGCCAGATCGATGACATCCAGCCCACCCTGTTCGTTCGCCACGTAGAGCTCGGTTCCGTCCGGAGCTACGACCAGTCCCTGTGTCC
>Ga0070730_10003318_pt1 | contig 14484 bp, 12 predicted proteins | sample Coa_R1_3_FD_66447 | JGI IMG/M metagenome (GOLD analysis project Ga0070730, IMG submission 66447) | Surface soil microbial communities from Centralia Pennsylvania, which are recovering from an underground coalmine fire - Coalmine... | ecosystem: Environmental > Terrestrial > Soil > Unclassified ...
GAAATTTCTGTTCGCCGGCGACCGCTGGAATCTCGGCGACGAACTCCCGGGCGTGCTGCCGATGACCGGTTACGGTTTTGGCATCGGGCTTGCCGGCTCGCTGATGGGCGTGAGCGGCGGATCGCTGTCCAATATCGTGCTCACGCTTTACGGCAAGTCGATCCACCAGGCGGTGGCGACATCGTCCGGATTGGGCGTCCCCATCACCATCGTCGGCACGCTGGGCTACATCCTGGCCGGCCTGCCGCACCAGGCGCTGCTGCCGCCATTCTCGCTCGGCTTCGTCTCGCTGATCGGGCTCGTGGTCATGGCGCCGGTGTCAAGCTTTTCCGCGCCCTACGGGGCCCGACTGGCGCATCAGCTGTCGCGGCGCAATCTCGAAATTGCATTCAGTATTTTTCTGCTGCTGGTGTCGCTGCGGTTTTTGCTGAGCTTGGTTTAATTGAATGACAGTCAGAAGGTGGCCAGTTCCTCACGGATAGCCGTGCAGCACCAGGTGGTCGCCGCGCACTTCCCAGCTTTGCAGCCGGTTCAAAAAACTCATGCCGAGCAGGCTGGTCTTCAGTTGCCCGGGCTGCGCGACCAGCGCATCGATCGAATGCTCCACCAGGCTGCCGACGGCGATTCGATCGAGCCGCACCGGGGCGGCGCGGGTGCGGCCGTTCGCGGTGTCGATGTTGACGGTGTATTCCAGCACTTCGAGCGGCAGGCCGGCGGCGCGGGCGTCCTCGCGGGTGAGCACCACCGAGCTCGCCCCGGTGTCGAGCACCATGGCGATGCGGGCGCCGTTGATCTGGGCATTGATGGCAAAATCGCCGCCGTTGGTGCGGGCGACCGCGACGGTGCGTCCCTGCGACACGACACGGCCCGGAATGAGCTCGGCAAGGATGCGGTCGGCGATCTGGTGCAGCTCGAAGCGGAACGAGTAGCCGGCCACCAGCACCAGCCCGACCACGACCCAGAGCAGCGCCGCGGTCACCGCCTGCGTGAAGCGCTCGCGGAACAGCATCAGCACCGTGCCGGCGACGAACACCAGGAGCGCGAGCTTATAGCTCAGCGAGGAAAAATCCCGGTTCGACAGCGGGCCGATGGCGCCGCCGTCGCTGTGGGCCAGCGCGATCAGGATGGCGACCGCCAAGCCTACGAGCGCGAGCAGCGACAGCAATTGACGCACGGATCGGTTCCTTGTCAGCCGCGCCGCCGCGCATGAGTCTGCGCCGTCGCGCAAATCGTTCGCAGTCGCGGCACCATAAACGCCATGCACGCGGAGGAAAAGTCGGAACCGGCGGGATTATGCCGTTCCGGTCATGGCGCGCCGCGGCCGGCCGGCGACGTCATCGGAGGACGACATGTCGGCGCGCGGCTGCAGCGGCGGCGCGCCGTGCGGCATCGGCGCCATGGCCGACATGACGCGCTCGGGCGGGAAGGTGACGACCACCTCGGTGCCGATGCGCAGCTTCGATTTCAGCGAGAACGTGCCGCCGTGCAGGTCGATCAGGTTCTTGGCGATCGGCAGGCCGAGGCCCGCGCCCTGTTCGGCGGACTTGATCGAATTCGAGCCCTGGCCGAACGAGGCGAGCACGATGGGGATTTCCTCCTCGGCAATGCCGGACCCGGTATCCTTGACGCTCATGTACTGCCCGCCCGAAGCGGTCCAGCCGACCTTGAGCCAGATTTCGCCGCCTTGCGGGGTGAACTTGATGGCGTTGGAGAGAAGGTTGAGGCAGATCTGGCGCACCGCGCGCTCGTCGGCCCACAGCCGCGGCATGTCCGGCTCGAACATCTCGTGGATGGTGATGCCGCGATTGCCGGCGCGCAGCTTCAACAGGTGATGGCAATCCTCGACCACGCGGGCGAGCGATACCGCTTCCTCGTTGAGCTCGTAGCGGCCGGCCTCGATGCGCGACAGATCGAGAATCTCGTTGATCAGGTTGAGCAGATGCACGCCGGAATTATGGATGTCGGCGGCATATTCCTTGTACATCGGCACCGCATGGGGGCCGAAAATTTCCGCCTTCATGACTTCCGAGAAGCCGAGGATGGCGTTGAGCGGCGTGCGCAGCTCGTGGCTCATCTGCGCCAGAAACCGCGACTTGGCGATGTTGGCCGCCTCGGCGCGGCGGCGCGCCTCGTCGGAGATCGATTTCGACTGCTCGAGCTCGCCGATCAGCGATTCCTTTTCGGCCCGCGCCTCGAGCGTCGCCAGCGTCGTCGAATAAAGCCGGAAGGCGAGCAGCGCGAAATAACCCTCGGCGGCGAGCGCCATCACGGCGAGGATATAATCGTGCAAGGTCTGCTTGAGCGCGAAATCGAGCGCGATCGCGATGGTGACCGGCAGCGTCAACGCAAACACCGCGATCGGCAGGCTCGACGCCAGCATGCTCGAGATCGCCACCACGAGCAGCATGACGAACAGCATGAACACGCCGGCCTGCTCGTCGACGCCGATCGGATTGATCAGGATGAAGGTCCAGGCCATGCCGAAAAACAGGTCGAGCAAAAAAAACCGCATGCGCCAAACGCGCAGGTTGGCCGTGCCCGGCGTTTCGGCAAGAAATTGCCGGCAGGCCCGGGTGATGACGAGATGAATGAGAAGCGCGCCGGCGGTCCACACGCCGCAGATCAGCGCCCCGGTCCATAGGCCGGAGAGAAAGCCGATGGTGATGATCAGGAGCAGAATGACCGGCGAGGCCGATAGACGGTTCTGCGCGAATTGGCGCAACAGCTCGTAATCGAACACCGGCCGGGTGCCGCTGGTCGAAGTCAGCCGATCGCGCGCGTCGCGCACATGCGCAAAAGCAAGGCGGCGCTGCACCGGCGAAGGGGCAGCCGGCGTCGCCGAATCGCGCGGGTCGCTGATCGTCGGGGTCATTGCGCTCAAGCCTGGCGGAAGTCACGGCAAAATCGCGCAAATTCCTTAAGACCTGGCTTAACGCAACGGTCGGCGCCCGCCGCGGCAAGGATTTGTTCATCTTGCGGCGGCGGCGCTCGCTCATACGCGCGGCAATCACGGCTGGCCGATGCGGTGCCGCCACGATAGGCTTGGCCGCTCAAGGCCATAACGAGGCGAGATGCGATGAAGCTTTACGATGGCGGCCGCGCTCCCAATCCGCGGCGGGTGCGCATTTTTCTGGCCGAGAAGGGCATTTCGGTGCCCACCGAGCAGGTCGATCTCGGTCAATTGCAGCAGCGCTCGGACGCCTACACGGCCATCAATCCCATGCAGCGGGTGCCCGCCTTGGTGCTCGACGATGGCACGGTCATCGCCGAATCGATCGCCATCTGCCGCTATTTCGAGGCGCTGCAGCCTGAGCCGGCGCTGTTCGGCCGCGGCGCGCTTGGCACGGCTCTGGTCGAGATGTGGAATCGCCGCGCTGAGTTTCACCTGTTCCTGCCGGTAGCCACTGTCTTCCAGCATCTGCATCCGGCGATGAAGATCATGATCGACCCGCAGGTGGCGGACTGGGGCGAGGCCAACAAGCCGCGCGTTTTCGACTTCCTGCGCTTCCTCGACGGCGAACTGCAGAACCGCCCGTTTGTCGCCGGGCCGGACTACAGCGTTGCCGACATCACCGCGCTGGTCGCGGTCGATTTCATGCGGGTGTCCAAGCTCGCGGTGCCGGAAGACCTCACCAACGTGCGGCGCTGGCACGAGGCCGTTTCCGCCCGTCCAAGCGTGGCGGCCTAAAACGCGCAATCGAGCGCCGTTAGGGCCTGCGCTGGGCGCAAAAAAGTCGATTCTGACACCGATTTCAGTTCCGGGCGCTGGAACATTGCCGGTTGCCGACGATTGTCCGCTGGGGAGATTTGGAACGTCCAAAGCCTTTTGGAGGACACATGGACAAGAGAATCGCGGGTCTTCTCGGTGCAGCTGCCGCCCTGACGACCGTCACCGCCGCTCAGGCCGCGGCGCCAGCGCAGACGCAGGCGACCGAGCCGACGAGCTACCGGGATCTGCTCAATCCGGTTCCGAACGCGGTAGCGGCCCTCAAGGCGGATGAGGTGCAGACGGCGCAGAAGACCGAGGAAGCCGGGAATGAAATGCAGGTGGCGCAGGTGTTCTATCGCCACCATCACCATCATCATCACCACGTCATCATTCGTCCGTTCCGCCGGCACTTCCGGCACCATCATCATCACCACCATCACCACCATTATTGATGGTGAACGAGCTACAAGGCGCTCCATTGCGGGCGCCTTGTAGCTTTTGAGGCAGGGCGTCTGGGCTGAAGGCCGCTATTGGCTCTGCTGCCGGTCGCGGGCTTTGGCCGCGCGCAACAGGTGGCGATAGGTGCCGTCGAATACGGTGTCGGTGTCCGAGGTCCAGGTCGATTCTTCCGCGAGCGTGGGCCGGCTCCTATGAATGCGCCGTCCGCGCATCTCGCGTTCGGCGGCTTCTTCCTCGCCCATCGGCACCAGCGCAAAGTCGGCGGTGACCGGCAGGACCAGGAGCTGCAGCATCGGCTCGCTGGGGCGGAAAATGTGGGTTTGGCCCGGCAGCGGCGCCTTGAACACCACGAACGAGATCATCGGCCACCATTCGGTGCGCAACAGCGCCGGCACCGCGATCGGCACCGTCCCGGTCAAATCGGTATAGAACCGCGGATGCGGCTCGGTCCGCACCGCCCATTCCGGGCCGACCTTCAGGTCGAGCAGCAGCTGATAGGTGTAGTACTCGTCGCCGAATTTGCGGAACGGCGGCCATTGCAGGTCGCTCTCGGGCTCGGGGCCGAAATCGCCGTCGAAAATCCACTGCCCGTCCTTCTTCGAAACATGCAGTTCGTTCTGATAGGGATAGAAAACCTCGATGCCGTACTGCGCGCCTTCGGTAAACGGGGCGCAATGCCAGGGATATTCGTGGCTGCCGTCGGTGCGCGGCGCCGGCTGGCCGGCCCAGCCCGGCATTTCGAGCTTGGTCCGCCTCGGCTGCAATCCGGAATTGACGAGCCTGAATTTGACTTCCTGCATCGCGGCCCCCGTGAGTTTTAAGGGAACAATGCAGGAAAGTCTTTGCCCGGCAAAGAGTTCCCAAAAGGCCCGAAGCGGCCGGCGCGCTAAGCCGGGCGGGACGCCCGTTACTTGATGAACGTCCCGGCGTGCAGCTCGTTGAAGGCTTGCTGCAGCTCGGCCTTGGTGTTCATGACGATCGGGCCGTACCAGGCGACCGGCTCGCGGATCGGCTTGCCGGAGACCAGCAGAAAGCGGATGCCGTCGTCGCCGGCTTGCACCGTCACCTCGTCGCCGGAGTCGAACAGCACCAGCGAGCGGTTGCCGGTCTGCTCACGCGTCACAGTGTCGGCGCCGCCATCGGTGCGCTCGGTCAACACGCCGAACGGTTTTGAAGCGGCCCGAAAACTGCCGGAGCCTTCGAACACGTAGGCGAAGGCGTGGCGCTCCAGCTCCACCGGCAGCGTCTTTTTCCGGTTCGGCGGCACCCAGACGTCGAGATAACGCGGATCGGCGGCGACGCCTTCGATCGGGCCGCGCCGGCCGTAAAAGTCGCCGCAGACGACGCGTACGCGCGTGCCGTCGTCGTCGATCACCTCGGGAATCTCCGCGGCCTTGACGTCCTGATAGCGCGGCGCCGTCATCTTCAGCGACGACGGCAGATTGGCCCAGAGCTGAAAGCCGTGCATGCGGCCGGATGCGTCGCCCTGCGGCATTTCCTGATGCAGGATGCCGCGGCCGGCGGTCATCCACTGCACGTCGCCGGATTGCAGGTTGCCGCGGTTGCCGAGGCTGTCGCCGTGCTCGACGCTGCCGGCGAGCACATAGGTGATGGTCTCGATGCCGCGATGCGGATGCCAGGGAAAGCCTGCGCGGTAATCGTCGGGCCGATCGTTGCGGAAATCGTCGAGCAACAAGAACGGATCGTAGTCGCCGGTGTCGCCGAAGCCGAACGCGCGGCGCAGCTTTACGCCGGCGCCTTCGACGGCGGGCTGGGACTGGATGATGCGTTTGACGGGGCGAATGGACATGGCGTTGACCTTGCGCTTTAGCCTGTTGACCTTTGTTGAGCAGGAGATGGCGTGACCGGCCGCTGCGGCAAGAAGGCACACTATTGATACCGATCAACCGGCGTTTGTTCGCTATGCGTCATCCTGCGCCTATTCGCCTATTGGCAAATGCGCCGCCCGCCGTAACAATCCGCTGCAATAAGCGGCCCTAGCGCCGCGATCATATTGAGGATTTGGAGGTTGAGATGAGCCGGACCCGCGCCTTGTGCGGCACCATCGCGGCAGCGCTTTTGCTGGCCGCCGCGGTAAGCGCCAGCGCCCAGCAATTTCCGACGCGGCCGATGCGGGTTGTCAGCCCGTACGCGGCCGGCAGCGCCTCCGACACCACCGGGCGCATCGTGCTCGACCAGGTCTCGCAGATCCTCGGCCAGCCGTTCATCGTCGAGCCGCAGCCCGGGGCAGGGGGTGTGGTCGGCTTTGCCGCCGTCGCCAAGGCCAAGCCCGACGGCTACACGCTGGTCACCAGCTCGACCTCCATGGGCAACGGCAAAGTGTTGCACGCCCACCTGCCGTACGATCCGGTGGCCGATTTCGTTCCGGTCGCGATCTTCGGCACCCAGCCCAACTTGCTGGTCGCATCCAAACAGAGCGGCTTCGCAACCGTGGCCGATCTGGTGAAGGCCGCCAAAGCCAAGCCGGGAACGTTGACGTTCGCATCCGCCGGCATCGGCTCGACCTCGCACATGGCCGGTGAGCGCTTCAAGCTCGCCACGGGGATCGACGTCCGCCACATTCCGTTCCGCGAAGGCGGGCTTACCGAAGTGATGGCGGGGCGCATCGACTTCTATTTCATTCCGCTGGCGGCCGCCGCCTCGGCGCTGGGCAGCGACAAGCTCAACATCCTGGCGGTGAGCACGGCCAAGCGCTCGGCGCTGTTGCCGAACGTGCCGACCATCGTCGAAGCCGGCTATCCGGAAGGACAATCGAATTTCTGGGTCGGCCTCTCGGCGCCGGCCAAGACTCCGGCCGACGTCGTCAACAAACTGCACGATGCGGTCGAGCAGGCGCTGCAGAAACCCGACGTCAAGGAGAAGCTCGGCCACATCGGCGTCGTGCCCGAGCTGATGAGCGTCGAAGACTTTACCAAGTTCTTCAAGCAGGACTACGAGGCCACCTTGCAGCTCGCCAAGGCCGCCCATATCGAGCCGACCGACTGAGCGGCATCGCTATCGGATTTTCGCCAGCGGCTTGGTCAATTGGCGCACGTGTTCAACAAACATGTGCGCGGCGGGACTGAGCGAGCGGCTTTTCAAGGTGATGATGGCGACGGGCTCGCGGGCGACGGGCAGGTTGACGGCGAGCGCTTTGACATCGGTCCGGCGCCGCGGCAGCAAAATCGAGAAACCCGGAACGATGGTGACGAAGCGCTGCGTGGCGAGCAACTCGTTGCGCAAATGCGACGAGGTGATCTCGACGGTCGGCCGCGGCGGCTCGAGGCCGCAGCTGCGGAACAGCTCCTCCTGCAACGCGCCGAAGTAGCTGTCGCGAGGAAACAGCAGCCAGGGCTCATCCACGAGGTCGGCCAGAGTGAGGCCGCGTCGGCCTGCCAGAGGATGCTTCGCCCCGGCGATCACCGCCAGCGCGTCGTGGAACAGGATCTCGATCCGATGTTCGTCGCTGCGGCGGCGCGGCGGCCGCGATATCGCGAGCTCGACATGCCGCGACTCGAGTGCGCCGAACAGCGGCGCCGAATCCGCCACCGTGACATGAAAGCGCATGCGCGGATGCTGCTGCGACAAGCGATCGATGACCGGCGACGCGATGGCGGTGGCGACCAAGGCGGTGACTCCGACCGACACTTCGCCGGCGGCGGGATCGGACAAAAATTCGATGTCATTGAGGCCTTGCCGCATCTCGTCGAAGATCGCGAGACCGCGTTTGACCAGCGCCCGTCCGTAAGGTGTGGGTTCGACGCCGCTTTGGCTGCGGTCGAGGAGCCGCACGCCCACCGCATGTTCCATGTCCGATATCGCCTTCGATACGACCGGCTGCGAAATGGCAAGGCGCTTGGCTGCCTTGCCCATCGTGCCGCAGTCGACCACGGCCATCAGGATGGACAAGTCCCGTAGTTTGAGCCGGCGGCCGAGGCGTCCGACATCGGGCGTTAGCGCAGTCATAGGCAGATAGTTATGAGATCATCGATAAATCAGACTTTCCTAATATGGGAAGACGGCGCACCCTGCAAGCTGCCAAGCGCGGCGGCCGCCTGCCAATCGGATCAGCCGCCGGGCGAAGCGCCAAATACGGAGCCGACCCATGGTCAAGAAGCGAGCGTTGCTTTCGGCTGCGTTGGTACTCGCGGCGGCTCCGGGCTTTAGCTTTTTAGCAACAGGGTCGAGTGCCGCAGAGGCATATCCCTCGCGGGCGATTCACTTCATCGTGCCGTTCCCGGGCGGGCCTTCGGATGTCATCGCGCGGCTTTATGCGCAAAAGCTGTCGGAGCATTGGAAGCAGCCGGCGGTGGTGGAGAATCGCGCCGGCGCCACCGGGACAATCGGAACGGAAGCCGTGGTGCGGGCCGCGGCCGATGGCTATACGCTCCTGTTCACGGTGGAGCTGCCGATTACCATGGCGCCCAGTCTGCTCAAGCTGCATTACGATCCGCAGCAGGACCTCGTGCCGGTCGCCGCCGTAGCCGAAACCGAAAACGTGCTGGTTGCCACCCCCTCGGCGGGCATTCGTTCGGTCGGCGATCTGGTGGCGGCGGCGAAGTCGAGGCCCGGCAAGCTGACCTTCGCGTCGGCCGGCTATGGATCGCCGGCGCATTTGTGCGGCGAAATGATCAAGCGGCAGGCCGGCATCGACATGGTCCATGTGCCATACAGCGCCGCTGCGCCGGCCATGAACGCGATCTTGAGCGGCGACGTCACGCTGTTCTGCGGTCCGATCGGCGCGGCTCTGTCGTTCATCAAAGCCGGCAAGGCCTATGCGCTCGGCGTGACCGGACCGAATCCGTCGTCGCTGCTGCCGGACGTGGCGCCGCTGGCGGCGAGCTATCCGGGGCTTGTCATATCGAACTGGTTCGGCCTGCTGGCCCCGGCCCATACGCCGGCCCTGGTGCGCGACATGCTGCAGGACGAGTTCAGGGCGATTTCGGCGGATGCGGAGCTGCAGCGCAAGCTGCTGGCGATCGGGCTCGAGCCGACCTGGATTTCCGGCGCCGATCTCGCTAAACGCATCATGAGCGACACCGCCAAATGGCACGAGTTCATGGCCGCCGCCGATATCCATGCCGATTGAACCGAACAAAGGCTCGGATCGTTCACAGCCGAATTTTGTCCTCTTCATCACCGACCAGCACCGGGTGGATTACCTTTCCTGTTACGGCCATCCGGTGCTGAAGACCCCGCACATCGATTCGATCGCGGCGCGCGGCACGCGGTTCGACCGCTTCTATGTGGCGACGCCGGTATGCATGCCGAACCGCGCCACCTTGATGACTGGGCGGATGCCGTCGGTGCACGGCGTGCGCTCCAACGGCATGCCGCTGTCGCTCTCCTCCAACACCTTTGTGGATGCGCTGCGCGCCGGCGGCTATGCCACCGCGCTGGTCGGCAAGAGCCACCTGCAGAATTTCACCGGGTTTGGGCCGATTCTCAAACGGCCGCCGCCGCGCGATGGAGATCATTCATTGGGTGAAGAATTCGCCGAAGCGCAGAAGCCCGCGGCCGGCGAGGGACCGTATGATCAGGAGCTTCCCAATCGCTGGTCGGCCGGCCGCGATTTTTCAATGCAGCTGCCGTTTTATGGTTTCGAGCACGTCGATCTGTGCACCGATCACGGCCACCGTGTCGGCGGCCATTATTACGTTTGGCTGAAAGCGCGCCGGGCGGACGCCGATGCGCTGCGCGATCCGAAAAACCAGCTGCCGCACGACTATGTCTGCCCGCAGGCGATCCGCACCGCCGTGCCCGAAGAGCTTTATCCGACCCGCTACATCGCCGAAAAAGCGTGCGAATGGCTCGACGGCCGGACCAAGGCGCGTGACCAAAAACCGTTCTTCCTGATGGTGTCGTTTCCCGATCCGCATCATCCGTTCACGCCGCCGGGGCGCTATTGGTCGATGTACCGGCCGGACGACATGGCGCTGCCGCCGAGTTTCGATCATGGCAATCGCGCGCCGGCGCGCTCGGTCGCTTGGGCGCTGGCGCAGCGCGACAAAGGCGGCGCCGATCTCGCCGGGCAGGCGGCGTTCGCGGTCGATGAGCGCGAAGCCCGCGAGGCTATGGCGCTGTCCTGCGGCATGATCGCCATGATCGACGATTGCGTCGGCGCGGTGTTGGCGCGGCTTGCGGCGGGCGGATTGGCCCGCGACACCATCGTGATCTTCACCACCGACCACGGCGATTATCTCGGCGACCATCGGCTGCTGCTTAAAGGCCCGGCGCACTTCGAAGGCATCACCCACGTGCCGTTCATCTGGGCCGAGCCGGGCCAAAAACCCGCACGGCGCAGCGGCGCGTTGAGCGGCACGCTCGACATCGCGCCGACCATTTTGGATCGCGCCCGCATCGCGCCGTACAACGGCTTGCAGGGCGAAAGTCTGCTGCCGGCGATCGACGGCGACAATGCCGCTCCGGCGCGTGACTCGCTGGTCATCGAGGACGACCAGCAACGCGCCACGCTCGGCTTTGCTTCACCGCCGCGGCTGCGCTCGCTGATCACGCAACGCTACCGCATGACCATCGCGCACGGCGACCCGTACGGCGAGCTCTACGACCGGCAGAGCGATCCGCGCGAGATGGACAATCTGTTCGACGATCCGGCGCACCGAGCGGTACGCGCCGAGCTGATGGAAAAGCTCGCCTACCGCGAAATGGAGCTCGCCGACCGCTCGCCGCTGCCGACCGGAAGGGCTTAGCTTCCTCATTGCGAGGAGCGAAGCGACGAAGCAATCCAGGCGGCGCCGCGGAACTGGATTGCTTCGCTTCGCTCGCAATGACGCTTCTTATCTCTGCAGCAGCGCGATCAGGCTCGAGGTGTCCCAGCGCTTGCCGCCCATCTTCTGTACTTCCGAGTAAAACTGGTCGATCAGCGCCGCGACCGGCAGGTGGGCGCCGTTTCGGCGGGATTCGTCGAGACAGATCGACAGATCCTTGCGCATCCAATCGACCGCGAAGCCGAAATCGAATTTGCCGGCCACCATGGTCTTGTAGCGGTTCTCCATCTGCCAGGATTGCGCCGCGCCCTTGGAGATCGTGGCGATCAGCTTTTCGATGTCGAGCCCGGCCTTTTGCGCGAAATGCAAACCTTCGGCGAGGCCCTGCACCGTACCGGCGATGCAGATCTGATTGACCATCTTGGCGAGCTGGCCGGAGCCGGGGCTGCCGAGGAGATTGCAGGCGCGCGCGTAAGCGGCGATCACCTTTTCGGCCTTGGCGAACGGCGCCTCGTCGCCGCCGCACATCACCGTGAGCACGCCGTTCTCGGCGCCGGCCTGGCCACCCGACACCGGCGCATCGACGAAGTCAAAGCCGCGTTTTTTTGCTTCGCCATGAAGCTCGCGCGCGATGGCAGCGGAGGCGGTGGTGTGGTCGACCACGATGGAGCCTTTGCCGGCGCCGGCAAACACGCCGTTGTCGCCGAGCGTCACCTCGCGTAAATCGTTGTCGTTGCCGACGCAGATCATGACGAAGTCTTGGCCGGCCGCGGCGGCCTTCGGCGTCGGCGCGCTCTTGCCGCCGTATTGCGCGACCCATTTGTCGGCTTTGGCGCCGGTGCGGTTGTAGACCGTGACGTCGTGGCCGCCCTTGGTCTTCAGATGCCCGGCCATCGGGTAACCCATCACGCCAAGCCCGACAAACGCCACCTTCGCCATGGTCTCCTCCTGCAGTAGCCGGATTGAGCGGTGCGGAATCCGGGGGACGGCAAACAAATCTGGCGCGCAAGCTCCGGGGTTTCGCCGCGCTCAACCCGGGCTACATGGTCATGACCCGCCCGAACCCGCCGCGTCAACCGGCTTGCAATTGACCCCGGCACTGGCAGGTCTATGTAACCCGCGAGGCGGGCGGCCGAGAGAGTGTCCGGAGCAAAACATGGCGCTGAAAGACGACGTATTGGCCGCGCTCGGCAAAGTCTTGAGCCCCGACGGCAAGCCGCTGCCGGCAAGCGGCACGCTGTCCGAGGTCCTCGCCACCGACGGCAAAGTGTTCTTTTCCATCACCGTCGATGCCGCCGAGGTGAAGCGCTGGGAGCCGGTGCGCGAGGCCGCCGAAGCGGCGGTGCGGGCCACGCCCGGCGTGACCTCGGCGCTGGTGGCGCTGACCGGCGAACGCGCACCAGGCGCGGGGGCCGGCAGCGCGCCTCCGCGGCGGCCGCAACCGGCGCAGCCTCCAGCCGGCGCGCGTCCGCAGCCCGGCGGCCAGGCGGCGCCGACGCCTGCCGGCATTCCGGGCGTCGCAGCCATCATCGCGGTCGCGTCCGGCAAGGGCGGCGTCGGCAAATCCACCACCGCGGTCAATCTCGCGCTCGGGCTGCGCGATCTCGGTTTGAAGGTTGGCATTTTGGACGCCGACATTTACGGCCCGTCGATGCCAAAACTGCTCGCCATCCGCGAGCGGCCGCAGACCATCGGCGGCAACCGGCTGCGGCCGATCGCGCGGCACGGCATGGCGGTGATGTCGATCGGCTTCCTCATCGAGGAGGAGACGCCGATGATCTGGCGCGGCCCGATGGTGATGTCGGCGATCACGCAGATGCTGCGCGACGTCGAATGGGGCACGCTCGACGTCATGGTGGTCGACATGCCGCCCGGCACCGGCGATGCCCAGCTCACCATGGCGCAGCAAGTGCCGCTCAAGGGCGCGGTGATCGTGTCGACGCCGCAAGACCTCGCGCTGATCGACGCGCGGCGCGGCATCGCCATGTTCCGCCGCGTCAACGTGCCGGTGCTCGGCATCGTCGAGAACATGAGCTACTTCCTGTGCCCGCATTGCGGCGAACGCTCCGACATTTTCGGCCATGGCGGCGCGCGCCACGAAGCCGAGCGGCTCGACGTGCCGTTTCTCGGCGAGGTGCCGCTCGACATGGAAATCCGCGCGAGTTCCGACGCCGGCCTGCCGGTGGTCGCGATCGCGCCCGACGGCGAGCACGCCAAGATTTATCGCGGCATTGCCGAACGCGTGCGCGGCGGCCTGGCCGGCGCCAGCCGCCCCGCGCCGAAGATCGTCATTGAGGCTTAATCGTCATTGCGAGCGAAGCGAAGCAATCCAGCGCTACGCTGCCCGTACTGGATTGCTTCGTCGCTTCGCTCCTCGCAATGACGTGGAGTTATCCCACCGCGCCGCTCTCATCGCGGCGCAGCACTTTGCCGGGCAGCGCGCCGGTGTGGGCGGCGTTCTCGACCACGAGCGTGCCGTTGACCATCACCGTGGTGCGGGCGCCGCTCGGGAATTGATGCGGCTGCGCATAGGTGGCGCGGTCGGCGAAATCGTCGGGATCGAAGAGCACGACGTCGGCGCAAAAGCCTTCGCGCAAAAAGCCGCGGTCCTTGAGCTTTAGCGCGCGCGCGGTGGCGCCGGTCATTTTGTGGATGGCGCGTTGGAGCGGCAGCAGTTTTTGCTCGCGGGCGTAGCGATTGAGCACGCGCGGAAAGGTGCCGTAGAACCGCGGATGCGGCAGGCCCTGGCCGACGGTGCCGTACGGCGCCACGCAATTGCCGTCGGAGCCGACCAGCGCGTCGGGCGAGGCCACGATGCTGCGGATGTCGTCTTCCGCGATGGCGGCGACCAGCACGCGGGTCGCGCCGTTATCGGCGATCAGATAATCGCACAGCGCGTCGGTCGGATCGCAGGCCCGCTCGGCGGCGAGCGCGGCAATGGTCTTGCCGGCGCAGTCCGGCAGATGCGGCGAGATCGAGATCGTCACCGCGTCCCACGACGGAATCTTGCCCCAGTTGTTAAGGCCCGTTTGCGCGATAGCGGCGCGGATTTTGGCCCGCGTCGCCGGCTCGGCAAGGCGCGCCAGCATGGCGGCGACGCCGCCGGCCTGCACCCACGGCGGCAACAGATTCTTCAGCGGATTGGAACCGGCATCGTACGGATAGGCATCGCAATCGACGTCGAGGCCGCGGGCCTTGGCGTCGGCGATCATGTCGAGCGCGGTTTTGGCCTTGCCCCAATTGTCGGTGCCGGAGCATTTGAAATGCACGATCTCGACATGGACGCGGCATTGTTCCGCAATCTCGATGGCTTCGGCCAGCGCCTCGAGCACCTTGTTCGATTCATCGCGCAGGTGGGTGAAATAGCCGGCGTTGTGGCGCTTGAGCACATGGCCGAGCGCGATCATCTCCGAAGGCTGCGCATAAGAACCCGGCGGCGTGAACAGGCCCGACGACAGCCCGAGCGCGCCGGCCGACAGCGCGTCTTCCAGAAGCGCGATCATCTGTGAAAGCTCGGCGTCGCGCGGCGCGCGCTCCGCCATGCCCATGACCATCAGGCGCAGCGTGTTGTGGCCGACCAGCATGCCG
>Ga0070730_10003319_pt1 | contig 14482 bp, 11 predicted proteins | sample Coa_R1_3_FD_66447 | JGI IMG/M metagenome (GOLD analysis project Ga0070730, IMG submission 66447) | Surface soil microbial communities from Centralia Pennsylvania, which are recovering from an underground coalmine fire - Coalmine... | ecosystem: Environmental > Terrestrial > Soil > Unclassified ...
GCAAGGTTCTGGTGACGCAGGAGATCGATGAGATCGAACACCTCCCGTGGCTCGATCACTGCGCCGGCGAACGGTTCTTCTTCTTTGGTCTCGGCCGGGTATGCCGCAAGCGCCGCTGCCGCGCTCCGGCGGAGCCCCCGCAACAGCCCGGAAAGCCTCGCCGCGAGGTTGGCGGCTCGGTCAACCTCACCAGCGGTATAGGCCGCCTCCGCTTCGCCTGCAAGCTGCTGGATCGCCGTGGCCCCAAGGGTGCCCGCGCTGCCCGTGAGTTTGTGCATGCGTCCTGCTTGAACGGCGAGCGCACTCGGGTCGACCATCGGCGCCGGGATCGTCACGTCCGAAAATTCATCGAGCAGACGTTCGAGCATTGCGTGGAACATGCGAAGGTCGCCGGTCATGTGCACGCGAGCTTCGATCGAGTCAATGCCCTCGATCTCCGGCCACGGTTGCGCCCCTGGCGCAGGCGTCTGACTCGCCCCGTCGGTCTGCCGCGACGGCGGGCTGCCGCCAGGCTTGACATGGCGCAGGATGCTCCACACCAAAGCAGAAGGGTCGAACGGCTTGATGAGATAGTCATCCATTCCGGCAACGGTGGCCCTCAGGCGCTCGCTGCTGAGCGCGCCGGCCGTCAGCGCGATGATCGGCAATTTCGTCAAACCCAATTCGAGCCGAATTCGACGTGTTGCACCATGACCGTCGAGTATCGGCATCTGAACATCCATGAGGACCACGTCAACGGCATGAGGAGCGGCCTGAATCAGTTCGAACGCCTGCTGCCCGTTACGGGCAAGCCACACTTGTGCGCCCTTCGATTCGAGGATGCGCTTCGTCACATCCAGGTTGACGTCGCTGTCGTCGACGACAAGCACCCGCACACCCGCCAGCGAGTTATTGCCGGGCTCGTTTGGAGACGCATCTAGACGAGCCAGCACCTCCGGCGAAGCCAGCCAAAAATCCAGCTCGATCTTGAATTCGCTGCCGACACCGGGAGTGCTGTGCAGTTCCATCCGCCCGCCCATTAGGCCGACCAAACGCTTGACGATGGACAATCCGAGTCCCGTGCCGCCGAAGCGCCGCGTGATCGATGCATCGGCCTGAGCAAATGGCGCGAACAGGCGCGCCTGCATTTCCGGCGCAATGCCGATGCCTGTGTCTCGCACGACGAAGCCCAGCGTCACGCGTTCGGACGTGGCAGGCAGGAGGCGGACTTGCAGCATCACGCCACCGCGCTCGGTAAACTTGATTGCGTTGGAAAGCAAGTTGGTCAGGATCTGGCTCAGACGAGTGGCGTCTCCCTCGAGCGCCGATGGCACCTCGTCCGGCAGGTCGATCTCGAAGCCGATTCCTTCGGCGTCCGCCTGCACGGCGATCACGTCGGTCAGTTCCTTCAACAGGCTGCGCAGACTGAAGGGGGCGCGCTCGACGATCAACTCGCCCGCTTCGATTTTCGACAGGTCGAGTACATTGTTCAGCACCACGAGCAGCGACTTGCTGGCGAGCTTGACCTTGGCCAGAAACGCCAGCTGCTGCTCGTCAAGGGAGGTCTGTCCAAGCAGGTAGGAGAGACCGATCACCGCGTTCATCGGCGTGCGGATCTCGTGACTCATGTTGGCGAGGAAGTCACTCTTGGCGCGATTGGCCTGTTCTGCTCGGTGCGTAGCCTCACGCAGGGATTCCTCGTATTGCTTGCGCTCCGTAATGTCTCGCGCCGCGGCGAAGACGCCCTGCAGAACCCGGTCGCGATCGTGGAATGTGGTCGCATTATAAGACACGACAGTAAGCTTTCCCTCCAGCGAGCGCGCCGTCAGCTCGTAGTTGGTGACTTTACCTTCCGCCAGCACGCGGCAGATGGCCGCCTCCGCCAGGTTCGGATCGGTGAAATAGTTCTTGAATGGCGCACCGATCAGTTCATCGCGCGTGCGGCCGGTCAGCGCCTCCATCTGCTTATTGACGTCGGTGACGATGCCGCGGGGATCCGTGGTCATCAGGGCATCGATGTTGGATTCGATGAGCGAGCGGGTGTAGAAATGCTGATCGCGCAGCCGCTGATCGAGTTTCTTGCGTTCCTCTTCGACCTGCTGCCGAGCGGTGTTGTCGGTGCCGATCAGCAGGTAGCCGATGATGGTGCTCTGCGCATCGCGCAGCGCGGTAACAGAAACGACCGCCGGAAAGCGGCTGCCGTCCTTGCGGATATATGTCAGCTCATAGATGTCCTCGATGCCGCGCGAGGCTTTGAAGACCAGTGCCTCGAAACCGGGCGCAATCGGGGTCTCGAGTTCGGCGCTCAAGGCTTTGGCGCGCGCAATCATCTCCTGCGGATCGGAAATGTCCGCCGGGGTGATCTTGTTCATCACCTCGGCGGCCGTATAGCCGAGCATGCGTTCGGCGCCGACGTTGAAGATCTGAATGACGCCGTTGGCGTCGGTGGCGATGCTCGAGAAATTGGCGCTGTTGAATATGGCGCTCTGCAGGGCCCCCGCCTTGAGGAGGGCCTCCTCCGCTCGTTTGCGCGCGGTGTTGTCGGTGCCGATCAGCAGATAGCCGATGATGGTGTTCTGCGCATCGCGCAGCGCCGTGACCGAAACGACCGCCGGGAAGCGGCTGCCGTCCTTGCGAATATAAGTCAGCTCGTAGATGTCCTCGATGGCGCGCGAGGCCTTGAACACCAGTGCCTCGAAGCCCGGCGCTATCGGGGTCTCGAGTTCGGCACTGAGTTCCTTGGCGCGCGCGATCAGTTCCTGCGGGTCGGAAATGTCCGCCGGCGTGATTTTGCCCATTACCTCGGCGGCGGTATACCCGAGCATGCGTTCGGCGCCGACATTGAAGATCTGGATGACGCCGTTCGCATCGGTGGCGATGCTCGAGAAATTGGCGCTGTTGAATATGGCGCTTTGCAAGGGTCCGGATTGCGGCAAGGCCTCCTGCCGAATGCGCTGGGTGACGGAGTCCTGCGAGTCTGCCGGATTGTCGAGACTTGCGAAATCGGCAACGTTCATCTGCATGACCGATCTCCGCTACCGCAAGCGGCCCTGGCCGGCAGGAATGCGGCGGAACGGATCGCATCCGGATCGGCGCGGGCCGGCACGATGTCGCTATTCGTGGCGCTCATGCAAACCCTGGGCGTGGCGTTCGACACCATGACGTTCAAAGGAGGCCACGATTTCGCGCACGCCGGGCAGAGTGATGGTGAAACAGCTTCCGAGCGCCGGCTCGCTGTCGACTCGCAGTTGGCCGTGCATCGCCTCTATGAGCTGGCGCGTTATTACCAGTCCCAGGCCGGAACCCGATGCCATTTGCTGTCTGCCGAGGCGGTTGAACGGCTCGAAGAGATGTCGACGCTGCGTGGCGTCCATGCCGATGCCGTTGTCGGATACGGCGATGGCGACCGCGTTCGGGCCACCTCTCACCTCAATGCGGGCCCAACCTCCGGGCCAGTTGTACTTGATGGCGTTTGTCAGGAGGTTCAAGAGACACTGGTGGAGCCGGTCGGCGTCAGCATTCAATCGCAAGGACGGTGATACCGGCGATGTTGAAAGCGTCACATGTGCCCGCTGCGCCAGCGCCGAAACCGCTGCTGCGGCGTCCTTCAAACAAACGGCCACCTCGACCGGCCGCAGGTCGATCGCCAGCTTGTCGATCTCGATCTTGCCCAGTTCCATTGTTTCGTCCATGAGAGCTTCCAGTTGCTGGCCGCTGGCTAAAATGTGCTCCAGTCGTTCTGCCTGCGCCGGGGCCAACGGGTGCTCGACATCGGTCGCCATGATCTCTGCGAATCCGAGCAAGCAGGTCAGCGGATTGCCAATCTCGTGGGCAATATAGGACATCATCAGCGACTTTGTGTGGCTGGCCGACTCGGCTGCGACGCGCGCATGCAATTCCATCTCGAGCCGCTCGCGGTCGCCGACATCCCGCAAGATCACGGTTGTGAGGAGCTCCGAATCCTCGCCCAGTCGTGAGGCGGAGACCTCCGCAAGGAATTGAGAACCGTTGCCCCGGAAGAGGGTGATTCGATCCGGCTTACCGAAGGCGCGCTTTGGCACCTGGAACTCGCCGCCAAACAACGCCTGCACAGGCAAGCCGATCACCTTCCCGTGAAGTACACCAAAAACCTGGCATGCCGCGGCATTTGCCAACACCACCTTGTCGTCGGCGTCGTAGGTGACGATGGCGTCCGACGCTCCCTCGACGATGTCGGCGACACGGGCGTCGCCGACCATTCGCCAGTGCGCGCGAACAGCCTCGACTTTCGCGTCGGTTTGGTGCATCAATTCGAGAAGGTTGCGAACGCGTGCATAGAGCACGGCAGGGGTGAACGGCTTTGCGATGAAATCAGCGGCGCCAAGGTCAAGCGCACGCCTCTCGTTGTCGGGATCCAAGAATCGCGTGACAAACACGATAGGAAGGCGTTCGAAGGCCGGGTCGGCTTTCAAGGCGGCACATACCGCAAACCCGTCAAGACCCGGCATGTGGGCATCGAGCAGTATGAGGTCCGGATTGAACTGCCGGGCGAACTGCAGCGCATCTTCGCCGGTCTTTGCGAAGCGGAACTCGCCGCCCATATCTGAAAGAGTGTGCCGCAGCATCAGGATCGCAGCATCGTCATCGTCAACTATCAGGATTCGCGGCGCGGGTTCGCGCGAGCGCGCGGCGTTTGTGTCGCTATGAAGGTGGACAAGGAGTCCGGCCGACGGCGCATTGGACAGTTGCACGCGCACTGACGTCCTCAATCTTGCCGCGATGAGCGGCTTGACGATGAAATCAGCCGCGCCTTTGCGCAGTGCCGCCGTTTTCGCTGCCGGATTGTTGTGGCTGGTCACGAAGATAACCGGCACGTATGCCAGATCGGGATCCGACTTGAGCGCGTCGCAAACCTCAAATCCCGTCATACCAGGCATCTCGGCATCCAGCAGTATGAGATCCGGGGTCAACTCACGCGCGAGACGCAGTGCATCCTCACCCGACGTGGCAAATCGTTGATTGGGGTATTGCGAGAGCATCCGGCCCATGACCTGGATCGCAAGCGGATCGTCATCGACCAGAAGCAGGCGCGCATCATTCGAACGGACTATCCTTGTCTTCGTCACTTTTTGGTCCCGTTGATCAACACTCGGCGGGTTTTACGCAAGTCGACATGACTTGCGGGTCCGTCAAACCTTTGACGCCGTGACAACACCGCAACCGAGGCGGAATGCACAATTCATACTCTCATCTCCTACACGAATCTCATGACGTTGTCTGTACGCCGGGCTCGGTGGTGCCATAGTATGGGGCATTGCACTACACTCCAATGCAGGGCGCGCGTCTTGAAGTGCCATCGAGGGAACTATACAGGTGTCTAGCACGCGAAAGAGCACATCACCCGGGCCGTGTTAATCTTTTCGGCAGAACTGCACCTTGGGTGCATGCGTAAACGTTAAAGTTTGGATAAAACAATGGCGAGAGCTGCAAGCAAAAAGATGAGCGCGCGCGGCGCGTGCAACACTGGAGTTGCCACCGCTTTGGGACCGGCGTCGATCTCGTGAGCGTGGCTTCGTGAGGTCCGGTTCCACGGATGCGTTTTGGCCGGCGGAGACACCGCCGGACCCGCTGCAGGTTGCTGGGCGTGCGGATACGGCTCCGCGCGCATTGTTGTTGGACTTCGGCAGCGTCATCAGCGTCTCGCCGTTCGAGAGCCATCGTAATACCGAACGGCTTCTCAATTTGCCGGCCGGCTCGTTGACCTGGCTGGGGCCGTTGGACCCGGCGACGGATCCTCTGTGGTCTGCGATGCAGCGCGACGAGATCACCGAGCGCGACTACTGGGCGAAGCGGGCGCGCGAGATCGGGGTTGCCGCGGGCGAAGCGGATTGGGATATGGCGACCATGCTGTCGCGGCTGCGGCACACCGATCCGAACGATGCAGTGCGGCCGGAGATGCGCCGCTTGATTCGAAAGGCACGCGCCGGCGGCATGCGAGTCGGCGTGCTCTCCAACGAATTCGAGTTGTTTTATGGCCCGGACATGCTCGAACGCATCGACGTCCTGCGCGAGATGGACGCCATCGTGGATGCGACGCATACGAAGATTCTGAAGCCCGATCCTCGCGCATACGCCCTGGCGCTGCAAGCGCTGCAACTGCCCGCCCACGAGGTGTTGTTCGTCGACGATCAGTTCCGCAATGTCGCCGGGGCCGTTCGAGCGGGATTGCAGACGCAGTTTTTCGACTTGCGTGATGTCGCCGGCAACATTGCCGCCATCGCAGCGCGGCTCAAGCTCACTTGATCCAAGAAAAGGCATGTCGCAATCTACCGTGCGGGACTCATTGCTTACTCCCAACTCTGCTACACCCTGAAGCGTCGCCGACCGGAAGATGCGCCGGTCCGCGGTTTGCGGCGGCGGCGGAATCAGCCGTACGAGCACTTACCGTCGCTTCGCCGGGTCCCCGACATCGCTTCGCGACGCCAACGCCAGAACCAGATCGTCCAGTGTTTTCCGTAGACGGGACGAGAGTTCGGGGCCGAGTACTCTGTCGATTTCCCGGTAGGTGGCATCGATTTGCGGTGCCATCAACTTGGCCAGGGCACGGCTGCGCGGCGTCAGCGAGACATGCACGCGGCGCTGATCGTGGTCGAATCGCCTGCGTGCGACGAAACCGAGTTCTTCCATCCGCGCGAGCACGCCGGCGAGGCTGGGGCTGGAAAGGCGGCATAGCTCGCCGATTTCCCGCGGCTCCAGCGGCTCTGCACTGAGAAGCACGCGCACAATCCGCCACTGTTGCTCCGTAATTCCATGGGCATTCAAAATCGGCCTGAAATAGGCGATGACGTGCTCCCGCGCCTGCAGCATGAGCAGGGGCAGATTGCGATGATGCGGCTGACTCGCTTTCTTCGGCACGGCGATTCCATGGCTCCCGACGCAACGGTGCATTCTTGACACCACACCATAATAGTGGAACGATTACTAACATATTAGTAAGAATTTCCGGAGTACCGTGCTGGCCCCTTGCGCCCACCACCGCGTTCAATTTGACGTGCCGCCGTTTCGGCTCAGCGGCATCGTCTACGGAAGCCTGTTGAATCAACGGGATGCGCTTGACGCTATGGGCGATGCCGTCGACAAGCCGCCCTACAACGCGGCGCCGAGAGCGCCGATTCTCTATATGAAGCCGCGCAATACCCTGGTTGTGTCCGGCGACCGGGTGACGATTCCCGCGGCGGCGGAGGAAGTCGAGATAGGCGCCTGTTTGGGAGTCGTGATCGGGAAGACGGCGTGCCGTGTGTCGGCAGTTCACGCCCTGGATCATGTCGCCGGGTATTTGATCGTCAATGACGTGAGCCTGCCGCATCGGAATTTCTACCGGCCCTCCGTCCGGTTCAAGGCGCAGGACGGATTCTGCCCTTTGGGGCCGGTGGTCACTCCTCGGGTTGCCGTTGCCGATCCTGGCGCGCTGTCCCTGCGTACCTATGTGGACGGTGTCCTGGTTCAAACATCGACCACCTCGACGCTCGTGCGGCCGATACCGCAGCTGCTCGCGGATGTCACCGAATTCATGACGCTCGCGCCGGGCGACGTGCTCGCGGCGGGCGTCGCTGCGGGCGCACCTCGTGCGCGGCCGGGCCAGTCCGTGACCATCGAAATCGACGGACTCGGCGCGCTCTCGAATTTCTTCGTGCGCGCATCGTGATGCGCGCACGCATCGCCTATGCCGGAGCCGTGCACGAAGCAACGCCGCACGGCGGCGCGCCCGGCGAAGCGCTGCTGCGGCTCGCCGACGGCCGCGTAGTCCGGGAAGATGAGGTGGTGTGGCTGCCGCCCTTCGAAGCGGGCACGATCATTGCGCTCGGCCTCAACTACGCGGACCACGCCAAGGAACTGGCGTTCGAATCTCAGGATGAGCCGCTGGTATTCTTGAAAGGACCCGGAACACTGCTGGGCCATCGTGGGCAGACACCACGTCCGGCCGACGTCAAGTTCATGCATTACGAGTGCGAACTCGCCGCGGTCATCGGCCGTCCGGCACGCAACGTGGCGCGCGCCGAGGCCATGCAGCACGTCGCGGGATATTGCATCGCCAACGACTACGCCATTCGAGATTACCTGGAGAATTGGTACCGGCCAAACTTGCGGGTCAAGAACCGCGACGGAGCGACGGTGCTCGGTCCTTGGTTCGTGGACGCGGCCGATGTCGCGGTACCGGTGAGCCTCGATCTGCGGACACTGGTCAACGGCAAGCTCACGCAACAGGGCAACACCCGCGATTTGATTTTCGACATCCCTTACCTGATCGAATACCTGAGCTCCTTCATGACTCTCTCGCCCGGCGACGTGATTCTCACAGGGACGCCCGAGGGCGTCGTCAATGTGATGCCGGGGGACGAAGTCGTGTGCGAAATCGAGGGCCTGGGCCGGCTGATCAGCACCATCATTGCGGATGATGCATTCGGTCTTGCCAGTCCAATCCGCGATGGCGAGTCGATAGGAAGCTCATGACCAAGATTCGAAGCTCATGACCAAGATTCAGCACCTGATCAACGGCGCGCCGGTCGAAGGCGCCGACTATTTCGAGACCGTGAACCCCGCGACGCAAGAAACACTGGCGGAAGTGGCGCGCGGCGGGCTCAAGGAGGTCGATGCGGCCGTTGCGGCTGCCAAAGCGGCCTTTCCGGCATGGGCTGGACGGCCGGCGGTCGAGCGCGCGGGCGTGCTGCGAAAACTCGGCGATCTCATCGCCAAGCATGTGCCGGAGATCGCCAGGACGGAAACGCAGGACACCGGCCAGGTGATCTCCCAGACCGCTGAACAGCTGGTGCCGCGCTCGGCAGATAACTTCCATTACTTCGCCGAAATGTGCGTGCGTGTCGATGGTCACACCTATCCCACCCCGACGCACTTGAATTACACCTTGTTCCACCCGGTGGGGGTGTGCGCGCTGATTTCGCCATGGAACGTGCCGTTCATGACCTCCACATGGAAGGTCGCGCCCGCGCTGGCCTTCGGCAATACCGCCGTGCTCAAGATGAGCGAATTGTCGCCGCTCACGGCCGCCCGCTTGGGTGAGCTGGCGTTGGAGGCGGGCATTCCGAAAGGGGTGCTCAATATTGTGCACGGCTACGGCACGGAGGTGGGCGAGCCGTTGTGCCGTCACCCGGACGTGCGTGCGATCTCGTTCACGGGTTCAACGGCCACCGGCAATCGCATCGTCAAGGCCGCCGGCTTGAAGAAATTCTCCATGGAGCTTGGCGGGAAGAGTCCATTCGTGGTGTTCGAGGATGCGGACCCGACGCGCGCATTGGACGCCGCGGTCTTCATGATCTTTTCGAACAACGGCGAGCGCTGTACGGCCGGTTCGCGCATTTTGGTGCAGCAGTCGATCTACGCGGATTTCGCGCAGAAGTTCGCGGCACGCGCCAAGCGGATCAGTGTCGGGGATCCGCTCGACGAAAGGACCGTGATCGGCCCCATGATCAGCGCCAATCACCTCGAGAAGGTGCGCCGCTACATCGAGATGGGACCGAAGGAGGGAGCCACCGTGCTGTGCGGGGGACTCGAGGCCCCGGCGCTGGCCGGCGCGCTCAAAAAGGGCAATTTTGTCTCGGCCACGGTCTTTGCGGACGTCGATAATCGGATGCGCATCGCGCAGGAGGAGATTTTTGGGCCGGTGGCGTGCCTGATTCCGTTCACGGACGAAGCCGACGCCATCGCCAAGGCCAACGACATCCCCTACGGGTTGAGCAGCTACGTGTGGAGTGAAAATCTGGGGCGAGCCCACCGGGTCGCGGCGGCGATCGAGGCCGGCATGTGTTTCGTCAACAGTCAAAATGTGCGCGATTTGCGCCAACCGTTCGGCGGCACCAAGGCATCCGGAACGGGGCGCGAAGGCGGCACCTGGAGCTACGAGGTGTTCCTCGAGCCGAAGAATGTGTGCGTGAGCTTGGGCTCGCATCACATTCCGCATTGGGGCGCGTGATCGTGAGCCTGTACCAGATGCAGAAGTTCCTGTTCGACATCAATCGGGATCCCCGCATGCAGCAGGATTTCAGCGCCGATCGATCCGCCGTATTGTCGCGTTATGTGCTGACGGAGGAGGAGCGCGCGGCGGTCTCTTCGGGCGACATCGGCCTGCTGTACGTGCTCGGCGCGAACGGTCAGTTGCTCATGCATTATGCCGCGTATCTCGGGATGCCGTGGGCCGACTACATTGGCGCGATGCGCGAAGGCGTCGCCAAATACGGCCCCGTGCGGGCGGGCATTTATGCCATGACCACGCGCATGGACGAAAAGGTCGCCGGCGTATGAGCCTCGTCTACGCCGGTATCTGTAGCCACGGGCCGGGAATCACCGGGCGTGCATCAATGGCGGACCCGGCCGTCACCGGCGAGTATTTCGCCTCCTATCGCGCCATGGGCGAGACCTTGCGCGCGGCGCGTCCCGACGCGCTGATCGTCGTCGCCGCCGAGCACTTCGCGAACTTCTTCATGAACAACATGCCGGCGTTCGCCGTCGGTATGGCGGATGCCTACGAAGGGCCGATCGAGGACCCGCAGTGGCTCGGGATACCGCGCACGGCGGTCCCGGGTCATGCCGGCTTATCGTATCGCCTGATCCGCGAGATGATGCAGACGGTTGACCTTGCGTTCGCCGAAGAGTGGAAATTCGACCACGGCATCATGGTTCCGTTGAGTTTCCTGACGCCGGACTACGACGTGCCGGTCATTCCCGTGAACGTCAACTGTCAGGGGCCCCCGCTGACGCCGTTGCACCGCGCCTGGGCGTTTGGCGAGGCCCTGCGCCGCGCGGCCGACTCGGTGCCGGAGCGGATCGCCATCGTCGGCACCGGCGGCATCTCACACTGGCCCGCGACGCCAGACTCTGGAAAAATCAACGAGGCGTGGGATCGTGAATTTCTCGAGCGCTGGCAGGCCAATGACAAGATCTCGCTCCTTTCCTATACCGACGAGGAGACGTACCGTGACGCCGGACAGGGCGGATTCGAGATTCGCACCTTCATTGCGGTGGCCGCTGCCGCCGGGGGCCGAGGACAGGTCCAGTACTACCGGCCGATTCCCATTTTCTCGGTCGGCTGCACCGTGGCCAGCATGAGCATTGCGGCATAACCCATGTCGCACATGACGCTCGAATATAGCAGCAATTTGCGGGACGGCGGCCGGTTTGGCGATCTGTGCCGCAAGCTCGCGCAATACATGAGTGCCTTGCGCGTGGAGGGCGCCGCCGTGTTTCCGCCAGGCGGCGTGCGGGTGCGTGCGATTCCCTGCGATGAGTTTTGCATCGCCGATGGCGGCCAGAACGATGCTGGGTTCGTGCATGCCATCCTCAAAATCGGTGCCGGACGCAGCGATGCGGCGAAGCGAGCGATCTGCAACGGGCTATTCGACATCATGAAGCTGCATTTCGCGGAGGAATTCGGCACCCGCGGTTTGGCGCTCTCATTGGAGCTGAACGAGTTCAGCGAGAGCGGCACGCTGAAACACAACAACCTGCACGCCCGATTCAAGAAGACTTGACGTCCTGACGCTTCCAAAACGGACCCCGGCCGCTCCCAATACGGAACCCCCATGTTGTCGCAAGAAACCATTCGCACCCTGGCCAAGCGGCTGTATGACGCCCGCAAGAACCGGGTGCAGCTGCGGCACTTCTCTACGGAGAATCCCGGCATGACGGTCGAGGACGGCTACGCCATTCAACGGCAGTGGGTGGCTCTGGAGGTCGCCGATGGACGGTCGATCCGCGGGCGCAAGATCGGGCTGACGTCGCGCGCCATGCAGCAGGCATCGCAAATCACGGAGCCCGATTTCGCGCCGCTGATGGATGACATGTTCTTCGAAACCGGAACGGATATCGCCATCGAGCGCTTCATCGCGCCGCGCGTCGAAGTGGAATTGGCGTTCGTCCTCGGCAAGCCGTTGAAGGGGCCCGGCGTGACGCTCTTTCAGGTGCTGCAGGCCGCCGATTACGTCACGCCGGCGCTCGAGATCATCGATGCACGCATCGAGCAATTCGACCGTGAAACCAGGGCCCCGCGCAAGGTGTTCGACACGATCGCGGACCTCGCCGCCAATGCGGGCATCGTGCTGGGCGGGCGGCCGGTAAAGCCCGATGCGATGGATCTTCGTTGGGTCGGAGCGCTGCTCTACAAGAACGCGGTGATCGAGGAGACGGGGCTTGCGGCGGCCGTGTTGAATCACCCGGCAACCGGGGTGGCCTGGCTCGCCAACAAGATCGCGCCGTTCGGCGAACAGCTGAACGCCGGAGACATAGTTCTCAGCGGGTCCTTCACCAGGCCGACCGTCGCGGCGCGCGGCGACGTGCTTCAGGCGGATTACGGGCCGCTCGGCAATATATCCTTGCGCTTCATCTGAGGCGGGAGAGTTCAGTGGACATGCCGGTCAACGTTTTCAAGCAGGGTCTTTTCAGCGGGCGGCAGCAGATCGGTTTGTGGGTAGGATTGGCGGATGCCTACGTCGCCGAGCTGCTGGCGAGCACCGGATTCGATTGGCTGCTCATCGACGCCGAGCACGCACCGAACGACCCGCGCAGCGTGCTGAAGCAGCTTCAGGCGGTGGCGGCGTATCCCGTTCATCCGATCGTCCGCCCGGTGTACGGTCATGTCGAGCTCGTCAAGCAATATCTTGATCTGGGCGCGCAAACGCTGCTCGTGCCAATGGTCGAAACCGCGGAGGAGGCCGCACGGATGGTTGCCGCCACGCGCTACCCGCCCCGGGGGATCCGCGGCGTGGGTAGCGCCCTGGCGAGGTCCTCGCGCTGGAACCAGATCGACAACTACCTGCAGCGCTGCGACGACCAAATGTGCGTGGTGGTACAAATCGAATCGGTCAAGGCGCTTCAGAACCTCGCGGCCATTGCCGCGGTCGATGGCGTCGATGGCGTGTTCTTTGGTCCGGCGGATCTATCGGCCTCCATGGGGTTGCTCGGGAGACCCATGGACCTCACCGTGCAGTCGGCCATCGCAAACGGCATCTCCACCGCCAGAAAAGCCGGCAAGGCGGCGGGTACCCTCAGCAGCGATCAAAAAATGGCGCGGGACTTTCTCGCCATGGGCGCCACTTTCGTCGCGGTAGGAGTGGACACGACTTTACTGGTACGGGCTGCGACCGAATTGCGTGCCAAGTTCAAGGAGTCGACCACGCCCCCTGCGTCGCGATCCGATTCGTCCTATTAGAAATCAGCGACGCCGCGGCATGGAATTGATCGAGCTCGGCTTTCAAAACCCGCAGCGCATGGGGCGACTCCAGCACCTAAGCGCTATCGCCGCCGGCGGCCGGCAATCGGACCGCAAAAGTGCTGCCTCTGCCCGGCGCTGATTCGACGGTGACATCGCCTTGCATCAGGCGCACGGCCTTGGCGACGATTGCGAGGCCCAGGCCCGTTCCCGGATATTCGTCTTTGCCGTGCAGGCGCTGGAACGCCTGGAAGATCTTTTCGTGATATTCGGGCTCAATACCGATTCCATTGTCGGCGACCTGAATCACCACGTCCTTGCCGGCTTGCTTGGCGACAATCCTGATTTCGGGCGTGCCGCGGGGGCACCGATAAGTCAAGGCGTTGTCCACCAGATTGTTGAGAATCTGGCCGACGAGCGTGGGATCCCCGAGCGGAGTCGCCAGCGGTTTCGAAATCTCGATTCGCGCACCGGCGGCGGCGATACGCTCACCGAACTCCGCGGTGAGGGTTGCCATGAGGGGTGCGAGGGGAACCGCAACCGTGCGTTCGGCGGCGCGCCCGGTCCGGGCATAAAGCAGCAAATCTTCGATCAACCGTCCCATGTGCGCGCCTGCCGCGATGATCTTGTCGAGACACTGTCGACCGTCCTCCCCGATGCTCGCCGAACAGTCCGCGCGCAGAATCTTCGCGAAGCCGCAAATGGCGCGCAGCGGCGCCCGCAGGTCATGGGAAACGGAGTAGCTGAAGGCCTCGAGTGCCTCGTTGGCGGCCATGAGTTGTGCCGTGCGCTCGATCACCTTGTTATCCGCCTGGATGCGCTCGGCGATTTCCTGCTGCAGCCGTTCATTCTGTGCCGCGAGTTGCCGGTTCACAGCGCGCAAGGCGAGCTGAGCGTTGGCGCGCGCCATCACTTCGCGTACTTGCAGCGGTTTGACGACGTAGTCGACTGCGCCCTCCGCAAACGCCCGGAGCTTGTCGTCGGTGTCCGTCAACGATGTCATGAAAATCACGGGAATGTCGCGTGTGGATTCCCGAGCCTTGAGGCTCCGACACACGTCGAATCCGCTGAGGCCGGGCATGATTGCATCGAGCAAGATCAGATCAGGCTGCACGAGGGCGGCGCGCTGCAGGCCCTCCTCGCCGCCCTGCGCGACCAGCATGCGGAAATTTTGGGCCTCCATGTATTCTACGATGAGCGCCAAGTTGGCCGGCGTGTCGTCGATGATGAGGATGGTCGGCGCCACCATGGTCCCCAGGTCAGGCGGAGCGCTCATTGAGTTGGCGCCGGGTGAGCGCAAAGGGG
>Ga0070730_10003320_pt1 | contig 14478 bp, 9 predicted proteins | sample Coa_R1_3_FD_66447 | JGI IMG/M metagenome (GOLD analysis project Ga0070730, IMG submission 66447) | Surface soil microbial communities from Centralia Pennsylvania, which are recovering from an underground coalmine fire - Coalmine... | ecosystem: Environmental > Terrestrial > Soil > Unclassified ...
GTGATTCACGGCGGAAACGGAATCGAGCTGCCGGCGGCTCCGGCCACGGAGGCCAAGCCGGTGACGGAGGAGATTCACGGGAAGAGGATCACCGACCCTTACCGCTGGCTGGAGGACGGGCAGAGTCCGGAGACGCGGGCGTGGATTGCAGCGCAGATGAAATATACGGAAAGCTACTTGTCGCAGGTGCGGATTCGCCCGGAGATTGCGAAGCGGGTGACGGAACTGGTGCGCGCCGAAAGCTACTCCATTCCGGTCGAGCGGCAGGGCAAGTATTTCTTTACCAAGCGGCTGCCGGAGGAAAACCAGGCGTCGATTTATATGCGACGGGGGTTGCACGGAAGCGAGGAGCGGCTGGTGGACGCGGCAAAGTTGAGCGCCGATCAAAATACGTCGGTGCACATCAATGATGTTTCCAAGGATGGGGATTTGCTGGTGTACGGGGTGCGGGAAGGCGGAGCCGACGAGCAGGTGGTGCGGCTGCTGGACGTAAAAGCCAAACAGGCCTTGCCGGATGTGCTGCCGCGCGGGCGATACAGCCAAATCAACATCGGTCCGGGAAAACAAGGGCTGTATTACGGCCGGCTGGAAACGACCGGGACGGAGATCTACTACCATCGGCTGGGGATGCCGGTGGAATCGGACCAGGTTATTTTCGGGAAAGAGTTTAACGGCGAAAAGCTTGGGCCCATGCAACTGATCGGGGCGGGAGTGACGGAGAATGAGCGCTATCTGCTGATCGAGGTGGAGCACGGGGTGCCGGCCACGCGCGCGGACGTGTACGTGAAGGATTTACGCACGCCGGATGCGCCCATCCGGGCCATCATTCACGGCATCGATAACCGCTTTCAGGTGGAGAATCACGGCGACGATCTATACGCGTTGACGGACTACCAGGCGGAGAACTACCGGGTGCTGCGGATTCACATCAGCGATCCGAGCCCGGAAAAATGGCAAACGGTGGCGCCGGAGAGCAAAGATGTGATTTCCGAAATTTCCATCGTGGGCGGGAAGCTTTTTGTCACCGGGCTGCACGACGTGGTAACGCAAACGCAAATCTACAGCCTGGACGGCAAGGTGCTGGGCAAACTGGAGTACCCGACACTGGGTTCGGCTTCCGCGGTTTATGGATTGGACGGATCGGACAATGGATTCTATACGTTTCAATCGTTCATCCATCCTCCGACGATTTACCACTACGACGTAAAGACCGGCAAAGCGGAGATTTTCGCCAAACCACAAGTGCCTTTCGTTTCCGAGCAATATGAGGTCAAACAGGTTTTCTATACCTCGAAGGACGGCACGCGCCTGCCGATGTTTATTTCCTCGAAGAAGGGCGTGAAGACGGACGGGAGCGCTCCGACGCTACTGTCCGCATACGGCGGATTCAACATCAGCATGACGGCGACATGGAGTCCGGAGTTTGCCTGGTGGATGGAGCAAGGCGGATTCTTTGCGCAGCCCAATCTGCGAGGCGGCGGCGAATACGGGGAGAACTGGCACAAAGCGGGAATGTTCGAGAAGAAGCAAAACGTGTTCGACGATTTTTTTGCCGCCGCGGAATTCCTGATCGCTCACAAGTACACATCAACGGCGCGACTGGCCATTCGCGGGCGCTCCAACGGCGGTTTGCTGATGGGGGCGGCGATGACGCAGCGCCCGGATCTATTTGGAGCTATCTGGTGCGGATTTCCGTTGCTGGACATGCTGCGGTACCAGAATTTTCTGGTGGGGCGGTGGTGGACCACGGAGTACGGATCGGCGGAGAATCCGGAGCAGTTTCGGTACCTGCTGAAATATTCGCCGTATCAGAACGTCAAAGCCGGAACCAAGTATCCGGCGGTGATGTTCCATACCGGGGATTCGGATACGCGCGTGGCTCCGTTGCATGCTCGCAAGATGACGGCGCTGCTGCAAGCGGACAATGCCAGTGGGCGGCCGGTGCTGCTGCACTATGAATTAAAGGCCGGGCATAGCGCAGGAGTGTCGATCACGCAGTTGGTGGACGATACAGCGGACGAATTGGCGTTTCTATGGAACGAAAGCGGAGGGAAGTGAGTAGCGCCGGCCCCTACCTAGTTAAAAGGAACGCGCCTTTGCGCGGCCAAGCTAGTTCGGCGGGCATTCCTGCTAGAATATGGGCCGGAGCGGTACTTCGAAGCAGGTGCGGGAGCGAAAGCTGTTTGAACCAATGACGAATCTCTGAGGTGCTGCGGATAGACAGCCCGTGTGCACGGCCTGTCCCGCTGGCGGATTCCCGAGGGGGGATCCACGAGCGGGGCAGGAAAGCCTAACGGTTGGCTCGTGGCGCCCTACTATTTCAGAGGTTCACGGCCTAGCTCCCCACGGCCAAGCAGTCCGCTCTTTTTTGGTGGTGCAGTGGACCAGTTTTCAAGCCGCCATGCGGCTTGGAGGGGTGGATTCAAAGGGATTGCGAGCACGAAGACTCACTTTGCTCGCTGGGACGCGCCCTTACGGCGTCAGGATGAACTAAAACGCTCCCCAACAACTGATGCGCATACTTTTCATTGGAGACATTGTGGGCGCGCCCGGCCGGCAGATGGTGCGGGACCGGCTGGCGGACATTGTGGAGCAGCGGCAGGTCGACCTAGTGATCGCCAATGGCGAAAATTCGGCGTCGGGGTTTGGCATCACGCCAAGGCTGGCGGATGAACTGCTGGAGATGGGCATCGAGGTTCTAACCGGAGGGAACCACAGCTGGGACCGCAAAGAGATTCTGGAATACATGCCGCAGCAACCGCGATTGCTGCGTCCCGGCAATTTTCCGGAGGGCTCGCCGGGGAGCGGGACATTCGTGGGGACGGCCAAGAATGGCGTCAAGTATGCGGTGCTGAACCTGCAGGGGCGGGTGTTCCTTACGCCGATTGACGACCCCTTTCGCAAAGCGGACAAGGAACTGGCCAAGCTGCCGACTGACGTGGCAGTGGTGGTGGTGGATCTACACGCCGAAACCACGAGCGAAAAAATCGCCATGGGGTGGTATCTGGACGGCCGAGCGACTGCGGTGGTGGGGACACATACCCACGTGACTACGGCCGATGAGCGTGTTTTGCCAGGGGGAACGGCGTACATCACCGACGTGGGGATGACCGGGCCGCATGGAGGAGTGATCGGAATGGATCGGGAGGCGATTATCAAGCGGTTCTTGGACGGGCTTCCGGCGCGGTTTGAGGTGGCCAGCGGCGATGTGCAACTGAACGGTGTGCTGATCGAGACGGATGGCGGCGAACGGAATGGGGCCGGGCGGCTGCGCGCAAAGTCGATCGAGAGACTGCGGTTGCACATCGATTAGTGGCAGGACGCGCGTCGCGCGCGGGTGAAAGGCGAAGCCCTCAGTGGCTAAAGCCTTGTTGGTGGGCGTCCGTTACGGCACGGTTGAAACTCGCCCTGAGGTGAAAGTGAGAGTTGCCGCGCAGAGTCGCAACCTGGGGCAACTCGCCAACGTGTTTGGTAATCTGACCTGTTGCTGCAACAAAAGGCGGCACTTACGTGAAAATCCCAACTGTTTGGTGTCTGTTGGTGTGCCTGGCCAGCGCCAGTTTCGGGCAAGAGGAAGGCGATCTGACGGCGAAAGCGAGGATTCTGCCCGCGATTGGACCGGGATTGCGATCCGTACGGGTGGGAGCTGATGGCGCAATTTATGTATTGACGGCGCCGGCCAGTTACGTCTCCGTTTTCGGGAAAGACGGCAAGTTGCTTCGGAACGTGCCGTCGTATGGCGCGACCTCCGGTCCGCAAGCGCCGGAGTTGCGGTCTGTCGACTACGGGGAGAGTATGGACGTGGATGGGGCGGGCACGGTGTATGTAGCGGACCGGGCGGCGAACGCGGTAAAGATCTGGGAGGCGTCGGGAAACGCGCGCCTGGCCAAGGTAAACGGGCCACTTTCGGTGGCGGCACTGCCTGACGCAGAGGTCGCGGTGACCACCCTGGACGATCCGCACCTGGTGATTGTGTTCGACAAGAATGGGCGCGACGTGCGGGAGTTTGGGGATCCGGAGCAAATCAGCGAGCGGGCCGACCTTAATCGCTTCTTGAACATCGGCCAACTGGTGAGCGACGCGCAGGGGCACCTCTATTATGGGTTTTCGTACACGCCGGAGCCGACGGTGCGGGAATACGATCGTTTTGGGTACGCCGGGCAGGATATGGAATACACCGCGGTGGACGCGGCCTTCGAGGCGCAGGCCATGCGGCGGGAAATTTTGCGGCAGGAAAAACGGCACGGCGCGCCGGTATTCAAGCTTATCCTGACCGCCTTAGGTGTCGATGGCGACACAGGCGAAGTGTGGATGGCGGTGGGGAATAATCTGCTGCGATTCGATAAAGACGGGACGCGGCGCGCGGGATACAAGATTTACACTCCGGACGGCGCCCGACTGGAAGCGAGCATCATCGTGGTTCGGAAGGACAGCTTGCTGATCGGCAGCGACCCTCTGGGTATCTATGTATTCGAGCGGCCCGAGAAAAAAAGTGCGGAATAGTGGGAGTTTTCCTCAGGTTGTTCTTGTGCAATTCCGGCGGGAGGCCCAAGGGGATGGGGGAATTTTTGCAAAACTTCCTTTTGAATCAGCGCGTGGCGCGCAAAGAGCGAAACTTTTTTGCTTGTGGAAAAACTGTGAACGAGATGTGAACGTTGGCCAACGCCTTCGCGCACTTTTCGCTTGCTCCCCACGCTTCAATCGGCGACAATCCCGCGCTGTCGGAGAGTAATGGTGCGGGGGCCGAGGAAATTCGCAGCAACGCTCAGGGCTGACAGGGGCGAACGGAAAGCCCGGGCGGGTATGATCCCTAGTTCCGAAAAACGATAGAACGGAAGTTGAGACTTGCTTTCCACAGCTTTTTCACATCTGTGGAAATAGCTTAGGTGCATTCTTTTCTCGTGATGACAGCAGCCACCAATCCGGCGCGCGAGCGCGAACCTGCCAATGCGTGGGACAAGTTCCTAGAACTGGTGAAGTCCAGGGTCAGCATTAACACCTACACGACCTGGTTCCAGCCAACCCGGCTGAATCGCGCCGAGGGCGATACGCTTTACGTTCAGATTCCGAGCACCGTGTTTCGCCAGGTGCTGACGCGCACCTACGGAGACATCGTCAAAGCGGTTTTCCACCAACAGGGGACGCCCAACCTGAAGGTCCATTATGTTTGCACGGAAGAGGAAGCCGCGCCGGCGCCGGCGGTGTCGCCAGCGAAGCAGTCCAAGCTCGATTTCGAGAATAACGACCACCAACTGAACCAGCGCTATACGTTTGATTCGTTCGTGGTGGGGAAGTCCAACGAATTCGCGCATGCCGCTTCGCGGGCGGTGGCGGAGCAGCCATCGAAGGCGTACAACCCGCTATTTCTTTATGGCGGGGTGGGCATGGGCAAGACGCACTTGATGCACGCCATTGGGCACACCATCAAGAAGCGCAATCCGGCCATGCGGCTGTGCTACGTGAGCGCGGAGAAATTCACCATCGAAGTGATCAATTCGTTGCGGTTCGACCGCATGATTACGTTCCGCGATCGCTTCCACACCGTGGACGTTTTGCTGGTCGACGATATTCAATTCATTGCGGGCAAGGAACGCACCCAGGAAGAGTTCTTTCACACTTTCAATGCGCTGTACGAGCAGCAGAAGCAGATTGTCATTTCGTCGGACTGCTTGCCCAAGGACATCAACTCCATTGAAGAAAGGCTGCGGTCGCGTTTCGAATGGGGATTGATTGCGGATATCCAGCCGCCGGACCTGGAGACCAAGATCGCCATTCTGCAGAAGAAGGCGGAAAACGACCGTTTTCCGCTGCCGGACGACGTAGCGGAATATATCGCGCGGGCCATCAAGTCCAACGTGCGCGAACTAGAAGGGGCACTGACTCGACTGATGGCTTACGCCTCGCTTACCGGCGCCACGGTTTCCCTGGCTACCGCGCAGCAGGTCTTGCGCAACATCATTGCTTCGCAGGAAAAACGGGTCACCATCGACCTGATTCAAAAACGGGTCAGCGAACATTTTAATCTCCGCGAGCAAGACTTGAAAGTGCGCAGCAATACCCGGGCGATTGCCTTTCCGCGGCAGGTGGCGATGTATATCGTCAAGCAACTGACCACGGCTTCGCTGCCGGAGATTGGGCGGCAATTCGGGGGCAAGCACCACACCACGGTGCTGCACTCAATCAATAAGATCGAAGAGATGCGGCGCTCGGACAAAGATTTGAATCGCGTGATTACCCGCCTCATGGACGCCCTGCAGTAATCGCGGTACCGTTCACCATTCATACTGAGGTTGAGATCCTGAGACGGGCCTTTGAGCGGTTTCGTCTGGGGCTGACGTTCCTTCGTGAGGCTGTGAAGAACATCTGAGAAACAGTTGAATTTTCTGTTGATCGGCGCGAAGAAAAAAGAGGGCGTGGCCGAGGAAGGAGCTTGGCGCCAGGTTTTTCCTCTGTTCACACAATTGGACGCCAGCTCAGGCTTTGGGTATACGACGGCTAACACAACGGTTGCGGAGCTTTCCACTAATTCACAACGATCATCACAACAACAAGGTGATTTCCAGCCTTAGGGGAAAATAGGGAAGAGACTAAGTGTGTTGAAATTGTAGTGATAGATTTTGTTGTGGGAATCTTCGGGAGGCTGGCCGCTTCGAGGGGGCCGGAGAAAACATGGCTCGAGGCGCTGGTCCTGGACCAGGAACGGTGGGCGCGCCATACACCCCCATTTCCACAGGGCGCAGGGAGCGTTAGCGCTTTTCACTTTCTTCAAAAGCGAGTAGAGTACGGCGTCAGCAGAAAGACCAACTTAAACGCCATTGACCGCTCTGCGGTCGCAAGGTAACAATGACAGCACCGGTAGCCGCCCGCGAGGATTATCAAGCAATGGAATTCAGCGTCTCGAAGTCAGCGCTGTTGAACGAACTCAGCAGCACGCAGGGAGTGGTGGAGCGCAAGACCACCATACCGATACTCTCCAATCTTTTGGTGGAAGCGAAAGGCAGCCGGCTGAATATCACGGCCACGGACCTAGAGCTGAGTATCCGAACTTCATGCGAAGCCAAGGTCAAAAAAGAGGGCGCCGGGACGATTCCCGCCAAGAAATTACTGGAACTGGTGCGGTTGCTTCCGGAAGGCGAGATCAAGGTCAAGTTGCTGGAGAATCATTGGGTGGAAATCGTCAGCGACCGGAAGAAGTACAAACTGGTGGGCATGGCCAAGGAAAATTTTCCGGCACTGCCGGCGATGCCGCATACGCTGGTGAAAATTTCGGCACCGGTTATGGAAAGCTTGATCGCCAAGACAAAATTCGCGATTTCCATGGAAGAGTCGCGTTATACGCTCAACGGCGGGCTGCTAATCTTGAAACCGGACACCTTGGCGATGGTGGCCACCGACGGCCACCGACTGGCGCTGGCGGAAACTGATCAGAAGCTCGCGGGGCTCAATGGGGAGATGAAAGTGCTTATCCCCAAGAAGGCCATGGATGAAGTGGAGAAATTGTCCGCGGCGGCGGGATCCGACGCACAGATCGAATTCGCCAAGGACGAAAGCAATTTATTTTTCCAGGTGGGGCATCGCCTGCTGATTTCGCGAATTCTTACCGGACAATTTCCGAATTATGAAGCGGTATTGCCGCGCGAAAACAACAAGACCGTCGTGATTGAGCGATCGGAACTTACGGATGCAGTGCGCCGCGTTTCGCAATTGGCGGATCAGCGCTCGCATGCCGTGAAGCTGGCGGTCTCCAAGGACGGCATCGAGATTTCCGCTTCCAGTCCGGAATACGGCGAGGCTAAAGAAAATATCGACAAGGATTACAAGGGCGATCCCATAGCCATCGGTTTCAACTCTGCGTATATGCTGGATTTTCTTTCGGCGGCGGCCGATGGCCCGGTCAGCATCGAGCTGAAGGACGAGCAATCGGCCGGACAGATGCGCCCCTTGGCCGACGAAAGCTATCGCTACCGCTACATCATCATGCCCATGCGGATTTGATCGAAAAACTTGAAATCACAAATTGTGGCTTCACCTCAGGGACCCTGGTATTTGCGCATAGGGCCAGCCTCTGGGCCTTGTGGCGCGACCTCCGTAATTCATTGAAATACTTATAGTTACAGCAAGCTCAGGTGGTGAAAAAACTTGAGCAAAGCTATCATTTCGCGTACAATCTTGCAGTAACTTTTCGGTGTTCGGTTCCTTCGAATCGGGTCGTCCCGGCAGTCTGGGACACGTCCGCCAGGGGATTGCGGTGGCAGTTTTCGGGCTCTGCGCCTCGCTGCGATTAGGCAGGCCAGGAGTCTGGCCGCGCGACCTTGGAGTGAAAGCCCTGCGAATTCGCACGCAAGTTCGCTGGGTAACAAGCCTTCGCCGCGTCTCGCTGCGCGAGACGGGATGGAGCAGAAACCCTACGAGTTCCGGCCGCACGAGGCCGGGATCAAAGGGTAAGGCGACGTACGGAGAACAAGTCCGCATTCACGCCTTCCCTTGAGATGAATTTGCCGTTGCGCGTCAGAGCGATTCTGGAATCGCCGTGAAGTGTGGCGCAAGCGCGCCGCGTGCGGGCAGGCTGCTCGCAGTGTTTTGCAAGGAGAAGGAATGGGCGACAAAGAGGACAAGGGTCAAGAGCCGGTAATCGGGAAAGCTCCGGGACATCAGTATGATGCGAAGTCCATCAAGGTGCTGGGCGGGCTGGAGGCGGTGCGCCTGCGGCCGGCGATGTATATAGGCTCGACCGGAGAAATGGGTTTGCATCATCTGGTGTGGGAAGTGGTCGACAACTCGGTGGACGAAGCGATGGGCGGGCACGCCGACGAGATCAACGTCACGGTGCACGCCGACGATTCGGTCACGGTGGTAGACAACGGCCGCGGAATTCCGGTGGACATGCATGCAACGGAAAAGCGGCCTGCCGCGGAAGTGGTGCTGACCGTCTTGCACGCTGGGGGAAAATTCGACAGCGAAACGTACAAAGTGTCGGGCGGCCTGCATGGCGTCGGCGTTTCGGTGGTCAATGCGCTGTCCGATTGGCTGGAGCTGGAAATTTCGCGGGACGGCGGGGTGTGGGAACAAACCTACGAGAAGGGCAAGCCCACCTCAAAGCTAAAGCAGACCGGCAAAACGCGCAAGACCGGAACAAAAGTCACCTTCCACCCCGATCCTTCGATCTTCGACAAGACGACTTTCAGTTTCGACACTTTGTCGCAGCGGCTTCGCGAACTGGCTTTCCTGAACAAAGGCTTGAAGATTACGCTAGCCGACGAGCGCACGGAGAAAGCCACGGAGTTTCGTTTTACCGGCGGCATCGCGGAATTCGTCAAGCATCTCAATAGAGGGAAAGCCACGCTGCACGATTCGCCGATTTATATGGAAGGTAAACGGGGCAATGTCGAGATTGAAATCGCACTACAATACAACGATACCTACGGCGAAAACGTTTTTGCTTTCGCAAACACGATCAACACCGTTGACGGCGGCACGCATCTTTCCGGGTTTCGATCGGCGCTAACCCGCTCCATCAACAATTTTGCTTCTTCCACCGGCATGCTTAAAGAGCAGAAAGATGAAGTGAGCATCAGCGGCGACGACGTTCGCGAAGGGCTGGTGGCGGTGATCAGCGTGCGCCTGCCGCAGCCGCAGTTTGAAGGGCAAACCAAGGGCAAGCTCAATAGCGACATCAAGGGCGATGTCGAGCAACTGGTCAACGAACGCCTGGGCGAATGGTTCGACAAGCATTCCACGGTCGCGCGGCGCATTATCGGCAAGTGCATTGAAGCCGCGCGCGCGAGAGAAGCGGCCCGCAAGGCGCGCGAACTGACTCGCCGCAAATCGGCGATGGATTCGAGCGGCTTGCCGGGCAAGCTGGCCGATTGCCAGGAGCGGGATCCCTCGCGCTGCGAATTGTTCGTGGTCGAGGGAGAATCGGCCGGCGGGTCCGCCAAGATGGGCCGGGACCGTAAATTCCAGGCGATTCTTCCGCTCAAGGGCAAAATCCTAAACGTCGAAAAAGCGCGGTACGACAAAATGCTGGGGCACGAAGAAATCCGCGCGATTATCACGGCGCTGGGCACCGGCATCGGCAAAGACGATTTCGACGCCGGGAAGCTGCGCTATCACAAGATCATTTTGATGACCGACGCGGACGTTGACGGCTCGCACATTCGCACGCTTTTGCTGACCTTTTTCTTCCGGCACATGAAGGAGTTGATTGACCGCGGCCACGTGTACATCGCACAGCCGCCGCTGTATCGGGTGAAGAGAGGGAAGACCGAGCGATACATCCGCGACGAAAGCGATTTCGCGCACGAATTGATGAAGCGCGCCACCGAGGACCACGCGGTGAAAGCGAGGGAAGGAGTTTCCCTGGAGGGCGCGGGGCTTACCAAATTTTTGCTCAACGTGCAGGAGTATGAGGCGGCGGCGGCAAAACTGGGGAGGCGCTTGCGCGAACCCGGGCTGGTGGAGTTGCTCTCCGAGAGCGGCCTGGAGAAGAAGGCGGATTTCGAGGACAAGAAAGCGCTGGAGAAATTCCTGAAGGAAGTGGATAAAGCGAAGCTGAAGCTGGAGGGCAAAATCGCTTTTGACGAAGAGCACAGCTTGTACGAAATCCAGTTTGGTCCACCGCACAGCCAGAAAATCAGCTGGGCGCTGGCCTCGACGGCGGAATACAAACGCCTGCGCTCGCTGGCCAAATTGATCGAAGAATTCAACAAGCCACCCTTTGTGATCACGAACAACGGTTCGAAGGTGACCAAGGAAAAGGCGCAGGACGTTTTGAACTATGTGGTGGAAGACGCCAAAAAAGAATTCACCATTACCCGATTCAAGGGCCTAGGTGAAATGAACGCCGAGCAGCTTTGGGATACGACGATGAACGCGGAAACGCGCACGCTGCTGCAGGTGAAGCTGGAAGATGCGGTGGCCGCTGAAGTGATTTTCACCACGCTGATGGGCGAAAACGTGGAAGCGCGGCGGAAATTCATCGAGGAAAATGCGCTGGAAGTCGTCAACCTGGACATTTGATTCCATGGCGGCAAGCTGATGGCGGAAAGCGGCCAGGGATCGAGGCGGGATGCCGTGCGGTGGGGACTGCTGCTGGCGGCGGTGGCAGTGTCGGGATACCGGCTGCCGGGAACGCTGCGCAATTTTCAGCAGTGGCGCGCGGCTTTGCCGGTCGAGCCGTCGGCGGCAGACCTGTACAAGACGAATTTCGCGGTCAACGGCATCGGGATGGCGATTATTTTAGGCGTGGCCATCGCTGTATTTTATTTGTTGCGGCCGCGAGCGGCCAAGCGGCCATGAGGTATCAGCTGGGCTGGAGCACGCTGCCGGGATTGCAGGGGTTGAGTTGCAGCGATTTTCGCGCCACGCCTACGGGCGAGCCGGATGGCGTAGCGGGGGTAGCCGTCGAGTTTGCGTCAGAAGCGGAGCGTGACGGTTTTTTGCGCCAACTCGAAGAGCATTTCGCAGCCAAGCGGTTCACCAATTCCGCCGATGCCTTCGACACGGTGAAAGCTTTTGCGCTGGAGCGCGCACCAAAACCGGGGCCGTGATCCTGAGAGTCAGCAAAGGATCTCGACCCATTATCGAGCTAGGCGCAAGAACAACGAGGGGAAATGGCCGACGAAACCAATAAATCCATCCTGCTTCCCGTAGATATTGAAGTGGAGATGCGCAAGTCGTATCTGGATTATGCGATGAGCGTGATCATCGCGCGGGCGTTGCCGGACGTGCGCGACGGTCTGAAGCCGGTGCAGCGGCGGATTCTGGTGGCCATGAACGACCTGGGACTGGCCTCCAATCGCGGCTACCGCAAGTGCGCGAAAATCTGCGGCGACACCTCCGGCAATTATCACCCGCACGGCGAAGCGGTGATTTATCCGGCGCTGGTCCGGCTGGCGCAAGACTTCAACATGCGCTACCCACTGATCGACGGGCAGGGAAATTTCGGCTCCGTTGACGGCGATCCCCCGGCGGCCATGCGGTACACCGAAGCGCGGCTGGCGAAAATAAGCGAAGACATTCTCGCCGATCTTGAAAAAGAGACGGTTGATTTCGTTCCCAATTTCGATCAAACGCGCGAAGAGCCTTTTGTTCTGCCGTCACGTATTCCCAATCTCCTGGTTAACGGCGCCAGCGGCATCGCGGTGGGCATGGCGACCAATATTCCGCCGCACAATTTGCGCGAAATCGTCGATGCCGCGATTTTGCTGATTGACAAGCCCGACTCTTCATTGAAAGAAGTGATGAAGCTGGTTCCCGGCCCGGATTTTCCGACCGGCGCATATATCGCCGGACGCGAAGGCATCGAGGCCGCTTACAAGACCGGGCGCGGCAGCTTCATGATGCGCGCCAAGGCGGCTATCGAGGAAGTCGGCAAAGACCGGGAAAACATCGTGATCACGGAAATTCCGTATCAGGTCAACAAAGCGCGGCTGATCGAGCGCATTGCCGAACTGGTGCAAAACAAGAAAATCGAAGGCATCGCCGACGTGCGCGACGAATCCTCGCGCGAGGGCATGCGCATCGTGGTGGAAATCAAGCGCGGCGAAGAGGCCCAGCTGATTCTCAACAACCTTTTCAAACACACCCAGATGCAAGAGTCGTTCGGCATGATCCTGCTGGCTATCGTCGGGGGGCAGCCACGCGAGCTGGGATTGATTCCGCTGATCAAGCTGTTCATCGAGCACCGCGTGGAGGTGGTGCGCCGGCGGACCGTCTATGAGCTGCGCAAAGCCCGCGAGCGCGAGCACATCCTGGTGGGCTATCAGATCGCGCTCGACCATCTGGATGATGTTATCCGCATCATTCGCGGATCAGCCAGCCGCGCGGAAGCCAAAGAAAACTTGCTCAAGTATTTCACCGAGCAAGACGTCACCATCACCGAAAACGGCAAGCCCCGGAAGCTGCAGGGCGTCAAGCTGGACGGGCGCAAGTACAAGCTGGGTTCCATCGAAGGGGAAGCCGCCAGCCGCGGCGGCGCGCTTGGCCTCACCCCAGTGCAAGTTGATGCCATCCTGGAGCTGCAACTGCATCGCCTCACGCAGCTCTCGGTGGACGAAATTCTGAAGGAATTGAAATCCATCCGCGAGCACATCGCCGAACTCGAAGAGATTCTCGCCAGCGACAAAAAGCTGAAGCAGGTCATCACCGGGGAGCTGAAAGAAGTACAGAAATCCTACGGCGACGATCGGCGCACGCAGATCGTGGACAAGGTGGACGAAATCAAGCTGGAAGACTTGATTGCCGACACCGAAATGCTGATTACCGTCAGCCATGCCGGCTATATCAAGCGTACCGCCGCCGACACCTACCGGCACCAGTCGCGCGGCGGCAAGGGCCGCATCGGGGCACGCACCAAAGAAGAAGATTTCGTCGAATATCTCTTCGTGGCCTCGGCGCACAGCTACATTTTGCTGTTCACTTCCAAGGGCCGCGTGTACTGGATCAAGGTGTATGAGTTGCCGGAAGCGGCCGCGGCCACTCGCGGCAAGGCCATCTCCAGCCTGGTTAAATTTCAGGAAGACGAAAAACTCACCGCGCTGGTGGCCGCCCGCAATCTGGAAGAAGCGGGGCAGTTCGTCTTTATGGCCACGCGCAATGGCACGGTAAAGAAGTCCGCGCTCACGGAGTTCTCCAACCCGCGCTCGACCGGTATTATTGCCATCACCCTAGACGGAAAGGACGAGCTGATCGGAGCGAAGCTGACCGACGGCAAGAAAATGATCTTCCTGGCCAGCCATGAAGGCCAGGCCATCCTGTTCCGCGAAACGGAGGTACGCCCGATGGGCCGCGGGGCGGGCGGAGTTAACGGCATGGATCTCGACAAGGAAGATTACGTCGTCAGTATGGATGCGGTGCAGCCAGACTTCGATATTATCGCCAAAGAACACCAGCAGACTTCGCAGAACCTCGAAGAACTGGAAAACGAGCACATTAAAGATTCGCTTACCACGCTGATGCTTACGGTCGCGGAAAAGGGCTACGGCAAACGCACGCCGCTGGCCGAGTACCGCATCACCTCGCGCGGGGGGAAAGGCGTGGTGAACATGAAGACCACGGACCGCAACGGCTCGGTGGTGGCGACTTTGCAGGTGACCGAAGAGTCCGACGTGATGATCATCACCCACAACGGCAAAGTCATCCGGGTGCACGCCAACGAAATCCGCGAGGCGGGCCGCTCGACGCAGGGCGTGCGCCTGCTGCGCCTGGACGATGACGACTCCGTAGCCGCCGCCGCTGTCCTCCAGGAAGATAACGACGAGGAGAAGAAATGAACCTCGCCAGGCGCTGCTTTGCGATTCTGTTGCTGTCCGCGACCGCGTTGATCTTATTCGCCACCGCAGCGCCGGCTCAGAAGCGGGTTCCCAATAAGCCTTACCTGGTGTACGTCGGCACCTACACCAATAAAACGGAGAGCAAGGGAATCTACGCCTACTTTTTCGATCCTGGGGTTGGAAAACTTTCGCCGCTTGGCCTGGC
>Ga0070730_10003321_pt1 | contig 14474 bp, 13 predicted proteins | sample Coa_R1_3_FD_66447 | JGI IMG/M metagenome (GOLD analysis project Ga0070730, IMG submission 66447) | Surface soil microbial communities from Centralia Pennsylvania, which are recovering from an underground coalmine fire - Coalmine... | ecosystem: Environmental > Terrestrial > Soil > Unclassified ...
ATCGACGGGGAAAGCCAGGACCCGCGCACGGAGGCGCCAATTGAAGCTCACTTCTTCTCGCCGGATCTTTCCTGGGTGGACGTGGATCTCACGCACGCCTACCATGTTAAGCTCAAGCAACTTCATCGCAAGATCGGAATCGCACAGGGCCAGCAGGTGTTCCTGCAAGACGTGCTGGAATCCGATGAGCCGGTCGAGGCGCTGTGGGGCATGCTCACCGACGCCGACGTGAGCCTGAATGGCCAGACCGCCGAATTGACTAAGAATGGATGGACCCTCTCAGCGGAGATTCTCTCGCCCCGGCATGCGGTCTTTGACGTAATGTCCGCTGCGGCGCCCGCGCCACAAGCAACCAATCCCGGTGTCAAGAAACTTGTCGTGCGCCTAGGCGAAAAGGTCACCGAGATGGACCTTAAGGTGACGCTGACGCTGCACCGCACAGGGCAGCCGAAACCCAAGATCACGCCGAAGTTTGGGTCCTGACGTGCGCGCCGCCCCTGTCTTTGTCGTCTCGCTGCTGCTCCCCGGCTGCCGCGTCGCTCCTGTCCCGATTCCGCAGGCTCAATACGCCGTGCCACCCTCTTCTACCGCGCCCGACCCGTTGCGCGCCCTCACGCGCAAAGTGTTCGACAAGGTCAATCGTCAGCGACGGCTGCACGGCTTTCATGAACTCGCATGGAGTGACGAAGTGGCGGCGCAGGCAAGGCTGCAAAGCTCAAACATGATGGAGCGCGGTTTCTTCAGTCACGCCGATCCTATGCGTGGCAATTTGGCGTCGCGCCTGAACGGCGCCGGCATCAGGTGGAGCCGCTGCGGCGAGAATATCTTCCGCGAGCAAGGTATGGACGAGCCCACGGACGAAGCGGTTGAAGGATGGATGAGAAGTCCGGCCCACCGTGCCAGCATCCTCGATCCGTTGTTCACTCAAACAGGCGTCGGCATTGCAATTAGTGCGAATACCGAGTATTTCATCACGCAGATTTTCGTTCGCCGGTCTAAATAGGAGCAACAACTAAGTACTGCGAGTAAGGGCACTAGCCTGTGCCCGACTCCCGAGACATCGATTCGCAGCCTTAGCGAACGATCCACACTTCGAGCGTATTGTTGATATCGTCAACGGCTGCGAACCGAACTTCATCGTCTGAACCAGCCAGCGCGACGCCGAATGCTCCGCCAGCCTGCCCGCTTGGATCAACCGTACGCTGGGCGACAAACTTGCCAGACTTAGTGAATTCCACGATCTCGCTCTGTTGATTTGGATCGGGATTCACGGCGTCCCCGTTGGCCGTAATTAGGTGGCCATTGGGTCCGAGAGCCAAAGCCAAAGGCCCATGCAGATGCACGTCGTCACTATATACTAACCTTCCCATGCCGGCATCCATCTGAGTCTCACCCGCGTTTCGGATGGCAAATACTGCGTTATCCCCAGTGGACGCGACGTAAAGCACATCTTTGTCTTCGTCGTAAGCTAACCCGGTCGGTCCGACAACCAATGCGGCCGGGTCGCAACGATGCAGATAGCCGGAGGCAATCTGAGTGGCACGCCGAACCATTGGGCCGCCGGCGCCGACATTGATATCCAGACGCGTCACCGTGCCGCTCAATACGTTGGATACGAACACTTGTGCGCGGTCGCCATGATCGTTGATGGTCAAATCCCAGGGGCCATCCAGTAACTTGGAATCGGTCCAGTTAGCAACTTGAGCACCGGTGCGGTTAACGACTATAAGTGAGCCTTGTTGAACAGTTGCACAGCTGCCATCAGTACTGGGCACATTGCCGACAAGTACGAATCCGCGGCGCAGCACGCCGAGAGCGGTAGTCAAACCAAGTCCCTTTGATCCCTGGAAAAAGGTAGATTCCTGGCCCTGGGGCGTTACGCGCACAATGGTTGTGCCCGTACCTTGCAGGTTGGCGCCGTTATTGAAGTTCGAAACAAGAATATCCCCGGAGTGCGGTACACCCCCTTGCGGGAAACCGGCCGGAACAAACGCAACCCCGTACGGATTCACATCGCCGTTCGGCGGCACCGTTGAAACTGAAAGCGATGGGCTGGCGGAGAGGTCAGCAATGATCGACTTATTCTCATCATCAAACGCCAGCATCGAGTCGGCGCCCACGAATAGCAGAGCGCTTGAAAGCAGTACAATTGGCAGTCTCATGTCCCCGATTATAAAAGTCAGGTGTTTTTTGTCTACCCAATCGTAAGTACAATTGACAAGTGTTAAGTAGTAACACGCACATGCATCGGAGCTGCAATATCATCGGCAAACCTGGCGGCTACTTGTGATATCGCTTACGTTCAGATGTCGGGCTTGGTCCCTATACCTCGACCAGTTCACGGCTGCAGACACGCGGTCGCGCGTCCTCGCGGGGTGAGATAATCGGCGTCGGAGAGAAATCTGTATGAATCGTCGAACGTTTCTGGCAGGATCGGCCGCCGGCGCTTCGCTGCTCGCGAAGGCCCAGATACACAACCAAAAGGTCACCCGGATCGGTATCTCGACCTGGAGTTTCCACAATTTGTTTACACCTACGCACGACAGCGACACGCCGCCGATTACTGGCAAGCCGATGGACGCCCGTGACTTTCCGGACTTGATCGCGGACCGATACCACGTACATGAAATGGAGATCGTCGCCCCCCATATTTCGCCTGAGCCATCTTACATTCGCGATTTGAAGGCCCGCCTGGATCGCGCGCACTCGCACCTGGTGAATATTCCGGTCGATATCAAAGAGCTGCGGAACGCCGGAGGCCTGTCCGATACCGACCCGAAAGTCCGCGAGAAGGCCATTTCCGCCTGCACAAAGTGGATCGATATCGCGCGTGATCTGGGCGCTCGCTCCGTCCGCTGCGATCCCGGCAAAATCAATACTGCTGACCTCTCGCCCACCATCGCATCATATAAAGCGCTGGCATCCTACGGTGCTTCTAAGAATATTTACGTAATCATCGAGAACCACGGTGGCGTCGGGTCGGAACACCCCGAAGAACTCGTGGAACTTTTCAAAGGCGTGGGCAAGAACTGTGGCGCGCTTCCCGATTTCGGTAATTTCCCCGACGAAGCTACCCGCCAGAAGGGATTGAAGCTGCTGTTCCCCTACGGCCATACCGTTTGCCACGCCAAAGGATTGAAGTTCGACGACAAAGGAAACGAAACCATGTTCGACTTTGCCCAGTGCGTGAAAACTTCGAAAGCCGCCGGCTTCAAGGGTGTGTATTCGATCGAGTTCGAGGGCGAAGGCGATCCTCATGTTGGCGTGCAGCACGTGGTCGACGAGCTGCTCCGGTATCTGTGAGGGTGCATCCTAGTGACGGATGGCACCTGACCGATCCGAGGCTACTCTCCCTTACTTCGCGTCGCGCCAGTTCCCTCCCATGCCGATGTCCGCAACCATCGGCACCTCCAGCGGGTAAACCTGCTCCATCTCGTGCTTAACCATAGCTGAGAGCTTCTGCGCTTCTTCGGGCGGGGCCTCGAAGACCAGCTCGTCGTGGACTTGAAGCAGCATCGCGGCCTGGTACTTCTCCTCGGACATGCGCCGGTCGATGTGCACCATGGCCAACTTGATGAGATCGGCCGCCGTGCCTTGCAGCGGCGAGTTCACCGCGGTCCGCTCCGCAAATCCACGAGCGCTGGGATTCCGGCTGTTCATTTCCGGGATGGGCCGCTCCCGGCCCAGCAGCGTTCGCGTCACGCCGGTGCGCCGGACCTCGGCAATGGTGCTCTCGATGAATTTCTTAACTCCCACATAGCGCTCGAAATAGCTCTGGATGTACAGCTCCGCTTCACCGCGTGAGATACCTAATTGCTGCGAAAGTCCGAACGCGCTGATGCCATAGACGATGCCGAAATTCACGGCCTTGGCGCGCCGCCGGTCCTCCGGCCCCACCATCAGCGGCGGAATGCCCATCACCTCGGCCGCGGTGCGCGTATGAATGTCCTCTCCGTTGCGAAAAGCTTCCACCAGCACTGCGTCGCGCGACATGTGGGCGAGCAGGCGCAACTCGATCTGCGAATAATCGGCCACGACGAGTTTCCATCCAGTGCGCGGGATGAAGGCCGCGCGAATCTCCCGGCCCAGTTCGGTGCGAATGGGAATGTTCTGCAGATTCGGATTCGACGAAGAGAGCCGGCCCGTAGCCGCGCCGGTCTGGTTGAAACTGGTGTGCAGGCGGCCGGTCCGTGGATCGATCAGCGCTGGCAGCGCGTCCACGTACGTGCCCTTGAGTTTCGTGAGCTGCCGGTATTCCAGCACCTTGCGCACGATTTCGTGCCCATCCGCCAGGTCCTCCAGCACGTCGGCCGCGGTCGAAATCGTTTTCCCTTTGCCGTATTTCACAGGCGCGGGCAGCTTCAAATCTTCAAATAGCACGCGCCCCAGCTGCTGCGGCGAGCTGATGTTGAACGGCTTTCCGGCCATCTCGTGAATTTCGCCGGTCAGCCGCGTGATCTCGGTCTCCATCAGATCCGAGAGCCGCTTGAGCTCGTTGGAATCGATCAGGATGCCGGTCAGCTCCATGCGCGCCAGGACATTTGCTAGCGGCAGCTCGATGGTTTCGTAGAGCTTGCGCAGACCCCGCGCATCGATTTCCTGGCTCAGGTTTTCATACAGCTCGAGCGCGTAATCGGCGTGCTGCTCGGGCGCCGCGCCCAGCTTCAGATCCAGCCGGCGGTGCGCCAGCTCGTTGAGCGTGCAGCTCCCCGGATCCGCGTCCAGCAGAAATGCATAGAGCATGACGTCGTGAGCAAAACCGCGTGCTTCCACGTCCAGCTTGGCGAAAGCCAACAACACGGATTTCACATCGCACGTAATTTTGGCACGCGCCGCGTCTTCGAGAAGCGGCCTCAGCCGATCAATAAGTTGGAGAGGCACCGCACGCGCCTCGCCCCGTGTCCAGGCCAGCCCCACTGTATCGAGCGCGAACTCCCCCTCCCCGGACTTGTCGATCGCGACCGCCACCGGGGCGCCCGGCGGAATGGCCGCCAGCCACGCATTCACGGCTTCCGGCGTTCCCAGCGCCTGATAATCCCGTACGCGCGTGTCTTCGCTTGGCCCCAGCTCTTTCAGGTGGCTGTGGAACTCGAGTTCCTTGAACACCTGTTTGAGCGCCGCCAAATCCGGCTCACGCGCCTTCACCATGTCGATCGAAAACTCTATCGGCACCGCGGTTTCGATGGTCGCGAGCTTCTTGCTCAGCAGGATGCGCTCGCGATTATTCTGCAGGCTCTCGCGATACATCTTGCGCTCGACCTCCGCAGCCCGGTCGAGCGCGGCTTCCACCGACCCGAACTTTGCAATCAGGTCGGTCGCACCCTTATCACCGATGCCGGGCGCCCCTGGTATGTTGTCGATCGAATCGCCTTTGAGCGCCAGCAAGTCGGCCACTTGCGACGGCGCCACGCCAATGAAATCGGCGACTTTGGCCGGATCGTACCAGGTATCGTCCTTTGCCGGGTTGAGCATGGAAATGCGATCGGTCACGAGCTGCAGCATGTCCTTGTCGCTGGACACGATCACCACATCGAAGCCGGCTTCTTCGGCGCGGCGCGCCAAGGTGCCGATCACGTCGTCCGCCTCGTAGCCGCGGAACTCAAGAACGGGAATCCGCATAGCTTCGAGCAGCCGGCGGACGTAGACGATCTGCTCGCCCAGGTCCGGCGGCGCCTCGGCCCGGTTAGCCTTGTATTCGGCGAACTCCTGCTCGCGCAGCGTCGGCCCGATACTCTCGAATATGGCCGCCATGTACTCCGGCTTGTATGTTTTGGCCAGTTTTCGCAGCATGTTAGTGAAAATAAAGACCGCTTCAGTCGAAAGCCCGGTCGAGGTCCGCATGGGTGGCGCACCGCTGCGGGCGCGTGCATGGTAGGCGCGAAAGATAAACCCGTAAGTATCAATTAGGAACAGACGAGGACGAGGCACGAATTTCCATCATATATCCCGTGGCATGGATAGCGGTACTTCAGCCACAGTTAGCACTACAATGTGTGGCTTTCTTGCATCGGCCAATCTTACCGCATCGTTTATAATCATAATGTTACGGTTCGGTTTCGGGATTGCTATTAACAAAAGTTCATGCGAAATATGCCGCTTTGCCAGGAGCGCTCCGGTGCGCTTTGAAACCACGATCCAGCGCCCGGTAGAAGCTACGGGGATTGGCCTGCACAGCGGAGTTCCCGTTTCGATTCGCGTGCTGCCCGCGCCGGTATCGACGGGCATCGTTTTCGTGCGGACCGATCTGGACAATTTCCCCATCTCGGCCAGCTGGCGCCACGTGGCGCGTGTGAGCTATGCGACCAGCCTGATGAGGCAGGGCGTGCTGATCTCGACGACCGAGCACCTGCTCAGCGTGTTTTATAGCAGCGGGATCGACAACGCCTATATCGAGATCAACAACCTGGAAGTTCCCATTCTGGACGGAAGTGGGCTGCCGTTTGTCGAATTGATTCGCAAGGCGGGTGTGCGGCAGTACCGGCGCAAGCGGCGCTACCTGCGGATACGCCGCCCGATTTCGGTCGAGGACCGTGGCAAGCGAATCAGTATCCTGCCGGATGAAACTTTTCGGCTAACCTGCGAGATCCGGTTCGACCATCCGCTGGTGGGGCAGCAGGCGCTCGAAATGGAAGTCACGCCGGAGCGTTATGCCACCGAGATTGCGCCCGCTCGCACCTTCGGCTTTTCCTATGAATTGGACCAGATGCGCAACATGGGATTGATTCGCGGCGCATCGCTTGAAAACGCGGTCTGCTTCGACCGGGAAACGGTCATGAATCCCGAGGGCCTGCGTTTCCCAGACGAGTGCTGCCGGCACAAGGCGCTGGACCTGATCGGCGATCTCGCGCTGATCGGCAAGCCGCTGCTGGGGCACGTGATCGCCGAACGCGCGGGGCACGCCATGCACGCGCAACTCGTTGCGCGCATCATGTCCGATCCGTCGCTCTACGAAATCATCACCTTCGACCAGCTGGCCACGCGCGTGGCACATGCGTTGATGTCGTGATCGTCAAGTGTCTGCTGCTTCTGACCGTGGCTGGCGGTCTATTTGCACAGGATCCGCAGAATTGGGGGCAGTGGCAATTCCTAGTCGGTGATTGGGTTGGTGAAGGCACAGGACAACCTGGCAACGGCACTGGCGCGTTTTCGTTTCAGCTTGAATTGGACGGCCGCGTTTTAGTCCGCAAGAATCGAGCCGACTACCCCGCCACCAAGGACAAGCCGGCGTATTCACACCAAGATCTCATGGTCGTCTACCCACGATTCCCGAACTATCGAGCGGTCTATTTCGATAACGAAGGGCACGTGATCGATTACACAACTGAGTTTATTGTTGAGAGTGGTGGCGTAGTTTTTACCAGCGCCGTCAAACCCGGAGAGCCGCACTTCCGGCTCACTTACACCAAGCTGAGCCCGGACCAAGTCGGCATCCGTTTCGAGATCGCGCCGCCTGGAAAACCAGACGCCTTCTCGCCTTATATCCAGGCCACGGCACGGCGCAAGTAAATGGCGCGGAAAAAACCTAGATTCGATGTGGGGAAGGAAATCCGCAAGCTGGCCCGGGAGCGCGTGGGGACGGTGCCGTCAGCGCGAGTGATCGTGCCAAAACTGGAGCGCAAGACCCCCAAGCACAAGAAGAAGCTGGAGGAAGAGGGCGTGTAGCCCGGTTAAACCGCCCGGAACAACCTGCGCCGCCGTGCCGCCCATTCGTCCTGTGAAAACACGTGGGGACCGACTTCGATCATGCGCGGCAGTAGATTGAATACGGCCGCCGGGCCCCATTCCCCGCCCCGCCGGTTGCGAAAGCCGCGATCGTTCAATTCCGCCGCAACCTCGGATAGCGTCCGGTCCTGGACGATCAACTCGAGCATTAATAGCAGCGCCTCTCGCTCGCCAGGATGCGCTTCCAGGTGCACGCAGTCGTCGGCGATCTTCACGCCGTAAGGAATCTCTTCGCGCGTTTCGCTCGATACTGGTTCCGCGCTCGCCTCACGAATCCATTCGACCGCGGCCAACCGCCAGCCCGCGTCCGTTTTCCGCTTCCAGTAGTCGGGAGCCGGTGGGGCCGACACTTCCTCACGAACCCGTTCCATCTTTGCCATGGCGCCTCCAAGTGGGTTAGTAGAATGCAGCAACCAACTTGCCAGACGGAGGCATTTACGACTGTTACACTTGCACAGTCGTCTCCGCGCGGACATGTTCGCCCGTGGGATTGCGCGTTCCGCGTCTGGGACGTACGAATTTCGTTTACGCGATCCGGGCTCCGTGTTAGAAACGGGTATGCGAACCAGATTTGTAACTTTGCCGTTGTTCGCCGCCCTCCTGGGCCTGGCACTGGCGCAGGCTCCCAAATCCGCAGGCGGCTTCCAGCCGGAGTTTCTCTTTTCCTTCGACGATGCCGAAGCCAAGGTGTTGAGCCTAGCCAAGGCCATGCCAGCCGAGAAATATTCGTGGTGGCCCGGACCGGGAGTGAGGTCAGTCAGTGAAGTGTACATTCACATCGCCAACGGCAACCGTCTGCTGCTGGTCCTGACGAACGGACAGCCACCGCGCGAAGAATTCATGAAGCTGGTGGTGGAGAACGAGCAGCGCGAGAAAGCGATCACGGAAAAGGCCAGGGTTGTGGCCGACCTGGAAGCGTCGTTCAAGGAAGTCCACGCCGCGCTCGACGGAGCCAGCGACGCCCAGCTTTCAAAATCCATTAAGGTGTTCGGCACGGACACGACGCCGCGAGGAGTCTATATGATCATCTCGAATCATGTGAGCGAGCACCTGGGCCAATCGATCGCCTACGCGCGCATGAACGGCATCGTGCCGCCGTGGTCACGCCCGGCCAGCGGTCAGTAAGTTCGAGTTGGGCCCGGCGCCGGGAATCAGTGCGCGGTCTTCAGGAATTCCAGCAGGTCCGCCATTTGTTGGATGTCGATCTGTTTTTCTAGATCACCAGGCATGGCGGAAACGTTAGTAACGTACATATCCTTGATATCCTTGCGCTGCAGAATGTCCTCTTTGCCGTCTTCATGGCGGAGGGCGATAGTAGTGGGCGTCTGCGCGCCCAGCACGCCATCGAAAGTTCCGCCTGTGGTCACGACCACATAGGCTTCATAGCCCTGAGCGATGGTCTTATTGGGCATGAGAATATCTTCGAGCAGCGCCTGCTTGGGCTGGTTCTGCACGGTCGCCAGGTCCGGACCCACCTGCACGCCCAGCCCGGCGAAGCGATGGCACTTCACACAGATGGACTTGAAAACTTCGCGTCCGCGCGCGGCATCCGCTTGGCGGTCGAAGGCGGCCTCGTAACGCTTGACCACTTTCTCGCGTTCGCCGGCGCTCGGTTCGAGCAGCGGCCGGGCGGCCGCCCGTATGGAGGGATCGTCACTCATGATGAGGCGGCGCCGATGCCGAAACGCGAGTGTCCACGGTTGCACGTCGCCCGCCTTAAGCGCGGCGATCAGCAGACGGACGCGGCTGGGCTCAAGGTACATGGCGTCGGCGGCCTCGGTGCGGCCGGTGGGCGTGAGCTCGCGCCAGTTCGACAATAAGAGCTTGCCGACGTCGTCGCCCTTGATCTTGCCGTAGGCGCGTACCGCGGCAGCCTGCACCTGATCCGGCTCATGCGGGTCGATCAATTGTTTGAGGAGCGCCGCATGCGCCTCCGGGCCGGCAAGAGCGAGCAAACCGATGGCGTCGGCTCGCAAATTCGCGTCCGCCTGTTTGTCAGCCGCAGTGGCCGCGGCGTGTGCGAGCGCGGAAGACGCCGCAGCGCCTGATGGCAGGCCAGTAATCTCAATCAGGCGCAGTGCGGCGCGACGGACCGTGACCTGTGGGCTGCTGAATAGTTTCAACAACAGCGTCTGGCTGGGTCCGAAACCGGCCGGCGTCGCCGCCTTGCCGCGCATGCCGAGCGCCAGTCCTTCCAGGCTGGCCGCCCGCCACCATTCGGCGCCGTTCTGCTCCGCGCGCGCGACCTTTTCAATGACGGATTGAATCTCGGCCGGCTTTCGCCGCGCGCTGACGGCTGATGCCGCCAGCCGGATGAAGTTCGTGCGCCCCGGTGTTTCACGGATCTCGCCCGAGACGGCCTTCGCGTAAAGACGGGTGGCTTCTTCAGAAGATGCGCTTAGCGCGGCGATCTGAAACCATTTGTCTTCGACATCGCGGGACAGCAACTGATCGCGCGCCGCGCCGGCCTGTGGGGACTTCAGCGAACCGAGCGTACATAGAAGCTGGAACCGGACTTTGGCATCGGGATCCTGCACCATACCAAGCAGCTGTGCCGTCAGTTTGGGATCTTTCGTCAAGCGCGGCTCTGCCAGAATGATCGCGTTCTCGCGCACGCCGGCTTCCTTATCGGTGAGACCCGCTTCAATTTCCGGTGATTCCAGCTTGCCCAGACCGTCGAGCGTCCAAAGGGCGTGCAGCCGGCCCAGGGGCGACTGGCTCTGGTGCACGAGCCGGACCAGATCTGGCGCGGCATCCACGGCTTTGCGATCCACCAGTAGCCGCTGCGCCGTGCGCCGCCACCACACCACCGAATTTTCCAGCTCGTGAACGAGTTCCGCATTCGACGCTGATCCGAGTTTGATCGGTTTGGGCGCGGGCGAACCGTCCGGGACAATGCGATAGATACGTCCGCGATCGATGCCTTTAGTCAAATCTTGCGAGTGCTGCGCTTCGGTGGACATCCATTCGGGATGCTCGATCACGAGGCGGTAAAAGTCCATCACGTACAGCGCGCCGTCGGGACCCACGTAGAAATTCACCGGCCGGAACCAGGCGTCGGTGGAAGCCAGGAACTCGACATCGGGATGCGCGCGCTTGGCGACGAAGGTTGCGCCGGCGTCCGCAAGCAGGTCCTGGTGAGCAAGATTGTGCACGGGTTCGGCAACGAAAAGAGAACCGTGATAGCACGTGATGCCGCACGCCGAAGTGAATTGGCCGACTTCGGTGAGCAGCTCGAACCGCGGATGCAGCGTGATGGGATAGACTTTCGCCGCCGCGCCATGATCCGGGATCTGCTGCATGGCCGAGAACACCGGCAGATCGGGATTGCGCTCCAGGTAACGGGCGGCGATCACCTCATGACGCGCATGGTCCGAATTGTTGGTAGTGAAATGGTGGCCCCAATCGTCAAATGCCTGCCCGTACTGCGAGCTGCCCGACAGCGCTTCCAGCTGAAATGTGTCCGGGCGCAGGCGCACGTTGCGATTGTGCTCTGTCAGGCCGGGGAGATCGGGGCGATCCGGAAATCGAATGTCGGATCCCCGGTCGCCGAATTGTTTCTTGTAAATGATGGCGGTCGCGGGACCTTCGTGGGCGATGTAGATCCAGTTATCCAGTCCGTAAACCGGATTGTTGACCGTGTGTTGGGGATTGGTGACGGCAAAACCGGTGAGCACCAGCTTGCGCACGTCGGCCACGCCATCGCCCTTAGTATCTTCGAAATACCAGACGTTGGGCGCGTCGGTGACCAGAATCCCTTTCTTCCAGCGCATTACGCCGGTGGGCATGATGAGCTTGTCGGCGAAGACGGTGACGCGGTCCGGTATGCCGTCGCCGTTTGTATCCTCGATCATCTTGACGCGGCCGAGAGGATTGTCAGTGCTGAGCGGATAGCCGCGGTCTTCGACGACATACACGCGGCCGTTCTCGTCGACATCCATCGCCACCGGAGATTCGACGTCGGGCTCGGAGAGAAACTTTTCGACGTGGAAACCGGACTCGACTTTGAAAGTCTTGAGAGCATCTGCAACGCTGTACGGAGGCCCCGATTTGCGGCAGCCGGTGAGAGCGAAGCTACTGAGTAAAATCACGCGCCAGTAATTATTGAATGAGATCATTCAGACTCCATAAGTGTTGGGCCGGATCGTTCGGTTGAAAGTTCACTCTTGTGAAAGTAGGTTCTGGCCAGTGCATTCTAACACTTCAGACTGAAGACGCGGCCCGTCGCCCCCGACCTGCTACACTGAAAAACTCTCGCATGTTTGCGCCTGGCATGGAGCACGCCGCCCGCACCGAATTCATTCGCGACGTCCGCGCCGGGCTCGGTAAGACCGGCCAGAAAGAGCTGCCCTCTTCGTATCTTTACGACGAGATCGGCGCGGCGCTGTTCGAGGCCATCACGCTTCTGCCCGAATACGGCCTGACGCGCGCGGATGCGCGGTTGCTGGAGTTACACTCGGCTGAACTGGCGAGCAAGCTTCCGGCGACATTGCTGGTCGGCGAATTGGGCAGCGGCTCGGGAAGAAAAACCCGCTGGATACTCGAGGCGCTGGCCGCGCGACGTGCTCTCCATTATTACCCGATCGACATCTCGCGCTCCGCGCTGGTCAAATGCCGGGGCGAACTGGGCCGCCTCCGTGGCGTGACCATGCAGGAGGTCGAGCAGACTTATCTCGAAGGGCTGACTTCCGTCGTCGCGCAGCGCAAGCGCGGGCAGGCGGTGCTGGTTCTTTTTCTCGGAAGCACGATTGGGAATTTCGATCGGGAAGAAGCGCAGAAATTTCTCAGGCAGGTGCGCGAGAGGCTCGCGCCGGGCGATGCTTTGCTTCTGGGCACAGATCTGGTCAAGCCCGTCGACCAACTGCTCGTCGCATACAACGATCCGATCGGCGTTACCGCGGCCTTCAACCTGAATGTTCTGGCGAGAATCAACCGCGAGTTGGGCGGCGAGTTCATGATTTCCGATTTCGAGCACCAGGCCATTTATAACCGGGGGAAGCAGCGGGTCGAGATGTATCTGCGCTCGAAGTGCCGGCAGCAGGCCAGAATTCGCGATGCCGCGATGACGGTCGTCCTGGAGGCCGGCGAGACCATCTGGACCGAATCCTCGCACAAGTTTCGCCTGGAGGACGTCGGTGCCTTGGCGCACGGCGCCGGTTTTTGCAGCGAGGCGCAGTGGGTGGATGAGGAGTGGCCCTTCGCGGAAAGCCTGCTCCTCGCCGTTTCATGAGCGCGGTGGTAGAGTTTCGCGGGATCTCCTATTCGGTTCCGCGCGCTGATGGACGGTTCGGAATCCTCGAAGATTTAAGCTTTGCCGTCGATGCCGGAGAGACGCTGGTGCTGCTGGGGCGCAGCGGCTCGGGCAAGACCACCGCCCTGAAAATGGTGAACCGCCTGATTGCGCCAACCGCGGGCGAAGTATTGGTGGAAGGCAAGCCCACCACTGCGTGGGATCCGATCCGCCTGCGACGCAGGATTGGTTACGTGATCCAGGAAACTGGCCTCTTCCCGCATTTCACGGTCGCCGAGAATATCGGCTTGGTACCGCGTCTGGAAGGATGGCCGGGGGAGCGGGTTCGCGCACGCGTCGATGAACTGCTGGCGCAGCTGGATCTGGCGCCGGGCGACTTCGCCGGCCGTTATCCCCGCGAGCTCTCCGGCGGCCAGCGTCAGCGAGTGGGGGTGGCGCGCGCGCTGGCGGCAGATCCGCCGGTGCTGTTGTTCGACGAGCCGTTCGGCGCGCTCGATCCCGTGACGCGGCTCGAAGTACAGCGGCAGTTTCTGGCGCTGCGCAAGAAGCTGCACAAGACCGCGATCTTCGTCACGCACGACGTGCGAGAAGCGTTGATGCTGGCTACGCGCATTGGCCTAATGCGGGCTGGCCGGCTGGAGATGCTGGCAACGCCCCAGAAATTCGTGCAAGAACGATCATCGGAGGCGCGCGCGTTCCTCGCCTGCCTCGACTGGAAATTGGAAAGCGACACGGAGAGCGATGCCCACCGGCCTGCTCAATGAGATCGCGTCGCTGACCATCGAGCATCTCGAGCTGGTGCTGGTGGCGATGGTGATCGCGTCCGCCATTGCCATTCCGACCGGTGTAGGCCTCACCCGCCGCGCCGGCATGCGCGGCTGGGTGCTCGGCTTTGCCAATGTATTGCAGACCATTCCGAGCCTGGCGCTGTTCGGGTTCCTCATTCCCGTTCCGCTGATCGGCGGCATAGGCAGGCGGACCGCTATCGTCGCGCTGGTGCTCTATGCGCTGCTGCCGGTGTTGCGCAACACGCTGGTGGGAATCCTTGGCGTGGACCCAGCGGTGCGCGAATCCGCGGTGGCAATGGGAATGACCGGGCGGCAGATCCTTTGGGAGGTCGAGTTGCCGTTGGCCATGCGCACCATACTCGCAGGCGTGAGGGTAGCCACTGTTACAACCATCGGCACGGCTACGATTGCCGCGGCCATCGGAGGCGGCGGGCTCGGCGTTTTCATCTTTCGCGGCATTTCGACCGTGGATACAGCGCAGATTCTGGCGGGCGCGATTCCCGCCGCAGTTATCGCGTTGGTCGCGGATGAAGGATTGGGATGGCTGGAACGAAAATTATCGCCGGTCTGATGGCGGTCCTAGTAGCTTGCGGCTGTTCTTCGGGACCGCGGCCGATCGTCGTGGGGTCGAAGAATTTCACCGAGCAGCTGGTGCTGGGCGAGATCCTGGCGCAGCAGCTCGAGCGGCGTCTCGGCGGCAGAGTTACACGCAA
>Ga0070730_10003322_pt1 | contig 14474 bp, 12 predicted proteins | sample Coa_R1_3_FD_66447 | JGI IMG/M metagenome (GOLD analysis project Ga0070730, IMG submission 66447) | Surface soil microbial communities from Centralia Pennsylvania, which are recovering from an underground coalmine fire - Coalmine... | ecosystem: Environmental > Terrestrial > Soil > Unclassified ...
AATGAGGTTTTGGGCAGAAATGTTCACCATGTACTCCGCACCAAACTTCCCAGCACAGCGGAAGAAATTGAGTCCGTGATCGTGGAAGGCGGAAGATGGGAAGGGAACCTGGTTCAGTGTACAAAGGACGGCCGTGAAGTGGTCGTGGCCAGCCGTCAGGTTCTACAGCGGGACAGCGGTGGAATCCGGCCGGCTATCCTGGAAATCAACCGGGATATCACGGCACAACTGAGAGCCGAGGATGCTCTACGCAAGGCAGAGAAACTCGCTGCGATGGGACGGGTCGCCGGAATTATCGCCCATGAAATTAACAATCCCCTGGAGGCGATCCGCAACGCCTTTTACTTGTTGCAGCATCATCCGTCGTTGGACGAAACTGCCCGCATGTACACCGGGATTGCCGACGAGGAATTGACAAGAGTCGCGCACATCACCCGGCAGACACTCAGCTTTTACCGTGAATCGAAGGAGGCCGTTCCGGTTTCCATCGCGGAGATCCTCGATGACATCCTCTCGCTTCAGTCGCGCCTGTTGGAACGTAATGGGATTCTCCTTGAAAAGGCTTACAGCAGCGACGGACCGGTGATCGGGTTCCCGGGTGAATTGAAGCAGGTATTTCTCAACCTGATTGGCAACGCGATCCAGGCTATGCCGGACGGCGGGCGGCTACGCATTCGCGTGAGCGATGCCATGCAAAACGGTCTTCATCGCGAAGGAGTGCGCGTCGTTATTTCCGACACGGGTTCGGGCATTCGCCCCGAAGACGCAAAGCAGCTGTTTGAGCCATTCTTTACCACCAAGTCGACCAAGGGCACGGGCTTAGGTCTTTGGATCAGCAAGGGGATCGTGCAGAAGTATCAAGGCATCATTCGATTTCGAAGCCTGCAATTCATACGCGGGCACATCACAGCGTTCTCGGTGTTCATTCCCAAGTCTGCACCCCCGCAGATGTCTGAATCATCACGCGTCCTGTCCAGCGCGTCTGCAAGCTAGTGACACCGGCATAGATTCAAAGGAGCCTGGATGTGCAAAAAAGACCTCATCTTATGTGTCGACGACGAAGAGAATCAGCTGGCCGTCCGGAAGCTCGTGCTGGAAAGCAAAGGCTACGAGGTCTTGACCGCGGCTTCAGGCAGGCAGGCGTTAGGCCTCCTTGCTCAGCACCAGGTCGACCTTGTCTTATCGGACCACCTGATGCCTGGCTTGACCGGGGCGGAACTCGCACGCCAAATCAAAACGCAGAAGCCTGAATTGCCGGTAATCTTGATTTCCGCGGTAAACGAGATACCGGCAGATGCTGCCTACGCGGACCTCTTCATGAGCAAGCTGGACGGTCCCATGGCCATGTGTGAAAACATCGCCACGATGCTGGCACGAGTCAAAAACACATCTCGGAACGGATCATCCGGCGGATAGCCCACGAAGTCAGGGGTGCTTCTTATACACCCGGGTCGCGACGATGCCGGCCTGGGGTGAATCGGACCCGAAGCTCCGGGTCTCGATCAAAATCTCAAAGGGATTGAAGGAGCCATCCGCATTTCGGAACTGCCCGAGTAGTGGCCCCATAACGCTTCTGTTGAAAAGAGTATCGACGGCTGCCTGGGTTCCGGCCATCGTCAGGCCTTCTACCAGCAGTACCCATCCCGTGTTATTGAGATTGGGAACAAGGCCGATGACCGCATAGGTGCGGTGCGAGGGGCCGGTCGCATCATTTTCATAGATCGGGAGTTCGCCGGCCTGCGGGTGCCGATTCCCGATGTGCGAGGCATTGGGATGGGGCTCATAGTAAAACTCGAAATTGAGGGTTTTCTCGAAGAGCTCCGCCCACGGGTTGGAAAAGCTGGATCCCAACAAAATGGCATTTGCATCCTTGAGATCCTGCATGCGCAATTCGCGCGCATATCGGACGTGGGAGTGACCCGATTCTGCCTGCGGAAGGCGCGATAACCTCAACACCGCATTCAGGTCAGTGACATTCGTATACCGCTGTGCGTCCAGGTCCTTCATATTCTGCGCGTCGATGTGGTAAGGGCTGGTGAGCGATAAGTAGTCCCGGGCAATATATTCGGACAAGGGAACAAGATGCCCGGTCAGGTTCTGAATCATGACAATTCCGTCATCGGAGGGCACGATTAAGGTCTCGTGGTTGTGCTCAAAGAGCTGAGCCCACAGTGGGTCCGCCTCCGGCGGTTGGTAGGCGAAATGCCGCACCATCCACCACGCCACGACCGCCAGGCCGAATGCCAGTAACAGAAACCCCAGGTACCGCCTCCGCTTCGGTTCGCGCTGAACCGGCGCAAAATGGCGTTCTGGAACCGGGACTGTTTCCAGGGTTTCATCGTCGTTTTCTTGCTCCGGCGCAGGCAGCCATCCCGGAAAACGGTGAGAAGTAAAGAGAGGAACGTATTTGCCGCGCGGGATACTGATTCTCAGCTCTTCCTCTTTGCCCTCCTCCAGAAAGTATTGCTGCAGCCGGTGGCGGAGTTGGCGCGCATAATTCCGCACGATATTGTCTTCGCCGGCACTGTAACCGGGCCGCCGGCCAAAAACACGAACGCCAATCTGGTGTTCACTGATTTCGTTGGTCCTTCCTGTAATCTCGCGTTCACACACGTAGAGCAGGAAGCGGGAAAGCAAGGCCGATTTGGCGAAGCTACGGCTCGCGGTAATGCGCTGGGCAAGTTGCCAGCGAGGATCCGCGTTCAGGTCTAATACGGATTTCCAAGGGGAATTGACAGCCCGGCCTGAGCCGGTTGCGGACTCGGTGTCGTCTGCCTCGAAGTGGGGCGTTGAGATATCGCCTTGACTCATTGCACTCACCCCCGGCAGGGTAGCAGATTCACGTAAACAAAAGCTAAATATGGAATTGCCCTGACGAAAACCCTCCGGCGGCCGCGGATGTGTACTTGCGCACTCCCCCCAGCGACAAAGCCGTCATCCTTGCGAAGCGCTTCGCAGATTTATCGCAAACCGAGGCTTTATGGTCCCGGGTCGAAGGGACCCTGGCGATTTTCGCGAGGGGTGGGGATACAAGGTACTCGACGCGCGACTTTGTCGGCTTCGCTCGAGATGCGCCTCTCCCGTCGCCTAGTTAGGATTGATCGAGACTCCACCATTCACGGTCTCAAACTGCAGCGTCGCGCCGCCCTGGCCTATGTTGGTATCGATGTGATTGCGGATCCTACCCTGAATGGTGATCGGGAAGCCAACTGAGATGCCGCCGTTTACCGTCTGCGCCACCAAGTGGGCCGAATAATGCTCTGGAGCCTTCACCGAAATTCCGCCGTTCGTGGATTTCGCGAAGAGACCGTTTCCCCGCCATTGACTCCCCCCGAGCTTTACATCTAAGCCGCCATTTACCGTGGTGGCGTGGACGTCTCCGCCAAGATCATCGAGGGTGAGACCGCCGTTGGTCGTATCCGCGTGAATGACCCCATCCACGTTCGTAAGTTGGATCCCGCCGTTTTGCGTGTGAAGCTGGGCGGCCACACGGCGTGGTACGCGCAGGCGATAGTTAACCGACCAACCACCATGGGACCAGCCCCAGGTATGTGGTCCTTCGGCGTGAATCGTGCCTGTCGTAATGATCTTTATCTCGCGTTCGATCGACTCCGCCTTTTCCCGGCTTTCATCCTGCACAATAACCCGCGCCTCTAAGGCCGTATCCTGGCGCTCCTCCCCAATCACTTCAATGCCGCCATTCTCTCCCGACAGACTCACCTGTCCGTCGATCACTGGTAATGTTGTGCTTCGCAACTCACAAACGCGTTCCTGGTGACCAGAGAACCAGCTATTGTTCCTATTGCTTTCCTCGCCGGTACACGGGGCATTAGTAAACGTCTGGGCAAGAAGGCTGGCTGAGAAGAGCAGGGCTATGAAGCATCTGAAAATAAACTTGCGCATCGCGATCTCCCTCGAAATGAGGCTTGCCGTAGTTACGCGACACAAGGCCGTAAGGTTCCCGAAAGCACTAAAGATAGCAATGGCCAACGCCCACCCATACAGCCCGGTGACTCGACCGGCAGCACCCAGACTGTTCATAAACGAACAGCCTCTCCCGATTTCGAACAGGGTCCAGCATTTCTGGAAAGCCGAGGCCCGCAATCAACTAAAAAGATTGGCCGTTTCCGCGGACCATTTGGCCAGACACGTGCCTAGGTAATTTGGGTATCCCTGTCGAATGGAGAATTCATGCTGGCCTTGCTCCTCAATCTTCGAATGAGCGTCCGCTCCTTGCGCAAGTCGCCGGGATTTGCCTTGACCGCGCTCTTGACCATAGCGTTGGCCATAGGCGCCATTACCTCCGTTTTCAGTGTAGTGAACACCGTTCTGCTGAAGCCGTTTGCCTTCCATGACCCGGGTCAACTGGCTGTCCTGCGTGAAGTCGTAGGTATCCGCGGTAAGACCGTGATTACCCCCGACAATTACCGGCATTATTTACGTCTGAAGAACGACTCCAAGACCATCGAGGATGCAGCGATCCTCCATCAGCGCGGAATCAGCGTTTCTCCCAGCGGCGATCAACCGCGCATCGTCGGCGGGGTGACGGCGTCGCCGAACCTCCTCCGCGTGCTTGGAGTGCAGCCCATGCTTGGCCGGGACTTCGTCCCCCAGGACGCCGAAAAGGGCGCGGCCAAGGTAGTGCTGTTGAGCTATGACGGCTGGCAGACGTTCTTTCAGGGCAATCCCCAGGTCGTAGGGCAAACGCTCAGGCTTGGCGGTGAGCCGTCCACAGTTGTTGGCGTTTTGCCGCCTGGCGTCCGCCTTCCGCACATTGCCATGGCTCCGCAGATCGCGTTTCAGGAAATTGGTGGAGCCCTGGAGACCGCAATCTTCGCACCCCTGGTACCCAGCGATGATGAACTCAAGAAAGATATGGGTGGCTTCAACTACAAAGTGATCACGCGATTGAAGCCCGGTGTGACCGTCGACCAGGCGAGAGCTGAGTTGGAAGCCCTTCAGCAGGCGTACAGCATTTCTGCCCGTCTGCCCGTTCGTCTTGGGATTTCTCTCATCCCGCTCGCCACCGACGTTACTTCGGACATCAGCGGTGCACTCTGGCTTATGTTTGCGGCGGTGGCCGGTGTGCTGATGATCGCATGCGTGAATCTGGCGAATCTGCAACTGGCCCGCTCCGTAACAGCGGAGCGCGAAACTGCGGTGCGCGCCGCGCTGGGTGCGAGCAGGGGTGAACTGGTGATGGCCCGGTTCGCCGAAAGCCTGGTGATCGCTTTGGGCGGAGGCTCGGCCGGAGTGGCCCTGGCCTTCAGCGGTGTGCGGCTTCTCATTGCTCTCGCCCCGGGAAATGTCCCCCGCCTGAATGAAGTGCAGGTGAACTTGCCGGTGCTCCTGTTTGCCGCCGGTGTGTCAATTGCCTCAGCGCTTTTGTTCGGCGTTCTCCCCGCGCTCCGCTCGCTGCGCGTCCACCCCCAGGCGGCGTTGCAGGCCAATTCGTCGCGTACGGCCAACACCCACGAGGGCCGCCGCACGCGGAGCCTGTTGGTGACAACGGAGGTTGCCTGCACGGTCGTCCTGCTCATCGTCACCTCCCTGGTGCTCCGCAGCTTTTCCCACCTATTGCGGCAAAATCGAGGATTTGACTCGAGCCACCTCACCCTCGCCCAAGTGGACCTGTTTGCGCCGCAGTACGACGACGCTTTGCCCAATGTCAAGGCGGTCAAGTTGGCCTTTGCCGACCGCGCACAAGCGGCTCTTGCGCAGCTGCCGGGCGTGCAGTCGGTGGCGATTACCAGCGTCATGCCGTTGACGGGCGAGACCTGGGTTGACAACCTGACTCGGCCCGATCATCCCGTGCCAGAGGCGGAGCAGCCGCCGATCAACGTGCGTTGGATTAACCCTGCCTATCTTGCCACCATGCATATTGCGCTGGTCGCCGGGCGCAACCTTTCCCCTTCTGATCGCGGTAATCCCTATGTCGTGCTGATCTCGGAGCGAACCGCACGCGAGGCGTTTCCCGGGGAGAATCCAATCGGCCGAAAAATCGAATCCCTCGTTCCCAATGACCACCATCTCATCACCGTGGTTGGGGTGGTGGCGGATACGCGCATCAACGGTCTGAAGGATACCGCCGCTATGGTCTACTTGCCGTATTGGGCCTACACGCCGTGGACGCTGTCGTTCCTGGTGCGCAGTGGGAAGCCAGGCGATGTGCTGATTCCCGAGATTCGCCGCACCCTATGGAGTATCGATCCACAGGTGGCCATTCCCATCCTGAAGTCCATGGATGCACAGATCGGGGAGTCTGTGGCCACGGAACGCTTTCAGGCATTCGTGCTGGCCAGCTTCGGCGCGACGGCATTGCTGCTGGCACTCTTAGGAGTGTACGGGGTCCTGGTGTACTCGGTGTCGTTGCGGCAACAGGAGTTCGGCATTCGCATCGCGTTGGGCTCAGGCAAGGCTGCGCTCATGCAGCTGGTGCTACGGCAGGCCGCCTCTCCCGTGCTTCTGGGGGCGGGTGTGGGGCTGGCTCTGTCGTTCCTGGCGTTACGCTGGGTGCGCAGCCTTCTCTATCAAACGTCAGCCGTGGACACGCTGGCCATCGCCGGAAGTCTGCTATTACTTCTGGCTGCAGCGGCGCTGGCGGCGGTGTTGCCCGCCCGCCGCGCCGCTTCCATTGATCCCATGCAAGCGTTAAGAAACGAATAGGCGCCTGGTACATCGCCCGGTTAGTTGCCATCGTGGAAGATGATGCCGAGTGTGTGACGTTGTCCCGACCGCAGACGGCTCACGCCGTGCCGCAGGTTTACACGATAGTAGCCCCGCGTTCCTTGAACCGGACGATGATGTACGGCGAAGGCTACGCCATCCCCTTGGCGCAGCGGTACTACCTCCGGCCGTGATTGCATGCGCGGACGCTGTTCGGTGAGCACAAATTCGCCGCCGGTGAAATCTCCTCCCGGTTCAGAAAGAAGGAATGCCACCTGGATTGGAAAGACGTGCTCACCGTAGAGATCCTGGTGAAGGCAGTTGTAATCGCCCGCCCCATACTGCAGCAGGAGGGGGGTGGGACGGCACTGCCCCGCATCGTGGCATCGTTGTATAAAAGCGCTGTGTTCCGCCGGATAACGAACGTCCATCCCCATCGTGAGGTTCCATTGGTTCGCGACGGGCGCAAGCCGGCGGTAAAGCGCGGTGCGAAGTCCCTGAACAAGATCAGGCAAGGGATAGCTGAAGTACTTGTACTCGCCGCGCCCAAAACCGTGTCTCGCCATGACGATACGGCTGCGAAACAAAACATCGTCCGGATACAGGCTGGCGAGTGCGCGACATTCTTTCGCAGAAAGAACATTGGAGAGGATCGCGCTTCCTTGTTCGTTCAGGTCACTGTTCACCCGCTCCCAATCCAGAGCTTCTGCGCGTGCGACGGCGGGTTGCGCCGCGGCTGGACTGAAATGCTCATCACACGCCGTCATGAAGAGTTCCTTAGAGGAAGCTTTCATACCTGCGCCTCTCTTGCAAGAAGCGCGCGTTTCCTTTCAACTCCCCAGCGATAGCCGGAGAGGGAGCCATCATTTCTAATCACTCGGTGGCAAGGGATAGCGACGGCCAGCGTATTCGCGCCGCATGCCTGGGCCACCGCACGGACCGCTCCAGGCGCGCGGATCTGGCTGGCAATTTCGCTATAGGATGCGGTGCATCCAGCAGGTATCCTCTGCACCGCACCCCAAACAAGCTGCTGGAAGGCCGTCCCGTGCACATCGAGAGGCAGCTCCGGTCCAGCGCCTGGCTGCTCGATAAGACCGGCCACCTGCGCGACTAAGTCCTCGTGACCCTGCTCGTCAATCAGGTTCGCCTTGGGAAACTGGGTCCGAAGGTCCTGCGCCAGCCGTGCCGGGTCTTCACCGATCAGGATGGAACACACGCCGCGTTCACTCTTTGCCACAAGAAGAGATCCGAGAGAGCAGTCACCCATGGTAAAGAGGATAGTAGGCTTCGTAGTTTCGTTGAGCTCGTCTTTTGTGTTCGACGTCGTCATATGAATTCCTTTCCAAACCTCGATACGTCGAGAGTAACCACCGGCGGATTGAAGAGCACTCCGCTTCTTGCCATTGAATTTCAATCAAGGATCTTATGCGTCCCAACTCGACCGTGAACGTGAACCTCTGGAAGAAACATCTCGGTCGCATACCGGATTCGGTTTGGGAACTCCCGGACATGGAGACCCTGGTGCTGGCGGAAAATGACTTGACCGAAATACCGGCCAGAATCGCCAATCTAAAACAGCTGCGCATGCTCGATCTGGGGCACAACGCTCTGACTCAACTACCCGAGGAACTTGGAGCGCTGACCGGGCTGCGGGATTTTCTGTACCTGCATGATAACCGCCTGGATCGTCTTCCGACTTCTCTCCGTCGTTTGAAGACTCTGCGCTACCTGAACATCAGCGCCAACAACTTCAAGGAATTTCCTGACGCTGTTTGCGGTATGGAGAGTCTGATCGAGCTCAGGGTCACAGACAATCACCTCACCAGCCTTCCTGATTGCATTGCAGACGTAACGCAGCTACGAGAGCTCCATTTACGCAACAATCAACTGGGTACTCTGCCGGCCTCGATTCGAGGACTGTCTCAGCTTCGACAGATAGATCTTCGCGGTAATCCTCTCACGTCTCTGCCTCCGGCGCTAACCGATCTCCCCCTGCTGGAAAAGCTGGATCTGCGCTGGGTCACCAGTCTGGAGTTGCCGCCTTGGATCGAAGATCTTGAGGCGAAGGGGTGTGCCGTGTACAGATGATCGGATGACACCTTTGCTGGATCTACAGGCTTGTTTCCACTTGCTGGGCGCAACTCCCTTCTAGATACGTGCGCCGCACAGGCCGCTCAGGATAGCCACGGAAACCAGTCCGCTCACGACGAGTCCAACGGTCCACAACCGATTGGCAACTGTAGTGTTCATGCCGTGAGCGATGACCACACCGCGAAGCCCTGAACTAAGATGTGCCAGGATAAAGAAGACGCCGAATGCGTAGTGCGGAACAAGACGAATGTTCCACGCATCGTGGATGAGGCCCGCCGGCGCACCCGAAGCCCAGGCCCAGTTCGTCTCGATCTTGTGCACAGTGCGCGCGGAAACCAAGGCTGAATTCAAGTGGGTGACGATGAACGCAGCCAGGTAGATGCCGGATCCAATTTGAAAAACACGGTAGGCATCGGCCGGCACCGCGCTCCAGCGCCAGGCAAGCCGTGCGCCACTGATCACCTGAAATAACATCAAACCCACAAGCACGGGTTCCACTATGTGTGATCGATAGACCCGCCGCCCCGCTTCCATAACCGAGGCGTGAAGGTCGGGCCCCACCAGGCCGAGAAGATGGTTGGAGAGATGAAACAAGACATAACCAACAACGAGAGCCGCCGCGACCCCGTGCCCGACCCGTAGCTTGGAAATAGGTTGAGCAGCCGCCGGCTCGTGAACCGAATCGCTCCCGAGCAACACGTAGACAGACGCAGCCAGCCAACCCACGATCCACGCAAGCTTGTCGTTGACCTGCAAATGCAGGAGGCCCAGGGTCACGCCTGTCAGCACGAAAAACGGCGGCACCCCGATGGTGATGTAAGCCAACCGTCGGGCGCGCAGCTCAAACAACGACGAACAAACCTTGGTCTGTCGAAAGGCGGCCGCCAGGCCATAGAGCGGCACCGCCATTGCCCCGAACAAACAGAGTGCCGACACAACTATCCGAGCAATCGATAGCGAACCGGCCGGCGCAGACACGGCGAGATGAAATCCGAGGAGCAAGAACGGGTATGACATTGCCGCGGCTGCCGGGGCCAACCTGGGCAGCCTGTTAACGACCCTATGCGCCAAGACATCATCGCCGGGCGGAATGCGGCTCTGTGCGGGTGCACTCCCTTGTGTTGCAGGCCTTGACTGGACTTCACTGGCTGATGGGCTCTCCATGAAGATGTGCGTCTCTCGCGAGGTTAAGCCTGTAAGTCAATGATTTTATTGCAAAAGCAATCTCATTTCCGAATTTCTTGAGGCCCCCAGCGCCCCTTGGTTACAAGTGACTCGGGGTTCCTCGCGACCAAAATTCCGTGACGGGTAACACGATGTCACACTCCTCGTACTGTCCGGAGCACGACGCGGCACTCGACCGGAAACCCCCCACACCTTAACATAGGGGCATCGAGGAGCGGTTGTGAGAGCGCGTGTCACTGCGGTGGCATAGCACGGTGGAGTCGTCCTTTCGCTATCGGGGCGTGAGTCACCACTCGGCGCGTTGCTGGGAAGCTTACGCATTGTGGCTCTTCGATTTGCAGTCTTTGAGATAGTATCCCGCTGGAACTTTGCAATGAATGGGCCGATTCGATCATTACCGGCCCAGGGAAAAGAGTGTGTGTGCAGACATTGATTCGTCAAAATCGTGATCTTCGCATTGACTTTTTCCGTGGCTTTGCGCTCTGGTGCATGCTCATTGATCACATGATCAAAAGCTGGCTCCGAGGGATAACGCTAAAAGAGTACGGATTTTGTGATGGCGCCGAGCTGTTTGTTCTGTTATCTGGCGTCTCCGCCGGCATCGTCTATCACCGGATAATGATGAGTGACGGTCTGGGAGGAGCATGGCTCAAAATCGCGCGCCGCATTTTGGCCATTTATCGCACGCATTTGATCCTGTTCATGTTGTTCGTCGCCGAGGCCGGTCTCCTGGTTGCCTGGCTCAATCCGCCTTCATTTCTGGAGTTCCTAGCTCTCGATAAGTTCGAGGCCCACCCCTTTCGCAGCATCTGGAACTCCGTCTTGTTAGGTAACGGTGAGCCTAAATTTTTCGATATTCTTCCCCTCTACATCGTTTTGCTGTCCCTGCTCGTCGTAACACTCCCGCTGATTCGCCGGCCGCGGCTGCTCCTGAGCGGTTCGGTCTTACTCTATGTGGCCACCCGTGTCTTCGCCCTCAATATGGGCCACTGGACCGAAACCTGGTTTTTTAATCCGTTAGCCTGGCAGCTCATCTTTATGATCGGGGTGACCTCACCCTATATTCTGAAGGTCAGAGACTACTGGCGCGGCTGGGATTGCCTGGCGATTCTGTTCTCACTTTTCAGCTTGTTTGAATCACACGCAAAACATCTTAACGGCCACGTACCAGCCGCCCTGTTGATTCATTTCGAAGTGGATAAGCCGGCGGTTCATCCGTTCAGGCTCCTTTCGATTGTGTCGCTCGCATGGTTAGCGTGGCGTTACATCCCGCCAACCGCAGATTGGCTACGATCTCGTTGGGCGGGACCACTCGTGCTCCTCGGGCAACACTCGTTAGGGATCTTCGCATCGAGCATCCTGATTTCAGTTTTTGGCGAGGCGATTCTCTTCACCCATCCGGGATTCATCTCACAAATTTTGGTTCAGGGACTGGGTACTGTGGTCTTGATCGGGGTGGGTGTACTGGCCGCCTGGAACAGCAACAAGAACCGCCCGGACCGTCGTGCCACAGTGGTTTCGGCGACCGGAAACGCAGTGAAGAAACCCCCCTTGCTGGTAGCCGAGGAACAGGAAGCTGTTCTAAATTTCAACATCGCCCGAGCGGACGTTCTCTAGCTTGAGTTCGGTCCAACCTTTTTTCATCAGCGTGGAGGAGCGGGTGTTTCCCGTCGTCTGATCCGAAGGCATTGGTCCTTGGCTTTGCCCGTTTTCGGCGAGACCGCAATTCGGCAAGGGACTGCTTCGGCTCGCGAAAGCATTGAGCCAGCAAGAGAGCAAGTTGGCTGAACCGGATCACGGCTCTTAATCGGGCGGTTCAGGCGTCGACGAACTGCTGCCCTCCATCGATATCGTAGGTCGCGCCCGTCAGCGCCGTGTTGATCATGAGATGTATGGCCAGCGCAGCTACATCCGTCGGCTCGACAACCCGCCGGATGGGAAGCTTGGCTTGCAACTGCTTGCGCCGCTCTTCGAGCCCGTCGCCCAGCAGTGATGCGGACAAGGGCGGTCAACGAATCCGGCGGCGATCAGGTTCACTCGAACGGGTGCGACCTCTAGCGCAAGATTGGCTGTGAGCGCAGGGAGTGCGATGGTTACGGTGGACGCGACCCCGAGCCCAATGCGCGGCCGGCGGCTGCCCGTGCCGCCCATGAACACCAGGCTGCCTCCAGGTCTGACCTTAGTGGCCGCTCTCCGCGCGACATCCAGAAAAAGTATGAGATGCTCGCTCAATGCCCGGGACGCCTGCGCCGGATCAAGGTCGATCAGGCGGCCATAATAAGGCCGGCCGGCTGTCACCATGACGTGATCGATCGTGAACGGTAGGTCATCGAAGAACTGTTCGAGTCGCGCGGGATCCATGGCATCGAAGGCCGCGGTGCTCAGCGCTTCGACCTCGCTTGCAGCTCTTTGGAGTGACTCGGGATTCCGGGCGGTGAGGATGACCTTCGCACCCTCCCTCCGTGCCCGCCGGGCAGTCTCGACTCCGATCCCGGCGCTTCCGCCAATCACGACAACAGTCTGATCCAGGAGTGCTGGTTGTCGCTGGGTGTGTGTAACGGTGATTGTAGTGCTCATCATGCCTCCACTCAGCAAGAGTGTCTATTAAGCCACAAGCACAGATGCGAATCGATTGGACGAAGGTATCGATCGCCGAGCGGGGGCCGACCCCCGGCACAAGAATAGCCGCTCTCGATTAAAAAAGCGTTCGCGGTTCAGTTGGCCCCCGCCACCTTGGCCGTATGGACCAACTTTTCCGGATTCACCACAAGGAAGATCATGGCAATCCGGCCGTCCTCGTCCACCTGCACGGACACCACAGATTCCAGACGATCGCCCTCGTAGATCAGAGTCCCGGGTCTGCCATTGACCTCGGCTGGCTGCGCCCGCAACTCGGCAAAGTGTCCTTTCTTCGCGATCCCGGCGAAGAATCGAGCGATCCGCTCGGCCCCGATGATCGGATTCAGCGCCGCCGTTACCTTCCCGCCGCCATCGGCGTACAACACCGCATCCTCTCGCAGCACCCGCAGGAGTTGCGATACATCCCCTGAGACACAAGCCGCCAGAAAGCTGTTCATCGCGCCCAGATGCTGTTCCCGGTCCACCTGGAAACGGGCATGCCTTTCGCGGATCCGCTTCCTGGCCCGCGTTACCATCTGCCGGCAGTTGGCCTCAGTGATACCGAGAATCGATGCTACGTCGATATACGGCGTCTCGAAGATCTCCCGCAGAAGAAAGACGACCCGCTCCGTGGGCGAAAGGCGTTCCAGCACGTGCAGAAACGCCAGCGATAGCGACTCCGCCATCTCCATCGTGTGCGTTCCTGCCGGCTCCACGATGGGCTCGGGGAGCCACGGGCCTACGTACACCTCGCGCTTCCTTTGCGCTTTTTTCAGTGCGTCCAGCGAAAGCCTCGCCACGATCGTTGTCAGATACGATCTGGGCGTGCGAATCTCCGTTTCCTCCGCGCCCTGCCAGCGCAGGAACGCCTCCTGAACCACGTCCTCGGCGTCCGCCCGCGTGCCCAGCATTCGGTACGCAAGCGAAAACAACAACGGTCGAAGTTCCAGGAATCGCTCTTCCCGTTCCGCCATCAGGCCGCCGCCATTGCCGCTTGCTGCACCACTTCGGCGGCCTTCAGGGCGCTCGCTACCGCTGCGTCGGCGAGCATCCCTTCCGCGCCGACCCAGTCACCGGCAATCGCCACGCCGTCAATTCGCAGGCAATCCACCTCGGGACGTCCCTCGGTTCCCGGCACGCCTTCCGTCACCGTCAGTTCTGGCAGAAAACGGGTCTGCCGCGCGTGCTGCCGCCACTCCGGCATGATCAGCGTGGCATACTCCTCCAGTTCCCTGCGATCCGGATCTGCATCGCCGAGCTGGTCGCCCAGATACTTTGCCACGTGCACCATCGCTCTGCCGTTCGGGGCTACTCTTGCATAGGCCGAGTGGGTCGACCAGTACGTAGGCCGATCGATGGCGAAGGCCACCAGTGTATGCGGCATCCGATCAAGGCAGAGATCTAGCGTCGCCATCCGCGCAGCCCGGCGCTTTCCCGGCACCGGAACTCCCGTCAGCCGCTCCACAGCCTGGGAGCCCACCGCCAGCACCACTCCATCCGCCCGGATCTGACCAAGATTCTCGACTGGTTTTGCGCAGCCAATCACCACGCCTTTGGACTTCGCGCGCTCCACTAGTCCGTCCACCAAAGTTTGCCACCCTCCGTCCAGATAGAGAACGTTGTGCTTCAGCGCGAGGCCAATCTGCGCGAGCGCCGCCGCTGCGCTCAAAGCTTTCAGATCGACCGCATACGTGCTTATCGAGTCACCATCTCCGCAAACCGCCGCACACTCTCCGTCCGAAGATGACGGTCCACCCACTCCGCCATGTTTTCCTCTTCCCGGCTGCGGCCGGCAGTCAGGAGCCTCAGCAGGTTCGCCAGTTCCACCTTCTCTCCGAGGCCGAACATTCGCGTCCTTAGCAGACTGCCCAGATCGGTAATCGACGGATAGAATTCCTGCCCGCGCACAATGC
>Ga0070730_10003323_pt1 | contig 14473 bp, 12 predicted proteins | sample Coa_R1_3_FD_66447 | JGI IMG/M metagenome (GOLD analysis project Ga0070730, IMG submission 66447) | Surface soil microbial communities from Centralia Pennsylvania, which are recovering from an underground coalmine fire - Coalmine... | ecosystem: Environmental > Terrestrial > Soil > Unclassified ...
TTGGACTGGTTAAGAGCCTGTCGAATGAGTTCGGAAAAGACGGAATACTGGTCAACAACGTAGGGCCGGGTTACACCGCGACGGAGCGCCTGAAGGAACTGGCGGGAACACGCTCTTTGGCGGCGGGCGTTCCGGTGGAAAAAATTTATGAGCACTGGGCGGCGGAAGCCCCCGTGCGGCGAGTGGGCGAGCCGCGGGAGATCGCGGACCTCATTGTATGGCTGGCCTCGGAGCGGGCTTCCTATGTGACGGGCCAAACCGTGCTGGCCGACGGAGGAATCTACCACGGCTTGTAGGGCCTTGCATCCAAAAGCAGAGTGCATGGCATCCAATTTGCCGCATGTATTTTCTGGCCATCGGCTTCGCGACAGCGGCCCTTGCGTACGCGTTGTGGTTCTGGCTGTTTGTACGCAACAACCGGCGAAGAGGTGTTTTGATACTTCGCTGGATTGATACAGCCCTGGCTGGCCGTGGCTATACCACGGGCATTGTCTGGCTCACGCCCTCGGTTTTTAAAGTTCCGCTGAGACTCTCAACTGGCATGTTTCGCCGGACGTGGGTGCTGGTAGAGCTTATTCCTCGCGAACATCCGCTGCGCTGGCTTCTGTACAGAACCGCACGGCGAAGCGAGGTCATTACGTTTCAGTCTGATCTCGACCTGCCGCCCGCGTTTTCGCTCGATATCCACACCATGCGCTGGTTTGCCCGCAGCCAGAAGAACAGCCAGGCCCAGAATGTAATCTGGCCGGAAGAGCAGGCTCCGCCTCTGGTTTTAACCACTCGCTGCCACTGGCAGAAAGAAATCTCAGGCACCATGGGCCTGCTGAGCCGGAACGCCGCCCGGAACTTTCTGAATATCCGCTTTCAGCGCAAGTCGCCCCATTTTTCCGCCACTCTGCCGCTCGGTTCCATTGACCCGAAATCCGCCGGCAATATCTGCCTTTTCGATTCTGTTTGCGAACTGGCCAAAAGCTCCACCGCTTCCCTTTCCTGAGTTTTCAAGACACTGAATTGGCAAGTGTCCTGGCGTGCTGAGGCTCTCCTTCGCGCAAATTACACAAGAATTACAGACGGTTGCACGCCAGGCTGTTAACGTTAGGTGGCGAAAACAATATTGGCCGATAACAGCCACCGAACGTGAAGGAGCCGCAGTGAGCACACGGAAGCACGACCGCACATTCGACGAACCCATAAGCTGGGTGACCACCTTTTTTATGACCGCATTTCATATCGGCGCCATTGCGGCGCTGTTTATGTTTTCCTGGAAGGCGCTGATACTGCTGCTGGTGTTGCTGTGGGTGGCAGGCAGTCTCGGCATTGGGATGGGCTACCACCGTCTGCTTACGCATCGGGGATACAAAACTCCCAAATGGGTGGAATACTTTCTTACCACCTGCGCAACCCTGGCTCTGGAAGGCGGTCCGTTCTTTTGGGTGGCCGTCCATCGCGTCCATCATCAGAACACTGATGTTGAAGGCGATCCGCACTCGCCGCGCGACGGCGGTTTCTGGTCACACATGGGCTGGATCATCACCGGGCGCGTGATGCACAACAGCAATGCGAATGCCCTGCTTCCCTATATCCCCGACCTTCGCAAAGATAAATTTCACACCTGGATCAGCAAATGGCACTGGGTACCGATGGTGGTGCTGGGAGTGGTGCTGCTGGCAGTGGGCGGCTGGCAATTCGTGATGTGGGGAATCTTCCTGCGTACGGTCATCGGCCTTCATTGCACGTGGCTGGTCAACTCTGCCACCCACATATGGGGATCGCAGCGCTTCATTACCGGCGATACCTCCAAAAACAGCTTCTGGGTGGCCGTGCTCACCTTCGGCGAAGGCTGGCACAACAACCATCATGCGCACCCGCAGACGGCCCGCCACGGACTCACCTGGTGGGAAATCGATCTCAACTGGTACGGTATCTGCTTCCTTCGCTTCTTCGGCCTGGCATGGGACATCAAAACTCCCAAATTCAAGGCAAATCAGGAAGCGCCCGCGGCAACACTGGAACCGGCGGCAGCTTCCGGCGACGACTAAACACGCGCTCACTCGCTGCTGGCTGGTGATGCCGTGAATGTCTTCCGCTACAATTTCCCATGAGACATCATGCGCATCACCAGCCGCACGAGAACGATTGCGTTTTTCATCACGCTCGGCGCCTGCCTTGTAGGGCTGGCGATCGCGCTCAACGTCGGCTGGATCGTCCTGAACTGGCGACGGGCGTTACCTCTGGTGCTGGGCATAATCTTTTTCGGCGTGATCATCGCCGGCATGGTGGTCAATACCATTTTTCTGGTGCGCGAGGTGCGGCGCAACGAGCAGCAGGACAGCTTCCTCAACGCCGTAACTCACGAGCTGAAAACCCCGCTTACCTCCATACGCCTTTATCTGGAAACCCTGCAAAAACGCCCCGTCGAAGAGTCTCGCCGTCAGGATTTCTACAAACTTATGCTGGAGGATACCGACCGCCTGCTGGGCACGGTAGAGCAGGTGCTGAAGGCCAGCGAAGTGCGCCATCACAGTGGCCGCAGAAACCGGGAGTACATCGACTTTGCCTCTCTGGCCCAGGAATCGGTGGATCTGGCGCGCCTGCGCCACAATCTCTCGTACGAGGAGCTGTCTTTTTCCGCAGAGCCATCCGGCGAGATCACGGTGATGGGCAGTCCGGAAGAGCTGCGCACGGCCATCGCCAACATTCTGGACAATGCGGTGAAATATTCAGGCTCCGAGCGGAAAATCCAGGTCAGTATTGGCGCGCCCAATTTGGATACGGTGCTGTTTTCCGTGCATGACAATGGTATCGGTCTGCCGCGCGACGAGGCCAAACGCATCTTCAAGCGCTTCTATCGCGTGTCGCATCCCGCCACCGGCCGCATAAAAGGGACCGGGCTCGGCCTGTTCATTGTGCGCTCGATTGCACGACGGCATGGAGGCGACGCCTTCGCGGAAAGCGAAGGCGAAGGGCGCGGCAGCACATTTATGATTCGCCTGCCCCGGGTGTACCACGTATGAGCCGCATTCTCGCAGTAGAAGACGAAGCCCACATTGCAGGCGGCCTGCGCTTTAATCTGGAAGCCGAAGGACATTCCGTAGAGCTCGTGGAAAATGGCGAAGATGCTTTGGACCGCCTGCTGGCTCGCGGCGAATATTTCGATGTTCTGATTCTCGACGTCATGCTTCCCGGCAAAGATGGCTTTACCGTGGCGCGCGAGCTGCGCGAAGCACAAAACTATATTCCCCTGCTCATGCTTACGGCGCGCGGACGTCCGGAGGACGTGCTCCAGGGGTTTGAATCCGGCGCCGACGACTATTTGCCCAAGCCGTTCAATCTGGACATTCTGATTGCGCGCGTCGGCAGCCTGCTGCGGCGGCGAAGCTGGGGCCGCGGAGAAAAAGAGGCTCCAGTCGACTCGCCGGACATCTTCCGCTTTAATGGCAAACTGGTTGATTTCCAGAAGTTGCAGCTTCGCAGCGGCGAAACCGTTGTTCAGCTTACTCTGATGGAATCCGAACTGCTTCGCTATCTGGTGCGGCACAGCGGACGCCCTGTATCGCGCAAGGAGATTCTTGAAGAAGTGTGGGGATTGCGCGAGGATACCGATACCCGCGCCATTGATCGCTTTATCGTGCGCCTGCGGCGTTACATTGAAGCCGAACCGGCCAACCCACGCCATCTACTCACGGTGAGAGGACTCGGCTACGAGTTTGTGGCTGAACCCAAAGAAGAATGAAGTCTGTTTTCTTTCTGGTTTCAAATAACAAAACCCGCAGCCGGTTCGCTCAGTTCTTCAGGATGGTTTCGTCAGCCCGGCTCGCTCTTCCAGCAGCGTAATGGTCGCGGCATAATCCAGATCGCTCAGGCCGTGGCGTTTGGCCTCTTCATAGATTTCTTCAATCTTGGTGAGGCCAGGAAGATCCACACCGCTTTCCCGTCCTGCCTCGAGCATAAGATGGATATCCTTGTGCATGAGACGCAGAGGAAAATTAGGTGAGTAGTCGCGACTCAGAATGAAAGGCTGTTTGTATTCGGCCACGCCGGAACGAATCATGGACGCGCCGATGAGTTCAAACATCTTTTCCGGAGCCACTCCGAGTTTTTTGGCCAGAGTGAGGCTTTCACACAGTCCTTCGTAAATAAACACGATGTTCATGTTCTGGGCCAGCTTGGCGGAGAGCCCTTTGCCATTGCCGCCCATGTGGATCACGTGTTTGGCCATCGCCTTGAGCAGCGGCTGTATCTTCTCGATGACTGCCGCTTCGCCGCCGATCATAAAGATCAGCGTGCCGCCTTCAGCTGCAATTTTTGAACCGGTCACCGGCGCATCCAGAAATTCGCAGCCCTGCTGCTTCAGTTTGCCGGCGATCTTCACGCTCGCGGAGGGAGAAATCGTGCTGGAATCAACGACGACGGCCCCCTTCTCCAACACCGCGGCTGCGCCGTTTGCGCCAAATAAAACCTCTTCAACGGCTTCGGTATCGGAAACACATATCCATACCGCTTCCTTCCCCCGGACAGCTTCCGCAGGGGTTGCAGCGGCTTTGGCTCCAGGAACGTCTTTGCCAGCAGTGCGGTTCCAGATGGTGACTTCGTGTCCGGCTTTGGCCAAATTAGCGGCCATGGGCCGTCCCATGATTCCTAATCCAAGAAAGGCTACGCGCATAATCCAGCGATTAGAAATTCCTTTCGCTTCGGCGTCAAGCCCGGCGATACAGAGTACCCGAAGATGTTACAATTTTTGGTTAATAACACCCCCATAAAGGACCCTTGTCATGTCTACTCTTACTGAACAGACTGCCCCCGCTCCGCAGCCGCTGGTTGCTCTTACCGAAGAGGAAATTCTTTTTCGCGACAGCGTACGTCAGTTTGCCACCCAGAGCCTTCGGCCCAAAGTCAAAGAGATGGACGAAAAGGGCGTATTCGATCATGAATTGCTCGGGCAGCTCTTTCAGCTTGGCCTGATGGGCATTGAGATTCCGGAACAGTACGGCGGCGCGGGTGGAAAATTCTTTGATTCCATTCTGGCCGTGGAAGAAATTTCCCGCGTGGACCCCTCCGCTGGCGTAATTGTCGACGTGCAGAACACGCTGGTCAACAACGCCCTGCAGCGCTGGACCACCGAAGAGCAGAAGCGCCGCTACCTGCCCAAAATGGCCAGCAATACGGTAGGCGCCTATGCGTTGAGCGAGGCCAGTTCGGGGTCAGACGCTTTTGCCATGCAGACCCGCGCGGAACGCAAAGGCTCCGAGTACATTGTCAACGGGCGCAAAATTTTTATCACCAACGCCAAAGAGGCCGGCGTCTTTATTCTTCTTGCAACCGTGGATCCTTCCGCCGGATACAAGGGAATCACGGCCTTTATCGTGGAGAAGAGCTTTCCTGGTTTCAGCGTGGGCAAGAAGGAAGACAAGCTGGGCATTCGTGCTTCCAGCACCTGCGAACTCATTCTTGAAGACTGCCGCGTGCCCCAGGAAAACGTTCTGGGCGAACCAGGCAAAGGGTACAAAATCGCGATTGAAACGCTGAACGAGGGTCGCATCGGCATTGGCGCGCAGATGCTGGGCCTGGCGCGCGGCGCGTGGGAATATGCCGCCAGTTACGCCCGCGAGCGCAAACAGTTTGGCAAGAGCATCGCGGAATTTCAGGGCATCCAGTTCCAGCTGGCGCAGATGGCCACGGAGATCGAGGCCGCGCGCCTGATGGTCTATAACACCGCGCGCATGAAAGATGCCGGACTGAATTTCGTGAAGGAAGCCGCCATGACCAAGCTCTTCACCTCTCAGGTGGCCGAGCGCGTGGCCTCGCTGTGCGTGGAAATTTACGGTGGCTACGGCTTTACCAAAGACTATCCTGTCGAAAAATATTACCGCGACGCCAAAATCGGCAAGATCTATGAAGGCACCTCCAACATGCAGCTGCAAACGATCGCCAAACTGGTTCTGGACGGAAAGTAATCGCCGAAAAGTAATCAAAGACTCTCACCCCTTAAGGTCGGTACAACACCCTTTGTACTGACCTTAATACTTTTAATTCAGGCTTTCACTGTAATCGTGTAACGCTTCCTGGCTAGTACATTGGCCACTGCCACTTACTTAGCCCACTTTAGGAGGCGTTTTTTGAAGCGCTGGAATTCCATTCTTAGTCTCTCCCTGGCAGCATGCCTGATGACGTTCACAGCAGTTTCCTGTGGCGGCAATTCATCTCCCAACACCGCTCAAATCAGCTCTGGCGGCAACGGCAGTACCCCGGGTTCCGGTAGCCCCAGCAGTGGAGGTTCGGGTAGCACCAGTACCAGTACTCCACCATCCAGCAATGGAGGTTCGGGCAGCACCCCCCCACCTTCCGGCAGTGGTGGCTCCGGTACGCCCACAGGAGGCAGCGGAGGTGGCACATCTTCAGGCAGTACTACTCCCGGCACTTCCCCTGGAAGTACTCCACCGAGTGGCACCCCTTCCGGGACTACTTTTGCCAACGTACTGGATAATGTGGAGGACACCAGCCATTGGCTGACCTGCGGAAACTGCGGCAATGACGGAGCAACCGGTGCAACCGCCCCTTTTTCGTTCACTCCCGGAGTCGTTTCTCCCAGCGAAGATGGCAGCAGCACTCAATTCTCGATTGCGGCTACCGTGCCCTACACTAATGCCTACTTCTATCTTTCTCATACGCCGGTTGCGAACCAGATCAACGCTCTGTCTTACGAGTTCGATGTTTATATTCCTTCCGGCTCCCAAAACGCTCCCCAGGCCTTTGAGTTTGAGTGCCAGCAGATTCTGAATGGCTGGATCTATAACTTTGGCTGGCAGGCCAATTACACCCTGAATGTGTGGCGGATCTTCGATTACGGCGCCAAACGCTGGGACACGGCCAATATCCCCTTTTCCGCCTTCACAGCCGGCGCATGGCACCACATTGTCGCCGAATACCACAACGACGTGACCACGCACGTGGTCACCCATGACGCCCTCACCGTGGATGGTGTGCGCTTTCCCGTGAACATCCAGCACAATGCGTTTTTCTCCGGGACCGGCAATCAATTCACCAATGCCGTACAGCTCGACAGTAACTCGAGCGCTGTCGCCTACAGCGTTTATGTCGACAAGATGAAGATCAGCTGGCAGTAAACAACTGAAATAACAGCAACGGCGGAGAAAACAGGTTTCTTCGCCGTTGCTGTATTTGGGTGTGGATATTGCTCGCATCCCGGCGTGCGCAGGTTGCATAGATGTTCGCGCCCACGGAAAGCCGCGCGGGATCTCATCATCGCGGAAAGCTACCTTCATTATTATTGTCGTGATGCCTCCCTCGTTATAGAATTGCCGCCCCGGAGAAAATTCGACTATGCACACGATGATGGATTATCCGCTGACGATTACGGCGATCCTCGAGCGGGCAGAGAAATATTTTGGCGAGCGGGAAATTATTTCCCGCCTTCCCGACCGTTCCATTGATCGCTCCAGTTATGCGGCGCTCTGCCGGCGTTCGCGGCAACTGGCGGAATCTCTGCTCGCTGCAGGGTTGAAACGTGGCGACCGCGTGGCCACGCTCATGTGGAACCACTACGTTCACCTGGAAGCGTATTTTGGCGTTCCTGCCGCCGGCTGTATTCTCCATCCGCTGAACGTTCGGCTTCATCCTGACGAACTCGCCTATATCGCAACTCACGCCGAGGACCGTGTTTTGATCGTGGACGACGTACTTGTCCCGCTGCTCGAAAAATTCAAGTCGCGCGCAAAATTCGAGCGGATCTTTGTCGTTCGCCACAGTGCTGATTCCACCGTCGGACCATACGAGGACTACCATCAGTGGCTGCGGCAGGCCAGCGGTCAGGCTCCGCTGCCTCAAATCAGCGAGCAGGACGGCGCTTCCATGTGCTTCACCTCGGGCACCACGGGCAATCCCAAAGGCGTAATTTATTCGCATCGTTCGCAGGTGCTGCACAGCTTTGCCATGGCGATGACCGATGGCTGCGCCGTGTCTGAGCATGACGTAGTGCTGCCCGGCTCCTCCATGTTTCACGCCAACGCCTGGGGACTGCCCTATACCTCGGTCATGACGGGCGCCAAAGTGGTCCTTCCCGGCCCGCACATGGATCCGGAAAGCCTGCTCAGCCTCATTGAGCAGGAAAAAGTGACCCTCACCAGCGCCGTTCCCACCGTGTGGCTCACCGTGCTGGCGGCGCTCGAGCAGCGCGGGCCCAACTGGAGATTCCCTCAGGACATTCGCATCGTCTGCGGTGGCACCGCCCCGCCTGAGGCCCTTATTCGCGGGCTTGACCGGCACGGCTTCCATCTCATGCACCTTTGGGGAATGACGGAAACCTCCCCCGTAGCCACTCTTTCCCGTATACGGCCGTCCATGAGTGACTGGTCCGAGGACGAGAAATACGAATCCCGCTCCAAACAGGGATGGCCGGTGCCCTTTGTGGATACCCGCGTGATGACTACGGAAGGCGAAGCGCCCCAGGACGGAAAGACCGCGGGCGAACTGGAAGTGCGCGGTTGCTGGGTCACTGGCAGTTATTACCGCTCTCCGCAATCCGGTGATCGCTGGACCGCCGACGGCTGGTTCCGCACCGGCGACGTCGCCACGGCAGATCCCGACGGCTGCATCCGCCTCGTGGACCGCAGCAAGGACCTGATCAAGTCCGGCGGTGAATGGATCAGCTCCGTTGATCTCGAAAATATGCTGATGGGCCATCCGGCCGTCCGTGAAGCAGGCGTGGTAGCGGCCCCGCATCCTAAATGGGAGGAGCGCCCTCTCGCCGTGGTCGCGTTCAAGCCGGGAGCCAGCGCCACTCCGGAAGAGCTCCGCGCGTTCCTGGGCGCACATTTCGCCAAATGGCAGCTGCCCGACGATTTCGTATTTGTAGACGAGTTGCCTCATACCTCAACCGGTAAACTGCTCAAGACTGAACTGCGCAAGCGCTACGCAGCCTGGAGCTGGAGTCAGACGGCGACATCTGGCGCGTAAATAGCGGTAGCCCATACACATGTGGCGCAGCCCGGGGTTCGTGTGGCACAGGCACTCTTGCCTGTGCGGCTTTACCTTGTTTCCGCTTTTCTTATCCGCGTCCATCCGCGTAAATCCGCGGTAAGTCCCCGTTTGGGGTACCCCCTCCCCTAAAAATCCAGGCTTCCATTGAAGACAAAACACTTACTTCATTTCGACCCAAGGGTGGCCCTTGGGTGGCCCAAGCCCCACCCAGCCCGTCTGTGGCTGTTTTTCTAATTCTTATCTGTGTTCATCTGTCTAAATCAGTGGTAAATGTGCCTGCGCCGATAACCACCAGCCAACTCCTTCCCAACCCGCGCGCATGGTATCGCGACTCACAAAAAAGTCAATGGACAAAAAATGTCAACGTGAGACGCAAACTTGACTCGCTGGTTCCATCTCTGTTCATATTGCCGTTCGCAATCAAATCGAACCACAATCCAGGAGGGATGAACAATCATGGCAACTACGATGACGAAGACAGCTTTGGTCCGGCACATGGCGGAAGAACTCGAGTTAAGCAACAAAACCGCGGGTGAGTTTTTGGATCATCTGGCACAGATGGCCATAGCCGAAACGAAGAAGAATGGCGTCTTCGTGATTCCCGGCATCGGGCGTTTGGTAAAGGCGGCCCGCAAGGCGCGCATGGGGCGCAATCCGCAAACCGGGGAAGCCATCAAGATCAAAGCCAAGACGGTGGTGAAATTCAGAGTGGCCAAGGCGGCCAAGGATGTGATCGCACCGCCCAAAAAATAGCTCCAGTTTGGGAAGTTTCGGCGAACAGCGAGGATCATTGGGTTTTTCTCCATTGCTACCGAAACTCCATCAACAGATACAAAGCAAACAAAGTGAGTCGAGCACACAGGAAGAATGCATTTGATTGTTTACAGTGAACGACTCATCGCAATGACAGCCTGAGCATCACAGTCCCGGCTGTGAGAGAGTTGTTATTCCAGCCCCCGAAACGCGGAGTTCCGGCGTTCGGACAACGTGCTTGCCGGGGGCTGGAAAAGAGTCGCGGCTCTCCGGCGCTTTGTGCACGCCGTGGGAAATCGTCTCGGCTATCAACCCCGACCTTCAGCAATTCAGCATGAGTGCGCGGGAGCACTTCAGCTTCGGATAAATTGGCGGCTTGAAGATCTCCGTCGCAGATGGGTTCCAGCCGGCTCGCATCACACATCGTGACGAGGCTCACAAGCCCAATCCGCAATTTGCACTAAAATCACCTTGTGTACGAGTTGGCTGCGAAGAGCGTTGCGAGACTCTCATGAGTCGCCTCAGTTGAGACGTGCCTGCTCGCAGGTTGGTGACGCTACTCGCGTTCCCGGTGAGTCATATGTCGCACGACGTTGAGCCCTTGAGACAGCCGGCACTTTCTGATACCGGGCGACCTTCTGCCATCGGGTTCGGCCAAAAAGAAGCATTCACCGGTTGGTTCACTGGGTATGGTAAAGACGCCCCCATCGCCGTCTTCACTGCCCTGTCCATCTTTGCGCACCTGCTCCTGCGCTATGTGTTGCGAATCGGTCCGCTCGACGCCGTGCCTCTCTATCTGGCCCTGGCGGCGGGCGGAATTCCTCTTCTGCTTGGGCTCGTACACCAGGCCTTCCGGCTTGAGTTCGGCTCCGATTGGTTGGCCGGCATTTCCATCGTCACCGCCACTCTGCTGCATCAGTACTTAGTTGCTTCCATCGTCGTGCTTATGCTTTCCGGCGGATCGGCCCTGGAGCAATACGCAACCCGGAGGGCTTCATCTGCTCTGCGTGCGCTGGCCAGGAGGATGCCAACAACCGCCAATCGCGTGACCGAGTTCGGCTCCGACATTATCAACGCGCAGGACATTGTTGCGGGCTCCATTCTCGCTGTCTTTCCTCACGAAGTCTGCCCCGTGGACGGCGATGTCATCGAGGGTCACGGCGAAATGGACGAATCCTATCTCACCGGTGAACCCTTCGAGATGGCGAAAGCGCCAGGGTCGCAGGTCCTGTCTGGAGCGGTGAATGGCAATAGTCTGTTAAAGATTCGGGTGACCAGGCTCCCCGTCGACTCCCGGTATGCTCGTATTCTGCGGGTGGTAGAGGAGGCGGAACAGAATCGTCCGAACATGAGACGCATCGCGGACCGGCTGGGCGCCTGGTACACGCCCATCGCGTTAGGTGCGGGAATTCTTGGCTGGCTTCTCAGCGGGAGTGCGCAGCGATTCCTCGCAGTCGTGGTCATCGCAACACCTTGCCCACTCCTTATCGGTATTCCAGTGGCGATTATCGGGGGAATTTCACTTGCCGCTCGACGCGGCATTGTCATCAAACACCCAAAGATTTTGGAGCAGATTAACGCCTGCCAGACATTCATCTTTGACAAGACCGGAACGCTCACCTATGGTCGTCCGTCTCTGACCGATGTCCTTTGCCAGCCTGGCGTCAACAAAACCGAAATGCTGGCCTACGCAGCAAGCCTGGAGGAGTACTCAAGGCACCCACTTGCTCAAGCTATTGTGGATGCGGCCAGGGCGCGGCAAGTGGCAATTCAGGTGCCTAAGGGAGTCAGTGAAAAGCCGGGCCAGGGACTCTCGGGAAGCGTGAACGGACACAGCATCCACGTTACCGGAAGGAATCAGGCTGTGGCTGGTGGGGTGGTCTCAAGTTCAGAATTGCCGCCAGTCGAATCCGGGCTGGAATGCTTGATCATGCTTGATGGCAGATTCGCTGCTTTGTTGCGGTTTCACGATGAGCCGCGTGCGGACAGCGGTTCTTTTGTTCGCCATCTCCGGCCACGTCATCAGGCTGCGCAGATCATTCTTCTTTCCGGCGACCGCCAGTCTGAGGTCCAACATCTGGCCCAAATCGTGGGAATTGAGCACATCTATGCCGGAGCCACTCCGGAGGAAAAACTGAAACTGGTCACTGAAGAGACGGCCCGCCGCAAAACACTCTTTGTGGGTGACGGCATCAACGACGCCCCGGCCATGCTTGCAGCCACTGCCAGCGTCGCTCTGGGCGGCCAGAACAGTGACGTAACGGCCGAGGCTGCGGATGCAGTAGTAATGGACTCCTCACTTCGCAAAGTAGATGAATTAATGCACATTGCACGACGAACACGTTCTATCGCAATTCAAACGGCAGCAGGAGGGATGTTGCTGAGCGGCATCGGAATGCTGTTCGCGGCCTTCGGTTACCTCCCGCCACTGGCGGGCGTGATCACCCAGGAAGTGATTGATCTTCTGGCCGTGCTGAATGCACTGCGAATTACCATCCCGGGAGATCGTTTGAGCGACTTCTAGACAACTTAGAATGTACCTCGAAGCGAGCCGCGCTTGAGCCGCTTATGGAAACTCCTTCCCCCGCCGTGACAGCCGGGGTTGAGGAGCCTGCGCAAGACCTCCCGAAGACCGCCAGTATCCTGCCGTTGGCAGGGCTGCTGGGTTTCGTGCTCCTGGCCTTTGTATGTGGGGCTGAGAATTGCCAGATAAGGGCGTGAGAACGTTTAAAGCTTCGCTCAAAGCGTTACGTTGGCTGATCGTGATCAGTCAGCAGTCTTCACTAACTGCAGGAAACTGCGCTTGCCATGCAAGCCTGTGGTCAGCATCAGCGGCTAGTTTTTGCAGGATATCATCCAACACCGCAAAGACTTGCCAGTGATCATTGCCAGTCGTGCGGGCGATAACATCAACGACCTTCGTTTCGAGTTCGGAGACTCTTTTGCCTTTCCAGCAGTTGTCAGCCAATGCAACCAGCAAATCCTCAATCTTGATTGCCGGATTACCATCCCAATTTCCGTGACTGAAGGCAAACCGGGCGCGTTGCGCCGATACCCCAAGCTTTTTCATCAGGTCAGCGCCCTGCATCTCATGTGATTTTCCCGGCCCTGTCAGTTCCTCAGGACAGACGGCCTTGCCCATGTCGTGGGTCGCTGCTCCAAAGAAAACACTGCCCTTATCTAACTCGATATCGGGGAAAGCATTCTGGATGTAGGTGACGAGCTTACATGCCACATCGTGGACCAGTGTTAAGTGGGCTATCAATCGCGGGGGAGCGTTGACGACCTGGCAAATCTTCAGTGCATCGTCAGGCAGCGGTTTGTATCGGACAGTCACGGAAGGGTTCCAGGTTAGTTTACCGTGAGGGCGGCTTCATCGGTCATAGCTTTGTGTGGCAGAGTGGCCGATTTATCTGGCGCGGATTGATTGCGGACACGGCACTGCTCGTGGCAATGGTTTTGCTATTCGGCATGGCGTGGAAAAAACTAACGCTGATCGAGCGCGATAACTCGGGAAAAAAAATTTGCGCGGAACACAATCGCCACAATGTCACCTTGCCCCGCACGGGTGGGCATTGTTTCTCAAATCACAGGAGCATAGCGCACTTTTCATGCGCTACCTGTCCTTTCTCCGTTTGACCTGGGGTTTCGGAAACTGTTATAAAGGCAGGTTCTTGCTGGCCTGCTGGGACCGGGACGAAGTGGTCAGGGGGTCAGCCGGTTCCGGCGCGGCCAAACCTCAAAACATCAGTTCTTGATGTGGAAGCGCGCTTCTGGAATTTGAGGCGGCAGTTTAATTCAAATCCACATTTTGCAAGTTGGAGGCTTTTTCTATGCACACCCGGCTCAGTTCGGGCCTGATGCGCCATGTAATTTCTTCGCGCTGGATCCTGGCGCTGGCGACTGTATTCACTCTGCTGGTTTTAACTCATCCGCAGGGCCTGGCGCAACAACCGGCGGACACTGCGCAAATGTCCGCTGTGGCGCAAACGCCCGCCCCTTCCCCGTCGGAAGCGGCCCAGGGTGAAGCGGCGCTCAAGCTGCCTGACTTATCGACGGCTACATTCTTTAACGACGCGATCAACGGGCACAAGCTGCTGCTGATCGGGCTGGTATTCTGCGCTCTGGGACTGCTGTTTGGCCTGGTGATTTACGTCCAGCTCAAGAACATGCCGGTCCACAAGTCCATGCGGGAAATCTCCGAGCTGATCTATGAGACCTGCAAGACTTACCTGTTCACCCAGGGCAAGTTCATCATGATCCTGTGGGCCTTCATCGCGGTGATTATCGCCGTGTACTTTGGATGGCTTTCTCCCGTGGAGGGCCAATCCCGAGCGGTGACGCTCCCCATCATTCTGCTGTTCAGCCTGGTGGGTATCGCGGGCAGCTACGGTGTGGCGTGGTTTGGCATTCGCGTAAACACCTTTGCCAATTCGCGCACGGCGTTTGCCGGACTGCGCGGCAAGCCGTTTCCGATCTATGCCATTCCGCTGAAGGCCGGAATGAGCATTGGCATGCTGCTGATCAGCGTTGAACTGCTGATCATGCTCTGCATCCTGCTCTTTGTTCCGGGCGATTACGCCGGACAGTGCTTTATTGGATTCGCGATTGGCGAATCGCTGGGCGCTGCGGCGCTGCGTATTGCCGGCGGCATCTTCACCAAGATCGCCGACATCGGCTCCGATCTGATGAAGATCGTCTTCAAGATCAAGGAAGACGACGC
>Ga0070730_10003324_pt1 | contig 14465 bp, 9 predicted proteins | sample Coa_R1_3_FD_66447 | JGI IMG/M metagenome (GOLD analysis project Ga0070730, IMG submission 66447) | Surface soil microbial communities from Centralia Pennsylvania, which are recovering from an underground coalmine fire - Coalmine... | ecosystem: Environmental > Terrestrial > Soil > Unclassified ...
AATATTAACAGTATTTCGCTCTACCTTTGAGCTATAAAGGCTTTTTAAACATATGTAAAAAAAAAGGGGGGGGGGTATTGTTTACATTCATTAATCCCGTGCAATTTCCACTACACGAACCGTATTTCGACTTAACACCAATCAAAATCATGCATACGAAGATTATTAATTAAAATTTTAATTATACTATTGTACAAAATATAAAATAATCATAACCAAACTTATTGCACATATTTTTTTCAGCGCCTGACGAGTGGTTAGTACCTATCTAAGATAAAATTCACCGCGACAAAATGATTCGCGATTACTAGTAATTCCTTATTCATATAGCCGAATTACAGGCCATAATCTATATTATATCTTATTTTAAAGATTAGCTTAAACTCTCATTTTTGCATCTTTTTGTATAAGAACATGCAGCACGTCTATAGCCCACAATTAAATTTAGGTCATGATGACTTGTCTTAGTCCCTTTTATAAAATTCAATATAATGTTAAACACCTTTATTATAAATAAATAAAGAGAGGGCTTACGTTAATTTAATGGATCAAACCAAATCTCACGACATTAACTGAAGACAGCCGTGCAACGCTTGTATAAACTAATATTAATTTATATTCAAATTGTGGTAAGGTTTTTCGTGGATTATCGAATTAAATAACATACTTCACTACTGGTTTTAGAAACGGTCTAATGATTTCAGTTTCCGTGTTGCCACATTACTCTTGAGGTGAAATGCTTACATTTTCATTTATAAGTTAATAACCACCAGCTACTATCTTATAGCATTCATAATTTTCTGCAAGGACTATTAGGGTATCTAATCCTATTCGTTACCCAAGCCTTCGTCCCTCAACGTCAGTTTATACATAGAGGATTGTTTTCACCATTACCAGTCCTAGAAGTATCAAAGAATTTCATCTCTCCACTAATAGTACTGACATTTACCTCTCTTATTAAAACTCTAGTCATATTTGTTCCCTACATAAAGACCCAATATACCGTTTAGGTACCCTTTAAACCTAATAAAGATGAATAACGCTAGTCTTTCTTGTATTACCGCGACTGCTGGCACAAGATTTGGTCAAGACATGTAGATAAAAAACTGTCATTTCTCATTATTTTATCTAGAATTTTACATAGTAACATCACCTTTTTATTGGTTTTTAAACTATGATTTCCTCCAAGTTGCTGGTTCAGTCCTCAGACTATTGACCAATATTCCTCACTGCTGTACTATACGTATTGGGGTTTTTTCAGACCCAATGTGATCAATGAACTTCTCAGTTTTGATTACAAATATTAGCTAGCTAAGATATTACTTTAACTATTGCCTATTTGAAACAATTAAAAATGACCTAAAACGAATATCTCCTTTTTCATATAAATTTATATATACATATCCTTCATACAAATTTACATATCTTATAAGGAATTTATTCCTTACTTTAGGGTAATTAAATTATTTTTTACTCACCTGTACACCACTTTATCTTAAATAATAAGATACCGTACGATTAGCATGTGTCAAGCATTTGGATAGCGTTCAATCAGAGCCATCATCAAACTCACTTAAATAAAATTTTATGTTATAATTAATTTATAACATTATAACATGTGCAACAAGCACATATATATTATAAGAAATAAGTGGTTCGAACACCTAACCTTCCGTGTGTAAAACGGTTGCTCTACCAATTAAGCTAATTTCTTTTAAATTATAAAAATATACATATATATATATATATATATATGTATATAGATGCAATTATATAATAAATAACAAATACAAATCTCTTTCTCTTATTGTTACCAAACATGAGATAAAACTTATCTATATTTATAAATAGTTAATAAGGATTAATTTATACATTTTTATAATAATATATTATTAGGTAATATTTCAAAACTATACAAAATACACGGAACCAATACAATAAAAGCGAATACCAAAGGCAATAGAACAGTTCAACAGAATGACATTAATTGATCAAAACGTATTCTAGGAAAACTAGCTCTAACTCAAATAAAAACAAATATCATAAACGATGATTTTATTCCTAATATTATACCACAAACTATACCTTCTATTAAAGGATTATTTATAACTTTGTTATCATTTAATGAATAAATAAAATATTTAAAGTGTTCGCTACTAAAATAATCTATATTATTGGCGAAATTACCTAAACTACCCCCAAACACAATGGAAGAAAAATAATCTAAAACATTAACTACAACAATAGTAATAATATCCACAGAATATAGTATATAAAGTAAAGGCACAATATTCAACAAATATCCTCCTAAAAATAATATACTAGTTAATATGCATATAAGCACTATACTAGCATATTCAGCTAGGAAAAAGAACACAAATATTACCGCAGCATGCTCTGTCATAAAACCACTAACTAATTCTGATTCTGCTTCAGCCAAATCAAATGGAGCTCTATTTGTTTCCGCTACAGAACTTATAAAAAATATAATAAACACCGGGAACAAAGGTATTAAAAATCAAACAGCTTTCTGATATTCTATGTTTACAGTTAAATTTAAACTACTTGTTAACAATACAACTAATAAAATAGCTGAACTTAAAATTAATTCATAACTAATTAATTGAGCAGTACTTCTCAATGATCCTAAAAAAGCATACTTAGAATTAGCTGATCATCCTGCTAGTAAAATACCATATGTAGATAATGAAGATACTGCCAACAAATACAATATTCCTAAATTAAAATCAAATATAGTTAACCCTGGGGCATAAGGTATAACACCATATCCTAGTAATGAGAACAATAAAGTTATTATAGGTCCCAAAAAGAACAAAATAAGATTTGCTTGCGTAGGTGAAACGTATTCTTTTAACAAAAGTTTGAAAGCATCAGCAAATGCTTGCAAAAGACCATAATAACCTACTATATTAGGTCCTAGTCTTCTTTGCATACTTGCCATTGTTTTTCTTTCTGCCACCGTTACATAAGCTACTGCTAACACTACAGGAATAGATAACAAAATAACTTCAAGAATAGAAACAAATGTTGATAAATAAATCATTGTATGTATAATATATATATATGATAAATTATATTCACACATTTTATTATGATTTATTAAAATAAAATATATTGTGTAAACATAAATTAAAAATAGTTATATATTTAACAAAAAATTTTTTTTACTCTTTATATAATTAATAACTATATAATACTAATAAAAAAAATATTTAAATAAAAAAAATACCTAAATCAAAAAAATATATACATATACTTTTTTTATATATTTACACTAACGTGTTTTTTATAGCATATTTTTATATACATAATATAAAGGCACCATTAACCTGATTCTAGTTATATAATATTATACTAATATTAATACTTAAAATATATTTTACTGTTCAATATGCATAATAAGATCTGATTTTTATACATAATATTTTCTGTTACACTAATATGAATTTTTATTCTTATTATATTTAATTAAGCTTCAGATTTTCCTTTTATGTGTATATACGTATATATGTACCCTTATTTAACATTTTATGCTTAGTTAAAATTAAAACATAGGATAAATTATTTTGCCAGAAAACCATAATTTATGCATTTATACCAAAAACATATTAGATTATCTAATGTAAGTCAAGAGCGTCTTTTATGTAACTACAAGTTAATACTACAAAAACTTGAGCTTGAATAAATGCTATTGCTAACTCTAAACCAGAAAACGCTATTATAAAAGCCAGAGGTAAAAAAGCTACAAAGAAGTAAACAAATCCCGAATTCATTATATTATAAGTAAATCAACTTAAAATATTCAATAACATATGTCCTGACAACATATTAGCTGATAATCTTAAACCTAATGAAATATTTCTTGTTAAATATGATATGAATTCAATTAGAATTAATAAGGGAAGTAAAGCTACTGGACATCCTGCTGGTACAAGTAATGCAAAAAATTTAATACCATGTTCTTTAAAACCTAATATTGTTGCACCTAATACTACAGTAAAACTTAGTGCGAATGTTAAAATAAAATGACTTGTAGAAGCAAAACTATAAGGTACCATACCAATTAAATTATTTATCAAAATGAACAAAAATAAACCATAGATAAAAGGGAAATAAAATTGTCCCTTTTTCTCATTAATTTGATTTACTACTATATTATGAATAGTAGCATATATACACTCTTGACTGATAGATCAATTATTAGGTACCAATCTATTTAAGTTGTTACTAAGCAAGTTAAAATTTAATAAAATAAAAAAACTAATTATTAAATAAAAAGATATATTTGTTAACGAAATATGCATGTCTGCAAGTATAGGCGCACCTATACCTATTAAATCTCTAATTTCAAACTGATCTAAAGGAGCTGTTATTAAATTAAAAGTCATTCTTTTTTACAAAAATATTAAATATTTAGATGTATTAAAATTAAAAGTAAATATCTTATATATATATATATATGTAAACACAATTTTAAATAAAGTTACTCCCATATAAGACTCGAACTTATATCCAAATATTAGAAGTATTCTGCTCTACCTATTAAGCTAATGGGAATGTTAATAAAAACAAAATAATTGAATAAATAATGATTTAACATATCAAATACATTAGATATATTAAATCATAGATAAATTAAACTACTCATATATTATCATGTATAATAAAAATTTATCTATATTAAAATAAGAATAATAATAATAATATCATTATCACTATTCTATTTTAATACATATATTTAATATAAAGATAAACTTGACGTTAAAGGTAAAGTTACAAACGCATGTGGTTTAGGCGGACTACTCAAACATCATTCCAAACTATTGTATAGTCTACTTAATACAATTTGTACATAGTCAAAAAAGAACTGAGGTACAAATCAAGGATATCTTCCTACAACTTCTCCATATACCAACTGATTGTATACTATATATAAAAACAATACAGTAGCTATTACTGACACTATAGAACCAAAACTACTTATAAAATTTCACCCTGCAAAAGCATCAGGATAATCACTTATTCTTCTTGGCATACCTTGTAAACCTAAAAAATGTTGAGGGAAAAATGTTAAATTAACACCTATAAATAAAATTCAAAAATGTACTTTACTTAACAACAAGTTATAATCTACTCCCAATATTTTCGGAACTCAAAAATATCAAGCACTAAATAAACCAAACACTGCACCCATACTTAAAACATAATGAAAGTGTGCAACAACATAATAAGTATCATGGAAAGCAACGTCCAATGATGCGTTAGCCAAAACAACACCACTAAGTCCACCAATAGTAAACATAAATACAAAACCTAATGCAAATAACATAAAAGTCGTAAGATGCAACGATCCTCCATAACATGTAGCTAATCAACTAAATATCTTTATTCCTGTTGGCACAGCAATTATTAAAGTAGCTGCTGTAAAATAAGCTCTTGTATCCACATCTAAACCTACAGTATACATATGATGACTTCAAACCACAAAACCTAAAACACCAATAGACATCATAGCATAAACCATACCAAGATATCCAAAAATACTTTTATTTGAAGCGGCCGAAATAGTGGTACTAACTATACCAAAAGCTGGTATTACCAATATATAAACTTCAGGATGACCAAAGAACCAGAAAAGATGTTGATACAGAATAGGATCACCACCCCCAGCTGTTTCAAAGAATGAGGTATTAAAATTTCTATCTGTTAAAACCATTGTTATTCCTCCTGCTAACACCGGAAGAGATAATAATAAAAGAACTGCTGTTACTAATACAGCTCAACCAAATAACGCTAATTTATGTAATCTTATACCCGGAGCTCTCATATTTAGTATTGTAGTTATAAAGTTCATGGCTCCTAATAAACTACTTACCCCCGCTAAATGTAAACCAAAAATTGCCAGATCTACACTAGGTCCACTATGACTCTGTATACCCGATAAAGGAGGATAAAGAGTTCATCCTGTACCTGCTCCATTTTCTATACAGCTAGCAAATACAAATAATAACAAACTAGGCGGTAATAATCAGAAACTTATATTATTAAGTCTTGGAAATGCCATATCCGGTCCCCCTACCATTAAAGGTAATAAAAAGTTACCAAAACCTCCTATTAATGCGGGCATAACCATAAAAAATATCATAAGTATTGCATGAGCTGTAATTATACTATTATAAAGTTGATTATCTGATATGTACTGTACACCTGGTCCGGATAATTCTAGTCTAATTAAGACAGAGAAAGCAGTACCCATTAATCCCGAAAATAAAGCAAAAATTAAATATAATGTACCTATATCTTTCGCATTTGATGATAAAAATCACCTTTCTACTCAAAGAGAAATTTCAGAACTTTTTCTAACTATACGAGACTCTAGACCAACTATTTTAGATTCTTTTCCAATCACATGAGGTTCCATATTATGTTAAATAAACATATATATTTATTTACTTATTAAAAACTTATGAAAACTAATGTCCATAATATAATTATATAAAAAACAAAATAGAATTTTAAAACAAAACATTAAAACATAAAGGTGCATTTAGTCTCGTCTTATATTTTATAAATATAAATTTAATTTAAATATTAACATTTATAAACAATACAAAATATATTTAAATTAAGGATACAAAAGAATTGAACTTTAAATTTATGATCTGCAATCAAAACACAGGACCACCTGCATATATCCTTTTTTTACGTATATATATTTTTCTTTACAGCAAAAATATAATAAATGATTAATATAAAGGAGAAAGATATATTAATAATGATACAGAATAATGTAAACCATCTAATATAGGTATTGGATATATACCTAATAATACTGTATATAAAACTAATGCAAACAAAATAAAAAATTCTCGTTTATTTAAATCAGGAAGATTAACTTTAAACAATTTAGAATATTTACCTCCAAAAGCTATTCTATTAAACATAAATATTGTATAGGCTGCAGATAAAACAATAGAAGAACATGCTAAAAGACCCAATAAAGGTAGTTTTTCAAAAGTACCATAAAGACTTAAAAATTCACCTATAAAATTAAGTGAAAGGGGTGTTCCTGCATTACTCAAACAAAGTACAAAAAATAACACAGAAAATAAAGGCATTACTTGAGCCATACCTCTGTAAAAGGTAATTAGTCTAGTTGAAGATCTATCATATAAAATACCTCCAGCACATATAAATAGCCCAGAAGAAACAAAACCATGAGCTAAACCTAAAGTTATACCTCCTTCTATACCTTGAAGCGTATTACTAAATACTCCCAAAACATAAACAGCAGCATGTGAAACGGAACTATAAGCAATAAGTTCTTTAATATCTATTGTTCTCAAAGTACTAAAACTAGCATAAATGACAGTAATAACACCTATAGTATAAACTAAATAAGTACAATATATTGAAGCTTTAGGTAAAATAGGTAAAATCAATCTAATTATACCATATAAACTCAATTTCAAAACTATACCAGCTAAAATAATACTTCCACCTAATGGAGATTCAACATGTGCTTTTAATAACCAAATATTTAAAAATATTAAAGGGGTTTTTACCGCAAAAGCAATAAATATACCAGAAAATAACAATAGCTGCGTATAATAATTAAAATTGGTTTTATATAAAGCATCAAAATCAGTAGTACCCATTATATTGTACATAGCCAATATTGAAAGTAATAAAAACAAAGACCCTAACAATGTATATAAAAATAGGAAAAAACTTGCTCTTACTCTATTACTTGATCCAAATAATCCTATTAGAACAAATAATGGAGGAAGTATACTTTCAAAAAATATATAAAATAGAAATATATCTAAAACCAAAAAAACAGCCAATAACAACGTTTCTAACATCAAAATTAAAATCAAATATCATTTTACATTTTCAGATATAGAAGTTCAATTTGATAATAATGCAATAGGCATTATAACAGTAGTTAAAAGTATAAAATATATAGATATACCATCTATACCTAGATAGATATTGTATCCCATAATATCATATGGTTCCTGAACAAATTGAAACTGATTATAAGAAAAGTCAAAAAAAACAAATATAACTAATGATATAATAAAATTTACTATGGATGTTGAAAATGCTATCCATTTTATTGATTTTAAATAAGCATAAGAATTAAAATTAACAAATAAACTATGTAAATTTGTAATTATAACAAATATACCTATCAAAGGTATAAATAGCAATGATAAAAGTAACATTAAAACATACAACCACTAAATATGTTCCTTTATAGAAAATGAATAAATATTTTTATTAAAAATTATAATTACATAAAATTTAGTAAAACAAATAAGTAATTATATTAACATGATTACTTATTATAACTAAACTTAGTAATAGCTAAAAAACCAAATAATACCATCACTAAAATAATATTTTGTACAATCATTAGAGAAGAAATAAAAATATAAATAAATAAACCAGATAAAATGTACAACGCATAAGATGTGATTACCCCAGAATCAAGTTTAGAAATGTTCTTACTTAAATTAAGTAAACCTACTTCTAAACCAAAAGGTCCTAAATATTCTATAGATCCTTTATCAATAATTTTAGTTGTTTCGCCACCTATCATAAGTATTTTATTTGTAATATATTTATTATAAAAAAATTCAATTAAAAAACGCTGACTAAAAAATCCAAATATATTATAACCTACTCTAGATAATTTAAAGCTAATTAATTTATTTGGTAATATTTCCGAATACAAAATAGATAAAAAAGTGAAAAAAACGGTACAAATTAAAGGTAATATTTTAAAGAGAATAGGTACGGCAAACTCAGTTTCTATAGTAATTTCATGATAAGGGTTAATATACAAACTATTATCAATAAAAAACCCAGTACCTAATCCTATAAAAATATCCTTAGTTAAGAAACCAAAAAACACAGAAAATAAAGCTAAAATTATTAAGGGTAAACTCATATAAATATCACTTTCATGAGCAATTTTATAACTCTTAATGGGTCCATTAGGATTAGTTAAGAAAGTTAAATATAGAACCTTAACCGAATATAATGTGGTAAATATCGCAGCTATAACTGCGATAATATATACACTAATGCTAGAAAAATAAAATTGTCCGTATGCAGACTCTAAAATAAAATCTTTAGAATAAAATCCAGTCATAAAAGGAAAAGCAACCAAACTAAGACTAGCTATTACCATAACTGAGTAGGTTAAAGGTAAAAATAATCTTAACCCACCATATTTTCTAAAATCTTGATTATCTCCTACAGCATGTATAACTGACCCTGCCGCTAAGAAAAGAAGTCCTTTATAAAAAGCATGATTAATCAAATGAAATAGAGCTACATTGTAAGATGATAATCCCACAGCTATTACCATCATACCCAATTGACTCATTGTTGAGTAAGCTATAACTTTTTTTATATCTTGTTGGAATAGTCCTACAAGAGAACTAAACACACTAGTTATAGCTCCTACTCACAAACATAATATCAAAACAGTTGAACTATATTCTATTAAAGGTGAAGCTCTCATTAGCAAATATACACCCGCTGTAACCATTGTAGCTGCATGGATTAACGCAGAAACAGGTGTGGGACCTTCCATCGCCATTGGTAATCATACGTGAAGACCTATTTGAGAACTCTTAGCCATAGCACCTATTAACAGACAAATACCTATCAAAGTTATGATATTTTCATTAATATAAGGTGCTACGGAAAATATCGTACCGTAATCTAAATTACCTATAGATAATATTATTATAAACATTCCTACAGTTAAAAAAGAATCTCCTACTCTATTAGTTAGAAAAGCTGATATAGAACTTTGATTTGCTGCTATTCTTGTAAATCAAAAACTTACTAATAAATAAGAACAAACACCAACACCTTCTCAACCTATAAACATAACAAGAATATTATTTGCCGTTACTAATACAATCATCATAAATGTAAATAGACTAAGATAACTAAAGAATCTTTGATTGTGAGGATCATGACTCATGTAACCTATAGAATAAATATGAACTAAAAGAGAAATAACTAATACCGGTATTAACATAGACACTGTTAACGAATCAAAATTAAACCCCCATAAAATATTAAACGATTCAGAATCTATTCATCTAAATAATTTAACTCCAACGGCAATATTATTAAATCCTACTTCGAAAAAGGACATAACTGAAAAAATAGTTGTAATTAATATAAAGGTACAAGTCAATAAGTGAGATCCTTTTACACCTATTTTCCTTCCAAAGAATCCAGAAGATATTGAGCCTAATAAAGGAAAAATTATCAAAGCTAAATACATTACTTGTATTTTATTGCAATACTTCCTCTTAATCTATAAAACGCAACCAGTATGGCTAACCCCACAGCTGATTCAGCTCCTGCTATACATATAATATATACTGCAAAAACTTGACCTAATATATCATCAAAAATAAATGAATTAATTAATATCAAAAAAGTTATAGCTAATAGCATTATTTCAATAGATATAAGCATTAAAATAATATTTTTTCTATTTAAAACAAATCCTAAAATACCAATCAAAAATAAAACTAAAGACAAATTCATAATAATTTATAAATACACATATCTATATATACATATTATTTACGTAAATAAACCTTACCTAAGATTTATTTTTTACATTTTTTTAATATACTTTTAACATAATTAAAAGCATCTATATGAGCATATATTACTCTTTTACCTTTTAAATCGACATTCTCATATTGTTTAGAAGAAATGCTAAGAGCATTCTTTCCTAATTCAAAAACAAAACCTAAAGTTAATAAAACCAAAAAAATTAACATTACAATAAGACCATAAATACTATTAACATAACTACTTACAGCGTAAGGATATACCAATAATATTTCTAAATCAAATAACAAAAACAATAATGCAAATATAAAAAAAGAAATATTGAATTGAGTTCTATTTTGATCCAAAAACGAATGAAACCCACACTCAAATGCTGTTTTTTTTTCACCATAAGGATTATGGGGAGCCAAAATTAAATTAACAGCTAATAAAATAATACACAAAACCGGAATGAAAAATAGAAAAAAAGTTAAACTTTTCATTTAATAATAAAAAATAATAGAAGAAAGTATACTAGTTATATTCAATCATTCTTTAGGAATTAAGATAAATAATAAAATTATTAATGTAAATATTGAAATAACATTAGTTAATGAACTCGAAATAACAATATTTTTATAATTAAAATTTATAATACTTTTCTTATTTTTGTCTCCTATATAAATTAAAGCATTTAAGTTATTAAAATTAGGGTTAATTTTTTGATCGTTTTCTTCGAAAAATATACTTTTAACCACAAATAAATAATACACAGCACTTATCACACTAGTTAATATTGCCACCAAAGTTATAAAAACATATCCATTGTCCAAAGCTGCACTTAAAATCATCTGTTTTCCAAAAAACCCAATTAAGGGAGGAACACCTATAAAAGAAAATAAAGTTATTGCTAAACTAACAGATAACATTGGATTTATATTAAAATAACCTTTAAGTTGAGATACCAACTGCACAGGTGAATTATTCACATCCTTTAAATAAGTTTCTTCCTTTGTAAAAGAACTATCTTTATATACCACATAAAAAAACGAATAACCTATAGCTATTAATAAAATAAAAGCATTTAAATTTGAAATTGAATATTGTACAAGATAAAATAAAAAGGCTTGAATAGATTCTACACTATTCACTGACAGAGCTAATAATAAAAATCCTATATGAGATATTGTACTATAAGCATATAATCTTTTTATTCTAAATTGAGTTAAACCCAATACTGACCCTATTATTAATGATAACAATGAACTTAATACTAGATTATTTGTCCAAGTTACATTTAAAAAACTATTACCTGTGTAATAAACTAATTCTAAAAACATAATTAATATAGAAATTTTAGCTATTATAGCTACAAAAGTTGTTACTATTGTAGGTATCGCATCATAAACATCAGGACTTCAAAAATGAAATGGAGCCGCTGACATTTTAAACAGGAATCCTACTGACATTATAAGTAATGAGGTCTGTATGGCATATAAGTAAACACTTGCTGTATTAGATAAAAGGTATAAGTTATTATAATTAAAAAGTTCTTCGAATGCTATATTATCAAAAACACTGTTTACTAAATATAAACCATCTAAGCTTGTATTACCTGTATTTACATATAATAAACCTTGACCTAAAAGTATAATACAAGAAGATAATCCCCCCAGTAAAAAATATGTTAATCCCGCATTTGTAGACAATTCAGAATTTCTATAAATAGTGGAAATTATATATAAACCATAACTTTGTAATTCTATAGATAGGAAAATAGTTATTAAATCATTACTAGACATTAAAAAGATAGCTCCTGATATAATAAATAATATGATCAAAGGATATTCAGTTAATTTGAATTGTTCCCCGCTTCTATTAAGAATTTTTGCGTTAGAATATGTAAGTTTGGAATATATAATATGATACAATGATGAATATTGTTCGATAAAAATTTTACGTGGATAAAAAGAAGTTAATAATAGTATTACTAAACTTAATGATATTATAAAAAGAGCAAAAATTTGACTGTGACCTTTACAATATATCAATCCTCCAAATAAACTTAAACCTTTATCTACAAAAATTAAGTTTAGATCAAAACTAAGTAAAATAAAACAATAAAAAAGAATAAGCAAAGTTGTTCTAGAAAATAATATAGATTTATCTCGTCTAGATGATACGGCATTAGATAAAAGAAGTAATGTTAAACTAGTTACTAACATATATTTAATATTAATATGTATACATATATATATATATATATATGTATACAAACTTATTATTATTATTATTTTTATTATTGATTTTTTAATCATAATAAAAATTTTTCTAGGCTCACTGATTGTAAACTAATTGGCATTGAACTGTGAAGTATACCACATATTTCTGAACATTGTCCATAAAATGTACTTTCTCTGTTTATATGTACCGACACCTGATTTAATCTACCTGGATAAGCATCACATTTTATACCTAAAGAAGGACAAGCAAAGGAATGAATAACATCCGCAGCAGAAATCATAAATCTAGTGTGAGTCAATTCTGGTAATATAATCTTATTATCCACTTCCAATAATCTAAATGCTCCTAATTCCAAATCAGATTCAGGAACTATATATGAATCGTATTCAATAAATTCCTCTTCATCATTTATAAAATCTGCATATTCATAACTTCAATATCATTGGTGACCCTCTACACCTAAAGATAAATTAGGATCAGTAACTTCATCCATTAAATATAACAATTTAAATGAAGGAAAAGCAATCAATATCAATATTAATGCGGGAGTAATAGTTCAAATAAGTTCTATTAACGTTCCATGATTTAAATATTTATTACTTATGATAGACTTCTTATATGTATAGTTTCTTACTATAGAAATAAGTATTCATCCTACACTAAATAATATTATAAATAAATAAAACATAATATTATTATGTAATTCTACTATTGCTTCCATTTGAGGACTACCACTATCCTGAAAATATAATCCCCAAGGCATAGGTACATCACACTTATAAATGAAAATATTCTCTATGTATCTCAAATCCATACATTAAACTTAAATATTTTACAAATACTTTTATCAATATTATAATATATATATATATATATATATATATACATAAATAACTATAATGAAAATAAAACATATATATATGTGTATACTTGCAAATTATATAATTTGCAAGTATACAAAACCATCAAAAAAAATACTACTATTTTTTATATAAGCCGAGAGAGAAAATCGAATTCTCATTATTAATGTATGAAATTAATGTTTTAACCTTTAAACTATCCTGGCATTTTAGAAATATAAAATAATCAAATTATATACTTATGGTTTATAATTAAAATGTAGGACCACCTAATTTTATTATTATTATCATAAAATAACAAATAATTAAAAACTATCAATTCAAAATGTAAAAAAAATAATATTGACTTAAATATTAGTAAAATTACGTAAATAATAAAAGGCATTTATTCATACTAGTCTTAGTATTTAATTTACATTATATAATCCCTAATAAACTAATTATTATTATTAATTATGTTGGAGTGATTCGAACACTCATATATAAATACCAAAAATTTATGACTTACCTTTAGTCTACAACATATTTTTTTTTTAATTATTAAAATTACATTGTAATTTTAATATATAGCTTAAAAAATAACATTATATATATATATATATATATATATAACTAATTAAAAAACATTAATAATGGAAAATAAAACGTAATACTATATTTAATAAATAAAACGCAATAACTAAAAAAGAATAAAAAAAAATAAATTATAATAATTAAAACAAATAAATGTTATTTGTTTTA
>Ga0070730_10003325_pt1 | contig 14463 bp, 11 predicted proteins | sample Coa_R1_3_FD_66447 | JGI IMG/M metagenome (GOLD analysis project Ga0070730, IMG submission 66447) | Surface soil microbial communities from Centralia Pennsylvania, which are recovering from an underground coalmine fire - Coalmine... | ecosystem: Environmental > Terrestrial > Soil > Unclassified ...
TCGGGTAACCATTCAAGTCCTAATGAGCCTGGGCCGGCTGATCCTGAGGCGTCGGATTGGCGATCAGCACCGTGTCGAGATGCGATTTCGCAATCCAAAAGTCGCGCACGCGTTCAATGTAATCATCGACGCTCGCGATCCTGTCGCGCGCGTCGGCGAGCAGATCGAACACGCTCACCAGCGAGGCGTTGTAGCGCAGCAGGTCCTGGTCCACGATCAATTTGCGGGTCGGCATGATCTCGTCCCGGTCGCGTAGCGCCAGTTCGAACGTGGCGCGGTATTGCGCCGCCGCCTTCACGATTTCGGCACGCGCGTCGATGGCGGCCTGGGCAAACCGCTCCACCGACTGCGCATAGAGCGCTTCCGATTTTCTCACCCGGGCCCCTCCCGTATCGAAGATCGGAACGTCGAGGCTGAGTTCATAGCCGGTTTCGAAGGGATCCTGGCGCGTGCCATTGCGGACTCTCGTTGGGCCCGCCTCGAGCACGTTGACGAAGCGCGTTGCCTTGGAGAGCCTCCGCCGCCGGGCGAGTTCGTCGATGTCGGCCCGCATGATCTTGAGATCGATCCGGTTTTGCAGAGCGCTCGCTTCCATGTTCGGCGGTTCGGTCACCCTGGGCGGCAAATCGGGCAGGTGTTCGGCCAAATTGACCGCCGTACCCGCGTCGGCGATGCCCAACAATCGACGCAGCTCGGCACCCGCCGCCTCGTCGGCCAGCTGAGCATGCGCGAGCTGCTGCAGTGCCTGCTGATAGAAGCCCTGCTGCCGCGCCTGATCCAGCTGGTTCCAGTTGCCGGCGCTCAACATGCGTTTCGCCAATTCGGCACTGGTCTGGGCGGCGTTCTTGACCTGCCATGCATACTGCAGCGAGTCTCGGGCGGCGAGCGCCGTGTAATAAGCGCTGCGCGTCCGGTCCGCTAGCTGGACTACCTGGACGATGACGGCGCTTTGTACCTGCGCGAAGCGCCGCCGTTCGATGGAGTGCCGATAGGGTGCGGCGATGAGCGACAGAACGTTGAAAGTCAGTGTTTCCTCGATGTCGTACAAGCCGCCGGCGCTCGAGTGGCGCAGCGTGAAGCGGGGATTGGGCAGCCGACCCGATTGCACCAGATCCGCTTCGGACACCCCGAGCTCTTGAAACGACGCCTGCAGCGCGTGGTTCTCGAGCAGCGCGATCTGTACGGCGTCGTCCGGCTGCAGAGGATGCGCGAGCAGCGCCGCGACCTGCGCTTCGCTCTTGGCGCGTTCGTCCGCGGACCGCGGCCACCGGACATCGAGGCCCAGATCCGTCCGAGCGGCGGCGGCAACCGTATCGAACCCTCCGTCCCGCGAAAACGTGCTGCAGCCCGAAAGTACGGCACAGCCGCAGAGCGCTGCCGCAACGATCCGCACACCGGAAGAAACTGGCGAAAATTTCATGTGCGGCTGAATAATACACGCGGCGGGCGGGAGGATCTTCGGTTACGCTTGGTCATGGTCCGCTTGGGCGTACGTCATCTTGAAGGCTGAAACGCGATGATTAAACGGGAAACGCCTGAGCCTCGGGAAACTCCGGGACTTCGTGCATCGGTCGGCGGGCGCACGTCGGGGATGCATGCAATGCTGGCGATATGCGCCGCCGTGCTTGCGGCCGGTGCCGCGTTCGGTCACGCCAAGCTGCTGGAATCAGCGCCCGCCGCCGGTGCCGAGATCACGGGATCGCCGCCCTCGTTGACCTTGACGTTCAATGAGAACGTACGGCTCGGAGTCTTGAAGCTGACCACCGCGGGCCATGCGATACCGCTCGCCATCGATTCTAATCCCGCGCCCGCGCGCGTGGTCACGGTCAAGCTCCCGCCGTTGACCGCCGGTGTATACGAAGTGCAGTGGAGTGCATTGACACCCAGCGACGGCCACGTGGTGAAGGGCAGGTATTCGTTCGTGATCCGGTGACGGCGGCGCGGCGGCCTCCGAGATGATGACCATCGGCATTTGGGACGCCGTCGTGTTGACTGCCAAGGCGGCGACCTATGCGGCGACTTTGGCGGCATCCGGCGGGGTTTTTTTTCTTGCCTACAGTCACGCATTGCTCGACGGTGAGCGCACCAGGAGGATAGTGCGCCTGGTTCGGGCACTCGCATGCACCGGAGTACTCGCCGGCGTGGCAATGATCATGGCGATTTCCGCTTCCATGTCCGGCGATGCCGGCGGCCTCGCCGACACCGGCCTCGTTCGCATGATCTTGCAGGCGGGCGAAGGCCGCGCAAGTTTGGTGCGCGGGATCGGCCTGATCCTGATAGCCGCAAGCCTCACGGCGCGGCGATCGCCGCGCGCCGCGGCGCCGGCCATGGGAGGGGCTCGTCTGGAGCTGGCTCCCGCGGGACGGGGCCGCCTGAGGGCGGCGCTCTTCGGGTCGGTGGCGGCCGCCACGTCCTTTGCCTGGGTCGGGCACGCTCACTCCCTCGCCGTTCTCCGGCATGCCTGGGTGCCGGCGCTCGCGATCGTGGCGCATCTATTGTGCGCGGCATTTTGGCTGGGCGCGCTCGTCCCGCTGCTGGTGGTGGCGGGCGACGCCGATGCATCACGCACCGGCAGGTCACGGACCGACATGTCACGGGTTGCCGCGATCGTCCGGCGCTTCGGCAGTGCCGCGCTCATCGTCGTCGCCGCCTTGCTGGCCGCCGGCGTGGTCATGGCGAGTCTGTTGCTGAACAACGCCGGCGAACTCTGGACGGACGACTACGGTGGACTCTTGCTGACCAAGATCCTTCTGGTCTCGTGTTTGTTGGCGCTGGCGGCGTTCAATCACGTGCGTCTGACGCCGCGGCTGCTCGCGAATGATGAGCGTGCGCTACGGGCTTTGAAGAGATCGATCGTCGGGGAACTGGTGGTGGCCGGTTGTGTGCTGGTCGTGACGGCCGCGATGACCACCCTCACGGGTCCGCCGGTTCTCCATGTGCCTCGGTGAACCATGCTGGGCACCGGCGCGGCCATTGAGTACTATCTGGATCCCGCATCCCGGAGTGTCACCAGTTGATCGAAGCCGCAATTCCGGCCGCGCAGCCGGTACGCCGAATCCTGTTTGCCAGCTTGATCGGCACCACCATCGAGTTCTTCGACTTTTATATTTATGCGACCGCCGCGGTTTTGGTCTTCCCGACGCTTTTTTTTCCCAAGCAAGATCCCGCCACCGCGATCTTGCAGTCCTTCGCGACTTTCGCGTTGGCTTTTTTCGCGCGGCCGATCGGTTCGGTGTTGTTCGGTCATTTCGGCGACCGCATCGGGCGCAAGGCAACATTGGTCACTGCGCTGCTGACCATGGGCATTTCCACGGTGCTCATCGGCCTGCTGCCGACCTATGCGGCGATCGGAGTCGCGGCGCCCGCGATGCTGGCGCTGTGCCGATTCGGACAAGGCTTGGGCCTGGGCGGCGAATGGGGCGGCGCCGTTCTGTTGGCCACGGAGAATGCCCCGCCCGGCAAAGAGGGCTGGTACGGCAGTTTTCCGCAGTATGGCGCGCCCTTGGGCTTCATCTGTTCCACGGGCGTTTTCTTGGCGATCAGCACCTATCTGAGCGCCGGCGACTTATTCCGCTGGGGATGGCGCGTGCCGTTTCTGGCGAGCGCCGTGCTGATATTGGTCGGCCTGTACGTCCGCCTGCAGCTGGTCGAAACGCCCGCTTTCCGACGCAGTCTCGAACAAGGCGAGCGCGTGCGTGTGCCGTTTCTGACGGTGGTCGCCCAGCATCCCCGGGCACTCTTCCTCGGAATCCTGGCTACGACCACCACATTCCTGGTGTTCTACCTCATGACGGTGTTCGCGCTGAGCTGGGCCACGACGACGCTGGGCTTTCCGCGAAGCGATTACCTGGTGCTGCAGATGGCCGGGGTGCTTTTTTTCGCTCTTACCATCCCCATCTCTTCGATCGCCGCCGACCGGATCGGCAGCCGCTCCATGCTCATCCTGGCCACCATCGCCATCATGGCGTTCGGCTTCACCTTCGAGCCCTTGTTCGGTACGCATGACGCTCTCAAGGTATTCGTGTTTCTGGCGGTCGGCTTTTCTCTGACCGGACTCACCTACGGTCCCATCGGCAGTGCGCTGGCGTCCCTGTTTCCGACCGCGGTGCGCTATACAGGCACGTCGCTGACCTTCAATTTCGCCGGAATTCTTGGCGCATCGCTCGCTCCGCTGATCGCGGCGCATCTGTCGTCGACGTACGGGCTCAAGTTCGTGGGTTACTATCTGTCCGTGGCGGGGTTGCTTACATTGGTGGCCTTGCTGTTGATACCCGCACCCGCACCCGCAGCCGCAGCCGCTGCCGCACTGGCAAAGGCTGGAGACCAGTCATGAAAAGCAACAGATCGCGTTCGCTCTTGGGGCTCGCAGCGGCCGCTGCGTGTGTTTGTTTTTGTCCGGGTTTGCGCGCGCATGCGGCCGACCGTTATGACGCGGCGGTCGCGCATGAGGGCCGCAGCGCTGCCGACGTGAAGCGTGATGCCTTGGATCACCCGGCCGAGGTACTTCGCTTGACCGGCATCGCACCCGGGATGCGGGTAGCCGACGTGTTGGCCGGCGACGGCTACTACAGCGAGCTCTTGAGCTACCTCGTCGGACCGAAGGGCCAGGTGCTGTCGATCAATAACGCGGCGTTCGACGCCTTCAGCGATAACGATCGCCAAAAACGCCTCGAAGGCGGTCGGCTACCCAATGTGGAGCATCGGACGGTCGACCTCAACGACATGCACCTGGCCCGCGGAACGCTGGACGCGATACTGCTCATCAAGGTTTATCACGATCTATACTGGGTGGAGACCGACGGAAAGTTCCATTGGCCGAAGATCGATACGAATGCGGTGCTTTCGCAGCTGTCCGCCGCCTTGAAGCCGGGGGGCGTCCTGTTGGTCGTGGATCACTCGGCAAAGGCGGGCAGCGGCGCGGCGGACGCCTCGACACTGCATCGCATCGACGAGGCCTACGCGATCAAGGACTTTGAGTCTCACGGTCTGAAACTGACCGGTAAGAGCGACCTGTTGCGGCGGCCCGACGATGCGCGCGATCAGATCACCTATAAAGGCCCGATGGTGGGGAAGACGGATCGTTTCGTTCTGGTGTTTCGCAAACCCGCGCATTGACGGGGCGGGGCGGGAGCGACACGGGCCCTTAGGCGGCCGTGGAACCGCAGATATAAAAAAACTTACTGAGTGTGAGGGTTTTCACCAAGACGCGCCTCTACGGCATGCGCTCGCCGAGTTGCTGGAAATCGTCACATGGAACCTTCTCGGCGTTCGGGTTCATTTCTTCATTTCGGTTCCGCGACGAGTATGACGAAACTATCGGGCACAATGTTAGGGCGCGGATGAGGTTGCTCCGTCGTCGCCGGCGGCGTGTCGCCGAGGCGCGCGGCGGCCAGAAAAATCCTGTGCGTAGCCGGATCCAGCGCCATGGTCCGTGCGCTCTTTTGGGTTTGGACGGTGGCGACGACCCGGTACTGATCGGGTGTGTCCTGATGGATCACGGTCAGAGTTCCGTCGATGCCGTTGGAGCTGAAGACGAAGCCGAGTTCGCCGTCGAAAGCGGCCGCATCCGGACCTCGGCCGATGGCCACGCGAAAAACCTGTTTCCCGGTGAGCGAGTCGGTTACGGTCATCACCTGGTTCTCGCAGACCGAGAACAAGCGGTGGTTCGCCGCGTCCAGCGCCAGCCCCGTGGGATTGGCGCAGCCCGGCAACGGCCACGTCGCTTTGATCTTCAGCGATTTGGCATCGACGGCGGCCAGCTTGCCCGCTTCGGTCTCGATGTTGACGAATACCGTTCCCGCGGCGTCCGTGACCATGAACTCCGGAGGACCCGGCAGCGCGATGCTGGCGAGGGCTTCCAGCGTCGTCGGATCGAGCACGCTGATCTCATTGCTGGCGCCGTCGGCGACGAACACGTGCTGTGCGCGCGGCTCGTACAGGATCGCGTCCGGCTTCTTCCCAGCCACGGGTGTTTCCTGAATGACCCGGAGCGTGTCCAATTCGAACGCCGTCACGGAGTTGACCCGGCCGTTGCTCGTATAGCCGCGCTTCAGTTCCGGCGCGAACGCGATGCCATGCACGCCTTGCGTCTTGGGAATGATGCCGGCGCGCCGCCCGCTGGACGTTTCGACCACATCCACCCGGTCGCCGCGGCTGACGAACAACCTTGCGCCGCTGGGCTCCAGCGCGAGATAGTCCCAGCCGCCGGTGCCTCCCAGCTGCCACACCGTCGAGACGCCGTAATCGGCATTGGGCACGGGCGATTCTTCGGCCGCTGAACTTCCGGACGCCGCAGCCAGTTGCAGAACCGCGCCCAGCACGTAAAACGCAAGACAACGCGGCATCGCTAATTTCCTTGCCTTCAACAGAGGATCCTGGTCGGCGAGAGGTGTGTCAGAGTCTACCTGTAATGCGCACGTAACAAGAAATCACCCAGTGTGGGCGGGATCGTGTAATTCCTACAAGATGTCGCGGCCCCGGCCGACGCAATCGCGTCCGTTGCAAGCCATTCCCCTCTCCCGCGCGCGCACCTATCGTTCTCTATTGTGGGGCGCTGTGAGACAAGGAGACGCGATTCGAAGGCAACGGACGGAGCCATTCCCTCCCGGCGCGCGATTATCGTTTCCCGTGCGGAGCCCTGTAAAACGGGACGCGATCCGAAGGCCGGGGGCGATTCGGGGCGAGACGCGATTCGAAGGCGAGAGACGGTGAAAAAAAAATGAGAAACGGTTCGAGAACGCCTGTCGTGTGGCTTGTGCCGTTCCTGTTCTTGGGGTGTTCCCACGGGGATCGGCTTTCCTCGTCGTCCGGGTCCGCGCCGCAGCGCGGTTCGTTGCTGCAGTCTCCGGTGCAGGTCGTCGGAGTGTTCCCCGCCGCCGCCCTGCGCACGCTGCTCGCCGCAAGTCCGGTGGGCGCCACGCTGTTGCAGACGGTGTATTCGCCGCTTTGTACCATCACCGTCTACCACTTGGAGTATCAAACGGTGGACCCGGCGGGTCAATTGACTCCGGCGTCGGGTGCGCTGATGGTGCCCAGCGGCGGCTCCGCCTGTGAAGGCGCGCGGGCGGTGGTGAGCTATGCCCATGGCACGCGTACGGACCGCGGCTTCGACATCGCGGATCTGGCGGCAAGCGGCAATGACGAGGGCTTGGTGATGGCGGCCGTATTCGCGGCCCAAGGTTACATCGTCGTGGCGCCGAACTACGTGGGTTACGACATCTCCACCTTGGGCTATCACCCGTATCTGAATGCCGATCAACAATCCAAGGACATGATCGACGCCGTGACCGCTGCTCGAAGCGCACTGCCCACGATGGAGGCGCCGAACACCACGAACGGCGGAAAACTTTTCGTAGCCGGTTACTCACAGGGCGGCTTCGTGGCCATGGCAACGCATCGTGCCATGCAGGCCGGCGGGATGGCCGTCACCGCTGCCGCGCCAATGTCGGGTCCGTATGCATTGGCGGCCTTCGGGGACGCAATCTTCGAGGGTCTCGTGAACATGGGCGCTCCCGTCAGCATGACCTTGGCGGTGTCGGGCTACCAACATGCCTATGGCAACATCTACTCCGCCACCGCCGATGTCTTCTCGGCCCCGTACGCCGCCGGCATCGACTCGCTGTTGCCGAGCACGACGCCGATTGGAACACTGGAAAGCGCCGGCAAGATCCCGTCATCGGTGCTGTTCAGCAGCACGCCGCCCGCTCCCATGTTCGCTGCGTATACGCCCGCGGCGAGTCCGGCGAATCTGGCGGCGGTTTTCGCTGCGGGGTTCGGCCCGGCCTTTCTGATTTCCAACAGCTACCGCGGCAGCTATCTGACGGATGCGCTGGCCAATCCCGACGGCGGTTTCCCCACCCCGACCGACGGACTGCCGCCGGCAAATCCGGGCAACACGCTGCGGCAGGCGTTGAAGGCCAATGACCTGCGCACCTGGGCGCCGACGTCGCCGGAGCTCTTGTGCGGCGGCGACGCGGATCCGACGGTGTTTTATCTGAACACCGAGCTCATGCAAAATTATTGGGCGGCGAGTGCGCCCACCGCTCCGGTCACCGTTCTCGACATCGACTCATCGCCCGCCGCCAACGATGCCTACCAAGCGTTGAAAATCGAATTCGCGGCCGCCAAAGCAGCCGTCATCGCCGCGGCGATCGCGGGCGGAGCGACTGACGGAGGTCAGGCCGCGGTGCTGAACGCGTACCATGCCACCTTGGTGGCGCCATTCTGCTTGAGTGCCGCGAAGTCCTTCTTCGACGCTCACTAGACTTTTCCGGTGCCGGAAAGGCGGAGCTCGAGGCCGCGGTGCCTTGAAGCGAAAGGTACCTCGAGGCGCCGCTGAAGCCTCGGGCGCAGAGCTCCGGTATCATCATCCCATGCAGCACGACACTCTGGGCAATGCGGTTAGCGCGATGCAGGAATCGACCTTGCGCGCCGTCGATGATTTCATCGAGGGATTTCTCGCCTACGAAACGCGGGCGGAAGGCATCGTGGCGGCGGCGGAGGCAGCTCCGGAGTGCTGCATCGCCAACGTGTATGCAGGGTATCTGTGGATGTTCCTCGAGGCGCCGGACGCGGCCTTGCGTGCATCGAAGTATCTGGCGGAGGCGGAACTCATGTCGCCGGCGGCGACCCGGCGCGAGCAGCTGAACACGGCCGTGCTGCGCGCCTGGGCAACGGATGATTTACCGGAGGCGATCCGGCTGTGCGAACTCGTGTCCGACGAGTTCCCGCGCGATCTCGTCGTCGTCAAGATCCACCAGTACTTCGAGTTCAACCGGGGCAATGCGGCCGACATGCTGCGCGTGGCGCTGAAAGTCGCGCAGGTGAACGCAGGCCTCGCGTACCTGCACGGGATGACCGCGTTCGCCTACGAACAATGCCACCTGTTGGACCAGGCGGAGGTGGCCGCGCGCAGCGCGCTCGTTCTGCGCCGCAAAGAGCCGTGGGCGCAGCACGCGCTCGCGCATGTCATGCTGACGCGGGGTCGAATCGACGCGGGGGCCGACTTTCTCGAGAGCGTGCAAGATACCTGGACCGGTCTCAATTCATTCATGTACACGCACCTATGGTGGCATCTGGCGCTCTTCTATCTCAGTCAGGGCCGCCGCGCGCGCGTGCTCGAGATCTATGATCACCATTGCTGGGGGATCGTGAAGAGCTACTCGCAGGACCAGATCGGGGCGGTCTCCTTGCTGGCGCGCATGGAACTGGCCGGGATCGACGTGGGCGGCCGCTGGCGGGATCTGGGCGAGCACCTCGCCGCGAGGGCGCACGATACCGTGCTGCCGTTCCTGACGATGCAGTACCTGTATGGGCTGGCCCGCGCCGGACGAGAGGAAGCCGCTGCGCTCCTGAATTCCGTTCGGCTCGCCGCGGAATTTGCGCCGCCTGCGTTGCGCGAAGTCTGGCAGGACGTGGCGCTGCCGGCGTGCGAGGGCCTGTACGCCTACGGGTCGAAGAATTTCAGCGCGGCGTGGCGGCATCTCTCGGCCGCATTGCCGCGCCTCATGGAGGCGGGCGGCAGCCACGCGCAGCGCGATCTGTTCGAACAGATTCTGCTCGATGCAGCAATCCGCAGCCGCCGGTTCGGAGCGGCGCAGCAGGCGCTGGAGTTGCGCCGATCCACCGATCGCGACGGCGTGCCGGTCAACGCGGCGCTCGAGCGCGTGTATGCCGAGCTCGGATTGCCGGCACTTGCCGAACAAGCGCAGGCGCGCGCCGCGGCGACCCGGTCGCGGCACCCCGATTGAGAGGCGCCGTGCCCAACGAGATCTCCGACCGCCTATTCACGACTGTCGATGCGCGGCGCGATGAGCTCGTGGATTTGGCGCGGCGGCTGATCGCGTTTCCCACGGTCAATCCGCCCGGCGAGGCCTACCGGCCCTGTGCCGAGTTCGTCGGCCGGCGGCTTCAAACACGCGGCTTCAAGGTCGAGTACGTGCGGGCCCACGGGACACCGGGAGATGACGATCGCTATCCGCGGATCAATGTGATCGCGCGGCGCGAGGGCGTGCGAGCGCGGCCCTGCGTGCATTTCAACGGCCATTTGGACGTCGTCGAGACCGGCGGCGGCTGGACGATGGACCCGTTTGCGGGGCTGGTGCGAGACGGGAAACTCTTCGGCCGGGGCGCGTGCGACATGAAAGGCGGCCTCGCCGCTGCCATCATCGCCGTCGAGGCGCTGATCGATTGCGGTACGCCGCTGCCCGGCGCCTTGGAAATCTCGGGCACGGTCGACGAAGAATCCGGCGGCTACGGCGGGGTTCACTATCTGGCAGAGCGGGGCTGGTTCTCGGCGCCGCGCGTGGACCACGTCATCATCCCCGAACCGCTCAACGTCGACCGCGTGTGCATCGGCCATCGCGGAGTGTGGTGGGCGGAAATCGAGACCCGGGGGCGGATTGCCCATGGGTCGATGCCATTCTTGGGCGATTGCGCGGTGCGCCACATGAACGCGGTGCTCGACCGCTTTGAACGCGATCTGTACCCCATCCTGTCCGAGCGCCATACCGCCATGCCCGTGGTGCCCGCGGGCGCGCGCCACCCGACCTTGAACATCAACTCCCTGCACGGCGGGCTGGCCGAACTATCCAGCGGGTATCCGGCGGCCTGTGTGCCGGACTCTTGCCGCATGGTGATCGACCGGCGCCTGCTGATCGAAGAGAGCCTGCAGAGCGTGAAGGCTGAAGTGACCGCAATCCTGGACGAGCTCGCCCGAACCCGCGCCGGATTCAGCTACAGCATCCGCGACATTTTCGAGGTCATCCCGAGCATGACCGACCGCAACGGGCCCGTCGCGCGGATGACCGCGGCGGCCATCCGCCGGGTGACGGGCCGCGATCCCGAATTCATCTGCTCGCCCGGCACTTACGATCAAAAGCATATCGATCGTGTCGGCAAGCTGAAGGAATGCATCGCCTACGGTCCTGGTATTCTGGATCTCGCCCACCAGCCGGACGAGTACGTGGTGGTCGACGACATGGTGACCGCCGCCAAAGTGATGGCGCTGGCCGCCTGGTCGCTGCTGCACGGCGCATGAAGCGAGCGGTGCTCACGAGCTGCGCGCTCGCGATGGCGTTGGTCCTCGCGCTGCTGCCGGGGTTTGCGCGCTCCGCCGGCAAGGTCACCATCGGCATGCAGCTCGAGCCGCCCATCCTGGACCCGACCGCAAGTCCGGCAGCCGCCATCTCGGAGGCGCTGTACGGCAACTTGTTCGAAGGGCTGGTGCAGTTCGCCGTCGACGGCTCGGTGCTGCCGCTGCTCGCACGCTCGTGGGACGTGTCCGCCGACGGATTGACCTACCTGTTTCATTTGCGGCCGGGGGTGCGATTTCACGACGGCCGGCCGTTCGATGCGTCGGCGGCGAAGTTCTCCTTGGGCCGGGCACTCGCGGCGGACTCCGTAAATCCGCAGCGCTCGCGCCTGGGCGCCGTGCGGGACGTCGAGGCGGTCGATGAGCATACCCTGAAGATTTCCCTGCGCCGCCGCTCCGGCGGCTTGCTGCAATCGCTGGCGTTCGGATCTTTCGTCATGGTGTCGCCGGACTCGGCCGCCAACAATGCGGGACATCCGGTGGGGACCGGGCCATTCCGATTTTCGCAGTGGCGGCGCGGCGATTCGCTCACCCTGGTGCGCAACCCCGACTACTGGGGCGCGCCCGCAGCGCTCGATCAGGCAACTTTCAAGTTCATCGCCGATCCGGGCGCAGCGTACGCCGCGCTGATGGCGGGCGACGTCGATGCCTTCCACGGCTATCCGGCACCGGAAAGTTTTGCGCAATTCGCCGCCGATCCGCGTTTCACGGTGTTCGTCGGCACCACGGAGGGCGAGACCATTCTGTCCTTGAACAATCGCCGCCCGCCGTTGAACGACCGATTGGTGCGGCGGGCCATCGCGCATGCGCTCGACCGCCGCGCCATCATCGACGGCGCCATGTTCGGCTACGGCACGCCCATCGGCAGCCATTTTCCGCCCCGCAATCCCGCCTACCTGGATCTCACCAACGAGTATCCGCATGACGTGGCCGCGGCGAAACGGTTGCTGGCACAGGCCGGCTACGCGCAAGGCTTTGCCGTATCGCTCAAACTGCCGCCGCCGAGCTATGCACGCCGCAGCGGCGAGATCGTCGCCGCGCAGCTTGCCGAGGTCGGCATCCACGCCGACATCGAGAACTTGGAATGGGCGCAGTGGCTCGATCAGGTTTTCGCGCGGCATGATTTCGACATGAGCATCGTGATGCATGCCGAGCCCCTGGACTACGACATCTATGCCCGCGATGACTATTATTTCGGCTATTCCGATCCCGGTTTCAAAGGGCTGATGGCGGCGCTGGAGGATACGGTCGATCCCGCGCGGCGCCTCGCATTGCTGCAACGAATCCAACGCAAGATCGCCGACGACGCGGTGAACGGCTTCTTGTTCCAATATCCGCAGCTTGCCGTCTGGAACGCGCACCTTCACGGGATCGGGTTCGACAATGTGCCGAGCGTGATCGATCTGCGGCAAGCGCACTATGATCAGACGGCGGCCGCGGAGCGTGCGCGCGCCTCGGCCGCCAAGCCGCAGTCCTTTCGCAGCGTGGGCTGGGCCGCGACCCTCTGCGTGCTGCTCTTGATGGGATGGACGGCGCGGCGCTTCGGCGTGGTTTTTCTGGGCGGCCGGCTCGCGGTGCTGATCGGTTCACTCCTGGCGGCCACGGCCGTCGTATTCCTGATCGTGCAAGTGCTGCCCGGGGACCCGGTACGCTACATGATGGGGCTGCAGGCGGACCCCGGAGCGATGAGCGCCTTGCGGCATCAATTGGGATTGGACGTCGCACCCCTCGGACGGTATCTGCGCTGGATCGCGGGCCTCGCCCACGGCGACTTCGGGATGAGCTATACGTACCGTATCCCGGTGGCGAGGCTGATCGCCGATCGGCTTCAGGTGTCGCTGCCGCTGGCACTGTACGCGCTGTTGCTGTCCACCGTCGCCGCCTTTCCGCTCGGCCTGATCGCCGCTGCGCGCCGCGGCCGTGCGGGCGACTGGGCGCTCACCGGCGTGATGCAGATCGGCCTCGCGCTGCCGAACTTCTGGCTGGGGCTGCTGCTCGTCCTGTTGTTCGCCGTCACTCTGCACTGGGTCTCGGCCGGCGGATTTCCGGGCTGGAGCGCCGGCGTCTGGCCCGGGATGCGCGCCTTGACCTTGCCGGCGATCGCGCTGGCCGCGCCGCAGGCCGCGATTCTCGCCCGAGTGCTGCGTGGCGCCCTGATCGAGACTCTGCACGAGGACTATATCCGGACCGCCCGCGCCAAGGGTGCAGGTGAATGGCGGCTCCTGTGGCGGCATGCGCTGCCCAATGCGTTGGTCGCCGCATTGACCATTCTTGGGATGCAATTTTCATTTCTCCTCGCGGGCGCGGTCATCATCGAAAACGTGTTCTTCCTCCCCGGCCTCGGCCGGCTGGTCTTCCAGGCCATCGTGCAGCGTGATCTGATCGTGGTGCAGAGCGTGGTCGTGATGTTGGTGATGGCTGCGGTGCTGGTGACTTTTGCGGTCGACCTGTCCTATGCGCTGGTCGATCCGCGGCTGCGTGTGGCGCGCGCGCAATGACGGACCCGCGGCTGCATGTGGCGCGCGCAATGACGGATCTGCCGCGGCGCGGCGCCGGCTTCGCGGCGGGTGCCGCCATCACGTGCACCTTCATCGCCATGGCCATCGTCGCGCAGTTCTGGACGCCCTACGATCCGGGCGCCCTCGACATCGTCGACAAGCTGCATTCGCCCGACCGGCATCATTGGTTCGGAACCGACCAACTGGGCCGCGACGTCCTGTCGATGATCATGGCCGGAGCGAGGAACTCGGTGGGCGTCGCCTTGCTGTCGGTCGTCATCGGCGCCTGCATCGGCGTGCCGGCGGGCCTCATCGCCGCCGCGCGCGGCGGGGCGGCCGATGAAATCATCATGCGCGGCAACGATGTGATCTTCGCCTTTCCATCGCTGCTGCTCGCGATTCTGATCACGGCGGTGTTCGGCCCCGGGGCGGTCAACGCCATCGTCGCGATCGGTATTTTCAACATCCCGGTGTTCGCGCGCGTCACGCGCGGCGGAGCACTCGAATCATGGACCCGCGACTACACCTTGGCGGCGCGCGTCGCGGGCAAGGGCTGGGCGCTGATTTCGGTCGAGCACATCCTGCCCAATCTGCGCGGTTTGCTGCTCGTGCAAGGAACCATCCAATTCTCGCTGGGCGTGCTGGCCGAGGCGAGTCTCGCGTATGTCGGATTGGGGGCGCAGCCGCCCAGCCCAAGCTGGGGACGGATGTTGAACGATGCGCAGACCCTGACGGCGCTCGCACCGTCGCTGGCGCTCTATCCGGGATGCGCGGTGCTGTTGTTCGTGCTCGGCCTGAATCTCCTCGGAGACGGCCTGAAATCGCGGCGCAATCGATGACTGCCCGGACGCTCCTGGTGGTCGAGAACTTGAG
>Ga0070730_10003328_pt1 | contig 14456 bp, 14 predicted proteins | sample Coa_R1_3_FD_66447 | JGI IMG/M metagenome (GOLD analysis project Ga0070730, IMG submission 66447) | Surface soil microbial communities from Centralia Pennsylvania, which are recovering from an underground coalmine fire - Coalmine... | ecosystem: Environmental > Terrestrial > Soil > Unclassified ...
GCGATGGTCACATTCCCATCATCGCCAACAATTTCATAGCACTGTAGAACAGCGTCAGCTAGCTCGGTGTCACCGTTGGCCGAGATACGGGCCACGTTGTGCATAAGCTTCTGGCCCTCTTCCGTGGTGGAATCGACCTGAATGGACTCGGCCTTTACCATTGGCTCGATAACAGTCTTAAACAACTGCTCAAGTCGACGGGTCGCCTTCTGCGGCGAGAAGTGCGGATTCGCGTCACAGAACTCCGTGGTTCGACGTACAATCGACTCCGAGAGGATGGTGGCCGTGGTGGTACCGTCGCCTGCCTCAGATGCGGTACGGACACTGGCGTCGCGCGCCGCCTCCATGATGGCCTGCATGGCCCCGCTCTTAAAGCCGATGCTACGATAAACCGTGACACCATCCTTTGTGACCTTCGGAGGAAGACCACTCTCAAAGCGCTCGATAAGTACCTGACGCCCACCGGGCCCCAGGGTGGAACCAACGATGTCGCTGATTCTCTTCATGGTTTCGAGGACCGTGCTCTTGAGCCGGTCCCCGCGCGGTACTACCTGCTTCGCAACAGACTTGACCTTCTTATACTCCATGCATATTCTCCAACTCTTATTATAGCACGTTTAGGCTACTGCGGCCTGGGGTTGCGGTGAAGAAATCTTTGAATCCGTCACCTTATCCTTGTACATCTTTGCGCCCTCAGCCCACCACGGCGTATTGTCGGGTGCAATTGGGTCAAACTGCTGATTCATATCGCTGAGCTTTCCGAGCTTGTACTGGTCCAAATACGACATAGAAGAGTAGTCGAAGTAGCAAAGGCTTGTGAATCGGGTAACGCTACCCTCCATACGAGACTTCACGATGCCGACATAAGTAGGCCAAGTGAAGGACCGTGGTCCAACCTCATCATAAGCCGGCCCTAGCATAATACATGCCGTGGCGATTTTTGTGATATCGGAGGTACCGTGGAAGTCCTCGATGCTCGGGATAAGAGGGCTGAAACGGGCGCCACCCTGGGTCTTACGAAGGTGAGCGATGAGGATGATGGGGACGTTATACTTGAGGGCAATGTCACGGATGGTCTTTGTGATGGACTTGTAGCCCGCATTCTCATCGTTGCCCATGACATCGATGTAGTGCAAGTGGTCGATGATAATGAGCTTTGTCTCCTTCACGATACGCATGAGGCTCTGTTCAAGAACAGCCTCATCGAAGGCGTTTGAGGTACGATAAAAGGTCTTAAGATTCTTGACCTTTTCCTTGTACTCGGGATTTAGCTCGTGCTCGATGGCCTTAGCAGCATCCGGAGCCTGATTCATGCGCCAACGCTTGTATGACAGGGGCTGGGCACCGGGGTAGCGGTCGTGGTACGCCTTCGAGACCATGCCGTACTTAATCCGGCGCTCAATCTCGAAATTCTCTGCCTCTAGGGCGAAGTAATGGACCGGATACTTCTGGGCCACGTGGAGGGCGATGGATTGGGCGAGGCTAGTCTTACCCGCACCCGTCTTTGCCCCGAGTACGATTAGGTCGTTCGGGATGATGGCGCCAAGGGCGTCGTCCAGAAACTTGACGCCATAGCTCATGAGCTGAGTGGACTGGGCAATACGCTCGTCCTCCTCTTCGATGATAAGCTCCTTGGAATCTCTGAAACCACGATTCATGCCATCTTCAAAGGTGACCGTGGTCTTTGTCGTGTAACTGTCTTCGATGGCCTTCCAAGCCGCATCAATGTCCCGGTTGTTGAAAAGGTCTACGGCCTTGGTCATCCCTTGCTGGAAGACGGCACCGTGGATGAACTTGGTCATCTCTGAGCCAAGAATGTCGACGCCGTACTTTTCCGTGGCCTTGAGCGCCTTCTCAAGAAGGTCCATGCACTTAGCTACGTCACGGGGGTCTTCCTTTTCCCATAGCTCGGACGTCTTAAGCTCCTCCAACTCAATGAGGCGGTTGAGCTTGTGCCACGACTTCTGGGCAACCTTAAAGAGCTTGGAAATGTGGGAGCTACTGAACCACTCAGGCTTGAGGGCCCCTAGGAGCTGTGCTGCAAATACCTTGTCCTTCAGACACCATCCGAAGATAGCTAGCTGTTTGAATTCACTGAATGTTGCGGCTGCGCCTGGTAGGTCTTGAATCTCGTTCATTTACGGTCTGGTCTCCTGAAGCTTCTTCATCGTCTCATAATCCTCAACTAGCATCATGCTATCCCGGCGAGCCGGGGTAATCCATTGTGGCCACTCCTTTAGGAATCCTGTAAGTGATTTGATGTAATGAGTATTCCCGCCACCTGACCCCCAGTGGCGACGGTACATTTTGATGGCCCAGAGCATGACGTCAAAGCCGTACTTGGTCCGGACCATCTTGCGAATGGTCTTTTCCCCGGTGACCCAGGTCTCGTCTCCTTCCACCGGATGCCAGTCATTCGCATCGGCGCGGGACCGGGGGCCAGTCCCAGGATACTGGCACATTAATTGCCCAAACCAGTTTTCGATGGTGTCGACCGGGGGCGAGGTATCGGGGCGGTCATTCAGCTCCGGTACGTTCACAAAGGATTCACGCTGGTCCGAGGCCTTAATTTCTTCGACGAGAATCCGCCCCGCTTCCAGGACCTTAGGTACAGTCCACTGGGCGATGGGTAAATCTAGCAAGGTGATGAGCTGTTTCCGTACCGACATAAAGACCTCACGAGCCTCTTGGCCCGGAGGAATATACGCCCCAGCTTCCTTGAGGACATCAAACTCGAAGTCTCGGAGGTTCCTCATCATCCAAGATGAGGCCTCGACCATTGATGGGAGACGGGGGTTGGGGGTGAAGCTGGCTACGGGTCGGGGTGGCTGAGGGGGGGCTGCTTTGGGAGCCGGTGCCGACCTGACTTCCTGTACGGGCTCTACAACCTCAGGAGGCGGACTTGCCTTACTCTTTACTTGCTAACCAACTCAGGGGAAAGTTTAATCGTGCCCCGTGTCCCCTTGGCGAAAGAGGAGCCCAGCTTCTCACAAAGTGTGCCAATGGTCCGGGACACGGAAGGCTGGGTGCTACCCAGGGACTCCGCTAGCTCGGTCTGGTCCACGGACACCTGAAGAGAAGTCCATGTCCCTTGAGCATCAATCAGAGAAACAACTGCTTCAAGGACGGTCCTCTCGTGGTTCGTGAGCTTCATACCAAAGCTATAGCACGTTTTGGTATACTTGGTATGAGGGTCTGGTATAATTGGTATGGAACTTTGGTATATTCGGTATAATACCAGAGGTTGGGTATAATTGGTATGAAAGACTTTCTCTTTTCTTTCAGGTAGTTACCTTTTTCATCAAAAGTCTTGAGAGAAACGTGCTATATATACGAGTGAAACGAGTTTCTTCTCTCTTTACTCTGAGGTTCTTCAGAGAAGGCTACCCCTCCAGGTAGAGTCTCATCAACCCGAGTCACCCACCTTAAGTTCCGGATTCACCCTAGCAGAACGTGCTATAATATACTAGGGTAATTATGCGAATCGTCCTAGAGTCACCTACAAAAGCCAGGCTTCTAGGATTCGACAAGGATTCTAAGGAGCTGACCTCGTATCTGTCCTACACGGACAAGAAAATCGAGTTTGAGGCCTCCCGTACCGCTGACACTGTAAAGAAGTGGGAAGGCAAGTCCGCCTACTATTTTAAACAGTCGATGGGTGATGCAGTTTACGCTGAGCGACTACAGGGTTTTAAGGCTAAGCTTGCGGAACTAAAGGCAGCCTCGAAGTGTGTAGCCCTCTTTGAGGATGAGCAAGGCCTCTGGACCTACTCCGGTCTAGCCGATGGCATGGCCGCTAAGTTCAAGTGTCCGGTGGAGATTGGGTATAAGCTCCCGGGCTCGAAGGCGCTACCCTATACCAAGGGCAAGCCGCCTCGTCCATACCAGACCGAGGCCATCGAGGCCCTACTCATCAATTCATCAAAGGGACCTTGTGCAATTTCCCTGCCCACAGGCGCAGGCAAGTCCCTCGTCATCCAGGAGCTAGTTAAAGAGACCGGCCTCCGGACCCTCATCATGGTCCCGTCCGTCTCCATTGCTCGCCAGCTCTACGAAGGCCTTATTGAAGTATTTACGGCACGTTATGTAGGTCTTTATGGCGATGGTAAGAAGGAATTCAGAAAGCAAATCGTTGTCGGCATCGATGACAGCTTGGCTAAGGTCGGGCCTGACCACGTAGCCTACGAGTACCTGTCCGCTGTGGACACCTTCATCGTAGACGAGAGTCACCTTGTGGCCTCGAATACTCTTTCCAAGGTCGCGCTAGAGCTTTGTGCTAAGGCCAGCTACCGTTTCTTCGTGTCTGCTACTCAGATGCGGAATGACGGCCTCGACATCGTCCTCGAAGGAATCACGGGGCCGGTCGTTTACACTAAGACTCTCCGCGAGCTAGTGGATGAGGGCTACCTTGCCAAGCCGGTGTTTAAGATGGTGGTGGTACCGTCCTGCACCACCCTCGATACCAAGGATGCGGGGGCCATGTCCAGAGCCCACCTCTTCTACAACCCCCACGTCTACGAGAAGGCGGCTGAAATCGCCAACAATTTCGTGGAGCACATGAAGAAGCCGGTGGTTATCCTCATCGAGGAGCTGGAGCAGTTTAAGAAGCTACAGAAGCACCTACGGGGCAAGTTCTCTTTCGCTCACGGTCCCCTGACCAAGGAAACGAAGAAGTTGGTCCCTGCCGAGTTTCATAACACAAACTCGAAGGACCTCGTGGCCCAGTTTAACAAGGGTGAAATTGAAATCCTAGTGGGGACTTCCTGCATCGCCACCGGCACCGATATCCTCGTGGCCGAGGCGGGTATCTACCTCATGGGCGGCAAGTCCGAAATCAAGATTAAGCAGGGCCTGGGTCGTGGTACCCGAGGCGGCCCCAAGGGAACAGTCTACAACCCTTGGACGGGGAAGCAGAAGCTTACCTACATTCACGTAGATTTTGATGTTGAGGATGGGCTTACGGTCCATCGCCATGCTGAGGCGCGGTACAAGCTCTACACGGAGACTTACGCCGAGCCAGCCAAGGTTCGCTAATGGATAATGATAGATTTTCGGAGCATTTCCGGCAGTTTGCCGCATCTCTGAAGGCTGCTCGTGAATGCTTTGGGGTCAAGGAGGGGGCCGACTTCCTCCGGGTCCAGAACGAGCAAGTAGACCGTCTCGTCGAACTAGAAAAGCAGTTTAAGGAGACCCTGGTAGCTCATCGCTGGGGTCCGAGCGTATTCAAGGACTTCGTCGACTTCATCTGTGTAGAGCGCCGGAACATCCTCGACGCCCGCCCCTACTTCAGGGAGCGTCAGGCCTACTTCACCCAGCACATCTCGGTTGCCTTCCACAACCGAGACTCAGTAGCGCTATACGAGTGCCGCTTTAATCACCGATTCGTCCAGTTTGTATTAGAGCGCCGCGCCTGGGCCCCCAAGTCCCGTATCCGCCAGCTTGCGAACGAAATCACAGCCATCCGTCAAGAGCTAGTGGTGATGAACATGCCCCTAGCCATCTCCAGGGCCCGCATCTTCTACAGCCGCACCCCTAAGTCGCACCTGTCCTACATGGACCTCATCCAGATTGCCTGTGAAGGTCTCATCTCGGCCATCGACAAGTTCGTGCCCCCGTTCTCTAAGGCGTTCCGCTCCACGGCAATGGGCCGCATGACCGGCAACTTCATCGAGAATTACTCCGAGACCCTAATTCACTTCTTCCCCACGGACAAGCGACGCATCTATCGTGCCAACAAGCTCATTGGTCGGCAGGGCAAGGACGTGGAGGTAGGTTCAATTACAGAGGCGGTCAACAATGGCATCGACACTAAACATCAAACAAATGATGCGGAAATCTCAGAATTGCTTGCGGCGGCGAGCACGGTCTCTGCTGATACGCCTATTGGAGACGATGAGTCAGAGGTTGTCACGGCTGTAGACCGCCATGCGGCCCCTATTTCCTGGCAGCCTGACTACAGTTACGAGCAGACCCAGCTCCACGCAGCCATGAATGCGGCCATCGACAAGCTGTCCTGCAACAAGAAAAAGAAGCTCCTAAAGATGAAGGGGCTCAATGACGTAATCAAGAAACCTGAGTAAACGTGCTATAGTATAGAGGGGTACAACATGAACAATACAGACAATTTTTCAGCCGAGCAACTAGAAAAGTTCCGCCGTAAGCAGGTTATGGATGAGCGAGAGAGGTACGGTTGGCACAAGTTCTCGCCTTACATTGATGGCGACTCCCAGAAGAAGCGTCGCCAGAAGGCGCGCCGGGTCCACCGATAATCATGATTCGGTCGTTTAACAACCACCTCGCGCTGACCCGCTTCGAGACCACGGCAACAACCGTGACCACGACCCGTGGTGTAGCCACGGTTAAGCAGCGGGCCCAGCTATCCGAGCACACTGTTGTTTATGGAACGGATGATGGCAAGTTTCAAGCCGGCGACAAGGTCTACATCTCCGGAGACATGGCCAAGCATCAATTGGCGCTTCAGGTCTATACCCTTGAAGAGGGCAAGGAGTTTATCCTCATCCCGGCTAGCTCGGTCCTAGTGCATCGCCGTGACTAAACTTCTCTTTGTAGGGGACGTACACGCGGTCTCTCATGAGCTGGACGATTGTGCCCGGCTCATGGAGTACGTGGAGAAAATCGCACTAGAGAATGGGCTCCCCCATGTCGTTCTCTCGGGCGATATCTATAACAACCACGGAGTCATTGATGCCGAAGTCCAGCGCTTCTGGATGGAGACCATCAATCGGTTTCGGGCTGAGGGCATTACCACTATCATCATCGAAGGCAATCATGACCGCCCGGGTACGAATGGGACGAGGGCCAGTGCCCTCCTTGCCCACGAGCATCACGCCATTGTCGTGCGTCAGCCCACGGAGATGTTTAACATCCTGTTCCTACCCTACATGACCAATGAGAAGGTCATCGAGGCATGTAATGCACATCCCAATACCAAAGTCGTGTTCTGCCATGCTACTTTCGACGGTGCTCGTTATGAAAACGGCTTTCTCGCGCCCGATGGAATCGCAGTTGATGCCATTCCTCAGCAAACTGTCGTCGGAGGACACATCCACACCCCTTCCGCCTTTTCCAAGGTTTGGTATCCGGGGGCTCCTCGATGGCGGTCCAAGGCAGACGCCAACGTAGACCGAGCCGTCTGGCTCCTAGAGTATCATGACGACGGTCGCACCCACAACATGACCGGCTTTGATACCTCGAAGGTCTGTAAGAAGATTTGGCACCTCACTGATTCTGAAGCCGAGCCCCTAAAGGCCTTTGACCCGAACCCGGCTCACGATTACCGTATTGACGTCGTGGGAAGTCGGGAGTGGGTTGAGGAGCGGTCAGCGCTATACCGTGGTAAGGCCCGAGTCCGACCCGTTCTCACTGACAGTAAGAAGCGGGTCGCAATTAAGGAGTCTGAGGGGATTGCCGTAGCCTTTCAGAAGTGGATTGACTCCTTTAAGCCTACGTTTGGGACAGCCCCCGACATCCTCATGAAGCTGTCTCGGGAGAGACTACATGCAGTCGCAGTCTAATGAGCAGGCATGGGATGCTCAGCTCGTCACCCTACGCTCCGTAACCGATACCACAGGCGTCATTCACGAGGCCCAGCTCCAGCAACTTAGGTTCTGGGGTGGTATCGCATTTCATGGGCAGAAGTGGCGCGCCGATATTGATGTGGAGGGCCGAAAGGTCACGTACACGCTCGATAAGAAAACCAAGGACCGTAATCTACCCAATGTAGTGGCCGCGCTGGACCGTAGCGTTCATTGGCTGTTTGGGGAGACCTGGCAGCTTGTGGTTGTTGAGGCTGGTTCGACCATCTACGCGGGTCAGTTTATGACCATGCAAGAATATACCCAGGAAGCTCGTAAGTACCGGAAGCAACGCGAAGAGCGAGCGGCTAAGAACAAAAAGAATAGAAAGCGTAGAGGCAAGTAGTGGGCGAGGAGTTAACGAAACGGGAACAAGCCCAAAAAGAGGCGTTCCTGAAGCTAGATGACCGGGAAGTATTTGCTTACAATTACTACCTTGAGTGTAATCAGGCACCCCTTTCCCCGAGTCTGAGCGCCCAGCTCTTTGAGCTATTCCTCACTGGCAAAAGTTGTGAGGAAATTCGCAGACTTAACCCAGCAATTGGTTTAGGTCAAATCGTAGCCGCACGTCTTAAAGGCGAATGGGACCTACGTAGGGACGAATACGCGAATAGCCTCCTGGATAAGACGATGGACCGGGTCAAGCAATCGACGCTTGAGTCCGCCCTATTGGTCTGCGATATGCTCTCTGTAGCCAACAAGGAGCATGGGGAAGCCCTTCGCAAGTACCTCCAGTCCGGAGACGTCAAAGAGCTACCCCCGTTTCGCATCAACTCGATGCAGAGCTTTAAGTATGCGGTCGAAGTCCTCCAGAAGCTTTCCGGTCAGGACCGCCAGCAACAGGTTAAGGTCTCGGGTACCGTCAACCACGAGGTTGCGGAGGCTGAGGATACCACACCTTCGGGTACGGCTAGTGACCTAGCCATCAATGCATTGAAAGGCCTTTTAGGTAAGTAAGTGTCTAAGCAGCAAAAGAAGACGAAGGAGCAGATTCTACGGGAAAATCTCTTTACCCCGTGTGAAACGAAGGAGCATCTACACCTTTGGGTGCAGACGTACCTTAACATCGACCTACCTGCGTCTACTGTTTGCCACAGCGACACTGACTTTGAGCCCAGCAATAGTAACCCACTCGACCTCCTTTGGGAAGTTTATTCGGCGGCCCGGACTGGCGATAAAACCAAGGGCTACATGCTGTACTATGCTGCCCGAGGCTCCTATAAGTCTGTCCTAGCCTCCATCATCGAGGCTCTTTGCTTTTTCCACCTACGTAGAGACGTAGGCCACATGGCTGCGAACAAAGAGCAGTCCAAAATCGTCCAGGGCTATCTCAAGAAGTACCTCAGTGGCCCCGTCCTCCGAGACTTCATGACCTCGAAGAACGAGTCCGAAATCTCCGTAACTTGGTATGAGCGAGGGGACTTAAAGCTCACCCCGAAGGAATACAAGGACGCCAAGGCCCAAGGCCTTAAGGTCGGCGACTTCGTAGAGAAGCGGTACGAGACCAAGGTCGTAGTCGCGACTCTTGGCGGTGCCAACGGCCTCCACTGCTCGATGATGGTGTTGGATGAGCTAGACTTAACGTCCGAGGAAATCATCTCTGAGGCTATGATGATTCCGGCTCCTGGTAAAGAAAACCAGGAACACCCGATGGTCCTCATGACCAGCTCCCGTAAGTTCTCGATTGGCCCCGTGCAGAAGGCTATCGATGAAGCACATAAGACGGGTCTTCTAATCCGGCACTGGAATATCATTGACGTAACCAGCGCCTGTCCTCCGGAGCGCCACCTACCTCAGCTCCCAAAGCTCAAGGTCTACTACTCCAACAACCTACTTGAGACAATCCCCGAGGAGGAGTTTAACGCCCTGCCCGAGGACAGACGGGACGACTACAAAGAGGACGAAGCCTACGAAGGCTGCCTCAAGAATTGTCGTATGTTTGCCATGTGCCGTGGCCGACTGGCTACCGAGCAGAAGAGCGCCACCCCGCTCCTCCGAGACGTAGAGTTTACTCAGCAAACGTTCATGAAGATGACGGACACTGAGAAGGCTCAGGCACAGCTCATGTGCTGGAAGCCGTCCCGTGAAGGCCTTGTATATCCTCGTTTGTTCCGTGATGTACATCTTATTGATGCGCCCACCATTGCCCACATCATGACGGGCGAGAATTACCCGTCTACCTTTGGCAAAGCTGCACTCCTGAAGTTCCTAGAGGAACAGGATGTCACCTATTACTCGGGCATCGACCACGGCTTTAGCCATTGCTTCGCTGGCGTCCTAGCCTTCCGCTGGGCAAATACCATGTTTGTCATCGATGCCTTTGAGGCCCCTGGCCTAGAGCTTGACGGCAAGATTAAACTCATGGAATCGCGGCTTCGTCGTTTTAATCCAACGATTTACGCCGATACTTCCCATCCTGGGGATAATACCACGATGAAGGTAAAGCACAAGTTCAATCTCAAGAAGTGGAAAAAGGGCCCAGGGTCTGTTTTTGACGGCATCGGCGCCGTTCGTATGAAGCTCAACCCAGTCCTGTCCAAGCGTCCCGAGCTGTTTTTCCTCAAGTATGACCAGGGGGTAGAGCACCTATTTGACCGCTTGGCCAAGTATTCGTGGATTATTGACCCGACCACGGGCGAGGCCACAGACACCCCCAACGAGAAGGACGACGACCTTTGTGACGCCTTCCGTTACTGCATCATGAATTCGTTCCCGAATAAAGGAAAGCTGATTGCCCATACCAGTGGACATGAGGCCCAGCCTTGGCTCCGACCCGGCAATGCTCCGGTCACTCAGGACCCAAATGCCACTGCGGTACAGAAAATCCATTGGCAACAGATGCTTGAAAATGCAGGCATCGCAGACCTCGATAAGGAAGAACCTGAAGAGTTAGATGGGGATAGGCCGCGCAAAAAGAATTTCGTCTGGTCCATCTAGCACCGCAATCTTTAGGAAAAAGGCCAACCAATGGACGGAACCCTTAAAATTTCAGCGGTAACGCTAGCTTACGCGGATAAGACTGGCACCTCTAACCCCCAGAAGAAGTACGTTGACTGGACAGTCAATCGCTCGTATTCGGTTCAGAATCCGAAGTCTGTCCCCTTGACCCTGGCCCCGGGTGAGGTAAATACCGTATTCTCAGGCTCCCGAAACATCGTCCTGAACGCGAACACTGTTCTAGGATTGTCTCTTGTTTCAGGTACTTACAACACATACCGCCTTTCATATGCGTCGGGTAATGCTCCAGGCTTCCGCACGGACCGGGGCCTGGCAGAGAATGGTAAGACCCTCACCCTAACCGCAAACCCCAACCTCACCCTAACCGTGGCTTCAACCACGGCTGACTTTGGCGCGGTCGTGGTAGGTGACACTGTATTCTTCCCGAGTACGCCTACGGGCGATGCAGCCGGTCCATTTAGCCCTCTCAATGTCGGCCTTTGGTCGGTACTTTCGGTGGCCGGTGACTCGAAGTCCATTCAGCTTGCTCGTCCTACGGGCGTAGACTTCTCGGGCACCACCGAGACCGTAACCGTAACCGACAACTCACAGATTCAGGCGTATTCGGCCGCTGGCGTTCAGGTGGGTGACAAAGTTCAAATCTCGGCTGGCTTCGCGGCCCCTGTCCTTGGAACGTATCAGGTCACGGCAGTAACCGCTAGTCGATTCGACTTTGTTTCGGTCGCGGCCCTTCCCACGGGCATCACGGCCCAGCCCGGTACGGGTCTCTCCTTCTACAGCGCTTCAAAGCGTTACATCCGCGTAGAGGCTGACCAGCTTCTCACCCTAGCTCTAAACGGTGACACCTCCGGCGCGCTTGTCCTCAACCCCTGGTCTCCCGGCGACGAAGACAATACCGGCTTCTTCGAGCTATGCGGGAACATCTGGTCCTGCGTCCTCACGAACAACAATAGCGTGTCCGTAGATGTACTCGTTATTACGGCAGAATAATGTCCTCAATCGAGACCCCCAGACTAAATAAAGCAGTTGCTGAAATCCTAAACCTCAGCAAGGCCATGCCCTCCTCTAAGAAGGGGGCAATGATTACTCTTGACGGAGAAATCCGTGAGGAGCTAGCCAAGAACAAGGAAGAGCCCCGGACCTTTGAGCGCGCTCTCCTCAAGAGCCTTAATGAACAGGGCGAAGTAGAGCGCCTTGCCTTTGAGTCTGACCCGGCGTCCCGTAACCAGTACGGCTCCGTTTATAAGACCAAGGGGCGGCTCATCCCTGACCGCATCCTTAAGCGCATCGCCATCCAGGACGACCTCGTAGCTGCCATTGTTCAGGCTCGCTGCAACCACATTGCCGCCTTCGGTCGTATGCGGCCCAATCGCTTCTCTACGGGCTTTATCATCGAGCCCACCCAGGAAGCACTAGAGGCCATCGAAAAGCTCCCTGAGGAGCAGAAGCAGGCCCAGAAGGCCCAGCTTCAGAAGCGCATCTCCCAGCTCTCGAAGAAGATGGTTACGTGCGGTCGCCCCAATCTAGACCTTTCGGGTAACCAGGACCGCCTCACCTTCCCTCAGTACCTTTCCATGAGTATGCGCAATGCCATCGTCGTTGGCCGCATTGCCACGGAAGTTCTTTACAAGCCGGGCTCAGGCAAGAAAGAGGTTATGGGCTTCCGTGTCATGGACGCGGGTACCATCTACCGTGCCGAGCCCCAGCAAGGCGCTCTTGAGGGCATTCGTAAAGAGGCCAAGGCTCTACTTTCCCGCCTCAAAAACAAGAACATCGACATCGAGCGTTTCTCAAATGACGAGTTTACGTGGGTCCAGGTCCTTCCTGAGGCCGACAAGCCTGTACAGGTCTTTACTTCGGACGAGTGCCTTGTCCACAACTTTTATGCGGTTCCGGACGTCGAGCTAGACGGCTACCCAGTTACGCCCCTTGATACGGTTCTTTCGGCCGTTACCACCCACATCAACATCACCACCCACAACAAGCTCTACTTCCAGAGTGGCCGTGCGGCTCGTGGTATGCTCGTCATTCAGTCCGACGAGGTTGATGAGGCTGTAATCACGCGCGTTCGTCAGCAATTCAATGCTCAGATTAACTCAGTGAACAATGCATGGCGTATGCCGGTCTTCGGCATCGGCCAGGAAGACAAGATTAGCTGGCAGCCGATTGATAGCGGTGGCCGGGACATGGAATTCCAGTACCTCATGGACATGAACGCCCGAGTCATCCTCTCGGCCTTCATGATGTCCCCGGAAGAGCTACCGGGTTGGTCGTACCTCTCGCGTGGTACGAATTCCCAGGCCCTTTCTGAGGGCAACAATGAGTACAAGATGCAGGCGGCGCGCGACGTCGGCATTCGCCCGCTACTCGCCCAGTTTGAAGACTTCATCAATCAGTACCTGCTCCCGCTCTTTGACCCGGACCTCTCCAAGGTTTGTGTTCTAAAGCTTGTCGGCCTCGATGCTGAGACGGCTGAGAAGGAGTCGGTACGCCTTCAACAGGACATGCCCGTACACATGACGTACGATGAAGTCCTAGAAAAGGTTGAGAAGCGCGCGGTAGGTAAGGCAATGGGCGGCGAATTTCCGCTCAATCCCCAGTACCAAGCCATCCTCGATAAGTATCTTCTCGTAGGCAAAATTAAGGCCAACTTCTTCGGCGACAAGGAAGCTGAGAAGGACCCCCAGTGGCAGTATTGCCGGGACCCATTCTGGTTTCAGTGGCAACAGTTGCTTATGCAGCAGCAGCAAATGCAACAGCAAGCTCAGGCTCAGCAACAGCAACAGGCTCAGGGTGGTGGTGGTGACTCGGGCGGCGGTGACGATGGAGGGGGTGGAGATGGTGGTGGCGGTGCAGCACCCCCAGGCGAGCAGAGCCCCAGTGGCGAAGCAGCTAAGCCCACTCAGGAAACGACTCAGACTGAGAATCAGAAGAGCCAGAGCGCTGAGGAGTCCTCTGCCGCTGGTCAGCCCACTGACCTCACCCGGTCTATTGACCAGGCGTTGGAGCTTCTAACTAAGTCGGAGCGCCAGCTACCTAAGTCCAAGAAGAAACTACTTAATCAGCACAAAATCTTGCTTGACGACTTCCTCCGGGGCTGGGATGCGGACCTTGCCGAAGCCAACAAAGAAATCGGGGCCCTAGTAAATAAGCTAGCGCCTAAGAAAGGCTAAGCATCTATCTTAAAGTTTTGCGTCACAATCTTAGATAGGTGAACAAGTATCGTACAGAAGAGGAACGTCAGGCTGCGATTAAGGCTTCAAAAAAGAAGTATGCCGATAAGCCTGAAGTTAAGGCTAGGCAAGTAGCTTACTACAAAAAAGCTCGAAACAACCCAGCCTTCCTTGAAAACGAAAAGAACGTAAGATTGCTTAAGAACTATGGAATTACTTTTCAGCAATTCTACGAGCTTATAGGTAGCCAGAACGGACTCTGCGCTTTATGCAAAATTAAGCTAGGTCCTGAGATTCAAAACGCAGCGACGGCTCCTGTAGTTGACCACTGTCATAAGACTGGAAAAGTTCGTGGCATCCTTCACCGTAAGTGCAATTCTGCGCTTGGGATAATCGGCGACTCGTTGGATGCAGCAAAGAACTTAATTGCTTATTTGGAGCAAAACAATGCCACCCCGCAGGATTAGCCTAACTCAGAAAGTCATCAAAGCGATTCACTCGGCTGTGGATACTTTGTATGACAATGCCTTGCGTCGGTTTACTGGCCGTCTTCCAATCGACAAACGTATCAATTTCTTCACACGAATCAACCTAGTTGACCTTTACCACAATGCCGTAGCAGAGGAGGGCTCTAAGCCTACGGACGGTATCGTGAAAGCCCTCATCCGTACAGCCGAGGGATATGTTGAGAGTCAGCGTCAGGTCACGAAGACCAAATTAGTTCACAATA
>Ga0070730_10003329_pt1 | contig 14454 bp, 14 predicted proteins | sample Coa_R1_3_FD_66447 | JGI IMG/M metagenome (GOLD analysis project Ga0070730, IMG submission 66447) | Surface soil microbial communities from Centralia Pennsylvania, which are recovering from an underground coalmine fire - Coalmine... | ecosystem: Environmental > Terrestrial > Soil > Unclassified ...
TGGTTTCCGGCGCTGCCCCCGGGGACCGGCACAGCCTTCCTGGAAATGACCCGGCGGCATGGCGATTTTGCTCTGGTCGGCGTCGCCGCCTGCGTCACGCTCGATCAGCACGGCATCTGCGCCAGAGCCTCAGTCGCGCTCTTGGGCGCTGGTGAAACGCAGGTGCGCGCGGCCCAGGCCGAAGCCTGTCTTGTCGGCCATAAAATGGATGATCCGACGATTGACGCCGCTGCCGTCGCCGCAATGGCCGAGTTGGACCCGGTGGGCGATATCCACGGCTCGCCAGAATACCGCAAGCAGGTAGCAGGCACGCTCACGCAGCGAGCCGTGGCAATCGCCTGGGAACGCGCGCGCCGAAGGAGTCAGCTATGATCGACCCAAAGACAAAGGCCATGCGGCCAAGGATGATTCACCTGACGGTGAATGGCAAACGCCGCGCTGCGCGGGCCGAGCCGCGCATGCTCTTGAGCGATTTTTTGCGCCACGAATTGGAGCTGACGGGCACGCATGTAGGTTGTGAGCATGGCGTCTGTGGCTGCTGCACCATCCTCTATAACGGCGTGCCCATCCGTTCCTGCCTGATGCTCGCCGTGCAGGCCAGGGGTGCGCGCATCGTCACCGTTGAGGGTCTGGCGAATGAAGATGGCACATTGCATCCCATCCAGCAGGCGTTCCAGGATTGTCACGGCCTGCAATGCGGCTTCTGCACGCCCGGCTTTTTAATGGCAACCTATGCCTTTCTCAAAGAGCGTTCCGCGCTGCATATGACCGATGAAGCCATTCGAGTCGCCATTGCTGGCAATCTCTGCCGCTGCACCGGCTATCAAGGCATCGTCGAAGCCGTGCGCCAGGCCGCTCAAACGATGAAAAAATAAGCGCAGCGCACCCTTGATTAAGCAGTCACATTTTCGTCTTAGCCCGCGCAGGCGGGCATGGCGGCGCAGCCTCCAGGCGCGGTCGAGCGAGAGGTTCGAGCAAGCGCCTGCCGCCGGAGGCGTGGCCTTTAGCCGCCCGCCACACGGCGCCGTATCCTGAATCGCCAGGGAGATGACCTATGACCACGAAATTGTTCGGCGAACCCGTCAAGCGCCTCGAAGACCCCCGTCTGTTGAAGGGCCAGGGCCAGTACGTCGATGATATTCACCGTCCAGGTATGCTGCATGGCGCAGTGCTGCGCAGCCAGCATGCCCACGCGCGCCTCAAAAAAATCGACATCAGCAAAGCCAGAGCCTTGCCTGGCGTCTCGCTCGTGCTGACAGCAGATGATCTGGGACCGGCGGGTGGTCCGCTGCCCTTGCTCATCCCCCACCCTGCCCTCACGGAACCGCGCACGCAGCGCGCATTAGCAGGCGACGAGGTGCGCTACGTCGGCGAGGCCGTCGCCTTCGTCGTCGCCAAAAATCGCTATATCGCCGAAGACGCGCTGGAACTCATCGAGATCGAATACGAGCCGCTGCCCGTCGTCGCCGCGCTCGATGCGGCCACCGGAGAAGATGCGCCGCTCGTGCATGCTGGCGTCGCCCGCAATATTGCCGCGCATCTCGTGCAGACCGTCGGCGACCCGGAAAGCGCCTTTGCGCGGGCGGCATATATCGTCAAAGACCGCCTGCGCATGGACCGGGGCGCGGCGCATCCGATGGAGACGCGCGGCATCGTGGCCGAATGGAGCGAGACCGATCACTCTCTCACCTGCTGGATTTCGACACAGGGGCCGATCCCGATCAAGAACGGCCTGGCGATGCTCTTCCACCTGCCGGAGCAAAAAGTGCGCGTGATCGCGCCCGATGTCGGCGGCGGCTTCGGGCCAAAGATTATGATGTTCTATCCCGAAGAGATTCTCGCGCCGATGGCCTCGATGCGGCTGGGGCGGCCCGTCAAGTGGATTGAAGACCGCATCGAGCATTTCATCTCCACCAACCACGAGCGCGAGCAGATTCACGATATAGAGATCGCCTTCGATAAGGACGGGCGCATCCTGGGCGTCCGCGACACCTTCTTGCACGATACTGGCGCCTTCACGCCCTATGGCATCATCACGCCGCTGATCTCGGCCACCCAGGTGCCCAACAATTATAACGTCCCTAATTATCGCGTTGAGTTTACCGTCGCTTTTACCAACAAAGTACCCGTCAGCCCCTATCGCGGCGCCGGGCGTCCGCAGGGCGTCTTTGCGATGGAGCGCCTGCTGGATAAAGCCGCGCGCGAGCTTGGCCTGGACCGCGCTGAGATTCGACGGCGCAACTTCATCCAGCCGGATGAGTTCCCCCACGAGGTGGGTCTGATCTTCCAGGACGGTGGCCCGACGACCTACGACAGCGGCAACTATCCCGAAGTCCAGGCGCGGGCGCTCAAGCTGATCGGCTGGGAGACGTTCAAGCGCCAGCAAGAGCGCGCCCGCCGCCAGGGGCGCTTGATCGGCATTGGCCTGGCGAATTATGTCGAGGGCACCGGCATTGGCCCCTACGAAGGCGCGCAGGTGCGCGTAGATGTGCGCGGGCATGTTTCTGTCTCCACAGCCGTCTCCACGCAGGGCCAGGGCCACTACACCACCTTTGCGCAGATCGCGGCGAGCGAACTGGGCGTGCCGCTAGATCAGGTGACGGTCATAACCGGCGATTCGACGCAGTTTCGTTGGGGGTCGGGCACCTATGCCAGTCGGGCGCTGACTGTGGCGGGCAGCGCCGTCGCCCTGGCGGCGCGCGCCGTGCGCGAAAAAGCGGCGCAGCTTGCCGCCGATCTCCTGGAGGTCAGCCCCGATGATCTGGAGTTTGAAGACGGCATAGTCTCCGTCAAGGGCGCGCCTGCAAAATCCTATTCGCTGGCGGCGCTGGCCGTCGCCTCAAACCCCATTCGCTATGCCTATGGCGAAGTGCCCAAACTGCCACCAGAGGCGCTGCCACGTCAGGGATCGGCGCTTACTCCGGGCAAAGAGCCGGGGCTGGAGGCCATCCGCTATTATAGCCCGCCGCACGCGGCTTTTGCCAGCGGCTGCCACACCGCTATCGTCGAGGTAGATGCCCCGACAGGGATGGTCAAGATTCTCAAATACGCCGTCGTCCATGATTGTGGCACAATGGTCAACCCGATGATCGTCGAAGGGCAGGTCTACGGCGGCGTGGCGCAGGGTGTCGGTGGCACGCTCTACGAGAAGCTGGAATATGATGAGCAGGGGCAACTGCGCAGCGGCACCTATATGGACTTCCTGATCCCCTACGCCACCGAAGTCCCCCACATCGAAACCGATCATGTGGAGACGCCTTCGCCGCTCAACCCGCTCGGCGTCAAAGGCGCGGGCGAAGCCGGAGCCATTCCGGCGCCCTCCGCGCTGACCTCGGCCATCGAGGACGCCCTGACCCCGCTGGGCATTCGCATCACGCAGGTGCCCATCACGCCCAATATGCTGCGGGCCATGATCGCCGAGAAACGCTCCCAATCGTGACAGGCATGCACAGGGCAGTCTGGCGCCGCCAGACTGCCCTGTGCATGCGCTTCCTCTCAGTCGTCGCTGGCCTCGTGGACCGGACGGCGAAAGCAATCCCCAAGCTCAGCGTTGATCAGCGCGGTGTTGTGCCACTGGTCAGGGCTGAGGACATGGTGCGTCCCGTTGCAATAGGACTTATCACACTGCTTATAGTGGCTCTTCTCGAAAAGCAGATTGTCGCCCTCAACGCTGACCCAGATATGCTTGCGCGAATAGCCATCCCCCCATTTGAGCAGCAAGCCGCCCTGGTATTCATCGAAGCGCCCCTGCCTGTAGAGAAAGTCGCGGTTGAAGCGATTCAGGATCAGGCGCACTTTGCTCTGCTCGATAATCTGCGCGGCGCTCTCATTAAGTTTGGTCGTCGCGCTGGCCGCCAGGTCTTCCTTGGGAATGGAAAGCTGCCGTGAAGATTGCTGGGCCTCCTGAATCATATCCTTCACGTAGTCGGCTTCTTCATCGCTCAGGCTGTGCGATTCCCCAAAGATGTTGGGCTTCTTCGGCTGGTTATATCCATGTGGCATGATTTGCTCCCTGCGCGTGCAAACAGCCCAAAACGGCGCAGCGTACCTTCTCCTCGCCAGCTTCGGGCCGGGCAACACTCTGCTGATTGGCGTTCTTCTTACGCATAGTCTATCATTCGCAGAGACTATTCCGCCAATCAGGGATGCGGCGCCGGGCTTGCCTCACCGCCCTGGGGCAAACCATTTCTTCCGCTCAATCCGCTGGCTCAATTGCCAGGAAGACCCGCTCCGCTTTGGGCCTGCGCCGCAGAACTCGCAGCGTCCCCATGAAAGCGTGATAAATCCGCCAGGTCAGCCCATACTTCTTTTCCAGCGTCGCCTCGGCAAAAGCCTCCTCTTGCTCCTCTGTCAGAATCCGCGCCTTCCCCTCGACCTCTGCTCCAGTGACTTTGCCGTTGAGGGTGCAGGGCGCCAGCGTTACTCGCGGCGTGTGGCGAATGCGTTTTACCTTGCCCGCCTTGGGGAAGGTATAGACATAGATCGTCCCGCCCACTTCAGCGAACCAGACCGGCGTCCTCACCGGCTCGCCCGTCTTGCGGAAGGTGGTCAGGCTGATATATTTCGCTTTGCTCAGTTGGCTGAATATCACTGCTTGAGAGAGCCTTTCTCCCTTGACCGCTTTCCTGTATAATTAGTATCGATGATGCTGGTAGGCTGGTGAGGGCTGGCGCCCTGATCAGAAAACCCGCTGAGCCTCTGATCGTCCAACAGGCTCTCCTCCCAGGATGGGAGCGGAGGAATAGTATGCAGGCAACGCCAAATACACAACGCTCGCTCGTCATGTCGTACCTCGGTTTGCGCAAAAGCATTGGCGTGATCGGCGTGATGTTACCAATCGTGCTGGCTGTGGGCAAGATGCTGTTGGGCAGCCCTGGGCTATTGGACTCACTCAGCGCCTACTATTATAGCGTGATGCGCGATGTGTTTGTCGGCAGCCTGTGGGCTATCGCCGTGTTTCTCTTTTCCTATCGCTATGCCTGGCTGGATGATCTTGCGGGCGATCTGGCCGGCATCTCTGCCTTGGGCGCCGCCCTCTTTCCAACGGCTCCGCCGAGCGCCTCTTCCCAGCAGATATTCGTTGGGTGGTTGCACTGGATCTTTAGCGTGATCTTTTTCCTCACCCTGGCGTTCTTCGCGCTCGTGCTGTTTCGCAAAACGGATCCGAAGACGAAACCAACGCCGCAAAAGCTCCAGAGAAACCGCGTCTATCTGGTCTCTGGGATCACGATTCTCGCCTGTCTGGCGCTTCTTGGGCTAATGTCATTCCTGCCAGTCCCCTCGTGGCTCCAGGCGCTCCATCCGGTCTTCTGGCTGGAATCGCTCGCGATCTGGGCCTTCGGGGTTGCCTGGTTTGTCAAGGGAGAGACAATACTGAAAGATCAGTAATCCTCTTTACCTGCATGAATAGCCCCCTGCGCTGGGAGATGATCGGTATTTTCCCAGCGCAGGCTCTTGCCGCCTTTGGCAGAAAGGTCTTTAGCTGCGAGCATATTCCCGCTCTGGCTCGCTGGTTTTCTCCTCGCCAGCCGCAGCCAGCGCGGGCGTAGCCGTCTCGCTCAGTCCGATGCGCCGCCAGAGCGCGCGCAGCGGCGCGGGCGCCCACCAGTTCCACCGGCCCAGCAGCCGCATCGTCGCGGGCACGAGCAGGCCGCGCACCAGCGTGGCATCGATGATCACCGCCGTCGCCAGTCCCACGCCAATCTCCTTGATGAAGATGATCTCTGAGGTGCTGAAAGCCGCCAGCACCACCGCGAAGAGCAGGGCGGCGCTGCTGATCAGCCTGCCGGTGTGTTGCAGCCCAGAGGCCACCGAGGCGCGATTATCGCCTGTTTTATCGAACTGCTCTTTAATCCGGCTGAGCAGAAAGATTTCGTAGTCCATCGACAGCCCAAAGGCCAGCGCGAAGATTAGGATCGTCTGGGTGCCATCAATACTGCCGTTCGACTGAAACCCCAGCAGGCTTTGGAGATGCCCATCCTGGAAAATCCAGACCAGCGCGCCAAAGGTCGCCGTGAGCGAGAGGGCATTGAGGACGATGGCCTTGAGCGGCATCACCACCGAGCCAGTCATCAAGAAGAGCAGCACAAAGATCGCCAGCGCGATGACCAGCAAGGCGTAGGGCAGCGTTGCCCGCAAATTGGCGAACAGGTCCATCTGGTAAGGCGTCTCACCGCCGACCAGCGGCTGAAGTCCCCCCGGCGCGCTCAGCGCCCGAATCTGGCGCGCGGTATTCTCTGTAGCCGCCGAGAACTCGGCTGATTGCAATTCCACCATCACTCTGGTAGCGTCCTCGTTCGCCAACTGAGCGGCTGCTGCCGCAAACTGCGGATTGGCCCCTGGCTTGGCATACAACTGCTGATACTGCCCCAGCGAGAGCGCCGGATCGACCGTCACCAGGCTTTGCACCTGCACCACGCCTGGCAGCGCCTCAATCTCGCGCACATAAGTATCCAGGCTCGCCAGATTGCTAGATGAGAGGGCATTGCCCGGCGTGCGGATAGCGATCACCAGTTCGGATGCGCCCTGCTGGGCGAAATCGTGCGCCAGCCGGTCAGTCACAACCCGCGCCTCCTGCCCTGGCGGCAGCACGGTGACATCAGGTGTCGAGAAGGCGGCATGCAGGAACGGCGATCCCAGCAGTAACAGGATACCCAGCGCTGCCAGCCCAACCGGGATCGGGAAGCGCATCACCGTCTGCGAGAGCCGATACCACACGCCACGCGCCTCACCGCCGCTGCTGGTGCGTCTGGGGAAGATGCGCCGGAAAAGAAGCTGAATGGAGATCGCGTTGACGCGCTGGCCCAGGAGCGCCAGAATAGCAGGGAGGATGGTCAGCGCGGCTAGCATTGCCACCAGCACAGCCCCAATCGCGCCAAGGCCCATGCTGCGCAGGAAGCCCTCTGGGAAGAGCAGCAGCCCCAGCAGGCTCACGCTCACCGTCAGCCCGGAGAAGAGAACCGTGCGCCCGGCAGTAGAAAGGGTCCGCTGCAACGCGCCCACCACATCGCCTTCGTTGGGCGCCAGTTCCTCGCGGAAGCGCGTCACGATAAAGAGCGCGTAATCAATCGCCAGCCCCAGCCCCATCACTGTGACCACGTTGATGGCAAAGACCGAAATATCGGTCACGCCCGTCAGTGCGCGCAGGAAGGCAAACGTGCCCAGAATGGCAATCCCCCCGATCACCAGCGGCAAGCTCGCTGCGACCAGCCCGCCAAAGACGATGAAGAGCAGGATACCCACCATCGGGAAGGTGATGATCTCGGCATGCTCCAGGTCGGCGCCGATCTGCGTGTTGATCGCCACATTGACGGGGATATTGCCACCCATCGTGACGTGCAGCCCAGGGGCCGTCATCAGTGGAAGCACGGCGGTGTAATCTTTGGCCTTGGTTGTGTAGTCCTGCGCTTTGAGTTGCAGCGCGGCAAAGGTCTCGTGGCCGTCGCGTGCCAGAAACCGGGCGCTGCGCGTCGAGTAGTAGGATGTCACCGAGGCCACCTCTGGCCGCGCCTGGAGGGTGTCGAGCATCTGCGTGGCCGTGTTCGCAAAAGCCGGATCGGTTGCACTCAGCCTGTCGCTCTGCATCAAGATCACGACATCGGTTGTCGCGCCGCCGAGCTGCTGGTCCAGCAGCGTCTGCGCGCGCGTGGAATCGCTGTTGGGGTCTTGGAAGCCGCCATCTTTCAGCGCACTAAAAACCCCTGTACCAAAGATCGCCATCGCCACCACCATCGCCACACCGCCAAAGAGAACTGCCCATCGGGCGCGATAGATCGCCCCACCAAGTGTTGCCAGCATGTGTCGATCCTTTCTGAATGAGCTTCATTCACTATTGCTGATAAGAAATGACTTCTTTCTGTGTGTCGCGGCAGCCACCGCCAAAGTCTGCTGTATCGTCTGCTATGGCCGAGGCTCTAGATCGCTGATTCATAGCTCCTCCTGTCCTTGTGCCGCTCTATGAATGAAGTTCATTCATAGAGCGGCAAACTGATAAACTCTATGGTTGAAGCGCTGCGAAGATTGGGCCTGCGGGATGGTTGCTATCTCTTCACGGTTCTGCCTGGTATACGCGAGAGAGCTTCCGTTGGTTGCACACTTACGTTGCGGCGCCCTGTCGCCCCTCCTCGGCGGCCCTATTTCCTGCCTGGAGCGCTGGCCCGAAAAAGAGCCGCTCGATCAGTTCAATCAGCCGCTCTCGATAGGCTTCCTCGTGTTCCCCATGCTCGACGACGAAGCACTGCTGCAAGACCGCGCTCACCAGTCCATTGAGCATCAGCGCATACATGACCGTATCAAACGGCTTGAGCAGTCCCCGTGCAATTGCCTGGCGGAAGAAGCTATCTAGCGCGTCTGAAATGCGCTGCTCAGCAACCTGAAGCTGCGACACCTCTTCAGGAGAAGGCAAATTTACCTGAAAGAGTGACATAACACTCAGGTTTTGATGGCATTTACGGAATGACTCCTCAATCAGCAGGCGCGGAATCTGACTCATCGGCAGGTTCAGCAGCTCCGGCGACTGCATGACGTTTGCGATGGTCGCATTCAATTCCACCGAGACCTCGACCAGAATCTGGCGTTTATTTTGAAAATAGAGATACACCGTTCCCACAGCCACCCCTGCGGCCCGCGCGATCTCTGCGATAGTCGTATCCTCGTAACCCTGCTTCGCAAAGAGGTCGCGCGCCGCCGCAATAATCGCCCGGCGCTTGTCGTGGGTATCGTCGTGTGTCGGTGATTCTGGCATAGTACCTTCTGAACAGGTGTGAATGAACTTCATTCAGATAATGCCATAGAATCACGCGAATGTCAAGCCCCTTTTCTCATTCGCTCAGGCGCATGCTGATGAACCCTATCTTTTCCTGGGAATAGCGCCTGATGCTCCTCAGCATCCTCACACGTATCCACCCAGAAACCCGCCAATGCAGTCGATAAATATGGTATGATTTTGTCGAATGCTATCGTTATTAGTGATACTCTCATGCCCAGCATATCGGTCCGAGTAGTCCGAGTAGTCCGAGTAGTCCGAGTGGTCACATGTGCAAAAGTGAGGAAAGAGTCTATGCTTGATCGGCTCGCTGTCAGCAATCCCTGGTGGAGCAATCCCGCCGCTATCCAGCGCGACCGCCATCTGCGCGCCCTGGAGACCTCGCCGTTTCGGCGCCCCCTGCCCATTGTGGAAAGCCTGCGCATCGATGCGCCGCTGGTCTATACCCTGCGCGGCCCGCGCCAGGTAGGTAAGACAACGGCGGCCAAGCTGCTTGTACGCCGTCTCCTGGAGGCGGGCATCGCGCCCCGGCGCGTGCTGTATTATGCCCTCGATCTGGAGGGCGAGCCAGGCGCGCTGGAGGCGCTGGTGCGCGCAGGGATGCAGACGGCGCGTGCCACGCCTGGACCGGCGCAAGGGCTGCCGATCTATTACTTCATTCTGGATGAGATTAGCGCCGTGCCCAACTGGCAGCAGGCGATTAAATGGCTGCGCGATAACACTCCGGCGGCGGAAGCCTTCTTTCTGCTGACCGGCTCGGTGGCCTCCGATATTCGCGCCGGGGCCGAGCGGCTGCCTGGCCGTCGCGGCGGCGAATCCCATCTTGATCGTATTTTGCTGCCCTTGTCCTTTGGCGAGTTTGTGATGGCCTGCGCCCCCGATCTGCCGCCGCCGCCGCGTGTGCTGGCCCCGGCTGATCTCGTGCGGCCACAGGATAATGCGACAGACATCCTGCTGGGCAATACCTTTCTGGTGGGGCAGCTTGATGAATTGCTGCAACGCTATCTTCAGGTGGGCGGCTATCCCGCCGCCGTGCGCGATCACCTGACCCGCCCTGATGGCGAAGTCAGCGAAAGCACGGCGCGCCAGCTTTGGGATATGGTCGCCGGGGATGTCAGCCGCTTTCGCGGCGACCCGCTCAAGGCGCTGCGGCTGATCGAGCGCGTGAGTATTGATCTGGGATCAGCGGTCAGCTATAACCGGCTTTCGACGCACCTGGGCTATGCCGTCGATACCGTTGAGGATTACGTGCGGCGGCTGGGCGAGTCTTTCCAACTGCTGACGCTGCACTTCTTCGATCTCTCCAGGGGCATAGTAGCTCCCAAGAAGAACGTCAAATTGTATCCCGTCGATCCACTGCTGATGCAGTTGCCGCGCGCAATGCTGCGCAGCACCCGATTGCCCGAAGCGTCCGCGCTGGTTGAATCGGTGCTGGCGCTGGCGCTCTTCCGGGCGGCTGAGGTGGATCTGATGGAAGCCTTTAATGTGCCGCGCGCGCTCTACTACTGGCGCTCCGAGCGCGCCAGCGCCGAGCGCGAGGTAGATTTTCTACTGGACCCAACCGGCGCGCGGCTGGCCTTTGAGTCGAAGTATGAGCGCACGGTACAGGGCTTTGACGCCGCGACCCTGCGGCGCGTCTTTGGTGGCGGCACGCTCTTTACGCGGCATGATCTGCGCTTGCCCACCGGCGAAGGAGAGGATACAGTGGCGCGCATCCCGGCGGCGCTGGCGCTCTGGCTGCTGCCGCCGGGGCAGGCGATTGTGGGCAAAGGACCAATTACCAGCTAGCCAATGCCCAGTTCCCATTTGGCATCTTCGGACATGCGCTCAGGAGACCAGGGCGGGTCAAAGGTGAGTTCGACTTTGGCCGTCTTGACCCCAGGCACTTCCAGAAGCTTTGTCTCCACTTCAGACATCACCTCGCCAGCCACCGGGCAGCCGATGGCCGTCAGGGTCATGATGACGCCGACGCTCTCGACGCCGATGTTGACTTCATAGACCAGGCCAAGATCAACAATGTTGACTGGAATCTCCGGGTCATAGCACTCGCGCAGCGCCTCGATGACGGCATCCTGATTGATGGCGATGGTCTGCCCGGTCTGTTCCACTTCATTCGCGGTATCGGCCATATATGCCTCCTCTGGGAGAACGCGCAAAAGCGCGAGAGATCATTCCAGCTTCTTCTGGTACTATAGCCCATCGCTCGGCCAAAAGTCAAAATATGCCCACCGCTTGCTTCGGCCTCTTATACGCCGGGGGCCTTGCCGTTGAGCAGGTAGCGCTCAATGGCGACTGCCGCGCCGTCCTCGGTGTTCGGCGCCGTCAGGGCGCGAGCCACAGCGCGCACTTCTGCGGGAGCCTGGCCCATTGCCACACCTAGCCCGGCCAGGCGCAGCATGGAGAGGTCGTTAAAGCTGTCGCCCACCGCCATCGTCTGGGCGGGCGACAGGTGCAAACGACTGCTCAGGATGCTGAGTGCGTTCCCTTTGCTGACGGTGGGACTCATGATTGAAAGCTCAGGGCTGCCATAGCTGCCCATTGGATTCAGGTAAAGCTGGCAAGAGAGCGAGCGCATCTCTTCGGCGATGCGCGCCAGATGCTCCTGTGGACCAAAGGCAACGACGCGCAGCGGATCGTGTTCTCCGGCGCAGAGTTCATCCAGAGGACGGCGCGCAAGCTGCGGAGCAAATTGAAAATAGGTAGCTTCCCAGGGCGTATCGCCAGATTCCGGGCCGGTGAAGATGCGCTCGCCGTCTTCCAGATCGTATTGCGCTAGGGGTTGCAGACCGTGCCGGGCGATGGTGTCAACGGCGACCTGCCCCACCAGCGCCGGGAGTGGATCGCTGTGCCAGCATTCGCTGTCGGGATAATGACGGATGAGCGCGCCGTCGTAGCTGGCAACGGGGCCGTGCAAGCCAAGGTTGGCGGCAAACTGCGCCGCGCTGAAATAGCGCCGCGCCGTCGCCAGCGCGACCACCACCCCTGCCGCCTGTGCCCGCTCAATCGCGCGGCGCGTGCGCGGGGTGATTGCCCCCTGCGCATTGAGAATGGTTCCATCAATATCCAGCATGAGTAGCCGGTAAGGAGGATCGGTTTCTGATTGATGCGACACGAATCTAATACGCTTTCTTACGACACCTGATAGTCTTCGATGGCGCCCTGCTTCCATGTACGCACGGTGCGGATGTCGGCTTCTCTGAGCAGCGCGGCGGTTTGCGCCTGCCCCTGGGCAACGTCTGCCGGTCGGTGCGCATCGGAGCCGACGCTCATAGGCGTCTGATGCAAAGCGCAGGCTCGCGCCAGCCGGCGCACTATGTCTGGATAATGCAGGACATCATAGCCGTTGATTTCCAGGGCCACGTTGCACGCAGTCGCCTCTGCCGCCAGCCGCTCTAGCTCCTCATCCAGCTTGGGCGGCACATACTGATTGCGGCGGTACATACGCACCGGATGGCTCACCAGGCTGAAAGAGCCGCTCCTGACGGCCTCGCGCAGCAATTCCATATAGCGCAGCCAGCGCGCCTGCCCCTCTTCCTGGGGCCAGTGCAAGCGGTCACTCTCGAAGAACTCGCCGTCTACCTCATGCATCTCGAAGTCGTGTTCCGACAGCCCCAGGATAGGCAGCCCCTTGTCGCGCGCGGCCTCAACCATCTGAATCGCCGAACTGCGACTGACATGGCTATGAAAATCGCTCACAATGTTCATGCAATGGCACTACCTTTGGATGGATTAGAAAAGGAACCAGCAAGAGGCGCTGGCCGCCTCGCTGCGCCCGCTGCTCTTTTGGCTCTATAATAAGGGGTGCGAGGAAGCATTGCAAGAGAAGGGAGCAAATCTGATGTCAGCCTTTAGTTACTTGACCCATCTGGAGTGCAGCCGCTGTGGGCAGACGCATGAGGCCGAGGCGCTTCAGACGGTGAGCGCGTGCTGTGGGAAGCCCCTGCTGGCGCGCTATGATCTGGAGCGGGCGCGGCGCGAGTGGAACCGCGAGGCGTTGGCCCAGCGTCCAGCCACGATGTGGCGCTATCATGAGTTGCTCCCAGCGCGCCAGGAGGCCGAGATCGTCAGTCTGGGCGAAGGCATGACACCGCTGCTGGCCTGCCAGCAACTCGGTCAGGCGCTAGAATGGCCGAGCGCGCGCGTCCTGGTGAAGGATGAGGGCCAGAATCCGACGGGCAGCTTTAAAGCGCGCGGCATGAGCGCGGCGGTCAGCCGGGCGCGCGCGCTGGGAGTGAAGGCGCTGGCGACGCCCAGCGCGGGCAATGCGGCGGCGGCAATGGCAGCCTATGCCGCGCGGGCTAGATTGCCTGCGGTGGTCTTTATGCCCGAAGATGCGCCAGAGAGCGCAATGGTCCAGGTGGCTGTGAGCGGCGCGAAGCTGTATCTGGTCAAGGGGCTGATTAACGACGCCGGGGCGATGGTGGCTGCGCTGAAAGAGGAGCGTGGCTGGTTTGATGTGGCAACGCTCAAGGAGCCGTATCGCGCCGAAGGCAAGAAGACGATGGGCTTTGAGTTAGCGGAGCAGCTTGGCTGGCGGCTGCCCGATGCGATTCTCTATCCTGCTGGCGGTGGCACCGGCATCGTTGGCATGTGGAAGGCGTTTGAGGAACTCGAAGCGCTGGGTTGGATTGGCCCGCAGCGCCCCAGGATGATCATCGTCCAGGCGGAGGGCTGCGCGCCGCTGGTACAGGCGTTTCATGCCGGGTCCGAAACGGCAGAACCCTGGCAGGACGCTCACACGCTGGCCGGTGGGCTGCGTGTGCCAGCGGCCATCGGCGATTTTCTGATTCTGCGCGCCGTGCGCGCGAGCGGTGGAACGGCAGTGATGGTCAGCGACGCTGAGATGCTGGCGGCGGCGAAACTGCTGGCCGCCACTGAGGGCATTTTCGCCGGGCTGGAGGGCGCGGCGCCACTGGCGGCCTATCGTAAACTGCTGGCGGATGGCGCGCTCAAGCCGGAAGATGAGGTGGTGCTGTTCAATACTGGCAGCGGATTGCTGAGCCTCGATCAGTTTCCGGCGCAGGCGCCAGTCCTACGACCCGGCGAGCGACCCTGATAACGCTGCCCCTTTGGGAAGGTTAATATGAATCACGAAGACCATGTGCGCCTGCTGCGCGGCGGTGTGCCGGGGCCAGGCGGCGTCTGGGCCGATCTTGGCTCTGGCTCTGGCGCGTTTACGCTGGCGCTCGCCGACCTGATCGGCCCGTCGGGCGAGATCTATTCGGTGGATAAGGACCGGGGCGCACTCCGGGAGCAAGAACAAACCATGCGCGCTCGTTTTCCTGAGACAACGGTTCACTACCTCACCGCTGATTTTACGCAGCGTCTTGATCTGCCGCTGCTGGATGGCGTGATCATGGCAAACTCGCTGCATTTCCAGCGCCAGAAAGACGCGCTGCTGCAACAGGTGCGCAACTATCTGAAGCCAGACGGGCGCTTGATTCTGGTGGAGTACAATGCGGATCGGGGCAATATGTGGGTGCCCTATCCGCTTTCGTATAGCGTCTGGGAGGCGCTGGCGCGCCAGAACGGATTCAGCAAGACGACGCTGCTGACGACACAGCCCAGCCGCTATCTTGGCGAGATGTTCTCGGCGCTGAGCCTGCGCTGAATAGGAGATCGAAACTATGAGCGATCATAAAACGATCCTGCTGTTAGAGCGGGATTTGTTCTTTAGCGTCAAGGTGCGT
>Ga0070730_10003332_pt1 | contig 14451 bp, 13 predicted proteins | sample Coa_R1_3_FD_66447 | JGI IMG/M metagenome (GOLD analysis project Ga0070730, IMG submission 66447) | Surface soil microbial communities from Centralia Pennsylvania, which are recovering from an underground coalmine fire - Coalmine... | ecosystem: Environmental > Terrestrial > Soil > Unclassified ...
TGTTCTCGAGGCCGAGGCCGGTGAACAGTCCGAACCAGAGCCAGAGGCGCGAGTTACCGGTACGAAGAATTCTCAGAAGAACCAGGATGCAGGCCATCCAGGCAATGGGCTCAAAGGCGTTCATGCTGAGAAAGGAATCCACAGTCAGGTAAGCAACGGCGGCCAGGACGCAAATCCCCGACAGGAATTGAGCAAACTTGCCGCCGCCCAACTCGCGGGCCAGCAGAATGGCCAGCAGGACAACCACGGCTCCAGCCACAGCAACAGAAAACCGAATCTCGCGCAACGAGCCGCCCAGCAGCAGCCCGATCTTGGCGAAAAGGGCTGCGCCGGGCGCCATGTCGGCATAGCCCCAGGCCAGGTGGCGTCCGCAGTCAAGAAAATAAAGCTCGTCGCGGAAGTAACCGTACTGATGATTGGTGAATAGATGAATCAGCAGCTTGGCGCTACAGAGCAACGCGGCTACGCCATAGTACAACCGGGGCGGGTTGTCAGTTCGCGGCAGGGCGGACATGGGAATACTTTACACGGACGCCGAGAGAACCCAACACCTTAGCCACTGAGTACAAAATCTTAAAACCTTAACGCTGATGAACGCTGATTTTAAAGGCGATTTACGCTGATCGGAGTTTGGATGGTAAAGCCACGAGCTGGCTTATAGTTTCGACGAGAGCAGTACGGCACGTCGTGTCGATGTTTTAGCTTGGCAGCATCAGCTCAAAATACACCAGGGGATTTCCTTTGTAAGACACTCTTGCAACCTCGTGGAAGCCACATTTGGCGTAGAAGGGGCCTGCACCGGCCTTGGCGTCGAACGCGTCGAGCCGGATTGTATCTGCCGGCCAGGCCCGCGAAACGGCTTCAGCCTCTTTAAGCAACAAACGGCCAATCCCTTTGCCTTGGACGTCAGGATGGACGGCCATGCCGGTGAGATACAAAGGTCTCTCGGCTGCGGTGAAATATGCGATATCAATGGCCCAGGGTTTCTTGGTGGCCAGTCGTAGTGTCGCTACAATCCGGCCCCGGTGGCGCGCAATCACGGTCCGCGAAAATTTGGGCTTGCGCATATTGTTCAGCACTCCTCTCTCGGAGGGTGACGACGACCACGGCCCCTGCCCGTACTGGCTCGTGAGATGTTCGGCAACTGCCTTGTGGAGAGCGGCCAACGCAACTGCATCGGAATCGGTGGCGGCAGCAAACGACAATTTCATCATTCCGTACGGTTATTCGAAATCACGAGAAAATGTTCCGTGCTATGAAGACATTGTAGATCGCTCCCAGAATTTAGTAATTGCGTGATTTGGCAAATTGGTAATTGAAAGTCAAAGGCAAAATCTCATGATAAAGGCTCCTGCACCTCCACTGTTCCTCTCTGTACTATCCCGTCAAATTCTTCTCGTGCTACGAAAATTTTAGGCTGATTGAGCCAGCAGTTTGATTTTGCTTTCCTTCGTGTTCCCTTCGTGTCCTCTGTGGTTGCTTGGGTGTTGGTTCTTGGTTGCGGCTCTGCTGCTCTGTGATCTCTGTGGTGATGTTTTGATTTTGCCGTCCTTCGCGCCCTTGGCGTCCTTTGCGGTTAAAGAGTTTTTTGTTCGCGGGATCAAAAGAGGAACGGCTGCGTTCCACAACGCAGCCGTCTTAACAGTGAGGATTTAAAAGAAGAGAACCACCAACAAATTTTTTATGATCGAGCCACCTCCTCATGCTTTGATGAACGGCAGCAACCTGAAGCTACTGACTTGCCAATCCCTGACTTCAGGTTGCCGCCGTCTTTCCTACCAACCAGTCACTAACGTGTCCCTATGCCCTAAGATCGTTGTTCCTAAAATTTCTTGCAAAAAATTTTTATAAAGTTCCGTTAAGGCGACTCTGCTCCAGAGTCACGGGGCGCTGTAAGATAATCTCGATCTTCGCGCCCTGGTCAAGCTGGATCTCATCGCCTCGGGTAATCAGGACTTTGCCCAATCCGAAGAGTGCTCCGGCGCCCGCACCGGTAAAGGTCCCCTTGCCAAGGCTGCTGAAAGAACCAAGGACAGCGCCGATCAGTGAAGGCTTGAAGACAGTGCCGATGTCTTTATCAATCTGGTCCACCGGTTCTATCCTGCGCTCTTCGCCCTTGGCCCGGAGCTTGGGAGAGCCCGGGACGCTCTCCAACGCCCCATCAATAGGGACGGTGTAGTTGTTGGGAAAGGTAAGGCTGGTGAAATGAAGCAGAAACTGCGCTTTACCTTTGACTCGTCCGGGGCGTTTACTGGATTCCACGGTGCCTTGGACCTGGGCCTTGAGTGGGACCACGATCCGCCCGTCCTGTACAACCACCGAAGCTGTTTCGGAATAGATGCCGGCCCCCGAGTTCGCTGATGTCGTATGCAGAGGACTCTTGAGCATCACCAGAATCTTGGTTCCGGCGGGCACGGTAATCGTCGGCGAGGGCTGAGACTCCGCCGGGTTGGCGGCGGGACGATCTGAAACCAATCCAGACTGGGCCCAGACTGGCGTTAGAACGGCCGTGTAAAGCAAAAAAGAACTGATCAATCGGATCGGCTTGGGCATAACTCACTCCCTGCAAGACTCTCAACTGTCACGCTATCGAAGCCGACATTGGTCCACAAGCGGCAAGCAACGGCATTGGGTGGTGCCGCTGAATGTCGTACTATTTATTTCTTATGACCAGCAATTCTCCCACCACGCAGAACTCCGCTGATCGCCTTGACTCCTGGAAGGAGATTGCCAGCTACTTGCGCCGGGACGTGCGCACGGTTCAGCGCTGGGAAAAGAAAGAGGGGCTGCCGGTCTATCGCCATCAGCACGATAAATTGGGATCGGTATATGCCTACAAGCCCGAGTTGACGGCCTGGTTTACCACCCGCCAGCCGGCGGATGAGACGGCAGCGAGGCAGCGCACCCAGCCGGAAAAGATCAAACTGGCTGTCTTGCCCTTTGGCAATCTCAATGCCGATCCCGAGCAGGATTACTTCAGCAACGGGCTCACCGAGGAGATGATTACCGAGATCACCAGGCTGCAGCCCGCGAGCCTGGCGGTCATTGCGCTCTCCACGGCCATGCACTACAAGGCGGGCAGCAAACCTCTGGACCAGATCAAGGCCGACCTGAACGTGGATTATATCCTGCAAGGCAAGGTGCGCAGGGCCGACAGCCGCGTGCGAATTACGGCGCAACTGGTAGAAGTGGAAGATCATACCCAGGTATGGGCAGAGACCTATGAAAGGGACCTGCGCGACATCCTTTCCGTGCAGGCCGATATCGCCCAGGCCATTGCCCGGGAGATTCACATAGCAGTGGGCCGGTCGGAGCAGGCCCGGTTGACCGGTCTTGAGGCCGGCGATCGCAGAGTCAATCCCTCGGCTTATGAGAATTATCTGAAAGGGCGCTACCACATGCATGGCATGAGCGCCCTGACCATCCAGCGAAGCCTCGAGTATTTCGAGAATGCGATCCGCGAAGACTCAAATCATGCGCCGTCCTATGCGGCCCTGGCCAACGCTTACGCCCTGCTGGCCATCGCACCCTTCGATTTGCTGCCGCCCCGCGAAGCCATGCCGAAAGCGGAGGCGGCGGCCAAGCGTTCGTTGGAGTTGGACGATTCACTCGCAGAGGCCCACACCGCGCTGGCCCTGGTTCGCCATCATTATCACTGGGACTGGAAAGGCGCGGAGGTGAGCTATCGGCGCGCCATTGAACTAAGCCCTGACTTCTCAAGCGCTCACCTCTGGTATTCATGGCTGTTGCTGGCCTTGGGGCGAACCAGTGAGGCTCTGCCGCAGATCGAACAGACGTTAGTAATAGTCCAGGAGACCGATCCGGACCGGCTGGTAGCCGTGCTTTCAACCCGGGCGCTCGCCTACTATTTCCAGCGTGACTACCAGCGGGCCGCCGAGCAATGCAAGAAGGCCATGGAGCTGAACCCTAATTACTTCATGCTGCACTTCATCCTCAGTCGGGCCTATGCGCGCATGAATATGCATGCCGAGGCCATCGCCACGCTCAAGCCCGCAAGAGGAACCACGCCGGGTGAGGTTCCTCTGATTGATGCCGCGTTAGGACTGGCCTACTCGGTTACCGGCAAATTGGACCAGACGAAAAAGATGATGGAAGCCTTCAAGGCCCAGGCGAAAAAACGCTATATCCCGGCTACCTACTTCGGCATGTTGTATGCCGGTTTGGGGGACAAAGAACAAGCCTTACTGTGGCTGGAAAAAGCCTACGAAGAGCGCGCCGACGGCCTCACCTGGTTGAATGTCGAGCCTATGCTCGATCCTCTGCGGCGCAATCCGCGTTTTCAGGAGTTGATTAAGAAGATGGGGTTGTGAAAGAAGCACTCAGCCGTTCAGCACTCAGCATTCAGCCAAGGAAACTGCTACTAGCTGCTGGCTTCTGGCTGCTAGCCGGAAAAGGCAAGACATTTTTGCCGCGAATTTGCGCGAATGAACGCGAAATGGAGAAGTATTCATTCAAAATCCTACAGAGCCAGCTTGTTTCTACTACTAATTCAGGCGGTGAGAATCTCTGTTTGAGGTTGGGATTGCCGTAGTTGGCCATAAAGCCTTGCATAACGTTGAGACATAGTTTTGCTGCTGAAGTTTTCTTTTGCGTGCTCGATACATACTGCTGGCTTGATCTGCTCGACTTTATTGAGTGCTTGAACTGCATCGTCAACTCCATCCACTAGAAAGCCTGTCGTTCCATTTTGAACTATTTCTGGGAGGGCTCCTTGGCGGAAGGCTATGACAGCAGTGCCCGAGGCTGCGGCTTCCATGGCTACCAAAGAGCTGGTTTCGTTGACCATGCTGGTGATCAGCACGGCCCTGGCTTCTTTTAGCAACCGGCATTTCTGCTGCGCGGAGGGAGATGCAATGAATGTAGCATTCGGCATTTTTCGCAGCCTTGGTGCGATCTCTTTTTCAAAGTATTGCTGGTGATAGGTGAAGGGATAGACCTGTCCTGCTATCGTGATGTTCAATCCTGCGCGCGAGGCAATGTCCAGCGCCAGATGAGTGCCCTTCTCTTCACAGATGCGGCCTAGCCATAGCAGTCCGTTTTTTGGGACATCACTCCTCAAAACGCCGTTGGTCAGGAAGCGCTCCAACAGGATTCCATTGGGAATTACACCCAGCATGGATTTAAGGTCGGCAAAATCGCGGGCCTGGGATGCAGAGACGCAGTTGAAGCCAACATTTGCCGGCACATGCTCAAAGGAATGCGCTGGGTAAAAATGACGGGGCAGGTGCAGCGTCGCCAGCACCGGTGCGTCAACCTCTGCGGCGCGCGGCCAGAAGCTTCCCGACTGATCATGCAGCAAGTCAAATGGGCGTCCTTGCCGGGCGCGTGTGCGGACGAACTCTATGACTTTCTCCTGGTGCTCACGATTGCGACGCTCAAAATCATCCGGCTGAATGCATGGAGCGCCGGTAGAGAAAAGCTCTCCGCTCACGCGGGATCCGGCGGAGGCGGCAACCGTCGTGGCAACGCCGAGGCCAGACACTTCCCGGTCTAGAGTCCATAGCATCTGCTCCGCCCCGCCCGCGCTCTCTTCGGAGACGGTGAGCAGAGGATAGGCCACGTAGAGGATTTGGTAATTGAGTAATTTGGTAATTGGGAAATTTGGAAAATGTGATTCACAAGGCATAATCAATTACCCACTCACCAATTTTCACACTTACTCAATCTGGTCCTCGTTTCGCGAGGGACCTGGAGGCGCAGATGCACCTAAGGCAGATGCACCTAAGTAGGATGCAAACGCTGCGGCTACCTCTTCGCCTGTCATCTTCCATTGCCACAGCTCATAGTTCAGCTTCCAGGGCAGGGGGCGGGCGGTGAAGTCGTAGTCCATTATGGGGCGGAACTGCTCGATCTCCGGGCGGAAGCCATCCATCACCAGGCGCTGCGACTTGTAGGTATGGAACATGCGGAGCTTCTTTTCCAGGGTTGCGCCTTCCACGTCGAGATGTATCTCCCGTCCAGTCTTTGTAGGGAAGGTCTGCGCGGCGCTGAAGCCATCGGCGTCACGATGATAAAGCGGGCTTTCCCACACCGGGAGCCCAATGCGTCGGCCAGCCTCCCAGGCGATGAAACAGGCAGCGTCGTGATCGGGATGGCCGCCTTCGTAGGCCAAGGTCAGCAGACAGGTTGGTTTGTATTCCACAATTACCTGCTCAAAGGCCCTAATAGCGGCTGGCAGATGTTGAAACAACTCCTGGTCGGTGATGCCGCCCGGCACTCGTTCCCAGAGAAATACCGGATGAGCGCCCACAAGGCTCAATGCTTCCTGGGCTTCCTGCCGTCGTATTTGTGCGTACGCCTCGCGTGATCCGTATTCTTTCCAGAAGTAATCGTCGCGGGGAGCGCCATCGGTGGCGAAGACTACAATCGCCTTCTTCATCTGCTGCAGCAAGGCCCCGAAGGCTAGGACCTCGTCATCCGGATGGGCCACCAGCAACACCGTTGTCCCCTGCAAAAGCTGAAAATCGTCCATCGTGGCATTCATTCATAACTATCAGATGCAAAGAGCCGGTTTGCTGGCAAAAGTTCCTGGAAGGTATACTCCGCAGCGATGCACAAATTACAAACGGCCATCGAACAACACTATGCTTCGGGCGGTCTTACCGGAGAGACGTTGGTCCAGGCCAAAGCTGTTTTTCAAGAGCTCCGGGAGGCCCTCACACGCGGCGAGGTGCGATCTGCCGAAAAAATCAACGGACGTTGGCAGGCCAACGCCTGGGTGAAGCAGGGCATTTTGCTGGGGTTCAGGGTTGGCGATCTAGTTGAAAGCGGAGGCAACGGCCCTCTCTCTTTTGTGGACAAGAGCACCTATCCGGCCCGGCAATTCAAGATCGAAGACAAGATACGCGTGGTGCCCGGCGGCTCTTCGATTCGCACCGGCGCTTACATCGCGCCAGGGGTGATCTGCATGCCGCCCATGTATGTGAATGTAGGCGCTTATATAGACGAAGGCACCATGATCGATTCCCACGCGCTGGTCGGCTCCTGCGCGCAGGTCGGCAAGCGTGTTCACCTGAGCGCCGCCGCGCAGGTGGGCGGAGTGCTCGAGCCGGTCAATGCCTCTCCGGTGGTCATCGAAGATGATGTCCTGGTGGGTGGCAATTGCGGCATTTATGAAGGCACGCAGGTGCGCCAGGGAGCGGTGCTCGGTTCCGGGGTCATCCTGACCCGCGCTACTCCGGTGTATGACATCGTGCGGGAGCAGATCTACCGCGCCACCGCCGACCAGCCGCTGGTGATACCGGAGAATGCTGTGGTCGTGCCGGGGTCCAGGGCCATCCGGAAAGGCAAAGGGGCGGATTGGGGACTCTCGGTCTACACGCCGCTCATTGTGAAATACCGCGACGAAAAAACCCAAAGCTCAATTGAGCTGGAGGAGTTGCTGCGCTGATGAAACCTTCCCCTGTTCAATTCCGATTTCTTCTGGCCTTCCTGCTGCTGGCCGGCGTGGCCGCGGTGTTGTGGGCGGCGGCACATTACGGTGGGGCGCCGATCTCACCGGCGCTTTTGCTCACCTTTCGCTGGCTGGCCGTGCTGGCGTTTTGCGGCTATGCGTATAGTCGCCGCTCACTGACCACGTGGATTGTCGCCGGCATCCTGGTAGGCGCAGAGTTTGGCCATGACTGGCCCGCCACGGCGGCCGGCATGCAAGTGTTGAGCGTTGTTTTCCTGCGGCTCATCAAGACCATTATTGCGCCCCTGATCTTTTCCACCCTGGTCATGGGAATTGCCGGACACTCCAACCTCAAGCAGGTTGGCCGGATGGGCATCAAGGCCCTGATCTACTTTGAAGTTGTCACCACGATTGCGCTGTTTATCGGGTTGGGAGCCATCAACTTATCCAAGGCCGGCGTGGGCGTGACACCGCCGGCTTCGGCGGCGACGCAGCAGATCCAGGCGCCTAAGCAAACGACCTCCGACCTGATTCAGCATGTCTTTCCCGAGAACATCGCCAAGTCGGTCTCAGAAAACCAGGTGCTCCAGGTCGTGGTTTTCAGCATTATCTTCGGCATCGCCTTGGCGATGGTTGAGGAAAAGAGACGCCGCCCGATGCTGGAGTTCTGCGAAAGCCTTTCTGAGACGATGTTCAAGTTCACCAACATCGTCATGTTGTTTGCGCCAATCGGGGTGGCGGGCGCTATCGCCTATACGGTCGGCACCATGGGATTTGGCGTGATTGTAAATCTGCTTACGCTGGTGGCCACGCTTTACGCCGCGTTGGTGGTATTCGTTCTGTGCGTCTTCCTTCCGGTCGCCCTCATGGCCCGCTTGCCTCTTAAACGCTTCTTGCAGGCAGTCGCCGAGCCTGCTTCCATCGCCTTTGCCACCGCCAGTTCAGAGGCCGCCCTGCCCCGCGCCATGGAAGCCATGGAGGCTTTTGGCGTGCCCCGGCAGATGGTCGCCTTTGTCATGCCCACTGGATACAGTTTCAATCTCGATGGCAGCACTCTTTATCTCTCCCTGGCCGCAATCTTTATTGCCCAGGCAGCCGGCATCCATCTAAGCTTCGGCGCCCAACTCCTGATGGTTTTTACGCTCATGCTCACCAGCAAGGGAGTGGCAGGCGTGCCGCGCGCCACCCTGGTGATCCTTCTCGGCACCGTGGATTCGTTTCATCTGCCAAGCTGGCCCATCTTCATCATCCTGGGCGTAGACCAGCTTATGGATATGGCCCGGACCGCCATCAACGTAGTCGGTAACTGCCTCGCGACGGCGGTCATTGCCCGCTGGGAGGGTGAATTCGAAACCGAAGCACCGTCACCGGCCGTGATGGATGCTATGGCACAATGAGCCTGCAATGATTGGGCGCAAACTCATTCCCGGTGAAAAGCATTTCCGCTGGCGTGCCGCAGAGATTACCCGCCTGGAAGGATTTACGGACGCTGTCTTCGCCTTTGCTGTGACCCTCCTGGTGGTCTCCCTTGAAGTTCCCAAGACGTTTTCTGAACTCATGGTAGCCATGAAGGGCTTTGTGGCGTTTGGCATTTGCTTCGCCATACTGGTTTGGGCCTGGTATCACCATTACATCTACTCGCGCCGCTACGGTTTGCAGACGCCTTACACTGTATTCCTGAACTCGGTTCTGCTGTTTGTCGTGCTCTTTTACGTCTATCCGCTCAAGTTCGTGTTTTCGCTGTTCATTGGGCAGATCTCCGGCGGCCTGTTGGCTCCTCCCCATATGGAAGGGATGATTGAGAACTCAGCCCAGGTGCCGGCTCTTATGGTGGTTTACAGCCTGGGGTTCACGGCCCTCTTTGGCGTATTTGCGCTGCTCTACCGTTATGCCTACAGCAAACGCGGGGAACTGGAGCTGAATGAATACGAATCCATGCTCACAAGGCACACAATCATCAGCCATGCAGGCACTGCCATCCTGGGATTGACGATTGGGGTATCCGCTCTATTGTTGCCCGTCCGGTATGCCGGTGCTTCCGGGTATCTGTATTGTTTGCTTGGTGTTTATCACACCATCATCGGGTCGATGTTTAGGAAAAAAGAGACCAGGGCGCTGGCGCGCATACAAACAGAATCCGATGGAGCACATGAGTAAAACTGTGTTTTGATCACCTACTGTAGCAGTGCAATGGATTGTTGCTGATTGCTGAGGACGTCCTGCACCAGCACGGAATTGCTCTTGATCTCCAGAATTTTATAGTGCAGTGCGACCAGACTTCCTTCCTGCCCCAGGAAAATTGTCTCTCCTTGCAAGATGCATACCTTTTTAGGCTCTCCACTTTTGCGGAAATATCCGAAGAACTTCAGATCAATAGGTGGTGCCGTCTCGCTGATGAAAGGTGGTTTATCGGCCTCGTCCTTCGTAACATCCTGTTTGCCGGCATCGGGAATGCTCACCTGTTTTTCTTCCTTCATGGTAAAGATGTTCCGTATGCTGTCGGGGTAAGTAATCTGTTGGCGTGCTTGAAAGAGATCTGCTCGCAGCGCGGAATCGCTAACGGTTTTTACGGTTTCGGTGATCTTCTTCTGGTGAACTGCCGGAACCGGGGAAGCAAGTCTTTGGTCGGCACCAAAGTTGTAGATGGCCAGTACGATGGCAAATACAAAAAGACCGATCGCCCACTTCGTCTTGGCTTTGTTTTCTACTCCAAGTTTCATTCAGCTCTCTTTCCAGACACAATGTTTTCGCTACTCCTGGGAACGCACCATCCTGAAATTCTTGCGTTCCTGCTCCTGATTTCATTTCAAAGCATCCAGAAAAGAGCCTTTCTTAGGCGGCTTTTGAAGGTCACGATGGCCAGCAGGGTGCCTAACCGTTTTGGGGAAATGCCTGCTTGGAAATACTGTTGAGAACGGCGTGCAGCAGACCCCGGCCCCTTTATTAAGTTCAACCAGCATCCATCGCCCGCTGCCCCGAATTCGTGTTGATTTGCATCAATTCGTGGCCAAAAAGATTTTGCTTTGGGCTGAGGGCTGACTGCTGAGTGCTGAATGCTTTCCTACCAATGTCCCGGCGATCTATGATTCTGGTATCTATGTGGAAAATCGCCTACAATTAGGCCAGAGTCAAACGAAAACACCATGCGCAGTTTTCTTCTCCTGGTATCTTTATCCGCTGTTCTCACGTTGTCGGTCACACCGCTCTCAAGTCAACAAGACACGGGAAATAAACCTCGACCTCAGGGCCGGGATACGGATGCGGCCATCCACGATCGGCCCCTTTCCGCAGCGGCGCAGGAGTCACTGGCTAAAGGCCAGGAACTGCTGTTCAGGAAACATGACGCCAAAGCCAGCATCGAGCATTTCAAAAAAGTTGTAGAACTCGATCCCGCGTATTTGCAGGGATACATTCTGCTGGGCAACGCCTGCATGCAGGCCGGGCAGTGGTCGGCGGCTCAATCCGCTTTTGAGAAGGCTGCAAAGCTGGAGCCCCTGAGTTCAGTCGCGCTTCTGGGAATTGGGGCCGCGCTGAACCAGCAACTTGATTACGCCGGCGCACAAGAGCCTCTGCGCCAGAGTCTGGAACTCAATCGGGATTCGGCTGAGGCCCATTACGAACTGGCGCGCAGTTTGTGTGGATCGAATCAATGGCAGGAAGCAGAGCCGCATGTCCGCAGGGCCATCGAACTGAATAAAGATTACGCGACGCCGCACGTCCTCATGGGAAACATTTATCTTGAGGAGGAGAACCCAAGCTTTGCCATGGCGGAATTTAAGGAGTACCTGCGCCTTGATCCCCAGGGTCCGGATGCAGCCGCTGTGAAAGAGATTGTCGCCAAGATTCAAAAGACCCTGGGGGCACCTGGCAGCTCTAAAAAACGCGGCAAATGACCCCAACTTACCACTCCTTTGCACTGATACCACGGATCGACAAGATCGGGATAGGTCCGCCCCAAAGCTAGTCAGAAGTTATGACCGCGATCGGCGGATTGGAAGTTACAATCGTAAATCCATTTTGGGAGCCGTTGAATGTGCCGATTCTTCTCAATTCTTGTCTTGGCTCTGGTGAGTAATCCCTTGCCCTCCTGGGCGCAGTGGGAGCCGCAGGAAAGCGGGGTGGATGTCCAGCTTCGCGGTATCAGTGCCGTTTCCCAAAAGGTAGCGTGGGCCAGTGGTGCCAAGGGGACAGTTTTGCGCACACTGGATGCCGGCCATCACTGGGAGAAACTCACGATCGCCGGAGCGGAAGGACTTGATTTCCGGAATATCCACGCTTTTGATGATAAGACCGCGTTCGTTCTTAGTATTGGGCCAGGAGAGCAGTCGCGCATTTACAAGACTGCCGACGGCGGCCAGCGCTGGCAATTGCAATTCACCAATCATGCCCCCAAGGCTTTTTACGATTGCTTTGCATTCTGGGACCGGAACCACGGCATAGCTTTCAGTGATTCCGTGGATGGCAGCTTTCCGCTGCTAATTTTGAATGGACAGGATTGGCAGCCTTTGGTCCCGCTCTCTCTTCCTGCTGCCTTGCCCAATGAAGGTGGCTTTGCCGCCAGCGGTACATGCATAGCAACGGCAGGAAAAAGTGATGTGTGGTTTGTGACCGGTGGGCCGGCGGCCCGTGTCTTCCATGCTGCCGACCGGTGGCAAAACTGGACTGTTGTGAACTCTCCAATTCTGTCTGGAGCTCCTACGCAAGGAATCTTCTCGATTGCATTTCAAGACAGCAACCGGGGTGTGATCGTTGGGGGCGATTACAGTAAGCCCCAAAGCCAGGAAAAGAATGCTGCATTCACCACGGATGGTGGCAAGAGTTGGACCCTCGCCGCACACGGTCCTCAGGGATATCGTTCCGCTGTGGCCTTTATTCCGCATACTTCACCAGTGATCCTGGTTGCGGTCGGAACTTCCGGGTCGGATTACTCGCTTGATGGCGGTCGCACCTGGCAGCCTCTGGATGCTGCGGACTATAACGCTGTAAGCTTCGCTGGGCCATCGAGTGGATGGGCGGTCGGGCCAAAAGGCAGGATTGTACGTTTCACCGGTCCCACTGAGAACACTGATTGGAAACAGTAACTCTTTGTTTTGGTCATTTGCCATTTTTGCTAATTGCCAACTGCTTCGTAAGATCACTTCATGCTTGTCTTACGCCTCAAAGATGGCGCGCCCGATTCACCCGACACCAGCGACTGGGACGCCATCTGCTCCACTCCCAGCCCTGACACTTTCTTCTCCCAGCTCTTTCGTGAAGTGGCGAACTTCCCTTTGCCTGAGGCCAAAGTGATTTCTGAAGAAGAGGACGATATCCGCCGTATCCAGATCGGCTGGCGCGGTGGCTCGGAGCTGGGCGTTCAGATAACAGTTGTCTCTTGTACAGAAACCACCGACCTTCCTGTCTATTGCACCTGGGAGACCTTTGGCCTGCCCGCGATGAAGATCAAGTGGCACTACGAGTTCGACTATGCGGGACAGCTTGGACATGTAGCTTTTCGCCATATCAGTCTGAACTGCGCATTTGACGGCCCTACCGGTCAGCATCGCTTCGCAGCGATCTGGCGCCGCATTATCGGTAAAGAGCCGGCGTTTGAACCAGCTTCTAGCTCGGATCTTGGACTTTAATCACCCGATCGATAGCCTGCACTGAGGCGTGCCGAAGTGATCACTCGATGGGCGACACGGTTTCGAATTTCAAATATCTTTTTAGGCTAGCCCTTTAGGCTAGCCCTTGGCCATTTGCTAATTGCCAAATGCTAATTGCTGACTCTCAAATGCCCCAAACTTTCGATGCAATTGTTCTCGGTGGTGGCGCCGCCGGCCTGATGTGCGCCATCGAGGCAGGCAGGCGCGAACGGCGCGTGCTTGTCCTTGAACATGCCGAGCGCATCGGCAAGAAGATACTGATCTCTGGTGGAGGCTGCTGCAACTTCACGAACTTGCATTGCCGTCCGGAAAACTTCCTTTCAGCGAATCCGCACTTCTGCAAATCGGCCCTGGCCCGTTACACCCCCGCCGATTTCATCTCCCTGGTAGAAAAACACGGCATACCCTACCACGAGAAGACCCTGGGCCAACTCTTCTGCGATGGATCGTCACGGGAGATCGTAGCCATGCTGGAAGCCGAATGCCAGTCTGCGGGCGTCACCATCCAGGTAAACGCCACCGTGAAGGATGTACAGCACAGCCACGGTTTTGCAGTGCGCGTCAAGGATGTGGAATTCCACGCTCCATCGCTGGTAGTGGCGACCGGTGGATTGTCCATTCCCAAAATGGGAGCAACCGGGCTGGGATACGACCTGGCGCGGCAGTTTGGAATTGCCTTGCAGGAGTGCCGTCCAGGGTTGGTTCCTTTGACCTTGAACGCCGAAGATCGGCAGCGCTATTGCGATCTTGCCGGTGTGTCCACGGAAGTAATCGCTTCCCTGATTGACGATGGTGACCGCGCGCTCTTCCAGGAAAAAATGCTGATCACACATCGCGGACTCAGCGGCCCTGCGGTGCTGCAGATCTCGTCGTACTGGAAGCAATCCATGCCGCTGGTCCTCGATCTGGCTCCAGGACGTGAGCTCACAGAACAATTGCGGTCGTCCCCGGCGCACCGGAACCTGGCCTCGGCAAAAGCTGCGCTCCGCACTGCATTGCCGCAGAGACTGGCAGACCGATGGCTCGACCTTCATCCGCCTTCCACCTGGACCAATCATGGCCTCGCCGAACTCGAACGACGGATTCACCACTGGGAGATTGTTCCGGCCGGCACCGAGGGATACGAGAAGGCCGAAGTGACCGTCGGGGGCGTGGACACCAACGAGCTTTCCGCCAAAACCTTGGAGAGCCGCAAGGTCCCAGGGCTGTACTTTATCGGCGAAGTGGTAGACGTGACCGGGCACCTGGGCGGATTCAATTTCCAGTGGGCATGGGCGTCAGGATTTTGCGCGGGACAAGCGGTGTGAAAGAGGCAATACAAAACTACTTCGCCACGAATTTGCGCGAATGAACACAAATCAATCTAGAAACGGCAGTTTGAGCCGATGACGT
>Ga0070730_10003334_pt1 | contig 14450 bp, 14 predicted proteins | sample Coa_R1_3_FD_66447 | JGI IMG/M metagenome (GOLD analysis project Ga0070730, IMG submission 66447) | Surface soil microbial communities from Centralia Pennsylvania, which are recovering from an underground coalmine fire - Coalmine... | ecosystem: Environmental > Terrestrial > Soil > Unclassified ...
GAGCTCGTGCTGCGCTGGTGGATCGCCTTCGGCGAGGAGGTGCTGCACGGGGGCGGTCCCGGCCGCGAGCGCGCGGAGACGAGCGTCGACCACAAGCTCGACTCGCTCACCGGCGGGATCCTCCTCTGGGAGGACGGAGGCGAGCCCGTCTCGCTCGCAGGCTGGGGCGGCCCGACGCCGAACGGCATCCGCATCGGCCCTGTCTACACCCCGCCCGAGCTGCGCGGGCGCGGCTACGCAACCGCGCTGACGGCCGAGCTCTCGGAGCAGCTGCTCGACGGCAGCCTCTTCGACGGCGGCCGCGACTTCTGCTTCCTCTACACCGACCTCGCCAACCCGACCTCCAACGCGATCTACGAGCGGATCGGCTATCGCCTCGTCGCAGAAGCGGCGGAAGTCGTCTTCGGCTAGGCGTTCGGGAACAGCTTCTGGAGCTTCATGGCCGCACCCATGTCGCCCTTCAGCTTGATCTTCCCGGTCATGTAGGCGGCCGTCGGGTTCTGCTCGCCCGCGAGGATCTTCTGGAACACCTCTTCGGACGCGCTGATCGTGACGTCCCCGTCCTCGATGCCTTCCACCACGCGGACACTGCCGTCCTCGACCTTCACCGTCCACTGGCCGGCGCCCTCGATGTCGAACACATACGAGTTGTTCATCCCGGCCGTCTTCGACATGTCGGCCTGGGACGGAAGCGTCTCGAAGAACTCCTGCACGGTGCCTGGCATCACTCGCTCCTTCTCGGGGTCTCGGGCGAGTCTATGCGGCGTTCGAGGGCAGACACCGTTACCATCGCGCTCCGATGACCACGGTGGAGATCGCGCTTCCCGGACAGGCGGGCGCTGATGCGATTGCGCTGCTCGTGGCGCAGCCCCTCGGCGGCGACGGCACGAAGATCGTCGACGAGAAGCTCGAGCGGCGACTCGCGCGCCTGACCGAGTCCGGCGAGCTGCGCGGCGACCGCGGCGAGACCGTCCTGCTCCACCTCGACGGCGAGCTGGAGTCGCCGCGGCTCGTGGCCGCCGGCGTCGGGAAGCGGGGGGACGTCGACGCCGACGCACTGCGCACGGCGGGCTCCGTGACGGCCGCCGCTCTCTCCCGAGTCGGCGGCACGCTCGTCTGGCTCCTCGACGAGTCGCTGCCGGTGCCGCTGAGCGAGCAGGCCGCCGCGCTGGTCGAGGGCACGATCCTCGGCTCCTACTCCCCGGGGCGGTGGAAGGCGAAGGACGAGCGGCGCGCGTTCGAGCGGATCGTCGTCGGTCAGACCGAGGATTCCGAGCTGCAGGCCGCGGCCGAGCGCGCGGCGGTCGTCGCCGAGCGCGCGAACCGGGCGCGCGACCTCGCCAACATGCCGCCGAACGAGCTCAATCCCCACACGCTCGGCGAGAAGGCGAAGGAGCTCGCCGGCGAGCACGAGCACCTGACGTGCGAGGTGCTCGGCACGCGCGAGCTCGACGAGCTGGGCATGGGCGCGCTGAGCGCCGTCGGCCGCGGCAGCCGCAACGAGCCGCGCCTGATCGTCCTTCGCTACGACCCGCCGAACGCAAAGGACGATCTCGTCCTCGGCCTCGTCGGCAAGTCGATCACCTTCGACGCGGGCGGGATCTCGATCAAGCCCGCGGGCGGGATGCAGGACATGAAGGGCGACATGGCGGGCGGAGCCGGAACCCTGCACGGCATCGGCGCGCTCGCCGCGCTCGACACGCCGGTGAAGACGATCGCCGTCCTCGCGGCCGCCGAGAACCTGCCGGACGGCGACGCGTTCCGGCCGGGCGACATCCTGCGAGCGGCGAACGGAAAGACGATCGAGGTGATCAACACGGACGCCGAGGGACGGCTCGTCCTCGCCGACGCGCTCTGGTACGTGCGGCGCGAGGGAGCGACTCATGTCCTCGACCTCGCGACGCTGACGGGCGCCATGGAGCTCGCTCTCGGCGACCTCTACGCCGGCGGTTTCTTCAACGACGACGACTGGCGCGACACGATCGTCGCGGCGGGCCGCCGCAGCGGCGACCTCGTCTGGCCGTTCCCGCTCCACCCGCGCTATCGCCGCTACATCGACTCGGTGTTCGCGGACATGAAGAACGGCTCGACGCTGCGCCAAGGCTCCCCCGCGCTGGCAGCCGAGTTCCTCCACGAGTTCGCCGGCGACGGCCCGTGGGCGCACGTCGACATGGCCGGCCCCGCGTTCCTCGAGCGCAGCCGCGGCGACTACATGCGCGTGCCCGGCGGCACCGGCTACGGCGTCCGGCTCATCGCGGAGCTCGGCAGGGCGCTCGCTTGAACTTCGAGCTCTCGGACGAACAAGAGCTGATTCGGCGCACCGTCCGCGAGTTCGCGAAGACGAAGGTCGCGCCGGTCGCCGAGGAGCTCGACCGCGAGGCCCGCTTCCCGTACGAGCTCGTGGCCGAGCTCGGCGAGCTCGGGCTGATGGGCCTGCCGATCCCGGAGCGGTACGGCGGAGCCGGCGGCGACACCGTCTCCTACGCGATCGCAATCGAGGAGCTGACGCGAATCGACTCGTCCGTCGCGATCACCGTCGCGGCGCATACGTCGCTCGGGCAGATGCCGATCCTGCTCTTCGGCAGCGAGGAGCAGAGACAGGAATGGCTGCCGCGGCTCGCGTCGGGCAGCGGGCTCGCCGCGTTCGGACTGACCGAGCCGGACGCCGGCTCAGACGCCGGCGCAACGCGCACGAAGGCCGAGCTGCGCGACGGCGAATGGGTGATCGACGGCTCGAAGATCTTCATCACGAACGCCGGCACCGATATCAGCGCCTGCGTCACGATCACCGCACGCACCGGCGACGACGAGATCTCGAACCTCATCGTCCCGAACGGCACGCCCGGCTACGAGATCTCGGCGCCGATGCACAAGCTCGGCTGGCGAGCCTCCGACACGCGGGAGCTCTCCTTCCGCTCGTGCGCCGTACCGGAGGGGAACCTGCTCGGCGAGCGGGGTCGCGGCTTCAAGCAGTTCCTCGACATCCTCGACGGCGGCCGCATCTCGGTCGCAGCGATGGGCGTCGGTCTGGCGCAAGGCGCGTACGACCTGGCCGTGGCCTATGCGAAGGAGCGGCAGCAGTTCGGCAAGCCGATCGCGAGCTTCCAGGCGATCCAGTTCCACCTCGCCGACATGGCGACGGAGATCGAGGCCGGGCGCCAGCTCGTCTACCGCGCCGCCTGGCTCAAGGATCAGGGGAAGCCGTTCGCGCTCGCGGCCGCGCAGGCGAAGCTCTATACGGGCCTCCTCTCGAACCGGGCGGCGAACGCCGCCCTCCAGATCCACGGCGGCTACGGGTTCATGGACGAGTTCGCGATCTCGCGGCTCTACCGCGACCAGAAGATCCTCGAGATCGGCGAGGGCACGAACGAGGTGCAGCGCATGGTCATCGCCCGGCATCTCGGAATCTAGAGACACGGCCGGTACCTGGTACCGGCCGTGTGCGAACCGGACATAGTCGATCGGAGGCACAATCGACGGCGTGGTTCCCGTCATTGCGGCCGCTGTCGCGGCGCTTCTCTTTCTCCAGGCGGTTGCACGGCTGCGGCGCCGAGGGCGCGCGGATCTCGCCGGGTGGGATCGGATCGCGCTCTTCGCCGCAGGGCTCGGCCTGAGCGTCTTCGCGCTCGTCGGACCGCTCGACCGAATCGCGGACGACAAACTGCTCTCGGCGCACATGGCCCAACACGTCCTGATCGGCGACCTCGGCCCGGCACTCATGGTCGTCGCGCTGCGCGGCCCGCTGCTCGTCTTCCTCCTCCCCGCTCCCGTGCTCGCGCCGCTTGCTCGCAGCGCACGCGTTCGCACCGCGCTCGGCGCGCTACTGCGCCCGCGCGTCGCCCTCTCCCTCTGGGCCGCGAACCTCGCGATCTGGCACGTCCCGTACCTCTACGACGCAGCGCTCGCGCACCAGGGACTGCACGACGTCGAGCACGTCTGCTGGGCGATCTGCGGGATCCTCGTCTGGACGTTGCTCGTCGATCCGGGCTCGCATCGCCGCCTGAGCGTCGGCGGCCGCGTCGCGCTCGCGGCGGTCCTCTTTGCGGCCGGCCAGATCCTGACCGACGTGCTCGTCTTCTCGTTCACGCCGCTCTACCCCGCCTACCACGGCGCGTACGGGATCTCGGCGGTCACCGACCAGCAGTTGTCGGGGATCGTGATGATGGTCGAGCAGCTGATCACGCTCGGGACGTGCGTCGCGCTCCTTCTGCGCCCGCGGTGGACTCGCCGCACCGCGGACGGCCTCGCCGCGACGGCGTGAACGCCACCGCGTTCAGCTTCGAACCGATCCTGCTCGCGCTCGCGGTCGCCGCCGCCGCGCTCTACTGGCGGGCTGCCCGCTCCGAGTCGCCGCCACGCTGGCGCGTTGCCACGTTCGCGTCCGGCCTCTTTCTGATCGCCGCCTCGCTCGACTCGCCGTTGGAGACGATCGCGTCGAAGTACCTGCTCCTCATGCATCTGCTCCAGAACGCGCTCATTGCGGACGTGGCGCCGCTGCTCGTCGTCCTCGGCCTGACGCCGCGGATGCGAGAGGAGCTCGCACGCAGAGGTCTCGGCCGGCTCCGCTCACGCTGGATCCTCCCGATCTGGCTGGGCGCGTGGTACCTCACGCACCTCGCACCGTTCTACGACTGGGCGCTCCGTACCGGCTGGGGCCTCAATCTCGAGCACGGGATCCTGATCGCCGCAGGGCTCCTCTTCTGGTGGCCGATCGTGAGCGGGCGCCTCTCGCCGCCGGCGGGCCTCGGCTACCTCGCGGTCGCATTCATCGGCTCGTCGTTTCTCGGGCTCGCGTACATCTTCTCGAGCAGCCCGTTCTACTCGTTCTACGAGCACGCGCCGCGGCTGTGGGGCCTGTCGCCGACCCGCGACCAGAACCTCGGCGGCATCTTCATGAACGGCGAGCAGACGCTCGTGTTCCTGCTCGCAATCGGCTGGTTCGTCGTGCGGCTGCTCGACGAGGAGCACGCCTCCCGCGAACCAGCCTCGCTTTCGGATTCATAGCCGCAGCCGGTGCTAGCGTCGGCCGGTGCTCTTCAAGCAGTTCTTGAGCGACGACCTGGGGTGCGCGTGTTACCTCGTCGGCGACGAGCGCGCCGGCGTCGCGGTCGTCGTCGACCCGCCCTACGCGGTCGAGCCGCTGCTCGAAGAGGTTGAACGCCGCGACGTCAGGCTAATCGGCGTCGTCGAGACGCACACGCACGCCGATCATGTGTCGGGTCACGGGCGGCTCGCGCTCGAGCACGGCATACCGATTCACGTCCACACCGCGGCCGGCGCAGCGTTCGCTCACGAGCCGCTCGAGGACGGGGCGGAGATCGAGGTCGGCGACGTCGTGCTGCGCACGATTCACACGCCCGGCCACCGGCCCGAGCACTGCTGCTTCGCGGTGATCGATCGCTCCCGCAGCGACGAGCCGTGGCTCGTCCTGACCGGCGACTCACTCTTCGTCGGCGACGCGGGCCGGCCGGATCTCGCCGTCGAGGCTGAGGAGGGGGCCGAGGGCATGTTCCACAGCCTGCGGCGCCTCATCGAGCTCGGAGACGGCGTCGAGGTCTTCCCCGGTCACGTCGCCGGCTCGCTCTGCGGTGCGGCGATGAGCTCGAAGGCATCCACGACGATCGGCTTCGAGCGGCGCTTCAACCACGCCCTCCAGGGCGAGCTCCAGGATTTCGTGGAAGCCGCGATCGGCCCGCAGCCGCCGCGACCGCCGAACATGGAGCGGATCGTCGAGCTCAACCGCGGCGAGCTCCTCGGCGCGCAGCCGCCGCTGCAGAAGGTCGACGACGTGCCCGACAGGGCGATCGTGCTCGACGTGCGGCCGACCGACGCGTTCGCGGCCGGCCACCGCCCGGGCGCGGTCGGCATCCCGGTTTCCGGCTCGAGCTTCGCGACGAAAACCGCCTTCGTCCTGCCCGAGCGGCCGCTCCTCGTCCACGCGACCGACGAGGCAGAGGCCACGCGGGCGGTTGCTTCGCTGCACGCGGTGGGGCTGTTCCATGTCGCCGGCTGGCAGGGAGGCGGCGGCGATGAGAAGCTGGAGCCGGTTTCCCTCGACGAGCTCGAGAAGATGCTCGGGGACGACACGATCGAGCTCCTCGACGTGCGCGAGGCGGACGAGCGGGACGAGGGCCACGTTCCCGGGTCGCGGCATCTCCCCTACCGCACCGCGCGAGCCGCGGCCGAGGCGGGGCTCCTCAACGGCCGCCCCGTCGTGACGATCTGCGAGTCGGGCGCGCGGGCGGCGATCGCCGCGAGCGTGCTCCAGGCAGCCGGCATCGATGCGCGCCCCGTCCTGCACGGCGGGATCCCCGACTGGCGGGCTCGCGGCGGCGAGACGACCACGTTCCGCCGCTGCGGCGGCTAGCCGGTGAACGCAACGCCGCCGATGCTCACCGCCCGCGCCGGATCCCTGCCGCGCACCGCTCGTTCGCGAAGCCATGGCGCTCGGGCGCGCTTGCCGCACCCACGCGCGCTCCTCGCTACCCGCCCGTGACCCAGCTCACGAGCGGGATCTCCATCTCGTTGGCCGAGAGCCCACCGTGCTGCCCCAGGAAGTGCTGCTCGAAGCGGCCGGGCTCGAGCCAGTAGGCAGCTTCGCCCGGCCCCGGCAGGACGACGAGATCCGCGAGTCGCGAGGTGAGCGCCTCCGTGACGGTGGAACCGAACAGCCCCTCGGCGAGCAGGCTCTCGACCTTCCGCACCTCTGCGACGCCGGCGAGCATCTCGCCGAGCCGCGCGGCGATCTCGTCGAGCCGGTCCGGGAGCACGTGGAGGAACAGGTCTCGACACGACCCGGCCGGCGCGAGCGGCTTGCCGTCGGCGCCCACGACGAGGTGCTGTCCGAGCTCTGGCCAGGCGACGTTGAGGTACGTCGTCCGCTCGGGGGAGACCCCCTCCATCCCGTGGTCGGCGGTGAGCAGGACAAGCGTTCCCTCGGGCCACGGCGCATCTGCGATCGCGGACAACGTCGCCTCCATCACCGCCGACACCTCGGACGCCTCCGTCCCGACCACGTGCATCAGCGCATCGGCATCGTCGAAGTAGATCGTCCCGTACGCGCGCTCCTCGGCAGCGAGCGCGTCGCAGAGCAGCGCGAGCCCTTCACTCCTCTCGCCGAAGGGATGGACCGTCGCCTCTCGCAGGAGCGCCTTGCTCGTCAGCGAGCCCGCGATCCCGGCCGGCAACGCCACATGGCTCGGAACCGGGAGCAAGCGCCGGTACAGCGTCTGCTCGGGGAAGAGATCTTCCGGAGCAAGGCCGGAGTCACGCATGGTCTCGGGACGGTCGTCGCCCGCGAAGGAGAACCAGAGCGGCGTGACGAGACGATTCAACCTGGGCTCCAGGACATGCCACTCGTAGAGGCCGTGCTCGCCGAGCGGAAGCCCGGAGTGGATGGTCGTCGCATGAACGGTCGTGGTGGACGGGAAACGGGACGACCATCGCTCCACTCGCGCGCCGGAGAAGAGCGGGTGCTCCCCGTGGCGCTCGAGGAAGCGCCAGCCGAACGCGTCGAAGTAGACGAGGACGACACGCGAGTGCTCGCCGAGGGCCGCCTCGATCAGGTCGGGCAGCTCGTCGAAGCAGCGGCTCAATCGAGCCGCTCGACCGGGTAGCTCCAGCCGCGCATCTGCTCGAGCAGCTGCTCGCAGTGCTCGGAGTCGCGGGTCAGCAGCGTGAGCTCGACGCCCGTGTAGCCGACCGGCACGCCCGCCGCCTCGCGCTGGTGCTCGACCTCGACGACGTTGACCCGCTCGGCGGCGAGCAGCCCGAGGAGCTGCGCGAGCTCACCGGGCTGGTCGACCACGCGTGTCCGCAGCACGAGGTAACGGCCATTGATCGCGAGCCCGCGGCGCATCACCTGCACCATCAGAGAGGCGTCGATGTTGCCGCCGGAGAGGAGCGCGAGCGCGGGCCCCGACCCGCCGGCGAGCCCTCCGAGGACCGCCGCGACGGCTGCCGCTCCGGCGCCCTCGACGACGAGCTTCGTCCGCTCCGCAAGAAGGACGATCGCCTCTGCGATCTGCTCGTCCGAGACCGCGACGATGCCGTCGAGCGTCTCGTCGAGGATCGACATCGTCAGCTCGCCCGGGTCCTTGACGGCGATGCCGTCGGCGATCGAGTGGCCGGAGCCGCCGGGCATCGTCCCCGCGGCGCGAACACCCACGATCCGCAGCCCGGGCCGCACGGCGCGCAGCGCGAGCGAGATCCCGGAAGCGAGGCCGCCGCCGCCGATCGGGATCACGACCGTCTCGAGATCGCCCACCTGCTCCGCGATCTCGAGTCCGATCGATCCCTGGCCGGCGATGACGTAGGTGTCCTCGTAGGGGTGGACGAGCGTGGCACCGGTGCGCTCGACGTACGTGGACGCCGCCTCGAGCGTCTCTGCCCAGACCGAGCCGACCTGCTCGACCTCGGCGCCGTAGCTGCGGGTGGCGTCGAGCTTCGCCATCGGTGAGTAGAACGGCATGAAGACGCGGGCGTGGGCGCCGAGCTCCCGCGCCGCCCACGCCACTGCCTGGCCGTGATTGCCCGCGCTCGCCGCGACGACGCCCGCGGCGAGCTCTTCGGGCGAGAGGTTCGACAGCTTCGTGTAGGCGCCGCGGATCTTGAACGAGCCCGTCCGCTGCAGGTTCTCGGCCTTGAGATGGACGGGCCGGCCCGCGAGGCGCGACAGCGTCTCCGAGGGGAAGACCGGCGTGACGCGCGCGACTCCCTCGAGTCGCTCGCGCGCGCGCTCGATCTCAGGAAGCCCGGGTGCGGTCGCCGTCGCCATCGTGGATTCGGAACACTTTCTCGAGTATCTCCTGCACGGCGGTGAGCGGGTCGAGCTCACGCGCCTGCACCTCGGCGAGGAGACGCCGCAGCTCGGCGTCGTCCGCCACTGCCTGCTCGAGGTGACGGCTCGCGCGGCTGGACGCAGCCGCGAAGACCTCGCGTGCGAGGTTCGCGCGTCGCCGCTCCTCGAGCCGGCCGCTCTCTTCGAGGAAGGCGCGGTGGTCGGAGACCTTCTCCCACAGCTCGGGGACGTGCTCGCCGCGCACGGCCTCGGTGAGGACGATCGGCGGATTCCAGTCGCGGTTCCGGTCGAGCGCGAGGATCGAGCGCACCTCGTTCAGCATCGTCTTCGCCGCCGGCAGGTCCATCTTGTTGATCGCGATCACGTCGGGGATCTCCATGATCCCGGCCTTCAGCGCCTGCACGGCGTCGCCCGAGCCGGGCATGAGGACGAGGAGCACGGTGTCGGCGATCCCGATCACCTCGACCTCGCTCTGGCCGGCGCCCACGGTCTCGAGGAAGACGACGTCCTTGCCCGCCGCGTCGAGCACGAGCAGCGCCTGCAGCGTCGCCTCGGCGAGCCCGCCGAGATGCCCGCGCGTCCCCATCGAGCGGATGAAGACGTCGGGGTCGAGGAAGTGGTCGCTGAGCCGGATCCGGTCGCCGAGGAGCGCGCCGTGCGAGAACGGACTCGACGGATCGACGGAGACGACGCCGACCGTCACGTCGTGTCCACGAACGTGGCGGATCAGGGCCGAGACGAGACTCGACTTCCCCACACCCGGTGGGCCGGTCACGCCGACGGAGTAGGCGGCGCCGGTCTCGGGATAGAGGTCGGCGACGACGCCATACGCGAGCGGATCCCCGTCCTCCACGAGCGAGATCGTGCGCGCGAGAGCGCGCCGGTCTCCTTCACGGACGCCGGCGGCGAGGTCCTCGCGTGTCCAGTTCCGGCGTCCCGCCACCCGGAGGATCGTAGAGGCGCGTCAGCTCTCCGTGCTCTCGGCACGGAATCCGCCTGCCATCGCGCTCTTCAGGCGGTTGAGCTCGTCCTCACCGGGCCAGGGGGACGGGTCTTCGTCCGCCGCCGGATCCACCGCTGCGACTTCGGCCTCCGAGGCCGATTCGTCTCCGCGACTGCGTGCGAGGAGCGATCCCGCGAGCGCGGCCACGAAGAGCCCGCCGCCCGCGATGCCCCAGATCCAGCGCGGACTGATGCGCTGGACGAACAGGCCACCCAGCAGGTTGCCGACTCCGGCCAGCGCGAACGTCGCGCTCATCACGAACGTGAGCGCCCGCCCGCGCAGGAGGTCGAACGTCCCTCGCTGGACGAGCAGCGCATTGGAAGAAATCGCAGCGCCGTTTCCGATACCCGCGACGACGCAGCAACCTGCTCCTACCCAGACGTCGGGGCTAGCCGCGGTCGCGATGTAGCCGACGCCCATCACCGTGAGGCTCGCCCCGTAGACGCGAGCGACCCCGTAGCGGGCGAACGCTCGTGGGCTGAGGAAGCTCCCGAGCACGAGCCCGCCGCCGATCGACCCGAGCAGGAGCCCGTAGCCGAAGTCGCCGGCCGAGAAGGTGTCCTTGGCGAGGTAGATCTCGGCGAGGGTCGCGGCGCCGGCGGCGACGGAGGCGATGCCCCAGCCGACGAGCACAGCACGCATCGAGGGAGAGGTGAGAGCCGCCGAGAAGCCGTCTCGGAGATCGCCCCAGTGGCCGCGCGAGAGCGCGCGCTCGCTCTGCAGCAGGCGCGGCGGGATGCGCACGATGAGCATGATCGAGACGACGAACGAGGCGGCGTTGATCCCGTACGCCGCCGACGGGCCCGCGATGCCGGTCAGCACCCCGCCGATCAGCGGCCCGAGCGCCCAGCTCGCGTTCTCGACCGTCTGCAGGAGGGAGTTCGCGTTCGGCAGCTGGTCGTCGGACACGAGATTCGGAACGCCCGCGTAGACGGCCGGCCGGAAGAACCCGGTCGCAAGGCCGGCCACGAGCGCGAGACCGACGACCGTTGCCGGATTCGTCGCGAACGGCAGGGCCACGAAGACGCCGACCCGGAGAGCGTCGGCGGCGATCATCAGCGACCGCCGCTCCAGCCGGTCGAGCAGCGGCCCGAGCAAGAGCCCGACCGCGATGGTCGGCAGGAAGTCGACGACGAGCACGGCGGCGACCCAGAGGCCCGAGTGCGGCGACGAGGACGTCCGGTCCTTGACGTCGATGGCGAGCGCAACCGCCGCGAGCAGCGTGCCGAGACTCGAACCGAGCGTCGCGAGGAAGAGGTTCCGGAAGGCCGGCAGCCTCAACGGCGCGAGCTGGGCAGACGAGAGCCTCACGACTTAGCCGCCGAACGTACCACCTGTGCCCGACGATTAGGAGACGCCAGAAAGGACGTGTCCCAAGGCGACACCGAAGGTCTCGTTCTCCTCCGGAGTGCCGACGGTGACCCGGATTGCCTCCGGCGCGCCGAACCCGTCGAGCGGGCGGACGATGACGCCCTCCCGCAGCAGCCGCTCGAACATCTCCCGCCCTCCCCCGACCTCGGCGAAGAGGAAGTTGCCGCGCGCGGGGCCGGCCGGCTCGAGCCCGTGGCCGCGGAGGATCTCCGCCAGCCGGTCTCGTCCCGTCGCGTTCAGCTCGCGTCGCCGCGCGATCTCCTGCGGGTCGTCGAGGCTTGCGAGCGCGGCGGCCTGCGCGATCGCGGCCACGTCGAACGCGCGCCGCACCTTGCTCGTGGCGACGGCGACGTCCGCCGGCGCGGCCGCCCAGCCGACGCGACTGCCGGCGAGGCCGTAGATCTTCGAGAACGTCCGCAGCACGACGATGCGGCGTCCCTCGCGGAAGAGCTCGATTCCGTCGACGTAGTCCGGATCGGCGATGTACTCGAAGTACGCCTGGTCGAGGACGCACAGGACGTGCTCCGGGAGCCGGTCGAGGAACGCGACCAGCTCAGCCCGGCCGTTCGCCGTCCCGGTCGGGTTGTTCGGATGGCAGACGTAGACCAGCTTCGTGCGCGATCCGATCGCCGCGAGGAGGCCGTCGAGGTCGTAGGCGCCGTCGCGGAGCGGGACGCGCCGCACCTCTGCGCCGAGCTTCGCCGCGTCGAGGACGTAGCTGGGGAAGGACGGCCAGCCGCAGACGACGTCGTCGCCGGGGTCGAGCGTCGCCTGCGAGAGCAGGTCGATGATCCCGTCCGCCCCGGCGCCGACGATCAGCTCCTCGAACGCGACCCCGGTCCGCTCCGCAAGCGCCGCGCGCAGCGCCCAGACGCCGCCGTCCGGGTAGCGGTTGAGCTCGAGCGACGCGCGTTCCATCGCCTCGAGCGCCGCCGGGAACGGGGGAAACGGCCCCTCGTTCGAGGCGAGCTTGACGATGTGCTCCAGCCCGAGCTCCCGCTGCACCTCCTCGACCGGCTTACCCGGCTCGTAGGGCACCAGGCCCTCGATCGAGGCCCGGAAGAGGCTCAATCCGTCTTCTTGGCGTTCTTCTTGCTGCGACTCGCGAAGCGACCCTTCACCTGCTTCGCCTTCTTGCGCGCCACCATCTTCCCCACCTTCAGGGTGAGGAAGCCGACGACGGCGTTTCGCCTGTTCATGATCGTCATGCGCTACCTCCTCTCCAATCCCGCGCAACCCTATGCGGTTGCCTTCGCGCGCGGCTTTCGGTTCGGGATGTGGATCGCACGACCGAGGGCGACCAAACCCGCTTCCTTGATCGCCTCGGAGAGGGTCGGGTGTGGCGCGATGCCGTCTGCGACCGTCTCCACTGTCGACTCCGCGTCGATCGCGATGACCCCCGCCTCGACCATGTCCGTGACGTGCGGCCCGACCATCACGAGGCCGAGCAGCTCCCCGTACCGCGTCTCGTGGATCGACTTCACCCAGCCCACCGTCTCGTCCTGCATCACCGCGCGCGCGTTCGCGATCCACGGGAACTGGCCGACGGCCACGTCGTCGCCGTACTCCTCCCGCGCCTCGGCCTCGGTGAGCCCGACGGACGCGATCTCGGGATCGGTGTAGATCGGCCGCGGCACGGCCGGCGAGTCGATGGAGGCGTCGTGGCCCGTCGCGTTCTCGGCGGCGACCTCGCCCTCGCGGAACGCGGTGTGGGCGAGCTGCCAGTAGCCGGCGCAGTCCCCGACGGCGTAGATGTGCGGGACGCTCGTCCGCCGGTGGTTGTCGGTCGCGACGCCGGCGCGCCGGTCGTAGTCGACCCCGGCCTCCTCGAGGCCGATCCCCTCGACGAGCGGGCCCCTGCCGACGCTGACGAGCATCAGGTCGGCTTCGACGGTCTCGCCGTCGCCGTAGTGGACGGTGAGCTTCGAGCCGTCGTCGTCGATCTTCGTGCACTGCTTGCCGAGCTGGAGGGAGATGCCGCGGCGCCCGAACTGCTTCGCGAGCTCCTTCGCCGCGTCGGCGTCCTCCTGGGGAACGAGGGTGTCGAGCATCTCGACGATCGTGACCTCGGAGCCGAAACGCTGGAAGATCGAGGCGAACTCGCAGCCGATGATCCCGCCGCCGAGGACGACCAGGCGAGCCGGCACGCTCTCCTGCGCGAGCAGGCCGGTCGAGCTGACGCAGCGCGGAGAGTCGAGCCCGTCGATCGGCGGACGAAGCGGATACGAGCCGGTGGCGACGATCGCCGTCCGGAACGCGACGTCCTCCCCACCATCGACCGCGATCGTGTTCGCGTCGGTGAAACGGCCCACGCCCTTCACCCATTCGACGCCGTTGGCCTTGAAGAGGCTCGCGACACCGGAGGTCATCTGGTTGACGACACCCGACTTCCAGGCGTTCGAGGCGGCGAAGTCGAGCTTCGCCTCCCCGACCTGGACGCCGAACTTGGCGAAGTGCTCCTCCGCCTCCTTGAGCGCGAAGGCGGTCTGCACCCACGCCTTGGTGGGGATGCAGCCGACACGCAGGCACGTGCCGCCGAGCTCGGGCTCTTTCTCGATACAGGCGACCTTCGCGCCGAGCTGTGCGGCGCGGATGGCGGCGCTGTAGCCGCCCGGGCCGCCTCCGAGGACGGCGACGTCAACGTCCATGCTCATCTCTCCCTGGTCTTGTTCGGTCTGACACTACTCAGAGGTCGGCGACCATCGTGACGGTTCCGTCTTCGCGCCGATGCTCGTGAAATCCGTGCTGTTCGTAGAACCCCGTCTGGCCCGGTTCGGCGCTGAGGCTGACCCGCGGAAAGCCCTCGGCGCGGGCCTGTGCAAGCAGCGCCTCGAGCAGCTCACCTCCCGTACCCCGGCCGCGGTGACTCGGAACAACGGCGATCGTCAGCTCGGGCGTCTGCTCGTCGACGAAGCCGAAGCCGGGGGCCGATTCCGGGAAGAGGCGGTACCACGCGGCGCCGTAGGCGTTCGGGCCGTCGAAGGCCACGACGCCGGCGTCTCCCGTCCGGCCCCAGTTCTGGACGTAGCGGAAGACAGGGAGATCCGGGTCCTGCGCCATCCGCCAGTGGTAGGCATGGCGGAGCAGGTCGCGAAGAAAGCGCATGTCCTGCTGGTCGACCGCGCGCAGCATCAGTCGTGTTTCCCACGCTTCGCAGCCGTAAGGCACATGGCGGGCATTTGGCGAGGAAACACCCTTACAACTCCTGGGCGAGCTGGATTCGGTTGCCGTACGGGTCGTAGACGTCGAGGAGGCGCATCTCGCCGGTCAGCTCGA
>Ga0070730_10003335_pt1 | contig 14446 bp, 12 predicted proteins | sample Coa_R1_3_FD_66447 | JGI IMG/M metagenome (GOLD analysis project Ga0070730, IMG submission 66447) | Surface soil microbial communities from Centralia Pennsylvania, which are recovering from an underground coalmine fire - Coalmine... | ecosystem: Environmental > Terrestrial > Soil > Unclassified ...
TTTCGATGGTTCAATTGGGATTGAAACTCGAAGGCGTGGCCACAGCGTTGGACCTCGAGGAAGGCCTCGACTATCTCGATCATAAAACCAGGCGGATCAATCGTGCGCCCAACCCCTTTACCAGATGACGTCCGGGTGCCCATTGCCTCGGACATCGACATCGTCTACGCGCGGCAGAAGGGCCGGGAACTGGCCTCCCAACTGGGCTTCTCATCCTCCGAACTGGCATTAATCGCCACAGCCATATCCGAATTGGCAAGAAACATCGTTCGCTACGCCCAGAAAGGCGTCATTATCATCAAGCTTGTCGAGCGGGGCGAAAAGCGCGGCGTCCATATTGTGGCCACTGACAATGGGCCGGGAATCCGGAACATTGCGCTGGCCATGCAGGATGGTTATTCCACCTCCGACGGCCTTGGATTGGGCTTGCCGGGCGTACGCCGGTTGATGGATGAATTTGAAGTCGTTTCCAAAAACGGCGAAGGAACGACAGTGACAATAAAAAAGTGGCTCCGATGAATCAAAAAAGCGCTCCGGCGAGCGCCCCAATTTTGGAATGGAGCGTGGCCGCCCTCGCGATGCCGGGAGAGAAAGTGTCAGGCGACATGTATTTGGTGGAGGCGTTCCGGAATGGCGCGCTGGTGGCCGTGGTGGATGGCTTGGGACACGGCTCGGAAGCTGCTTTGGCTGCCGGGAACGCGATCGACACACTGAAGGAAAATCCCGACGAGCCCGTCATTCCGTTGCTGAACCGCTGCCATGAAAACCTTCGCGCTACACGGGGCGTTGTCTTGAGCATGGCGGCTTTCAACGCGGTGGATGGAACCATGACCTGGCTGGGCGTGGGCAATGTCGAAGGCATGCTTTTCCGTGATGATTCCGGCGAAGAAGCCACTTACGAATCCCTCCTCTTGCGCCGTGGAGTGGTGGGCGGGCGATTACCTCCCTTGCACGCCGGCATTCTTCCTGTTACCTATGGGGACACGCTCATTTTTGTCACAGATGGGATTCGCAGCAGTTTCGAATCCACCTTGAATCTCCGTGGATCCCCCAAACAAATTGCCGATCAGATACTGGCTCAACACACTATGGGAACGGATGACGCGCTCGTGCTGGTGGCGCGATATAACGGAAACACGCGATGAAAATTAGCCTGGAAAAGCTGTCTGACCATTATTTTTCCGCCATGGAGAGCTACTTGTCCGGTGGTGGAGAAAAGGCGCTGGAGTCCGCCTATGAGATTGGCCGCCGCGCGCTGGACAATCGCCTGGGCGTCCTTGAAATGGCGACTCTCCATCACATGGCGCTGAAGCGATTGTTAACCCGCAAGTCCGGAGCGGAAGGCGTCGCACAGAACGCCGGCGCCATTGAAAGATTTTTTGTCGAAAGCCTCACTCCGTTTGAGATGACCCATCGGGGCTTCCGCGAAGCCAACGAGGCTCTCCGGGTAAGCGAGGAGCGTTATCGCGAGCTGTTTGAAAACGCCAATGACATTGTGTTCATGACGGATTTGAAAGGAAACTTTATCTCCATCAATAAGGCGGGTGAACGATTAACCGGCTACCAGCGCGAAGAAACCCCGGGCAAGAACTTTGCTGACGTGGTTCCCGCCGAATACCTGGGCCTCGCCCGGCGCATGCTGGAGGAAAAGCTGGCCAATAAAATTCCAACCACTTACGAATTGGAAATATTGACCAAAGACGGCCGGCGCCTTCCGCTGGAGGTGAGCACGCGAATTATTTTTCATGAAGGCGAGCCCACCGGCATCCAGGGCATCGCCCGGGACATCACGGAGCGGAGGCGGGCCCAGGATGCCCTGCGCAAGTCCAACGAGGCTCTGGAGGAACAAGCCAAACACATCGCCCACGCCATTCATGACGATGCGGGCCAGCTTCTGGCGACCGTCCACATTGCGCTGGAAGATACCATCAGGGAAGTGCTGCCCAGGAATCGCAAACCTCTGGAGAAGATTCGAGGTATCCTGTACGAGATTGAGGAACATTTGCGGCAATTCTCGCACGAGCTCCGGCCCACCGTCCTGGATGATCTCGGTCTTCAGGCCGGGTTGGAATTTCTTGCCAGTAACGTGTCAAAGCGCACCGGTGTTAAAGTGAGATTTGAGAACTCCATCGATGGCCGGCTGCCGGCGCCAGTGGAGACAGCGCTTTACCGGATCTCGCAGGAAGCACTGACCAACATCAGCCGGCATGCCAAAGCCAAAAATGCTTTTCTCAAACTCCACGCCAATGGAAAAAATATCTCTTATTCCATCCGGGACGACGGGGTGGGATTTGACGCCGGCGCCGAGCTGTCCAAGCGGGGCCAGCGGGGTCTCGGCCTGGTGGGAATCCAAATGCGGCTGGATGCCTTTGGAGGAGAGTTTTCCATTAAATCAGCGCCGGAAAAGGGTTCGGAACTTTTTATAACTATTCCACTCGAGAGGTAACTATGCCCCTCAAAATTCTTCTTGCCGACGATCACCAGATCATGCGCCAGGGTTTGAAGGCGCTGCTGGAGGAGAAAGGATTTGCCGTGGTGGGTGAAGCCTCGGATGGTCATGAGGCTGTGCGCCTGTCCAATGAAAAAAAGCCTGATGTCGCCGTGCTTGATCTCTCCATGCCCCTATTGAACGGCGTCGATGCCGCCAGGCAAATCCGGCACGACCTGCCGGGCACCAAGGTCATTCTCCTGACCATGCACACCGACGAGCAATATATCCTGGACGCCATTCGGGCCGGGGTTTCCGGTTACGTTTTGAAAAGTGAGGCGGCCACTGATTTGGTAAAGGCCATCCAGGATGTTAATAAAGGTTTAACTCATCTTAGTTCGAGGGTCTCACGCGCGGTGGTCAAGGGCTACCTCGATAAAAATGAGTCGCCGTCTGACCCTCTCAGCCCGCGGGAACGTCAAGTGCTGCAGCTCATCGCTGAGGGCAAAACCACCAAAGAAATCGCCACGGTTCTCGGCGTGAGTGTTAAGACGGCCGACTCTCACCGGACAAGAATCATGAAAAAGCTCGACATGCACGGGACCGCGGGATTGGTTCGCTACGCCATTCGAACCGGCTTGATTCAGCCCTGAATTGGAATCCATGAGTCAAGTTCCCATCTGGTTTGAACGCAAATTTGAGTTTTCGTTTCCAATTGAACTGCGTCCCAATCTGTGCGCGCGCCTGCGCGGCACTCCAGCCAGACTTGAAGAAACTCTTCGTGGCCGCCCTCACAAAATCCTGTCCACGAAACCACCGGAAAAATGGTCGGCTCAGGAGCACGCCGGTCACTTGCTTGACCTCGAACCGCTGTGGCTGGCGCGAGTGGACGATTACGTGGCGGCCCGGGATCAACTCACTGTGGCAGACTTGACGAATCGAAAAACCGATGAAGCAAACCACAACGCGCGCCCACTGGAAAAGATTCTCACTGAGTTCCGCGCCGCCCGGGAAAGATTACTGAGGCGCGTGGAGGAATTGGACGCATCACTTTTTGTTCGAGCAATTCCCCACCCGCGCCTAAAATCCCCGATGCGACTGGTGGACCATTTGTTTTTTGTCGCCGAGCACGACGATCATCATCTGGCAAGAATATGGGAATTGGTGAACGCAGCCAGCTTTTAACGCCGGGGGGAGAGCGGGAGAAAGTAAATTAACTTAGTAATACTATATATATTAACTTCAAGCATTCCTTTAAGATCTTTTCTGTTTTTAGGCGGTGGGCGAAACTCAACGACTTTTTTACTTTGCTCCGGAATGTGCATTTATTATCATATACTTAAGCGCCTTGAATCATGTAAGGCATTTATTATCAATAACATTCCAGCTTTGATCCATTCATCGGACAAGTTTTACTGATTCTAAAGGACATTCCAGCTTCGTTCCTCGAGAGGCGTACTTTGCACAACTTTGCTTTCGCCACTTTCCGGCGTATTGGAGCGCTTCCCAGCCCGACCTACTTCCCTCCGTGCTCGCTCTACCCGGGCCCGTCAAATCGCCGCGTGAAAGCCTGAAATACGGTATCATAACAGTAACTGTTTGTCAAGTATAAAATAAGCCTTCAAAATTGCACACTTTTGGAAATATATTTTTGGGGACATCAGGGGAAGAGAGTTTCTGCAGTGCCCCGCCACAATGAAATCAACGAATTTTTGGTCCGCAAAATCTGCCGCGATTTGGAAATTCCCAGCCCCCGCGGAATGCTCATCCGCACTCACTTCACGGTGAGGGTGAGTAACGGCGGGTTTATCCCGCCATCTTTCCTTGCTGCCCGTTAATTTCACCGAACAAGAATGGCGGCGTAAAGCCGCCGTTACAATCCCCCACTTCATCACAATGGCGGCGTAAAGCCGCCTCTACCCGTTCGATTCTACATTAACCAATATGCACGCCACTAGACTCATCAGCGGGACTAATGTTCCGACTTGTGGATTCTTGGCAAGTTTCCCGGTTCATGCAATCGATTGTAAATCTTATTGCATCAAATAGATTTACGGAGGCTGATGAAAGAAACTATGCAATTTTTTCAATGAACTTCACTGCGCCAGATTAGGGTGTTTACCCGATTGATGATCATTCGGAGAGCTGTTATCCAATAAGGTGAGGATCAGCAAAAAGGAGGATGGCCATGACGAAAAACCCTTTTGCCTTGTTAGTTTCACGCGAAGGCGCTTCCTTAGAGCCTTTGAAAGCAGCTCTGAAAAACCAATCCATTGGAACCTGGAGCGTTGACACTTGTGCAGAGGCCACAAGGCTGGTGGAACAAACTCAACCGGAATTAATTTTTACCGACCCCCGGCTGGCCGACGGAACATGGCTTGATATGGCCAACCTGATTGAAAAGGCCTCTGCGCCCGCAAACCTGATAGTTGTGGGTGCGGCTGGGAATACCGACCTTCATTCGGCCGCCATGGAGAAGGGCGCGTATGACTTTATACAGCCTCCCTTTGAGGCCACATCCCTGGGTCATGTCCTGCAACACGCTGTGGAAAACGTACGCCATCGCAGGGTGGCGCAGGCTTTAAGAACTGTGGCATAATCAAAATCCGAGATTTTTGACGAGGCCCGGATCGATTTCGGCCTGCGCTCTTCCCGGGCTCTCGAATGCTCAAGGGGCGCGCACTTTATTGCACGCCAATGAGCTCTGGTTTTCCGACTCCGCTTTTCGAAACCTTTCGACCGAATAAGCTGTTATAAAGGTTCTCCATGCGAATGGGATTAAGAGTGGCTGTCGCGCTCACCGTAGTACTCATATTGGTGGCCTGTCTCTTCGCCTTCTTTGAGGCTCAGGGCGAGCGGCGCCACATCAAGCGTGACATGGCGAGAAGCGCGGAGGTCCTGGCTGCAAGCCTGGCCGAAGCGATCGAAGTGCCACTCGATAAGGGTTCTCACGCAGCCCTCCAACACACTTTGGACCGACTCGGCGAAAGGCTGGTAGGACTGGCTGTCTATAACCTGAAGGGCGAGCCGCTGGCCATCACTCCGGCTCTGGCGGCGGGACTGAAGACGCGCCCCGACGCGGTTGACGCGGCGTTGGCTGCGAAGGCGGGCCGCGGAAGCTTCATCCAAATCGATAATAGGGCCGTATATGTGTACGCCATACCGATTTTTCGCGATCAGGTGGTCGACGGAACGCTGGCTGTCTTCAATGATGCGACCGCGCTTCAGGAGCAGAGCGACAAGCTCTGGCGCGAAACGTTAAAGCGTTTGCTGGTGGAAATGCTTTTGATCCCTTTTTTTGCTTTTCTGGTAGTGCGCTGGAGCCTTCGCGGGCCCATCGCCCGCACCGCGCAATGGATGAAGGATCTCCGCAAGGGGAAGAGCATTCCGCGTCCCGGCATGCTGGATGAGGACTTATTCAAGCCCCTTACCCAGGAAGTAAGGCACTTTGCCAGGAGCCTTGAAGTGGCCCGGGCTACTGCGGAAAAAGAGGCCCGGCTGCGAAACCTGGCGCACTCCTTATGGACGCCTGAACGCCTGCGCATGCACGTGCGGGACAAGCTGGAAGGCCAGCCGCTTTTTGTGGTCTCCAACCGGGAGCCTTACGAGCACATTCGCCAGGGGAATTCCGTACGGGTTGTCGTCCCTCCCAGCGGACTGGTAACCGCACTCGAGCCCATTTTGCGCGCCTGCGATGGGACGTGGATCGCGCACGGCGCTGGTGACGCTGACCGCGAGAATGTTGACCAGCGGGACCGCCAGCGGGTGCCCCCCGAAGAGCCCGCGTACACTCTGCGCCGCGTTTGGCTGACCGCCAAGGAGGAAGCGGGATATTATTTGGGCTTTTCCAACGAAGGTCTCTGGCCTCTTTGCCACATCGCGCACACCCGTCCGCTCTTCCGCGCCGAAGACTGGGCATATTATCAGGAAGTGAACCAGAAGTTTGCGGATGCGGTGTTGGAGGAGATCAAGAACACTGAGCAACCCGCCGTGCTCGTCCAGGATTACCATTTTGCCTTGTTGCCCCGCTTGATCAAGGAGAAGCGGCCGGACGCTCGCGTGGCCATCTTCTGGCACATCCCCTGGCCCAATCCTGAAGCATTTGGAATCTGTCCCTGGCAGAGTGAAGTGCTGGAAGGCCTGTTGGGCGCGGATCTGGTGGGCTTCCATACCCAGGCGCATTGCATGAACTTTCTGGAGACAGTGGACCGCGCGCTTGAGTGCCGCATCGAGTGGGACCGCTCCGCCGTCGACCGGTCCGGCCACTTCACCTCCGTGCGGCCGTTCCCCATCAGCGTGGCCTTCCCAGACTCTCCCGCCCAGCCCGGCCCACCACGCTCTCCTTACACCGAACGGGCCGAATTGTTCAAGCGCCTCGGAGTGCATGCCACTTATCTGGGAGTGGGCGTTGACCGGGTGGATTACACCAAAGGAATCCTGGAAAGGTTTCACGGGGTTGAGCGTTTTCTGGAAAAATATCCCTCTTATCAAAAACAGTTTACCTTTGTGCAGATGGGCGCCCCCAGCCGCACCAATATCAAACGCTACAGTGATTTATTGGCGGAAGTGGGGGCGGAGGCGGAACGAATTAACCAGCGGTTCCAGTCCATCGGGTGGCAGCCCATCGTTTTCCTGAAAAAACAGCACAGCCACGCGGAAATCGAACCTTATTATCGCGCTGCAGATTTGTGCCTGGTGACTTCGCTGCACGATGGCATGAATCTTGTGGCCAAGGAATTCGTGGCCACTCGAAACGACGACGAGGGGGCGCTCATCCTGAGCCATTTTGCCGGAGCCAGCCGCGAACTGCATGACGCCCTGGTGGTGAACCCTTACGATACCGAGCAACTGGCGGACGCCATTCATTTTGCGCTGGAGATGGATCCGGATGAAAGAAGAGCAAGGATGCAGCGCATGCGGCGCGTGGTAAAAGAAAACAATATCTATCGTTGGGCAGGAAATCTGATTGCGGAACTTGCAGAAATCCGGATTGAGCGGCCGGAAACAATTCGAACTCATTAACGCCTCCGCCGTACGGCATGGAGACGGTCTGCGCGGTAGCGTGCCACGAGCCGCCAAATTGTACGCGCCCGGGCTGGTTCCTGCGCATAGCGGAAATGCACGCCCGGGGACAAACGAATCCGGCCCAAATCCAAACCACCGGAAGCCGATGCCCCGCCTGGCAAGCCACCACAAGTCACAGCATTTGTTTGAGCACTGGAGCGAAGTGCAACAGCGCCTGGCGGCCGCCAGGCATGTCGCGCTTTTTTTGGATTTTGACGGCACTCTCGCTCATCTTCGTTCACGACCGGCGGATGCCCGCCTGGGCGAATCCACTCGCGCATTGCTGCGGCGGTTGGCGCGCTTACCCTCCATCACTCTCTGCATTATCAGCGGGCGCCGCCGTGCCGACTTGCAAAAACGCGTGAACGTGCGAAGAGCCATTTATCTGGGACTGCACGGCTGGGAGCGCGACACGGGCGCCCGTTCCGCCATCGCCGCGAGAGAGCTTCTGGCGCCGGCGCGCCGCCTGCTCAACAAACGACTTTCCGACCTTCCTCATATTTGGGTGGGAGACAAGGGACCGTGTTTTGAAGTTCATTACAACGGCGCGACAGGCGCGACCATTCGCAATGCGCGCGCCATTATCCGCGACGTTCTTCGCCCTCTCAAGAAGGAAGCTCGAGTTCTACACGGCCGTAAGGTATGGGAAGTTCTGCCCCGAGAGATCGAAGGTAAAGGCACAGCGGTGCGGGCGCTGCTGGCGGAGTTTCCCCGCCCTGTGCTGCCCATTTATATCGGGGATGACACCTCGGACGAATCCGCGTTTCAGGCGCTCCATGATGGGATTACTGTGCGGGTGGGAAGACCGCGCCGCACGCGGGCGCACTTCGAGTTGCGCAACCCGGAGGAAGTGTCCAGCTTCTTACAACGAGTGGAGGCCGAAGTCGAATGAAATCCGCCCAACATCCTTTCCAATTTTTCACCGTATCCTATCTGACGCGGGTGGGCAACCAAACCGGTCTGAACCTGTCCGGGCTGCTCGACGGCCTGGAGAAGTGCAATGACGCAACCATTTTCCATCATACCTTCCAGAGTTTGAGCAAGCATCACTTCCTGCGCGAAGGGTTTTCAAACGATTTTGCCCAGTGGGCCCTGGCCGCTTGTAACCGCGCGGATCTGGCCGAAACGCTGGCCGGGCTGGACATTCGGGATTACCTCTCCCTGGCGGATCTCCGCACCGACCTGCGCCGTATTGTGGCAGACTACTGTGCCGCCCATCCGCAATACGCCGAGCAAACAGCGTTTGAGCCATTTTATTTTTGCGAAGACATCGAGGTCACGGTGCCTCTTGGGGTGGAAGCCGGAACACTTGAGGAATTCCGGCAGGGCGTTGAACAGCTCACCCATGCCTCGCTTTATTTTCACTTCATTTCTTCCCGTTTGCGTTTACAACTGCGGACCAATGACTTCTCCATCTGGCTCTCGACGTCGATGGGAATGAATGCCCTCGCGCAACGATTGAATTCCATCGACATTTACACGAACACGCTGGATGGCGTGCGCACAAGATTGCTCGACCTCGTTCACCAGGAGCTAACCCGATGACTGTCGCGCCACCGCCACTGCAAACTCCACCCCGATCTCAGCCTCGCCCGCCCCATCTTGATGAATACGCGCCCCTGCTGGGTGCGGCGACCATCGCCGAATTGCGCGCCTTGGCCGGCCCACTCCAGGCGCGTACGGCGCAGATGGTGAATTCCACAGCCGTGGGCGGTGGCGTGGCGGAGATTCTCAACCGCCTGATTCCCTTGCTCCAGGAACTGGGAGTGGCCATCCGATGGGATGTCATCACCGGCGGAAACGACTTTTTTGAAATAACCAAAGCTTTCCACAACGCCCTGCACGGCGCCCCTTACAATGGGCGACGGGGAGCTTTTGAAACATTTTTAGCCAACAATGAGCAGAACCGCGCCCGCATGAATCTGGATGCTGAATTCACAGTGATCCATGACCCGCAGCCCGTGGCGCTGATTAATGCCCGCCGCCCCGGAGCAGGACACTGGATATGGCGCTGCCACATCGATCTCTCGCGACCCAATCAAACTGTCTGGCAGTTCCTTGAGCCATACGTCCTTCGATATGACGGCGCCATATTCTCCTCGCCTGAGTTCACCCGCCAGCTCGCTATTCCCCAATACCTTTTCTATCCCTGTATTGACCCGCTCTCGGAAAAAAATCAGCCGCTCGAACCGGAGTTTGTGGGCAAAGTTTTGTCGCGTTTTGGCATTGACCCTAAACGCCCCATCCTGACGCAGATTTCCCGCTTTGACCGGCTGAAAGACCCGGTGGGCGTTGTGCGGGCTTATCGGATCGTCAGGCGATACTTCGATTGCCAGTTGGTCCTGGCCGGTGGCGGCGCCGCGGACGACCCGGAGGGCGGCACGGTTTTGGAAGAGGTTCGGCAAGTCGCCGGCGGTGACCCGGACGTCCACCTTCTAGACCTCCCGCCCTGGAGTGCGATGGAGATCAACGCGCTGCAGTCCGCTTCCACCATCATTATTCAGAAAAGTCTGCGCGAGGGTTTTGGCCTGACGGTTACCGAAGCATTGTGGAAGAAAAAGCCTGTGGTAGCCGCGGCGGTAGGCGGCATTCCCAATCAGGTCATCCACAAGCACACCGGGTTGCTCGTCCATTCGGTGGAAGGCGCGGCTTACCAAATCCGCTTCCTGCTTTCCAATCCCGCGCTCGCTGCAAAACTGGGCGAGCAAGGACACGAGCACGTCCGTGAACACTTCTTGATTACCAGCAATGTTAAAAGTTACCTGACTTTATTTTTGCACTTGCTACGTCAAACTTGACGTGCGGCAGGTTTATCCCGCCATTTCAAATTCAAAAACCTGCCCGCATGAAAGCGGCATCTACAAAAACGAAAATAATGTTTTGCGGCGACTGCTAAAGGTTATATTTTTTTGCGTAATGACGGAACGAACGATAGGACATCCGCAGAAGTTCCGCGGCGCGCGTCCGCACTCCGGCAGCCAGTCGTAAAGCCTCCTGAATGTAACGCTGCTCGATTTGAGCCACTTGTTTTTCAAAATCAACACCTTCCTCAGGTATTTGTACGGTACTGTCACTCAAGGCGGCGCCGGCGCCCGTCACCGACTCGGGCAGGTGCTGCACACCCACCACCTTGGCGCCTTCGCCGCTCATGGCCACAGCCCGCTCGATGGCGTTTTCGAGTTCACGCACATTGCCCGGCCACGCATAATGCGCCAGGGCGTCAAGCGCCTTCGGATCGAAATCCTGCAGGGCTTTCCCCATTTGCAAGGCGAATTTCCGAAGGAAGTGGAGGGCAAGCGGCTCAATGTCCTCAGGTCGCGCGCGCAAGGGAGGAAGGTGAATGGGGATGACGCTGATGCGATAGAAAAAATCCTCTCGAAATTGTCCGGCGGCCACCATGCTCTTGAGGTCGCGATTCGTGGAGGCGATGATCCTGACGTCCACTGGAACGTTGACGGTGCCCCCCAATGGCCGCACGGTTCGCTCCTGAAGCACGCGCAAAAGTTTCGCCTGCATGGTCAGGCTGGTATCCCCAATTTCATCCAGGAACAAGGTCCCTGAATTGGCGGACTCAAAAATGCCTTTCTTTTGGGTATCGGCGCCCGTGAAAGCGCCTTTGAAGTAACCGAACAATTCACTCTCCAGCAGCGTTTCCGGAAAGGCGCTGCAGTTAATGGATATGAAAGGTTTTTCCCGGCGAGGGCTGGCCTCGTGAATCGCACGGGCCACCAACTCCTTTCCTGTCCCGCTTTCTCCGGTAATCAGAACCGTGCTCAGGGTGGGGGCGATTGTGCGCACCATCTCCAGAATGTCTTCAATCTGGCGGCTGCGCCGCACGATATTGTTCTGGGCGAACACGCGAAGCATTTCGCGGCGCAACTGGATGTTTTCCTCGCGCAGAGCCAGCTCTTCCAGCGCGCGCCCGACCACTATTTTCAACTCATCCACCAACTTGTCCGTTTTAATCACATAGCGGTAAGCCCCAAGATTCAAGGCTTCAATGGCGGTTGACACAGTAGGCACGGCCGTCATGAGAATAAAGGCCGCCGAACTATGAGCTGCCCGCGCGTGTTCCAGCAATTCGATGCCAGTGAGGTCGGGCATGCGGATGTCGGAAATAATCAGGTCGTAAGCCTGGGTTTCAATTTTCTTCTGCGCAGCTTTGCCGCTCGAAACTGTTTCCACCTGCATGCCGCCTTTGCGGAATGCGATTTCGAGCATCTGGCAGATCGATTTCTCGTCGTCAATGATCAGTAACCGTGTCATACAACCAATTATGAATTATAAATTGTGAATTATGAAGTGTGAAATGTGGAAGCCCGTTAAGTCGGATTGAAGAGCCGCCGGGCGGAAAGTTTCCCGATGGATTGGAGTGGTCGTTATTTTATGGAGGGATGCCGGCACGGGCGGGCAGCGTTTGCATAGTTGAGCGGACTTGGCGGAAAGGAAGCGGCCAATTTCAACTCTCCGGTCGGCGTGCGTCACGCGGCAACTCAATCAGGAAGTGCGACCCCTTTCCTGGGGTTGACTCCACTCGAATTCTGCCATGGTGGCCCTCCACGATCTGGTAAACAATGGCGAGGCCCAGTCCAGTGCCATTGGTAAAGCCGGGCTGGAAGGGCTCAAAGAGTTTGTCGAGTTGCGATTTCGAAAACCCGATGCCCGTATCGGACAATAGGACCTCGACTTTTTGAGAACCCTCTTCCTGGATTTCGGCGGTTAGCGTTCCGCCCCGGGGCATCGCCTTCAAGGAATTATCGCAGATATTCCAAAACACCTGGCGCACCTTGTCCGGATCGGCCCAGGCCAGCACGGAGTGCGAAGGCAATTTTCGTTTCACTTGATGGCCCGGACTAAAAAGGGGATGGTTCTGGAGAAGCAGGAGAGTCTCCTCAAGCAGCTTCTTCAGATCAACCTCTTTTAATTCAAATCGCTGATCGACGGAGTAAGCCAGGAAATCCGAAACCAGCTTGTTGAGCCGCTCGGACTCCCCACTGACAATGTCAATCAACTTGCCCTGGTCTTCATCCAGATTGGCGAAATGGCGAAGTAATTTCACCGAGCCCGCAATGGAAGCCAATGGGTTGCGAATTTCATGAGCGATGCCGGCAGATAGGCGACCCAGGGTTGCCATCCTGTCTTTGGCGCGATATTCGGCCTCGCGCCGCTTTTCCTCCGTCAGGTCCTGGAAGTTGTACACGTGTCCAACCACTCCCGACCCTGACTGAACCAGCGGCGAGAATGCGAATCCGAGAATTCGATGCTGGCCGTCAGGAAGCCGGTAGGTTAATTCCTGGCGGACGTGGCCGGATTCGCTGTTGGACCCGATGTCAGGGAAAACTGTGGTAATCGGCTTTCCCTCCAGGGCGTTGAGCTTTTGCCCGAGGATCACCGCCCCGGCGGGATTCAGTGCCATGATTTTTCCTTCAAGGTCGGTGGTAATCAGGCCGTCCCGCATGCTTCGAATGATGTTTTCATTGATCGCCTGCAAGCTGGCCACTTGCCCGCTCTTGTCGCGAAGTTCCGCACCCGCCTCACGCAGCCGCTCGCCGAGATAGCTCGACAGATACGCAACAGCAAAAAAACCGAAGAGACTGACAAAAATCTTGACTTGCAGGGGACCAATACCCAGAGTGAGCTGCGAGGAAGTGGCCAGAAAGCCGAAAGTCGGATGACGAATAACAAAATCGGAATAAAGGCTGGGAAGATAAGCCATTTCCAGGACCGATCCCATACACACAAAGCTGACCGCGGCCACCATAAAAGCGCTCGTCCGGGGCAGAAGAATGCTGGCTAAAATAATGACCACCAGATACAGCGAAAGGTAATCGCTATCCAGATCTCCGGTGACATGCACGATGCCGGTAATAATGACGATGTCTGAAAAAAGTTGCAGATAGGCCTGAAGCAAAAAATCGCGGCTCAATTGGTTATAGATTAGAAAGAATAGACTGACGATATACCAGAGGACCACCGCAATTCCCAGATATTTTATGGAAGAGGTATTGGCGGTGGACGGGATCAGAACGCTGATGGCAAAGTCTATGGCAAAGACAAAACTAATGATGACGAATCGGATTTTGATGACCCAGGGAAGCCAGACATTGAGTTCATCGGTGAATTCCCCGGGAATCCTTTGGCGCATCATAAGGGGCGCATTATCTGGAAGGACAACTCACGAAAACATAAACCAGTGTAGGACGGGATTAACCTGCAGGCCGCCCTTTTTGTGCTTTTCCAGGCGGGCAGGCACGGGTAGCACGAGAGGTGCCAAGGTCTGATGGCCGCCCTCCCCGAAGCCGGAACCCAGGTCCTCGGGGAGGAGCACGGAGTCCGCAATTTTTTCCTAGCCGGCCAATTTGCCGATCAAGGTGAAGAGCGGGAGGTACATGGAAATAACCACGCCGCCGACGACCACGCCCAGCACCAGGATGATCATAGGTTCCATGGCCGTCAAAAGGTCGCCCACGGCCGCGTCCACTTCATCCTCATAGAAGTCTGCCACTTTCTGGAGCATGGCATCCAGAGCGCCGGTCTGCTCGCCCACGCCGATCATTTGCACCACCATGTTGGGGAAAACACCGGTTTCGCGCAGTGGGTCCACAATGGTGCGGCCTGTCTCGATGGCCTTGCGGACGCTTTGGATCGCCTTTTCGATAACTGCATTTCCGGATGTCCGCGCCGTAATATCCATCGCTTCAAGCATGGGGACGCCGCTGGTGATCAGCGTGCCCAGCGTGCGCGTGAATCGCGCCACTCCGATCTTTCTCATCAGAGGGCCGAGCAATGGGAGCTTTAGCACGATCGTATCAATCATCATGCGGCCATTGGGTGTGGCGTAATACACCTTCAAGCCCCAGAGGCTGAGAGCCACCAGGATAATCATGGGAAAGGCAAATGTTGCAATCGCATTCGATGCTCCAATAACGATGCGCGTGGGCAGCGGCAGAGCGA
>Ga0070730_10003336_pt1 | contig 14445 bp, 10 predicted proteins | sample Coa_R1_3_FD_66447 | JGI IMG/M metagenome (GOLD analysis project Ga0070730, IMG submission 66447) | Surface soil microbial communities from Centralia Pennsylvania, which are recovering from an underground coalmine fire - Coalmine... | ecosystem: Environmental > Terrestrial > Soil > Unclassified ...
ATGCCGAACGACAGCTTCAGCGACGCGTACAGCTCGAGTACGATCCCCAAGAAGACCTTGCTCTGGAGCCCGACGACGAGCGACGTGTCCGTGCCGATCAGTGTGAGCAGGCGGTTGCCCAGCACATTGGTCACGTGCGAGTTGCCGAGGTTGGTGCCGAGCGACGTCTGCGTCGAGTTCCATACGCTCGTCGTGCGCGACCCCTGGATCGTGGTCGTCTGATCGTGCTGGATGGTGCTCGTGGTGCTCCCCTCGACGAGGCTCTGCGTGCTCCCGGTGACGGTCGAGTCGGTGAACCCGTCGATCCACGTCCGCGTGTTGCCGTAGACCGTCGATGTCTGGGCGATGTTGTCCCACGACAGGAACGACGAGTCCCACATGAGGCCCACAGGCGCGGGGCTGGGCCGGCTGAGGGTCATCGCGCCCGCCGCTGTCAGCGCGCTTGCGTACTTCGCGGGGGCGTACACGACCGACGACTGCCCGCCCTGCACGAGCGAGTACGCGTGCCCCTGCGTGTGCGATCGCGCGTCGCGGTTCGCCAGCGTGACGTTGTCGCCGCCGACGAACTTGACGTCTGACCCAGGGCTCAGGGAGTAGGCCACGTTCGGCGGGCGCGACGGGACAGGCGGCCACGGCTGCATCACGCTGAGCTGCGGAGGGCTCGCGGGCGTGGTGCCGGTGAACGGCGGATTGCTCAGGCCCGGCGGGTAGGCCGTCGTGTCGAGGACGTCGAGCGCCACGAGGTCGTACGACTCGAGCGCGAGCGGCTGCATCGGCTGCGTGGGAGGGGACGTCGGAGACCCTGCCCACCCCGGCGGGTTGTCGACCGAGGGGTCGCTCCTGTGCGGGAGGTTGATGAACGACGCCGGGATGTTCGGCGCCGGAGCGACGGGCGCGACGGTCGACGAAGGGGCGATTGCGACGACGAGCTGCGCGACGACGTAGTTCTGTCCCGAGGGGACCGGGTTCGGCGGGGACAGCGTGTTCGCCGCGAAGCCGATCGTGCTCTGGAGGGCCGTCAGGGCGGCGAGGAGGGCGCTCGGACCGCCTGTCCAACCGATGATGGGAGGGGATCCCGAGACCGAGGGGCCGCCGGAGCCACCGGTATCGGCGAGCGCGTCGATCTGGAGCTTCAGCGACTGGATGACCGGCAGCATGCCCGCGAGGATGCTGGGCCAGCCGGGATCGGAGACCTTCGTGCGCGCGTCCGCGAGGGCCGGGGACGTCACGTCGTCGTTCAGGACCTGCAGGTCCTGGATGCAGAGATCACACGCGGCCTGCAGCGCCAGAAGGCTCTGCTCCACCGCCCACGCGAGGCTCTCGGGCGTGTTGGGCGGGCTGAACTTGGGCGGCGAGCCCACGGCCTTCGCCCAGCTGCCCTCCGCCTTGATCGCGTTCGCGACCGCCGTCTGCAGCGCGGCGTAGTCCGCCTTGGCCTGCAGCGCGTCGTCGTACAGCTTGCTGTCGCCCAGGTCCCACTGCTCGATGAAGGTGGTGCCGAGCAGGCGGCCGATCTCGTCGCGCGACAGATCGTCGCATGGAGGGCTGGACGCGTTGGTCGCCGACGGCGCCGGCATGCTCGTGCGCCCGATGATCGTCACACGGGCGTCGCCAGCGACGGTCTGCACGTCCGCGCCCGTCACGCTCGACGAGATGCTCTCGGTGTAGCTGAGACTCGTCCCCGTCGTGACCGTCATCTTGTTGTACTGCGGGTTGAAGGGCGAGCCGATGTGGATGTAGCTGCCCTTGTGCGGCGAGGCGATGTGGACGTACTGCTTGCCCTCGCTGTCCTCCATGACGATGCGGTTGCCGCCGCCGGTCTGGATGACGTTCTTCGTGGCGTTGCCGCCGTGCACGACCGCGGGATTGAGCGCATTGGGCACCGCGCCGGCGATGACAGGGCGGTCCGGGTCGCCGCCGAGGAATGCGATGAGCACCTCGGTCCCCTTGCGCAGCGGGAAGTGCATGCCCTCGGGGCTGCCGGCGTGCGGCTGCATCATCCGGATGCGCGCGGAGGCGCGCGAGCCGCGCCCTTCGCGCTCGTCGAACCGAAACTTGACGAGGTAGCGTCCGTGCTCGTCGAGCTGCGCGTACTCGCTGTCGACGTCGCCCTCGATGACGCCACCCTCCATGCTGTAGACGCGCGGCGGTTGGGTGCGGAGCTCCGGCCGGAACTGCACCTGGGACCAGATGGCCTCGAGCTCGACGCGCAGCACGTCGGTCCCCTCGTCGCCGCGAACCACGATCTCTCTCACGCTGTCGCTCAGGCCAGCCGCCTGGTTGCCTCGCACGTGCAGCTTCGTGGCGAGGTAGTTGCCGTCGAGACTCGAGCGCGGATGGCCCGTGAGCGTGAACAACTCACCGGCGTGCAGACCGAGCAGGTGGCCCTCGCCGTGGAACACCGTCTGGCGCGCGCGCAGGCCCTCGGCGCGGACCGCCGCGATGCGCGCGGCCTCCTTCGGGCTGGTGACCTTGGCGCCGCGCACGCGTAGCTCTCCGCCGCCCCCGTTCGACACGCCGGCCTCGCCGCGGACCGGCAGCGCGGGGCGCAGGTAGTCGTAGTCATCGACCAGCACGCGACTGGGTACCGCCCGGCGCTCGGCACGGAAGCGCCGCAGCCCGTCTGCCCAGCCGCCGCCGAAGAACCGGACGTACGGGGCCTGCATGCGCGGCTCGCCGTGCTGGGCCCTGTCGTCGCAGATGACCATCCGCTCGCGCACGCCATCGTGGGCGAAGAAGAAGTAGATCCCGTCCCGCTCCATCCAGCGCATCAGGAAGTCGAGCGTGCTCTCGCGGTACTGGCAGACGAAGTCCAGCGGGTCGTACGTGTGCGACAGCCGGAACTCGCAGTCCTCGTGGCGCAACCCCGCCTCGCGCAGGAGCGTCTGGACGATCGACGGTACCGTCTCGCCCACGAACACGCGGCTGTGTCGATCGAGCCCCAACACGTCGTGGACGCGCGGCACGATCACCATGCGGTAGACGTCCGCGTCGTCGAGGTTCTCGATGACGGTCGCCGAGCCGATGATCCCGCGCACGACCGTGGGGAGCGCCGTGTGCGCGCCGATGGTCAGCGTGGCGTTCGACCCGACGGCATCGCTGAGATCGGCGTCCGGGTCGACCAACACGTCGATCTCGTACCGGAACGTCGTCGAGATCTCCTCGACGCCGTCCACGGCGAGCACACGCGCTCCCGGCGGCAAGCCGCTGCAATCGAGGACGAAGCGTTCGTCCATGTCAGCCGAGCTGGATCTGGTCGCCGTCGACCTTGACGAGCCCCTCGGACGTCACGGTCGTGTCGTGGGCGTGCAGGCTCAGGGTGCCCTCGGCTTCGTAGTCGACGCGCCCCGCGCGCAGGTGGTCCACCTCTTCGACGACGCGGAAGACCCGCTTGGCGCACTGCACGAGCCGGTCGAGCACCGCGTCCACGGAGCCGAGAACGGCGACCGCCTGCGAGGCCTGGATCTTGGCGACGGCGGTGTGCAGCGAGAAGGTGGGCGCGGCGATGGTCGCGTCCTCGGCGATCACCGTGAGCTTGCCCACGGTCCGCAGCGCCGTGTCGCGCGGGGACAGGAGGGTGACGGGTGCGTCGCCCTCGCGGGCGAGCACCGCGAGCACAAAGGCTTCCCCGGTCTCGCCCGAACGCGCGACGAGCACGCGATCGCCCACCTCGGGTTCGACCAGGCAGCTCAGGGCACGCTGCGCGTCCAGGCGCAGCCCTCCCGTCGAGACCCGGACTCCACGGGCGTCCTTGCCGCACACGACGGCGCCGAGTTGTCCCCAGTCGCCGTCGATCTTCCGAGCGAACGCCTTGTGCATGTCCCTTCCCCCCGCCTAAGTCGACTGCCCCAGGCAGTCGGGCGAGCTTGTAGCACGTTCCGGACCTCCGCGTAGGTAGTTGAGTTCGCGTGACCGGGGCGCGCCCAGTACGGAAATTTTCCGTCTCATGCCCGGGAGAATTTCCGCGTTCGGGGAGTCAGGGTGTAGGGGGGCGGTCCTCCTTGTGCGGCGTCGGTGTCGGCGGCGGCGCCGTCCGAGGGGCCGGCGGTCGTGGGGTCACGACGATCGACGGGGCAGGGGCCGCGAGCACGAGGTTCCCGTAGACCCCCGCCAGCTTGTAGATTTCCGGCATCTTCTGCTGCAGATCGAACTGCAGGTATTCGGGGCTCCGCCGGAGCGCCTCGCCGATCTTGTCGATCTTCGCCGCCTCCATCTCGCCTTCGCGCTCGGCCAGTTGCCTGCGCATGGCCATCGTATCGCTCTCCGCCTGCACGCGCTCGCGCTCGGCGATGTCCTTGTCGCGCAGGATGGACTGCACCGCGCGGTCCGTATTGGCCGCATCCATCGCGTCGGGGAAGTCGAGGTTCGAGAGGTTGACCTCGTAGACGACCACGATCTGCTTCTCCCGCGCGGTCATGATCTCGACGAAGCGCTTGCGGATGAGCGCGAGGATCTCCTCGCGCTTGTCGTTGATCTCGTTGGCGCGGAACGGCGAGACGACCTCGCGCACGGCCTCGCCGACCGCAGGCCGCACGAAGGTCTCGTAGACCTTGCCCGAGCTGATGGCATCGCCCGAGTCCGGCGTGAGCGTCGACAGCAGGATGGTGATCGAACGGTCCGAGCAGTCGGCGGCGAAGCGGACGTAGATGTTGAGACCGAACTGGACCCCGTCCTTCGTCAGCGCCGACAGCTCTTCGCGCCGGGTGACCATGGAGCAGTCGACCGTGCGGATCTCGTCGTAGGTCCCGGTGAAATAGCTCCCGGGACCGAGCACGGGCCCAGTGAAGCCCTTGCCTCCCGCGAAGAACGCGAGCGGACCCGTGCGGTCGAACATGCGGCCCTTGTAGGCCTGGGGGATGTCCTGCGAGGCGCAGCCCAGGGCGAGCGCCGCGACTGCGGCGGTGATGAGAGGTGTTCGCATCGTCGCCTCCTAGCCGGGCGACCCACAGCGATATGCGTGCCACCTCGGTCGGTGGCGTCGTCGTCGCTCATCGCTCGTGACGAGCCGGGCAGGGGGTCGACGCCGCGCAGGCGCATCCGCCCCCGTACGGATGGGGCCGGAACCGGATGGACGATCGACGGTCAGTCGCCCGTGTAGAGCACCGGGTCGTCGAACTCGATCGCCTGGTTCTGCATCACCGTCACGATGAACGTGGCGGGGACCTTGTTCGGGAACTGGGCCGTGATGAGGATGCCCTGCTTCGGGCCGTTGTTGCGGGCCGCGAAGAAGATCGACGTCGGAAAATCCCCGCTCGATTCGGTGGCGCTGCCCACGATGAACACGTTCGTCGTGCCGGTGGCGACGAACGCGCGGAGCAGGTTCGTCGTCCGCGCCTGCGCGGGTCCGAGCGTGATGCGTCCGATGCGCGTGGGGAAGGGAACGGTTTCGCTGGGCTGCATGGGCACCTCCGGTGGAGATTCGCGGTCGCGGGGAGGGTAGTCGACCGGCATGCACGATGGAACGACGTCGCCACGGGAGCCACCCTCGCCTGCGAGCGAGCGATGGCTCGGAGCCTCTCCCCTCATCGGGCGTTCGTGCGCGTTCCACCCCCAGCCCACGGCGAGCTCGCCGGTCGCTCAGACACGACGTCGAAGCCCACGGGCCAGCCCACCGTGAAGACGGTCGTCTCCACTCGGAGCCCGTCCATGGAGGTGGACTCCCGCCCCCTCGACCATCGCGCCGGGACGAACCCTCCGCCGGCTTGCTACCAGGCCGAGGGCGACCGCCGAGGCGACCCGACCGTCCGCGTCATCAGGTACAGGGCGCGCGCATGGGGCTCGTCTTCCAGCTCGACTCCGAGGACAGCCTGCGGCCGATGTTCGGGGACATGGGGTGTGGGCACGTGACGCAGTGCTCCGTGCACCCCGACGTGCTCGCATTCGGCGGGGCGTGTGGGTGACGGAGCGACGCACGTCGGTCCGAGGACGACGAGGCTCGCACCGAGCGTCGCCCACGTGGCTCTCTCCGTCGCGAGCCCGACTCTCCGCATCCCCGCCTCGGGACAGAGAGAACGGGGTTGGGCTCCTTGCGTCGGGCCGGTGGGTCTCGCGATGAACGCCGGTGGGTGAGAGTGTTGCTGCGCCCGGACATGTACCCGAGGGCTCGACACAACGACCCACGCCGTGCACCCCGAATCTCGCGCCGCCCGGTAACGGAGGGGCGCGCTTCATCCTGAAAGGGAGGCTCTCGGCTTCTTGACCCGCGCCCATGGGGAAGAAGCCGCGCGGCTCGGGCCCGCGTGGGAAGCCCGGGAGCCTCGAAGGGGACGCGCCCGGCTCGCAGAGGTGACGCCCTTGGCTCGCAGGGTGATCCCCTCGGCCAGCAATGCCACGGCCTCCGCCGAGAAGGCGAAGCCCTTCCCCCAATAGGTCGACGGGCATCGACCTGCAATCCCGACGGCGTGGACGCGAAGGCGAAGGCCGTCGACCAGCCATCCAAGCCCATGGGATTGATGGACGAAGCCCTTCGACCAGAAGTCCACGCGCGTGGGAATCCTTGCGGAGCACCTCCCCCATCGATCCCACGCCCGTGGACGAGAAGGTGAAGGCCGTCGACCAACAATCCTGAGGCGTCGGGCTTCGAGTCGAAGGCCTTCGCCTTCCAGTCGACGGCCGTGGCACTCCAGTCGAAGGCCTTCGCCTTCCAGTCGGAGGCCTTCGCTTTCCAGGCCGAGGCCTTCGCTTTCCAGTCCGAGGCGTCCGTCCATCGGTCCGGGAGCCTCGACCAGCATCCCCGGGTGGCTCGGTCTACGGTCCGGAACGCGTGGATCGCGAGCCCGGGCGGCGGGAGGAAGCTCCCGCCGGCCTGGTCGCGCTACATCAACTCGGAGGACGTGCGGCCGTTCACAACGTCGTGAAGTCGATCTCCAGCGGGATGGCCTCGGGCCCATCGTGGCGGACGGGGGCCTCGAGCTTGAGCATCCCGCGCCGCGCGAGCTTGGCGAGCTCCGAGGCACACTCGCCGGGCGTCACGGCGTTTCCGTTGACGATGTCCATCGCGCGCGCCCGGCCGTCGACGCGCAGGAGGAGCTGCGCCTCGAGCTCGTTCAGCTCGTCCCACGGCATCGCCGATCGCTCGTACGCGAGGATGAGCACCGCATCGAGGGGCACCAGCTCGCGGACGGCGGGGCGGGTGGGGACCTCGTTCGTCGCGAAGGCGGAGGCCACGTCGATCTGCCGGCGGGCAGTGGCATCGATGTCGGTGAGTCGGGGGCGAGGCATGCTGCCACGGCAAAGCATCGTCCGTACCCGAGCGGAGCGCGCACGTTTCACGGGCAAAACGGGGCGCGAGGTGGCATCGGCGGGTGCCAGCCTGCAGGTGGGGGTCCTCAAGACGCCGGGGTCGCGCTCCCGCCGGCGAAGACATCCGCGGCTTCACCCCGTGTCACCCGCGCCGCACGAGCCGATCGAGCAAGGCGTCGACGATCTCGCGTCCTCGGAGCTGCGCAAGCCATCTCTCGGGGATGCCGCGAGCGCCGGACCGTGCGCCGGCGACCGCACCCGCGGAGACGGCCGCGCCGCGGTGCGGCCGCCGGCGCGCCTGTTCGACTCGATGCGGGCGGAGACGCTGGGGTGGGGAGACTGCCTCCTCCGCGCCGTCGGCTCAGTTGTAAGGCACTCCGGTGAGTCCGTCCTCGGTCACGCATGCGCCGAGCCTGTTCGACCAGAGCTTCTGGACGACGAGCGTGTTGTCCTCGGTCGCCGGGTTGTAATAGGGCGTCTCGATCGCCGCGACATGGGTGCTCGTCGCGGTGATCGGGAACTCGCCGGCGCAGATGTCGCCGATCCGTGCTCATTCGCCTGCGCGCAGCTTCCTGTGAAGGGTCACGCGGTTTATCCCGAGCAGCACGGCTGCGCGCCGCTGGTTGCCGCCCGTGGCGCGCAGGGCCGCCGCGATCGCGCGCCCTTCGATCCAGTCGAGCCGGGCGGGCAGGCGGACCATCGACTCGTCGTCCGGCTGGGGCGGCACCGCGCCAATCACCGTGTCGGGCAGATCGGCCCTTTCGATCTGCAAACCGTCCCCGACGACTATCGCGCGCTCGATCGCGTTGCGCAGCTCACGCACGTTACCCGGCCACGGATAGCGGCGAATTGCGTCGAGCGCCTCCTGCGAGAAGCCTTCGATGCGCCGCCCCGCCGACGGCGTGAGGTCCGACAGGATGCGTGCAGCGAGGAGCACGAGATCGTCGCCGCGCTCGCGTAGCGCGGGGACGCGCAGCTTGACCACGGCGATGCGGAAGTAGAGGTCCTGGCGAAACTCGCCGCGCTGGGCCATCGCGGCAAGGTCGCGGTTGGTCGCCGCGAGCACGCGCGCCTCGAGCGCGACGTGTCGGTTCGAGCCCACGCGCTCGAAGCGGCGCTCTTCGAGGACCCGCAGCAGCTTGGCCTGGCTCGCGAGCGGCATCTCGCCGATCTCGTCGAGGAGCACCGTGCCCCGCCCGGCCGCCTCGAGCACGCCCGCGCGCGAGGCGGTCGCCCCCGTGAACGCGCCCTTCTCGTGTCCGAACAGCTCGCTCTCGATCAGCGCCTCCGGGATGGCTGCGCAGTTGATCACCCGAAACGGCGCCTTCGCGCGGACGCCCGACTCGTGGACGAGGCGCGCCAGGAACGTCTTGCCCGTCCCGGTCTCACCTTCGAGGAGCACGACCGTGTCGGAAGAGGCCAGGCGGCTCACGAGCCGCGCCACCTCGCGCGCGGCGGCAGAGTCTCCGAGGAAGGACCGCGCGCTTCCCATCGAGGCGCGCCGGAAGAGCTCTCCGTCCTCTTCGGAGCGGCGCAGCGATCGCACGCGGGCCAGCGTCGACGCGACGAGGCGACCTGCGATCGCCACGAGGCGTCGCTGCGTGTCGGTGACCGTGGGCGCGTTCGCGCACGTGACCGCAATCCACGCGAGATCGAGTGCGTGCGCTGGAGCGAGCAGGAGCAGGCTCCCCGCCGTCCCTCCTGCTCGCTCGACCACGCGGCGTGCGCGCGTCGACTCCTCGCGCAGGGTGCCGTCGATCGCGTCGCCCGTGAGGAGCGCTCCGCCCGTGGCGCCGACGTGCACGCGTGCCCACTCGTCGAGCGCCGCGCCGATCGCCGCCTCGTCCTCCGCGGCGTCGAGCGCGTCGACGAGCGCCATCGACGCGGCCAGGCCCCGCACGTCGGCCGCGACGCCGGTCAGGAGCGTGCCGACCTCCGTCCCATGCAGCGGCGCCGCGTCGGCTCCCTCGGTCTTGCGCAGGAGCACGAGTGCAGTGTTCCCGACGACCAGCGTCGCGCCGACGGCGACGAGCGCGTCGCGAGTCGGCCGTCCTTCGAGGAGAAAATCGCCGGCCCCCTCGCACGCGCGGACGCGCGCCGCGTCGCCCTCGAGGCTCACGCGCAGGTGCTTCCGCGACACGCGCGGATCGAGCAGCACGAGATCGGCATCGCGACCGCGGCCGAGGAGGCGCTCGTCGGGCTCGAGCGCCACCGACGCGCCGGTGTCCGTTCCTCTCGCCACGACGAGGTAGAGCCCCATGCCGCCGGGGCTCTATCACGAACGCGTCGCCGCCGCCGGGCGAGAGGGCAGCCCCTCGCCCGGCGCAGCATCACGCGCATTTCCCCGGCCGTGACGAGCTCAGTTGATGCCCACGCAGACGCACCACTGGTCGTCCCAGTACCTGCCGCGGCCGCAACCGCGCGGCGGCGGGCTGCACGTCTTTCCGCCCGAGCCGGGCACCTCGCACGCGTTGTCCGCGGCGACCCACGACTCTCCGCTGGCGCAGCAGAAGCCGCTCGAGCAGGTATCCCCGGAAGCACACGATCCGCAGTCGTAGCTGACGCCGCAGCCTGCGCCGTGCGAGCCGCAGAGCGGGGTCACCAGGCCGGAGCACACCGACGAGAACGAGCTGGGAGCGCACGCGTCGACCTGGACGGACACCATCGTGTAGTGCTTCACGTGCGAGTACCCGTCCGTGGCGCTGACGACGCACGTGTAGTTGCCCGGCGTCGCGCTCAGCGAGGCCGAGAGCGAGAGGCTGGCGACGCCCTCCCCCCCGCTGAACGCGTACCCCGGCGAGATCGACGCTGTGACTCCGGGGATGTTGCAGCTCACGATCGCGGTCGACGCCCCCGCCCCGCTGTCGTTGTGGACCCACGGCCCGTTCATGACGACGTTCGCCTGGCCCTGGCCGCCCTGGACGACTTGCATCGGCGCCGCGCCGGGGCTGATGTAGAACCAGTCGGCGAACGTCACCGAGTTGGAGCCGTAGAGCGACTGCACGGCGAGCTGATCGGCGCCCGACAGGCCGCCCGTCGGCGTGGGGTAGGTGGTCCCGTCCGTCTTCGTGATGATGGGCTTCGAGGTGTCGACGGCGAAGTGTGGATCGCCCGTGATCGCCGGGTACAGCATGATCGACGAGAAATCGAACGAGCCCACGTCGATACCGGTGTTCACGATTTGAAAGTTGCTCGCCTGGTTGAAGCTGGCGCAACCGCCGCCGCTCGCCGCACCCTGACAGATGTTGCTCCACTGAATCGTGATGTAGTTGTCGCGGTCGGGCCTCGACTGTTCGTGAAGGAGGCCCATGGTGTGGCCGATCTCGTGGACCGCTTGATCGGCGAAACAGGCACCCTGCTGCAAGTAGATGTCGTTCTCGCCGGTGCGGTGCCCCTCGCCGCTGTGGCAACCGGACGTGTCGCTGCGGAACAGGATGTAGTCGGACGCCGTCTTGTCGTTGTCGTACAGGAAGGAGACCTGCGTCTTGGACATCCAGTCCATCATGCCCGCGAGAATCGTGGTCGGGTCCGCGATGGTCGAGTCGAACCGGTAGTAGACCATGTTGTTCTTCCAGAGCTGGCCCGACGCGAACGTGCCCGTCGACGGCCCCCCCGCGTCGAGGGTGAAGCCGTCGAGGTGCATCTCGCCGCCGCCGGCGGGCTTCAGGTCGATGTCACCGAGCCAGCGCGGTTTGCCGTCGATGATTTCGTATTGAATGGGTAGCTTTTGCCCGGACCGTAGGATCAGCGTGCCGGCGTGCGTGACCGTCGCGGTCGTCGGGTCGGGGGCGACCGGGCCGGGATCGCTGGAGCAATGCACGAGAGCCATCGAGCCGATGGACAGGAGTGCGATGGCACGGAAGGGAAGGCGTTTCATGTCTGTATTCTCCGAAGGTGGACCACGCGAGCGCGCCCTCGCCAGAGCAGACGCCGTGCCGCGCGCGGAGAGCGCCGAAGGCCGCGCATTCGTCGGATCGCGCGGGGCGCGCGTGTTGCCGAATGCAGCTCCCGGCTGCAAGTTGCAACCGCGCGCGGGTCCCGGGTCCTTCTCTCGCTCAGGGGTTCGGGTGCACGAAGACCACGGACACCGCCCCCGCTTGCACCAGCACGTGCACGTCGTGCGCGATGATGCCGACGCCCGGCAGCACCACGCTGACGCTGAGCGGCCCCTCCGGCGCATTCAGGAAGTACGCCTGACCGGTCAGACCCGTGGCAGTTGCCGTTCCCCCGGCCGGATAGAGCTCGGTCGTCTGCTCGTCGATGCCCGTGGCGACCACCGACACGCCCGGCGCCGGCGCCCAGTGGCAGTCGGTGGCGACCACCTGGAGGGTACCCCTGCCGGGGAGCTGAGGAACTCCCCCGTCCCCCGCGAAGGCGTAGGCTCCCTGCACCTGGTCGGGCGTGTAGGCGGCCACGCCGAGGGTCACGCGCTTCACCGTGAAGCCGAACTCGAAGAACTCGTGTAGAGGCAAGGCTCCGGCGGTGCCGTCCATGACGAAGTAGGCCGACACCCCCGCGAGCCCAGCCGAGAGCTGGAACCTGACGTCGCCGTGGGCGTCCGTCACCCCGGACGCCAAGGGCTGCGGGCAGCCGAGTTGGTCCACCGGGCAGGCCCTCACTGCCGCGCCCGCGACGGGCAGCGCGGGCCCCGTGTTCGTCGGGTTCGTCGTGTACTCGAGCGTCAGATCCATGTTCTCGACGCTCGGCTCGACGCTCGGGTGCGCGAGGCACTCCCAGTAGCTGCCGATTCCGCACCTCCCCATGCAGGCGATGCCCGCATTGAGGTAGCTCGTGAAAAGGCCCGCGCCGCCGTCTCCCTCACCCTCTGCGCACGCGAAGATGTGGTCGAGGCTCGACGTCGTCGCGGTGCACTGGCTGATCCGGGAGCACGCAGGATCCGAGAGGCACGCGGTCGCCGCGCCGCACAGTTGCTCCGTGATGCACGCGTGGCAACCGTCGCCCGAAGCGGGCTCCGTATACGACGAGGCGCCGCACGACACCTGGCATGGCTGCGCGCAGCGCGCGACGAGGCAGGCGTCGAGGTTGGCGGCGCGCGGGGAGCTCGGGGGATGCTCGATGTAGCATCGCGAGCGGCACGCGTAGTCGCCGCCGCAGGGCAGCAAGCACTGCTCGTAGCCGGCGCAACCCGGATCCTCGGAGCAGGCGGCCGCTTGCGCGCAGCACTGGCTGGTGACGCACGCCTGGCAGGACGCCGCGCCGGCGTTCAGCGTATCGGTCGCGCACGCGGACGGCGCGAAGCCTGCCCCGGAGGAGCCGCCGGCGGCGGTCCCCGCCTGCGCGTCCGGCGAGACGACGACCGGAGCGTCACCGAGGCTGGCGATCTGCGCACATCCGGCCGCGACGGCGGCGACACCGGTGGCGATCGCAGCAGGGAGCGCGAACGTGACTCGGCGTTTCACATCGACCCCTGTGCGACGAGCCCGGCGGTGCCGCCGCCGATCATCGGAGCGAGCTGAATCGGCGCGGTACCGGAGGCGGGAGGGTGACGTCGATCGAGTAGCCACCACGCTCCCGCCGCGAGCACGAGCGCCCCGCCCGCCGCGAAGGACACCGTCGACACGGTCGCGGAGCTGCGCGCGTCGGCGTCGTGGGTCACTGCGTCGGAGACGCACCCTCCGACGCACGCCGCGTCGCGCGCAGCCTTTTCGGAGAACGTGCGCGCCCCGAAGTACGTGCCGGTCGCCAGCGCGGCGATGCCCGCCGCGCCAAGCACGATGGGGACGACGAGGGAACCGTGCGTGGCGTAGGGGCCGGCCGCCGGGGGAGACCCGACGCCGGTCGCGACGACCACGCCCTGCGTGACGGGCGCGCCCGGCACGAGCGGCGCGTCGGCCGCCGCGGGCACCGGTGTTGCGGCAGCCGCGCCCGGCGGGGCCGGAACCGGCGCGAGCGAGATCACCAGATGCAGGCGCTCGCCCGCGGCGAGATCGACGCGACGCACGTCCGGCACGCGGGCGTCCGCTCGGACCTCGATCACCCCCGGGCCCGTGCCGACCGGTGTCGCGCCGCCCGCCGTGATCGCGCGGCCGTCGAGATGGATCTGCGCGTCCGCCGGCTCGACGTCGATCTCGACCCACGCCACGTGCGCGGCCACGACGCTCTGCGCCGCGCGAAGCGCGTCGCGGTTCTTCGCGATCCACGGATCGCTCGGTGACGAGAGCGCGGCATCGAGGTCGCGCGCGGCGTCCGGCCAGCGGCCGAGCGCTTGCTCGGCGAGCGCGAGCTGCGCGACGACGGGCGGCGTGGGTGCCAGTCGCGCGGCCTCCTGGAAGGCGGCGAGCGCCTCCTCGTTGCGTCGCTCGCGGCGAAGCGCGACGCCGCGGCGGAGCAGATCGGAGACGTCGTCCGCTCGGCTCGGCGTCGCCCACGAGGCCACCACGCACGCGCACGCGCAGGCGACGGCGCGCTGCCGGGACGGAGGCGGGCCGAGGCCTCTCACGGGGGATCCAGGATGGGCGCGCCATTGTCACCCGTGAGCACGGGTGGCGGGGCTGCCGGTCGATGGGAGGGAACGCGCCTCGCGCCCCCCCCAGCGCGAGCGGGAGAGGGCGGCGCCGGCGACGCGGATGATGCGGACGACACGGGCGAAGCGGGCGACTCGGACGCCGCGGGTGACACGAGCGATGGCAGCGCAGACGGATCCGGGGGCGCAACCGGCGGGCAGGTGACGGGCGCTTCCGAGGTCGCGCTCGAGACGATGACCGCGGCCGCCACGGGGGGCGCGCTGGAAACCAGTGGTGCTGCGCTCGACCCCGAGACGGCCCAGGACGCGGCCGCAACGCCCATCAAGGCGGCGCCCGTCCACCAGGCCGCCCGTCGGGCGCGGCTCTCGCGCCGCGGGGCGTGTGCCGGACCGGCGAGGGCGAGCGGCCGCACCGAAGACACCGTCGACTCGGGCGAGCGGAGCTCGGCGTCCCATCGCCCCGCGACGCGAGGCTCGGCAAGATCGAGCAGCGCATCGCCGAGGTCCTGGGCGCACGCGAAGCGCTCGGCGGCGTCGCGCCGCAGCGCGCGCATCACCAGCGCGTCCAGCGCGCAGGGCAGACCGGGAAGCCGCACCGACGGTGGCACCGGATCGTCGTTCATGATCGCGTGCAGCAAGTCGTAGAGCGTGGGCGCCGAGAACGGCACAGCGCCTACCGCGCACTCGTAGATGATCGCGCCCAGCGCGTACACGTCGCT